>Ga0194043_1001091_pt1 | contig 15354 bp, 9 predicted proteins | sample JunL4415m_MetaG_FD_161274 | JGI IMG/M metagenome (GOLD analysis project Ga0194043, IMG submission 161274) | Anoxic zone freshwater microbial communities from boreal shield lake in IISD Experimental Lakes Area, Ontario, Canada - Jun2016-L442-15m | ecosystem: Environmental > Aquatic > Freshwater >...
GTCAAGGAGAAGGCGCGGCGATGTGCGTCCTCGTCCCTGACGAGGACGCAGCCGACGGGGTAGGTCAGGTACATCCATTTGTGCAGGTCGAAGGCCAGCGAATCCGCTCTGTCCATGCCCGCCACCAGATGTCCGGACCGCGGGGCGATGGCCGCCCAGGCGCCGAAGGCGCCGTCGACGTGGAACCACAGCCCCTCCTGCTCGCAGAAGTCGGCGAGACCCTGGAGGTCGTCAATGGCCCCCGTGTTGGTCGTCCCGGCGACGCCGACGACGCAGATGGGATGAAGACCGTCCGCACGGTCGCACGCGACCGCCTCTCTCAGCGCCCTGAGGTCTATCCGCATGGAGCCGTCGGCGGGCACCCGGCGCAGCGAAGCGCTCCCCAGGCCCAGCAGCTCGACGGCCTTCGTCAGCGAGGAATGGGCCTCCTGCGAACAGTAGACGGTCAGCGGCTGCGGGGCTCTGGCCATGCCCTCGGCCCGCAGATCGAACCCCGCCTTCTCGTTGCGCGCGACCGCGAGCGCTATGAGGTTCGAGGCCGAGCAGCCACTCGTCAGCAGGCCGCTGGCGGTGGTCGGGAAGCCGAGCAGCGTCTTGCACCAGTCGAGGACCTGCAGCTCAACGTAGTTGTTGCTGAGGAAGGAGTAGATCCCGCTCATGGCATCCGTGGCGGCGGCCAGCATCTCCGCGAAGACCCCCATAGCCGTACCGCTGCCGATGACCCAACCCCAGAAGCGCGGATGGCTGTTGCCGAGCTGATGGGGGAGCACGTACTCGACGTACTCCTGGTACACGTCCTCCGCCGGCTGCGGATCGACCGGGGGAGACCCGCGGAAGTGCGCCTTCACGTGCTCCGGGGCATGCTGCCAGACCGGGCGCTCGCGCAGTGACTCCAGGTGGTCCAGAGCGTCGTTGAGGGCGCGATGGCCCAGCGCGCGCATCGCCGCCCAGTCCTGCGGGTCGAGCGTCTCCTCGCGCGTCCCCTCGATGGGCGCACCGGTCTGCTCCTCGGTCATGGTGCTCCTCTTCGGAGGTCGCCACGATACCGCGGCCTCGGTCGTACTCGGCGGTTCTAGCGGCAGATCGGCGAAGGAAGCTGCAGGGAGTGGCACAACGCCTCGTCGATGCGCCGCATGACCTGCGCGCCGGCGACCCCCATCATGCGCCCCAGGCGCTCCTTGTCGATGGTGTACAGCTGCGCGCAGTTCGCGAACGACACCTTGGGCAGCGCGCTGTCCACGAGCTCGACCATGAACGGATAGGGCTTTCTGGGTCTGCTCGACGTCACGGCCACGACGATGGTCGTCGGCGAGGCGGCGTTGCCGATGTCGTTCTGCACGACCAGCGCGGGACGAATGCCCGCTTGCTCGCTGCCCCGGGCCGGGTTCCAGTTGACCGCGAAGATCTCGCCGCGATGAGGGGCCGCTACCATTCGGGCAGCGTCTCAGCCGCAGCCGAGAGACTGCCCTCGGCCAAAGTGCGGGCCTCGCCGGCCATCTCTCGGTACCCTTCCTCCATGAGCAGGGCCGACTCGTGGTCGCGCATCAGCGCGAGAGCTTCCAGCACGATCTGCGTCTTGGACTCGTGGCGTTCCTCGGCCTCGCGTTCGAGGAAATCGAACGCCCACTGAGGGAGTCGAAACGTGGCGGGCTTGCTGGGCATGACAGTGGCCATACTCCACCTTCTTCGGTTTGCCATCGCGTAGTCTAGTACCCGTGCGACAATCTGCAATACGAGACGAAGTATCCGTCGGCAATACGCCACGCAGACGTGGGTGCGGGCGGCGTCAGATGAGTCCGCCGCTCCTGCTCACGGTGACAGAGGGCGAAGCAGGACCGACCCGGCGGCCGGCTACTCGATCCAGACCCTCGTGAAGTCGAACACGTTCATCTGGCTGAGCACCGCTTCGTGCAGCCTGGCCGAGCAGACCGCGGTGCGGTTGAAGTAGGCGATCGGCGTCACCGGCACATCGGCGCCGATCGTCGCGTCGATGCTCTGAAGAGCCGCCATCCGGGCCGCATCGTCGCGCGTCGCGCAGGCCCGGCGCAGCGCGACGTTGACGGCCGGGTCGTCGTAGAGCGACAGCGACCCGTCGAGCGGGCCGTAAAAGCCGTTGTAGAGAACGTCGGCGGCGGTCGGGTACCAGTTCCATCCGTCCTGCATCATCATGTAGTCGCCGCTGTCCCACCTGGGCAGGAACTGTTTCTGGCTCACCTCGACGAACTTCAGCTTCACGCCGATGGCCGCGAGGTCCGTCACGTACTCGGCCTTGGTGGCCTGGTTCACGGTCAGGAAGGTGATCTCGGGCAGGCCGGCGCCGCCGGGGAAGCCGGCCTCGGTCAGCAGCGCCGCCGCTTGCGCCAGGTCGCGCGTCGCGTACAGCCACTGGCCGGGCGCATACCCCGGCATGCCCGGCGAGAGCACGCCGGTGGCCGGAGTCAGAAATATGCCCGGGATAGGCTGGGTGGCGGCGAGCTGCGTGCGGTCGAGGGCCAGAGAGATGGCGCGCCGCACCAGCACGTCGTTCAGCGGCGCCTTCTTCGTGTTGAAGACCGACCACAACGCGCCGGCGATCGGCCCGGGGACCACCTGATGGCCCGGCGACGCCGTGAAGCCGTCGGCGCTCGTGCCGTACGCGGCCTCGACCTCCGCCAGCGAGTCGCTCGGGAAGTTGGCCACGTCGAGCGTGCCGGCCTGGAACTGCGCGTAGGCGGCGGCGGGATCTTCGATCACGGTGAAGGTGATGCCGGCGATGTGCGGCTTGGTCCCGTCGTAGCCGGGATCGGCCGCCAGACTTACCGTGCCCTTGCGGTTCCACGGCTCGGCGAGCAGAAACGGTCCGTTGCCGACCGGGGCGCTCCGGAACTGGCGGGCCTTCTTGGCCGTGCTCAGCAAGTCACGCGGCACCGGGGCCAGGCTCGGATTGGCCACGGTCGAGGGAAAGTCGGCGAACGGCGCCGTGAGCTTGACCACAAGGGTGGTCCTGTTCCGCGCGACCACGCCGCTCAGGTGTTTGGCCTTGCCGGCGGCCAGCGCCGCGGTCCCCTTCACGTTGCTGAGCAGGTAGCTGCCCCAGTCCCAGTTGGCGCCCGTGAGGAGCCGCTCCCAGGCGAACTTGAAGTCCTGAGCGGTGACCCGCGTGCCGTTACTGAACTTCGCGTCGGCGCGCAGGCGGAAGGTCCAGACGGTGACGTTCGCGCTGGCGTCCCAGGAGGAGGCGACCGCCGGCAGCACGGCCGAGGTCTGCGCGTCCAGGCTGGTAAGACTGTCGAAGAGGGCGTCGACGACGACGGACTCCTCGGGGCCGGACGCGAACAGCGGGTCGATGCCGGTGGGCTTGGTGCTCAGCTGGTAGGCGAGCGTGCCGCCGGCCGCCGGCGCGAGGTGCGCCGCCGGCGCGGCGGACGCGACCGGCGCGACAAGTGCGCCGATCGCGAGCGCGCACACGACGACAAGCAGTGCGACACGGGTGCATCTCATGGCGCTTCCTTTCATGAGGCCCCGGTCCGCCGAGCGGCAGACTCTGAGGGCCGGCTAATGGGTCACGTCGATGTTGCCGGTGCGCCGGGCACCGATGGCATGCCGGTCTGCTCCTCGGTCATGGTGCTCCTCTTCACACGTCCCGGCGGCCGGCTACTCGATCCCGACCCTCGCGAAGTCGAACAGCCTCATCTGGCTGAGCACCGCCTCGTCCAGCCTGGCCGAGCAGACCGTGGTGCGGGACCAGTAGGCGATCGGCGTCACCGGCGCGTCGGCGGCGACGGTGGCGTCGATGCTCTGGAAGGCCGCCACCCGGGCCGTGGTGTCGAGCGTCCTGCGCGCCCGGCGCAGCGAGGCGTTGACGGTTGGGTCATCGTAGAACGAGCCCGTACCGAGCGGGCCGTAGAAGAGGTCGTAAAGGACGCTCGGGTTCGGGGCGGGGAAGCCCGCCCACATCTGGGTCATCATGAACCTGCCACTGTCCCACCTGGTCGACCACCGGGCTCCGCTCACCTTGACGAACCTCAGCTTCACGCCGATGGCCGCGAGGTCTGTCTTGTACTCGGAGAAGGAGGCCTCGCCGGTGGTCAGGAAGGTGATCTCGGGCAGACCGGCGCCGCCGGGGAAGCCGGCTTCGGTCAGCAGCGCCGCCGCCTGCGCCTGGTCGAGCCGCGCGTAGAGCCACTGGCCGGGCACGTACCCCGGCACGCCCGGCGAGAGCATGTCGGTGGCCGGAGTCAGGACCATGCTCGGGGGCGGGACGGTCGCGCTGAGCTTCGTGCGGTCGAGAGCCAGGGAGAAGGCGCGCCGCACGCGCACGTCGTTCAGCGGCGCCTTCTTCGTGTTGAAGGTACAGTAGACGACACCCGCGGTCGGCCCGGGGACCACTTGATGGCCGGGCTCCGCCGTGAAGCCGTCGGCGCTCACGCCGTAGGCGGCCTCGACCTCCGCCAGCGAGGCGGCCGGGAAATCGGCCACGTCGAGCTTGCCGGCCTGGAACTGCGCGTAGGCGGCGGCGGGATCGGTGATCGCGGTGAAGGTGATGCCGGCGATGCGCGGCCTGGTCCCGTAGTAGCCGGGAGCGGGCATCAGGCTGAACGTGCCCTTGCGGTTCCACGGCCCGGCGAGCATGAACGGTCCGTTGCCGACCGGGGCGCTGCGGAACTGGCGGGCCTTCCTGGCCGTGCTCAGCAGGCCACGCGGCAGCGGGGCCAGGCAGGGGTCGGCCACCATCGAGGGAAAGTCGGCGAACGGCGCCGTGAGCTTGACCACAAGGGTGGTCCTGTTGCGGGCGACCACGCCGCTCAGGTGCTCGGCCTTGCCGGCGGCCAGGGCCGCGGTCCCCTGCACGTCGCGGAGCAAGACGCCGGCCCAGCCCGCGCTGACACTGGTGAAGAGCCGCTCCCAGGTGAACTTGAAGTCCTGAGCGGTGACCGGCGCGCCGTTGCTGAAGCGCGCGTCGGCGCGCAGGTGGAAGGTCCAGACCGTGACGTTCGCGTTGGCGTCCCAGGAGGAGGCGACCGCCGGCAGCAGAGCCGAGGTCTGGGCGTCCAGGCTGGTGAGACCGTCGAAGAGAGCGTCGGCGACCGTGGCCGCATCATAGTAGGACGCGAACCGCGGGTCGATGCCGGCGGGCTTGCTGCTCAGCTGGTAGGCGAGGTCGAGGCTCGTGTTGGGGGGGAAGACGTAGGCGGCGCCCTGCATCTCGTTGGCGCCGACCTGCTTGCCGGCCGCCCCGACCAGGGCGGTGTCGCCGGAGAGCGCGACCGCGTGGCCGAACCCATCGACGACGGCGCCGTCGCCCGCGGTCAGCTCCGCCTGCTGGACGGCGAGCAGAGCCAGCGGGTCTGAGGCCACGCCGCGTGGCTGCGCCATGGCGGCGGGCGCAAGCCAGGCCGCGGCCGCCAGCGCGATGAGGGCGAGCACGAGGACTGACGGACGCGAGCGCAGGGAACGCGGCTCGCCGCGGCGCGCGATAGGATGCCGGGTTTCGATGGTCACGTGCGTCCTCCTCCAGTTGCGCAGCCTGAGACTGCGTGATCGCCCAGAACGGTGCAGGCTGCGGGCGACCATGTCGCTGAGACAGCGACAAGCGTCCCCGGCAGCCGTCCAGTGTGCTATCGGCAGGTGAGGCGCCGCTCTTGAGCCGCGCCTGACGTGCCCGCCGGCGGGCAGCCGGAGCGCCGGGCTCGGCGGCCGTGCCTGCGTCGCCGGGCTCGGCGGCCGTGCCTGCGTCGCCGGGCTCGGCGGCCGTGCCTGCGTCGCCGGGCTCGAGTCTTACGTGTCTACCGCACGGTGATGGGAGAATAGCCCCCCGTCCCCACGCTTTCACCGGCCGCGAGTCGCTGGCCCGCACGCGTCGTCTCGCGCATCGACCGGCGCGGTTCCGGCAGCCGCGGCCTGATCTTCCGGCAGCCGCGGCTGCAGAAGACCGCGCGGGCGGTCGCCGCCCACGGCATGGGCGCTGTGCGAGCGAATGCCGTTGGCGGTACCGCCAACGGGACTTCCAACGGTATCGTTGGAAGTCCCGTCAACGGCTTCGGCCGCTTTCGACTATGCCCCCGCCGGCGGGCCGCGTGCGCTGGGCGCGAGCGTCAACGTTGACACGACCGTCTGAGGGGAAGGTAGCCCTCCGCCCCTACGTTTTCACCCGCCGCGGGTGGCGAAGCCGCCAGGGAGACTGAGATCGGCACGGAGCCCAGACGGTCGCCGCCGGCCACCTCGATCCCATGGCTGACGGAGTAGAAGTCGACCTTGCCCGCGGTGGGACGACCGGAGTCGGCCGTGAACAGAAGGATCACGACGGCAAGGGCAGCCGTGAGGAGGAGCGTGAAGATGCCGCTGCCACCACCCAAGACGTGCGTGGCCGCCCAAAGGCCGTAGGTCGGGGAGGTTCTCGGCGATCGACTTCTGGCCCGGCTCCGCGGTAGCCGCAAACGGTGTGGCGCCGTGGACGAGCATCAGGAAGACCGTGCTCGAGAGCAGGATCCTCGGCGCCTCTCGTTTCGCGTCGCGGTATTCCGCGGCAAAGGCCGCCCCCCATCTGCGAACCGAACAAGGTCCAGCCGGCGACATAGCACCACACCACCAGCGCTTTCCATCCAGCATAGTCGAAGGTGCGATTCGAGACGCTCGGCATGCCGACCACGCCATCGCGGGACGCGACTACGCCGACCACGCGATTGCGGGACGCGACTGCGTGGATCTCGGGAAGGGCGCTTCGATATCACGGTCTGGGGAGCGTCGCCGCCGGCCTGAACCTTGTCATGGCGGCCTCGCTGGTCTACGGTTCAGCCAGCCTTGCATCCGTGAGCGGCTGCGACGGGCGACGCGGGCCGTGCGGAGCACGCGGCATAGTCGCAGTCTGAAGTGGGAGGACGAATGAACGGTCACCAGTACGTGCGGCGCGCCGCTGTGGGGCGCATCTTCATTGTGACGGTCGCCTTGACGCTGATCGCCGCCTGCCTGGCGCTGCTCGCCGGAGGCGGGCCGGCGGCGGCGGGACGCAACGCCGCCTCCCAGTCGGTGCTCACGCTGCGCACCGCCGGCGACCACGACGCCCTGTGGCTCGTGCCGCCCAACGGCGGGGCCGCCACGGCCGCCGGCGCCCTGCCCGGCCTCGCCGCGGCCGCTGCCGTCTCGCCGGACGGCGCCACCGTCGCCTACCTGCCGAACAACGGCAAGCCCGAGGTGTGGCTCGGTCACGGCGCGCTCGCGCCCAAGACGATCCCGCTGCAGTCCGCCGGCATCAAGACCCTGGGCAGCATGACGTGGATCGCGGCGGACACGCTGCTGGTCTCGGGTTCCACGAAGGCGCAGGATAATGGCGGGTACGCAAGCCGCCTGTACACCGTCAACGTGACGACCGGCGCCGTAGCGCCGTTCCGCGGCCTCAGCGGCATGGAGCCGAGCGCCGACGTCACCACCGGCGGGATCTCCTACGTGCGGTTCAAGAAGCTCGACAACGGCAGCGCGCAGAACGGTCACGCCGCGAAGTATCGGGAGAGCCTCATGCTGACGACCGTCGGCGGCAGCGGCGCCGGCCGGACCCTGGACTCCGAAGACTACCGGCGTACGTCCGACTACCGCGCCTTCTCGGCGCCCCAGCTCGCGCCCGGGGGGAACTGGATCATCGCTGGGCAGACGGGCAGCGACGTGAGCGTCACGTACAACGTGTACTACGCTATCAACGACTACCTGGAGACGTGGATCACGATGGGGCAGCCCACTCCCCAGGCGGCAGCCTGGGCGCCGGGCGGCGGCAGAGTCGCCTTCGCCGGCGCTCCTGTCGGCCCCGGCGACGATCTGGCTTGCGTCTACGTGGCGGACGTCGCCGCGGGGACGCTCGCGAGGACGCCGGCCGCTCTGCTGACCGGCGCCTCCGCCGGCTGGATCGTGGGCCTGGCCTGGTCGGACGACGGGAGGCTGGTGGCCGACTCTCTCCACGCCGACACGGGTACGGCGGATGAGCGCGTGATGTTGCTGGACAGCGCCGACCTGAGCAAGCTCAAGGATCTCGGAGAGGGGCGCCTCTCCGTGTGGGTGAAGTAGAGCGTGCAGACCAGGCGCCGGCCCGCCCCGAGTGCTTCGCACGACGGGCCGGCGCCTCTGCCTGAAGAGACGCTCCGCGCCGCCACGCGCCCGTGCCGGAGGTCGCTCGGTGCGACTCAACGGTAAGGTCTTCGAGGCCGTGTCGGCCCTGCTCGCAGGCCGGCGCCCCCTCGACCTCTATCTCTCGGCGCTTGTGGTACACGTGCCGGAGGGACTGAGGCATCCCCGACCTCGGCGAGGCGGTCGACACCCTCAGCGCCCGAGCGAGGACGAGGGTTGCGCTCGGCGACTGCTTCGTCTGGCGCCGCAAGCGCCGACGCCCGTGTGGGGGTGCAACGCGCTCAGAGCCGGCGAGATGTGGAGCTCGAACCCGATCATCTCCTGGCTCCTCGTGAAGAGTGGCCTGGATGAGAAGGCGGTCAGCATGTCGGGTGGCGGGCGGGCGCCCGGATGGGGCGCCGGTCTCGTGGTGGCGCGGAGGCAGGGGCCGTTCTGAGCAGGGCCTCGGGCGGGCATGGCGCGCCGCGGCCGTGGGACCCGCCGCAGGGCGCGCATCTGCCTGAGCTCGCTCGGCGTCGTCGAGGCCGGGCGCGCGATGGCCCAGCGCGCGCATGGACGCCCAGTCATGCGGGTCGAGCGTCTCCTCCCCGGCCTCGTTGGTCGGCTCCTCTGTCATGGCGCTCCTCGTCAGCCGTCCCGGCGCGGCGCCAGTCAAGGGATCGGCAGTCGGCTACTCGATCCAGACCCTCGTGAAGTCGAACAGGTTCATCGGGCTGAGCACCGCCTCGTGCAGCCGGGCGGAGCAGACCGCGGTACGGCCGAGGTGGGCGATCGGTGTCACCGGCACGTCGTCGGCGATCGTGGCGTCCATGCTCCGGAAGGCCGCCACCCGGGCCGCGGTGTCGAGCGTCTCGCGCGCCTTGCGCAACGAGGCGTTGACGGCCGGATCGTCGTAGAACGAGCCCGACTGGTTGAGCGGGCCGTAGAAGAGGTTGTAGAGGACGTTGTCGGCGGTCGGGGCGTCGTCGATCCATCCGCCTTGGAACGTCATGAACTTGCCGCTATACCACTTCCCCCAGAACTGAGCCTGGCTCACTTTGACAAGCTTCACCGTCACGCCGATGGCCGCGAGGTCCGTAGTGAACTCGGACTCGGTGGTCAGGTCTGTGTATAGGCAGGTGATCTCGGGCAGGCCCACGCCGCCGGGGAAGCCGGCTTCGGTCAGAAGCGCCGCCGCCTGCGCCAGGTCGAGCTTCGCGAAGAGCCACTGGCCGGGCACGTACCCCGGCACGCCGGGTGAGAGCATGTCGGTGGCCGGAGCCTGCACCCCCGTCGTGGAGACGGCGGCGGCCAGCTTCGTCCGGTCGAGAGCCAGGGAGAAGGCGCGCCGCACCAGCACGTCGTCCAGCGGCGCCATCTTCGTGTTGAAGACCCAGAAGAGGACACTGGCGATCGGCCCGCTGACGACTTGATGGCCCGGCTCCGCCGTAAAGCCGTCGGCGCTCGTGCCGTAGGCGGTCTCGGCCTCCGCCAGCGAGGCGGCCGGGAAACTGGCCACGTCGAGCGTGCCGGCCTGGAACTGCGCGTAGGCGCTGGCGGGATCTTCGATCACGGTGAAGGTGATGCCGGCGATGTGAGGCTTTGTCCCGTAGTAACCGGGGTTGGGCGCCAGGCTGACCGTGCTCTGCCGGTTCCACGGCTCGGCGAGCATGAACGGCCCGTTGCCGACCGGGGCGTTGCGGAACTGGGCGGCCTTCTTGGCCGTGCTCAGCAGGCCACGCGGCACCGGCGCCAGGTTCGGGTTGGCCACCGTCGAGGGAAAGTCGGCGAACGGCGTCCTGAGCTTGACCACCAGGGTGGTCTTGTTCTTGGCGACCACGCCGCTCAGGTGCTTGGCCTTGCCGGCGGCCATCGCCGCGGCGCCCTTCACGTCGCCCAGCAGGTAGCCGGCCCAGCCATCGACGGGGCCCGCGAAGAGCCGCTCCCAGGCGAACTTGAAGTCCTGCGCGGTGACCGGCGTGCCGTTGCTGAACTGCGCGTCGGCGCGCAGGTGGAAGGTCCAGACCGTGACCTTCGCGCTCGCGTCCCAGGAGGAGGCGGCCGCCGGCAGCACGGCCGAGGTCTGGGCGTCCCAACTGGTGAGACCGTCGAAGAGGGCGTCGACGACGACGGCCGCCTGAGAGTCGACCGCGTACAGCGGGTCGATGCCGGCGGGTTGACTGCTCAGCTGGTAGGCGAGCGTGCCGCCGGCCACCGGCGCGGCGGGCGCGGCGGGCGCGGCGAGTGCGACGATCGCAAGCACGCACACGACAACAAACAGGGCGGCACGGGTGCATCTCATGGCGATTCCTTTCATCACTCCTGGTCCGTCGACGAAGTCAACGGCGTAATCGAGGGCGCGAGCTGGGCACCGTCCGTGAGGTACGCGCGCGCGAAGGTCACCAGCATCTGGTCGGCAGCTCATGTATCGGCACGCGAGGCGCCGTTCTTGAGCCGCGCCAGACCTGCCCGCCGGCGGGCAGCCGGAGCGCCGGGCTCGGCGGCCGTGCCTGCGTCGCCGGGCTCGAGTCGTGCGCGTCTACCGCACGGTGATCGAGATCGGCACGGAGCCCAGACGGTCGCCGCCGGCCACCTCGATCCCATCGGCGACGGTGTAGAAATCGACCCTGCCCTCGATCACGGCGCCGGGCTGGGCGTCCGCGGGCACGCGGATCGTGGCGTTGATCGTGCCCGACCCGCCGGCATCGAGCGTCAGCGGGTCGTCGAAGACGGCGGATGAGGAGAAGCCGACCACAGGGGTTGGCGCCGCGTACTCGACGGTCAGCGTGAAGTCGGCGGTCGGCGCCGGCAGGCTGGGATCGCCGTAGCCGATGACCGCCAGCCAGGCGCCCGCCATGGGATCGCCGACGATGGCGTAGTTGCCCGCGTCGGTGGTCGCCAGGGCTGTCGCCCTGGCGTTCCCCCCGGGGCCGTAGAGGCTCAGGTCGACGAGCGTGCCGGGAGCGCTCAGCCACGTCGCGGAGCAGGTGAGCAGCGAGACGTTCTGCGGCACGTCGAAGGAGTACCTGGCCCCGTAGTCGTCCGCGCCGGCCTTCAGAGTGCCCGTGAAGGGGTCGAGGGTGACGAGCGCGGACTGGCGCATCCCGTTCCAGATCGCTTGGCTCTCCGCGTACACGTCGAGGGAAGTCGGACCCGGGTCGCCGACGGTGAAGTCGCGGGTGAGCGTGGCGCCGGGCCCCGCGACCGTCGTCCAGGTCACGCCGGCGAAGGGATCCCCGCCGAGGTCGATGGCGCCGCTGAACGACTCGGCGAACGCGTCGCCTGAGTAGCCGGGAGCCCAAACGACGAGCTGCCAGGCGCCGGGCTCGGGGGAGTCCCAGATCATCTGCTCGGCCGTGTGGGTGAAGGCCGCGGCCGGCACGAGCCCTTGCACGATCTGAAAAAGATCGAGGTCGCCGCCCTTGGCGTTGCGCACGGCGCCTCCGGGATCGACGAGGTACAGGTTGACGAGGTTGCCCTGGTCGGGCCACGTCAGCGAGGCCGAGACCGAGCCGGTCCCCTCCGGGACGGTGAAGTCGAAAAAGTAGTTCTCGCCGCCCCGGTACTGGCGCGTCGAGCCCGTGATGGCGCCGCCGAACGCGCCCCGGCCGTCGGTGAGCGCGACCGGCGTCCTGATGGCCACGGGGATCGTGGTCCGCGTGGCGCCGTTGCTCACCACGAGGCCGCCGAACGAAGTGCCGGCGGCGGCCGGAGCCCGAACCGTCGCGCCGACCCTGGCGGTCTGCCCGGGCCTGAGCGTGACCCGCGACCGCGAGGTCTTCAGCGCCGGCCACGTGGTCTTGTGCAAAAACTTCACCTGCAGGTGCACGACCTGGGTCTCGCCGGTCGGCGGCATCGAGGCGCGCGGGAAGATGTCCAGCTCCCACGGCGCGCCGGCGGTCACCACGGGACGCTGGTCGGCTGGGCCGGTGAGCGAGACCTGCGCGAGGGCAAGGTGACCGTAGCCGCCGCTGGTCGGAGAGTACGTGATGAAGCTGCCGTCCGAGTCGTAGATCGCCGTGCGCATCGCCACGTCCGGACCCGAAGGCCAGGTGAGGCGGGTCTCGATGAACTGCGCGCCGCTGGGGACGTCGATCGTCGCGGTGTGCAGAAAGCCGTCGGCCTTCTGCAGCGTGATGTCCTCGGTGATGGTCTCCGCCTCGTCGGCGACGAACGCCCGCGACGTGAAGGAGATCCGCTCCGTGGAGTCGCCGGTGTTGGCGACGGAGACGGTCGTGGACGCCGTGGCGCCGCCGCCCAGCCGCACGGACCAGCTGCTGGGGCTCGCCTTGTCGCCGGCGACCGAGACGAGCATCGACTTGCCCTGCCCGAGGACCGCCTTGACCGCGGCCTCGGCGTTGACCAGGCCGCTGCTCTGGTCGAGCGCCGGATAGCCGAGGTCGGTGGCCGTGCTCGCGAGCAGCTTCTTCCAGTAGGACGGCGAGGGCAGCTCCCGACCGGGGTGCGCGAGCTTCCAGGCGCACTGCGCCAGGGCGAGGTCGCCGGCGCACACCGGCGCCGCCATGCTGGTGCCGCCGAACCCCCGGATGCCGACGTTGCCGGAGGCGTCGCCGGCCATCGGCGCCAGCGCCCAGCCGTAGGCGCCGAACGCCATGATGTCGGGCTTGACGTAGCCCTGCGACGTGGGGCCGCGGCTCGACCAGCAGATCACCTGGTCGCCCTTGTAGGCGCCCGGACGGGTGAGGAAGCGGATCTGCGAGTACTCGCGGTTGCCCGTGCTGGCGCCGACGGTCAAGACGCCGTGGACGACGCTGGGCGTCCCGAGCGTGCCCTGGCCGGGTCCATCGTTGCCCGCGGAGGCGCAGTAGGCGATGCCGGCGTCGATGGCGGCCTTGACCACCATGGAGACGGGGTCGTTGCCGTCCTGGGGGATCGCGAAGCCGGCCCAGCTGTCGGAGATGATGTCGACCTGCTCGTCCACGAGCCACTCGATGCCGCGGATGAACTGCGAGTCGGTTCCGCCCCCGAGGTCGCCGACCTTGGCCATGAGGATCCTGGCCTTGGGCGCCATGCCGGCGTAGCGCATCGTCGTGCCCGTCTGGGGGTTGAAGACGGGCAGCCCCTGCGCGGCGACGCAGCTCGAGCACGCGGTGCCGTGACCGCTGCGGTCCTGCAGGCCGCTGCCGGTGAAGTCGCGATAGTCCTCGATCGCCGCCGCGAGGTCCGGGTGCGTGGGGTCGGTGCCCGTGTCGGTGATGCCGACGCGGATCCCCTGTCCCATCACCGGCTGGCCCTTGACCGTTATCTTCCAGGCGTCCTCCGCATGCGTGAGCTGCAATGCCTCCGACTCGAGCGGCGCGGAGGCTGCGGCGGCGGCCGACGCGGCGGCGGCGTCCGACGCCGCGCCCGCGCCCGTGGCGCCGTCCGCCCCGGGCGGGCCCACGGGCGGCGCGATCTTCTTGTCGGGGTAGACGCCGGCGACGCTCGCGTCCGCGCGCAGAGCTTCGAGCGTGCTCTTTGAGACCGTCGCCGCGACCGCGGGGATGAGGCGGAAGCGGTAGATGCCGGTGGAGTCGCGGGCCGCCAGCTCGCGGACCAGCGCCTTGGCGTCGCCGCGGCTCTTGTAGACAACGATGACCTTCATTGTCGGCTCCGCGACCGGGGTCGCCGCCACGGCGTACAACACTCCCACCGCGAGTGTGACCACCAGCGCCAGCGCCGTGACGAGGATGAAGATGCGCCGTCTCATTGCCCCTCCGTGTCCGATGCTTCTCCCGTGGACCGCTCCTGTCGCCGCGGCCGGCGACGTGCCCTCAAGGCGGAGGGCGGCGACGCGGTCGGGCAAGCAAGGCGGCCCGACCGGGCGCGCCGCCCGCCCTGCAAGCCTACACCGCGACGCCCCACAGAGTCCGAGGACCGAAGACAGACGCCCGTGACGCGCTCCGGGCGCTGCGACTCATCGTGAGTGTCGCGGAGCGCCGCATCCGTCAGGCGGAGTGACGGCGTGTCGTTTGTCGCCGGTCCCCACAGGCGATAACAGGGCATGGGCATCGAACCGACAGCCGCGGCGCTGGCCGGGGAGCGCGTGCGTCACGACATGCTGGACGAGGGCCGTCGGCTGGTCGACGCGGCGCGCTCCAAGGGCCTCACCTTGAGGCTGCTTGGGGGCCTGGCCGTGCGCGAGCACTGCCGGAGCGCGGAGCTCTGCGAGCGTGACCACTCCGACCTCGACATGGTCGCGCCGGCAAAGCATGCGCGCAGGCTTGTGCCGGTGTTCGCCGGCTTCGGCTACGCCGAGAACTTCGCCGTGAGCACGGCGCCGGCCAACGCCGAGCTGCAGTTCGTGCGCACCTGCGCGCACGCCGGCGGCGTGGGAGGCGGCCGCGCCCACGCCGACGACCACATCGACGTCTTCCACGGCGCCTTTCGCATGGACCACGACATCGCCCTTGCGGGGCGCCTCGAGATCGAGCCCTACACCGTCTCGCTGAGCGACCTACTGCTCACCAAGCTGCAGATCTTCCGCCTGGAGGAAAAGGATCTGCGCGACATCGTCACCCTGCTCGGCGATGGTGAGGTGGGCGATGAGGACGCGCCCGGGCTGATCAACGCGCGCTACATCGGCGAGCTGTGCGGCGCCGACTGGGGCCTCTTCTACGACGTCGCCATGAACCTGCATCGCGCCTGTGAACGCGCGTCCACGTTCGACCTCGGCGAGGCGCAGGTGGCGCGCGTGCGTCACGGCATCGCCCGGCTGATCGCCGCCATCGACGGCGCGCCGAAGAGCCTGGGCTGGCGCCTGCGCGCTCGCGTCGGCACGCGCAAGACCTGGCACAACGAGATCGACGACCAGGAGTGACCCGGCCCGGGAGCCAGGCCGACGCCGGACCGCCCCTCACGCCGCCGGCAGCGGGCAGGGCGATGCGCGATCGCGTGGGCGGCCGCGCGGCGGACAGAGGTAGGACGGGCATGACCATCCCCTTCCCCCCGGTTGCGCGTTCAGCCTCCGGATCGACGAGCGGCGAGAAGGCGAACATGGCGCGCCGCGCGCGCCGCGGCTGTCACCCCCGGCGGCCCGCCTGCGGCGAGCGCGCGCCGCGGCGGGGTAGTACTGTGAGGGAAGATAGGGAATTCCGGCGAATCCTTATCTTCCCCCCGGCGAGCGAGCCTGCGGAAGGCCGTACGCGACCCGGCAGCTAAGGAATCCTTGTCTTCCCTTTTCGTACTACCCCGCGCCGCGGCCGCCGGGGTCGTCGGCGCGGCCGCAGCCGCCGCGCCCGCCGGAAGCGCCCGCCGGAAGCGCCCGCCGGGGTCGTCGCGCTC
>Ga0194043_1001092_pt1 | contig 15348 bp, 14 predicted proteins | sample JunL4415m_MetaG_FD_161274 | JGI IMG/M metagenome (GOLD analysis project Ga0194043, IMG submission 161274) | Anoxic zone freshwater microbial communities from boreal shield lake in IISD Experimental Lakes Area, Ontario, Canada - Jun2016-L442-15m | ecosystem: Environmental > Aquatic > Freshwater >...
GACATAGCCGATCGGCAGCGGGTTCCACTTTGCGATGATCTCGCGCGTGATGCGGACGGAGGTCGCGGCGACGGTTGCTTCGGTCGGGCCGTATGTGTTCCAGACTTCGGCCTGCGGGAAGCGTTCAAGGAGTTGCGAGGCGGTCTCGGGCGCGAGCGTTTCGCCGCAGAACAGGAACCGGCGCAGATTTGGGAGCATCGTCCCGGTGAAGCCGCGCTCGATCATGCACATCTGTGCAAAGGATGGCGTGGAGACCCACGTGGTGAGGCCGGAGACGCGGAACGCTTCGTAGAGCGACTTCAAATTGGTGACGTGATCCTTCGTGATGCTGAAGAGCGTGCCGCCAGTGGCGAGGCTCGAGTAGAGATCCATGACCGAGAGGTCGAAGGAGAATGGCGCCTGGTTGAGAAAGGTTTCTTCGCCGGTGAGAAAGTGCTGCTCGGCGAGCATCCACGAGACGAAGTGTTCGAGGTTCGCGTGCGTGATGACGACGCCCTTCGGCTCGCCAGTGCTGCCGCTCGTGAAGAGGATGTAAAATGGATCGGACGCTTTGGGCGGCTTGCGCTGGTAGTCCACCGCGCCCGCCGCGGCGACGATCTCCGCGACCTTCACGGGATTGAGCACGACTTCCGCGCCCGCGATTTCCACCACGCGGTGCATGCGTGCCTCGGGCGTCGTGTAATCAATCGGCACATACGGTCGGCCTGATCTTACCGCGGCGAGAAAAGTGACCAGCGTCTCGGGCTCCTTGTGCCCGTGGATGGCGATCGGCGTGCGTTTGTCGCCGAGCTGCGAGTCGAGCCATGCGGCGAGCGCACTGCTCTTCGCGAGGAGTTCGCCGTAAGTCATGCATCGCTCACCGCTCACATGCGCGAGGCGTTCGGGCGAGGTGCGTCCGTGTTTTTCGATGCGGTCGAGGAGGTGCATAACGTCGGCTATTCTTTCAAAAACTCGCGCCCGCTGCGAGAGGAATGACGGGGCGCGAAAGACGGATGGAGAAAGCAATCCGAAACGCGAATGCGCCTTGCGCCATTGCCGCCGCTGCCACCGTTAAAATTCCGCGTAAACAAATTCCGGCGTCTCGAAATTTCCCCGCCCATACATGGCCACGAGCAGGGCGATGATCGCGAGGTAGTAGAGCACCAGTGCTGCGGGCTTCACGCGCGGGTGCGCGTCGAGCCATTTCTGTGCGAACGCGATCACGCCGTGAGCCGCTTCTCCACGTCGGCCACCATCTTGGCCGGCGTCGCCCACGCGTCGCGGTCGAACTCCGCGGGGGAAATGTCCACGTTCAGTTCCTGCTGCAGCGCAACGATGAGTTCCACGGTCTTCATCGAGTCGAGGATTTGCAGGTCGAAGAGCGCGAGGTCGGGATTCGTGCGCACCTCCGGAGTGTCGGAGACGCGCGCGAGGACTTCGATGACTTGGTCGTGGATTGCGGTGGCCATGGGGATTGCAGGGCGCTTGCGCGCTATTTGCGGGACTTCTGCGGCTGGTGGTAAAAATCGTCAAGAACCTTGTTGAACAGCATCCAGGCGCGCTCGCTGGGGTGGTCCGAATTGTCGGCGAAGAAAGTCGGATCGTTCTCGTACTGGCTGAAGTACACGAGCTGCACGCCGTATTTTTCCGCGAGCCTGTTCAGCTCCGCGCCGTACGCCTTGCGCGCCTCGGCGGAGACGCCCGTCATCTCCAGTTCGGTGCCGTGCAGTGGCATCGAGAGCAGCAGCGCGTCGGCGTGCATTTCCTTCAGCGTTCGCAGCAGCAGCTCGAAGTCCTCCCACTCGTCGGCATCCTTGAGGATCCGCAGGAAATCCGCATCGCGCGCCCCCCTCGGCCGCTTCGTGAGCAGAGGCGGCATCGGCGGGCGCTGCATCTTCACTTTCACGCTGGTCTTGCGCAGAATCTCCTTCCAGTTCAGCCTCAGGATGCGGTGCGGCTTCGGGTTTCTTTCCTCCGTGTTTTCCGCGATCTTCAATCCGGCCTCGATGTGATCCTGCGAGCGCCCGACGAGATTCGCGAATTTTCCGAGCGGCCACACCGCCGCGTAGAGCGCGCTGTCCAGGAAGGAGCCGCCCGCGAGTCGGCGCACGCCAAAATCAAGCGTCCAGTTTCCATCCAGCGTCTCCGGATATTGGATCATCCGGCGCGCGGCGGTGCGTTTCAGGTCCGCGCTCAGGTGCGTGCTGAAGGCAAACTCCGTCGCCTGCAGCGCACTGAAGTTTCCATCATAGTAGTCCACGTTCGCCTTCTCCGACAAAAAATAGCCCGGCGAAATCGTGAACGCGACCTTGCGCCCCTCGACGTAGCGCCCGAGCGACGCGATTTTCTGCATGATCGGCAGCGAAGCCGCGCCCTGCTTGCCCACGGGGAACGCCCGGAAACCCGTCGGGTATTCCTCGAAAAAAGCGCCCTCCTTGCCATGCACCGAAGACAGCAGTTCCGAGCTGCCGTAGATCACGAGCAGATCCGACTGCGTGAACGCGGTCTTCTGCAACGCCACCCCCTGTAGCTTCAGGTCGCCAAACTCATCCGCAAAACTGTGGATGTAGCGGTTCTCCGCCCTCACACACAGCAGCACCGTGACGAGCGCGGCCACAAGCGCCAGCCCGGAGGCGATGCCAAATGCACGGAGATGATGACGCGGGGACGGTGCGCTCACGGAAGGGGAGGGGGACGTTCGCATCAGAGTCAATGAAGCGCAGCGGGAGTCAATTCTTTGCGCCGGGGAACATCGCCGCATCGTGCATCCGCTCCGAAGTCCAATCGCGACGGCTTCGGTTTCGAAGCCCGCGATCACAGGTGTTCCCACTCGCTGAACATCGCAGCCTGCCCGCACCGCGCGCCCTGCTCGGTCACGAGATTCCACACCGTCGCGCGCGCGATTCGGAAACGCCGCCCCGTCTTTGAAATCCGCACCCCGGAGTAGTCATCAATGAACCCCTGCGCCGCCACCGCCGCGAGCAGCCTCGCCCGCTCGTCGCGCACCGGCGCCTCCGCCGTCAGCCGCGATGGCGTGCGCGTCAGTTCCTCCCACGGCATTTCCCAAAGTCGCAGCGCCGCCGCATTGCCGTAGTTCAATATCGGATCGGTCTCCGTCCCGTGCGACACGAGCGCGAATGGCGCATCGAAAAGATTCCGCGCGAGCCCCGCCGGATCGGACAGCCCCAGCAGCAATTCGCGCCCCGTGAAATGCCGGAAGCTCCGCGCCAGACACGCGGAGTGCGCGATGATTTCATTCCTCTGCCACACATTTTTCATGCGGCCGCGACGATGCCGCCCGATGCGACGCCCGGCAAGTGCCGAGCACGATTGCCGAGCGCGAACATCGCATTGCCTTCCCTGATCCGAGCACCTATCGCTCACGCTCCTTTTCAAAATGATCCCCACCTCCGCCAGCCAAGTGAACCCCGTCGAACGCATCCTCATGGGTCCCGGCCCGAGCAGCGTGCCGCACCGCATCCTCCGCGCACTCAGCGCGCCGACGCTCGGCCACCTCGACCCGCAGTATCTCGCGATCATGGACGAGACGTGCGAACTGCTGCGCCAGATTTTCCGCACGCAGAACAAGCTCACCTTCCCCGTGAGCGGCACCGGCATGGCCGGCATGGAGTGCATCGCGGTGAATCTCCTCGAACCCGGCGACGAAGCCATCGTCTGCGTGAACGGCGTCTTCGGCATGCGCATGAAGGACGTGATGGAACGCTGCGGCGCAAAAGTCCACGCGGTCGAGGCCACGTGGGGCGACATCATTTCCCACGAACAAATCGCCGCCGCACTCGACGCGCACCCGAAGGCCAAGATCTTCGCCATCGTCCACGCCGAGACGAGCACCGGCGCGCTCCAGCCGCTCGAAGGCATCGCTGCGATGTGCCGTGAAAAGGGCGCGCTGTTTGTCGTGGATGCCGTCACCTCACTCGGCGGCCACGAGCTGCGCGTGGACGATTGGGGCATCGATGCGATCTACAGCGGCACGCAGAAGTGCCTCTCATGCCCGCCCGGACTCTCGCCCGTGAGCTTCAGCGACCGCGCGCTCGCCGTCATGGATGCGCGCAAGACGAAGGTGCAGTCGTGGTATCTCGACGTCTCGATGCTGCGCAAATACTACACGAACCCCGGCGCAGGCGGCGGCCGCGTGTACCACCACACCGCACCCATCAACATGACCTACGCGCTGCGCGAGGCCTTGCAGATCGTGATCGAGGAAGGCCTCGATGCGCGCATCGAGCGCCACCGCATCATGCACCTGCGGCTGCGCGCCGGATTGGAAAAGCTCGGCCTCAGCTACGTGCCGAAGCATTCGCTCCACACGCTGAACTGCATCCACGCCCCCGCGGGCAAAGACGAAGCCGCACTGCGCAAGCAGCTCCTCGAACAATACGGCATCGAAATCGGCGCAGGCCTCGGCCCGATGGCCGGCAAGGCCATCCGAATCGGACTCATGGGCCACTCCGCCACGCTACGGAATGTGGACCTCATCCTCGCCGCACTCACGGAGTTGCTGCGCTGAGACGTCGCGATGAGCGCGCTCGACAGGCTGCGTGAAATCTTCCCGCCGTCGCGGCTGCTCACTGAGGCCGCGCAGCTCGGGGCGTATGAATCCGACGCGCTCACCGCGTTTCATTCTCGCCCGATCGCAATCGTGATTCCCGAGACGCAGGACGAAGTCATTACCGCCGTCTGCATCTGCCGCGACACGGGCACGCCGTTCGTCGCGCGCGGGAGCGGCACAAGCCTCAGCGGCGGATCGCTGCCGGTCGCGGGCGGGATCGTCATCGCACTGAACCGGCTGAACAAAATTTTGCGCCTCGACCCGCGCGAGCGCATCGCTGTCGTCGAGCCGGGCGTCGTGAATACCGCTGTCACCCTCGCCGCCGCACCGCATGGGCTGCACTACGCACCGGATCCTTCGTCGCAGACGATCTGCACGATTGGCGGGAATGTCGCGTTCAACTCCGGCGGCGCGCACTGCCTGAAATATGGCATGACCTCGAACCACGTCCTCGGCATCAAGGCAGTGCTCGCGACCGGCGAGGTCGTCACATTTGGCAGCGCGAGCCGCGAGCAATGCGGCGCGGACTTCACCGGACTCTTCACGGGAAACGAAGGGCTCTTCGGCATCGCGCTCGAAATCACACTGCAACTTCTCCCGCGCGCAGAGTGCTTCCACACCGTGCTCGCCGGCTATCGCACGCTCGAAAATGCGGGCGATGCCGTGAGCGCGATCGTCTCCAGCGGACTGCTCCCCGGCGCGATCGAAATCATGGACGCGCTCGCCATTCAGGCCGCCGAGGCCGCGGTCCATGCAAACTATCCGCGCGATTGCGAAGCGATGCTCATCGTCGAACTCGAAGGCCCGCGCGAAAAGGTCGCCGCCGAGCGTCCGCACCTCGACGCGCTGCTCGCCAAATCACAGTCCGTCGAGACGCGCGTCGCCGCAAATTCCGCCGAACGCCTCGCGATCTGGAAAGGCCGCAAGAGCGCGTTCAGCGCCGTGGGAAGATTGTCGCCGGACTTCATCGTGCAGGACGGCGTCGTGCCGCGGCAGCGTCTCGGCGAGGCGCTGCGCCGCATCGGCGAAATGTCGCGCGACGCCGGGCTGCGCGTCGCAAATGTCTTCCACGCCGGCGACGGCAACCTGCACCCGCTCATCCTCTACAACGGCCGCGAGACCGGCGCGCTCGCACGGGCGGAACTGCTCGCCGGCCGCATCTTGCGCATGTGCGTGGAGATGGGCGGCAGCCTCACCGGCGAACACGGCATCGGCGTGGAAAAGCGCGACTACCTGCCCGACATGTTCAGCGCTGCGGAGATTGATTTCATGCGCCGACTGCGCCGTGCATTCGATCCGGATGAAATCGCAAATCCCGGAAAAATGTTCCCCGACGGCGAAGCGCCTGCGCTCGCGCAGCACGGAATGCATCCGCTCGAAGCCGCAGGCGTGATCAGCCGGGAGTAGCCCGTAGCCGTGCTTGTGAAGGCGCGGGCACGCTTCGTTTTCACACCGGCCCGCAGATCAGCCCGCGCTTTCACAAGCGCGGCTACGGAAGTGTCACCTCTCCGGCACGACCGTCCGGCTCACACGCATCTGCTCGTAGCCGGGAAAATACGCCTCGATCTCGAATGTCCCGCCGCCCGTCATCTCACGCGTGGAGATCTTCGCCGAGTATTCCAGCCGCTCGCGCGGATTGATGAGCATGACGCTCGGCTCCTTTTCGATCGGCTGATCATCGGACCACCGCGAGACGATCTTTCCGCCCGCGGTCTTCACGATCACTTCCATGCGCAGCGAGCTTGGGAATTCGAGATGCACGGGCTTCTTCCCGCTGTTTGCGACCGTCACCGTCACCTCGATCACGCGCGTGTCGGGGAGCCGCACCTTTGCCGGTTCGAGCTTCATGCTCATCGCGAGACTGCGCGCGCCCGCCGAGTCGCGTGGCTCCTTCCCGCGCTCTTTTACGAACGGCGAGGCGACGACATCGGCGGTCTTTTTTCCGACGCCCTTCGTCGCGTCCCACACGGTGCCCACGCCGTCCTTCGTCTTTTGAAAAGTGCGTTTCCAAAAACCCGGTTTCACGGGCGCGGTATCGTCCGCATGCAGCGGTGCGAGAGCGGCGGCGCAGAGGACGAGGCACAGCATTTTCATGGCTGGAATGTGGCCGACGATCTTCGCAGGTTGCAAATGGCATTTGCGCCCCCGAAGTTGCGCCCATGCGCCTTCCGCTCCTCTGCACCGCGATCTTTTCGCTCGTCCTTTCCCACGCCTGTCCGGCCATGACAAAGAGGACGCCGATCTCTATCCGCATCCACACCGAGGCGACCAAGAACGACAGCGACACCTTTTCCATCCCGGTGAATCTCATCTACCAGCGCCGCCAGGCGTATCTCAGCAAGGTCGCGGATATCAGCGAGCGGATGATCGAAAGAATCCTCCCGTTCCCCGCGAAGGACGGCACATGGGGCTGCGTGATCAAGCTCAACCCGATGGGCCGCATCCGCCTCGAAAACATGAGCGGCACTCTCCGCGGTTCCGCGCTGGTGATCTTCGTCTCGACGGAGGCGAGCCGCCATCAGGTCGCCGACATGATCATTGACCGCGTCGTGACGGATGGCGTCATCACCATCCCGCGCGGTCTCACGGATATCGAAGTCACGCTGCTCCGGAAGGAGTTCAAGATCCTAGGCGAGGCGGTGAAGCAAAATTGGCGCGACCAGCCGAAGGACAAGCCCGCGGAACTTCCGGGCGGGCGCTTCGAGACCCCGATCGATCGGAACGCCGTCTTCAATCCCATCTCCTCACAGGCACCCTCGCGCAACAGCCGGAACTCCGCGCTCGATCTCCAGCGGCTCCGGGACTGATGCCCCGAAGCGAAGCCGTGCCCGCTCCGCGCACGTCGATGCATCCCCGTGTCCATTCGCGGTTCCGGACACCGCGATGAACATCACCTACTCCGCGCTGCTCGCCGCCGTAGCGCCGACTTTCGTCGTGCTCGCGTGCGGCTTCGCACTACGGAGATTCCACGGCCTGCGGCCCGAGGCGGATGGCAGCATGCTCACGGTCGCGGTGAACTTTCTCTACCCGTGCTTCATCGCCGACACCGTGCTGAACAGCACCGCGCTGCGCGACGTGCGCACCGTCGCAGTCGCGCCGGTCGTCGCATTTTCGATGCTCCTCGCGTGTTTCGCGCGCGCCGCGCTCGCTGCGAAAATGCTGCGGCTGAAAAATCAGCAGTCCGCGCGCACGTTTGCATTTTCCGCCGCGATTCCGATACAATCATCCGAGATGAACCCCTTGCCGTCTTCATGAGCGGGAGGCCGGGAGGCGTGATTGTCTCCCCGGCTTTTTCCTTCGCGGCGAGTTCGAGATTGAGGCCGAGGAGGAAGGCGAGCGGGTCGGCGGTCTTCGGCATGGCGTAGGCGGCGCGGACGGTGGTGTCGAGGCGGGCGTGGGCGGTGCGCAGCGGGTTGTCGCCGGGTTCGTCGAGGGTGCGGTAGAGTTCGCGCAGCGACCAGCGGTGCGCGGCCATCACTTCGCGCCGCAGGGTGCGCAGCGCCACCGCCGCGGCGGCGACTTCGGCGATCTCCCCTCGCTTCGGCTTCTGCGGCCACGGGAAGGTGTAGCGACGCACGTTTATTTGGCGAAAATGGAGTACGGAGCCACCGGTCCGCGCCGTTGCTGCCGCCAGCGTTTGAAGTCTACCGCTTCCGGATCGAGGAAAGCTGAGCCGTCGCGCAGTTTCGTCAGGCCAACGAGGTTGGTGTTGTAAGTCTCCGTGCGGCGGCTGCCGGTTTCCGCATTCACCTTGCTGCCCACGTAAGTCCAATCCGGCTCCGCATGAGTGTGCCCGTTGAGCACGGCGAACATGAGGTGAATGAAGCGAATGTTTCCTGTTTTCTCATCAATCTTGAAACAGGCAATGAGATGCCAGCCGGAATGTCCGTTGTGACTCTCGCCGCCTTTGCCGATTTGGATCGTGGATTTCACTTCCAAGCCAGCCGGTTTGCCGCCCATTTTTGCCGATGCGTTGATGAGATCGGGATACGCCTGATGTGAGTTGTGTTTGTAAGGGGAGTGATCGTTCAGCGCATCGCAGAGCATGTTGGAAACGAGGCCGCTGAAGTTGTTTCCCTGAATGTATGCGGGAAGTGTCTTTGCTCCTGAGGTCAGAAGATTGGCGTTGATCCCGGAGACGATACTCTGCGTCGCGTTGATCGCCGATTCAAGGTGCGTGAGCTTCATGCCCGGTGGAAGCGGAACCTGCGGACGGAAGTATTTCGGGTTTGCCGTGAAGGTGGAGGCTGACGGCTCGGGCGCGAATGCCGCTGCAACCAACTGGGCGAATGGCACGCTCAAAGCGCCGGCGAGTGCATCCAGAACATCAATGGAGAAATTCTCCCGACCATTCTCCATGCCCGAAAGATACTGGTAGGTGATGCCCGTTCGCGTCGCCAGTTGATCCTGAGTGAGCTGTTTCTGCTCGCGAAGTCTTCGGACAAATCGCCCGATGGTGGTCTTGGCATCCATTTCGCCTATAGTTGATACTGACTTCGGGCTTGATCGTCTTTCGTCTATAGTTGAACCTCAAAATTACTGCCCGATGTATCGCATCCACAACGCCGATTGCTTCGACTGGCTTCGCGAATGCCCTGCGCAATCGCTCCATGCCGTCTGCACCGATCCACCTTACGGATTGCTGGAATTCACCGGCAAAGAGGTCTCGAAGCTCCGCGCCGGGCGTGGCGGCGTGTGGCGGCTGCCGCCGACCATCGGCGGGAGCAAGCGCGATCCGCTGCCACGCTTCACGGTGCTGAACAATGCGCAGAGGAAGAACCTCGCCGTGTTCTTTCACGAGTGGGGCAAGCTGCTGTTCCCCGCGCTCGTGCCGGGCGCGCATGTCTGCGTGGCGGGGCACCCCATCATGCAGCATCTCGTGCAGGGTGCGCTGGCGGATGCCGGCTTCGAGGTGCGCACGGCCATCATGCGGCTTTACTTCAGCTTCCGCGGCGGCGACCGCCCGAAGAATGCCGAGCGCGAATTTCCTGAAGTCTGCGTGACACCCAAGGGTGCCTACGAGCCGTGGATGCTTTTTCGCAAACCGATTGCAGAGAGGACGGTCGCGGACAACCTCCGCAAGTGGAAGACGGGCGGCCTGCGCCGTCTCGGCCCCGACAAACCGCTGCCCGATGCGATTGTGAGCGGGCGCACGCCGGATCGCGAGGAGGCAATATCGGATCACCCGTGCCTCAAGCCGCAACATTTCATGCGTATCGTCGTTCGGTCGTTACTGCCGCTCGGTGAGGGCACGGTGCTGGATCCGTTCATGGGATCCGGTTCGACCATCGCTGCTGCTGAAGCCATTGGCTACGAGGCAATCGGCGTCGAACTCGATGAAGCGTATTTTCAACAAGCAGGATGCTGCATTCCCCGATTGGCTGCGTTGTATCCCGACTTCATCGGTGAAACGCTCATGATGAATGGCAGTCTGCCAGTGCTGGAACCCGACGACTCCCAACAAATGTCGCTCGTGTTGGCAGAACAACCCGCACTTTACCGAGCCGAACAGAAACCAAAGACGCGCCGAAAAGCTGAAACGACTAAGTAGTGGCAGGACTGCGCTGCCTTGCGCGTGACTTCGACGCGGTTGTTGTCGAAGACGGGCTTCTGCGCGTGGGGCAGGAGGAAATTGAACGCCGAGGCGCGGTCGGAAAGCTCGCGCAGGGAGACGCGCTTCACGGGATCGAAGAGCTGCTGGTTGAAGTCGTAGATCCAGAACTCGTCGAAGTTGCAGAGGATGACGTAGGGCGGGCGGTGCGGGACGATGTGCGTCCAGTAGTCGAAGGCCTGGTCGTAGTGGCGCTCCAGCTTTGCGCCGCGGGACTTCATCTCGATGAGCACGCGCTCGGGCCAGAGCAGGTTGGCGAATTTCTTCCCGCCCTTGCCAAGGAGGGGCGGTTTCAAACCGCCCGTCCCGGTGATGAGTTCGAGCTGTGCGGTGCCGGGCTTTTTCGCGATGCGGAACTCGAAGGTCGCGCCCGCCTCCATGACTCCCTCATGGCCGAGCGCGCGGAAGAAGCGCTCCAGAAATCCCTGCGCCTCGCTCTTTTCATCACCATGAAGGGAGCGTGCGAAGGAGGCGAATTTGTCGAGGGAGGTGCGCAGTTCTGCCGTGGCCACGGGCGGAGGATGCGTGGCGGCACCGGGCGTTGCGAGGCGATTTTTGATGGGGCACTTTTGGGATGGAACCGCGAAGGAACACGAAAGGGGTTCACGGAAAGCGGGAGCGCGCAGACGGTGGTGACTCAGGGCGGCGGGCGTCGCGGCGGAGGAGAATGAGACGGATGCACGCGCCGCCACGCGAGTGCGGCTGTGCGTTGTGAAAAGTGACTGGTGTCGCTCACATCGCCCGCACATTGCGCCGCAGCGCGAACGCTCCCGCGATCCACAGCGCGAACAACGGAGCAACGCTCCACCGGCTCTTCGGGAAAATCAGCTCGCCCACATTGAATGCGGCCCACTCAGTCGCGGGCGAGTGCGCGGGGAAATGCAGGAAGTAGATCCCGTCCCACACGCCGAGCGTGTTTGTCGAGACCGGGCCGGGCATCGCTGCGAGCCATACTGGCTCCTCTTCGCCACGCTCGATTTTCGCGCGCGTCTCGGTGCGCAGCTTCGCGATCTGCGTCTCCACGTCCGCGGCGGGTAGGCCATTCTTCTCCAGCTTGACGCGCTCGTCGCGCAGCCACTCATCAAACTCCGCATCAATCACCGGCCACGCGCGGCCCTGCGCAAACATCGGCCACGCGTACCGCCACACGATGCTGTTGCCCGTGATCTTCTCCTTCCATTCGTCCGGATGATCCACCCACGCGTGCGCGCCCATGCCGAGCGGATTCAGCGCATCGGTGACGGTGAGCAGCGCCTGCTGCACGATGCTCACGGCGGCGAGCAGCGTCGTCACGCGCGGCCAGCGAGCGAACGCGGGTACGAGCGCGAGGCACACGAAGGGCATCGCCGGGATGAGGTAGCGCGGCCCCGCCGCGAAGCCGCCGTGGAATCCGTTGAAGCAAATATTGACCAGGAAGAAAAAAGCCGCGCAAGCGACGATCAGCCTGCGCTCCGCACCGAGTGCCTTCATTTTTCCGGGGAGAAAAAGACACGCCACCGCCGCGATGATCACCGGCGAGAGCACGAAGACTCCGCGCCACGGCGAGATCGTGATCACGAGCGTGGAAAACCAGCCCGGCATCGTGAACATGCCGAGGAATGCGGGCGCGATTTCCTTGAAGGCGGGATTCTGAAAGCTCGTGTTCAGCGCGAACGGCGAACCGAACGCCGCGACATTGTACGCAAGCAGCACCACGAGCGACGGCAGCACACCGAGGGAGAAGCGGAGCGCAGCATCCCACCGTAGCTGCCGACGGCAGGAGGCGGGCTGATCGGAGTGTGGAGTGCGGAGTGTGGAGTGCGGATTTTCCGCATCGTCCGCTCTGCTTTCATTTCCGCGTTCCGCGTTCCGCACTCCGCGTTCGAGTGTGCCCGCCTCCTGCCGTCGGCGGCTACAAAGCGCCCAGAGCGCGAAGAACGCGCCGGGGATCGCCGCGAGATAATTTGTCACCGCCGCCACACCCGCCCACACGCCCGCGGAGCCAGGACGCCCATTCCGCACCGCGGCGAAGCTCGCGAGCAGCAGCACCGCGGTGATGTTGTGATCGAACATCAGCGTGCCGAACGGAAAGTACGTCGTGCCGAATCCGAATGACAGCGCCGCGGCGAGCGCGGCGCCGATTTTTCCCGGCCACATCTGCGACGCGACACGCAGCACGAGCACGACGCCGAGCGCCGACGCGAGCCCGACCGTGAGCACCGAGCAGAGCCACGCGTTCCCCGTCATCACCCACCAGTCGTCGGGATCGATCCCGAGCAGCCGCTCGATGTGGAAGATCGCAAAATACGGCGGCACTGCGAGCAACGAGGCACCGGGCGGCTTGTTCGGATGGAAGTGTCCGTCCGGCGCGACACCGACATCGCCCGTGCAAGTGTCCTCGCCGATGATCGCCAGCGTGGCCGAAGGATCAAGCGGCTCGCCGAGCGCGCCCATCTGCCGCCATATGGGCTTTTCCGTCGTGCCGAGATTTTTCCAATCGCCCCACGAGAGGTGACGCCGCACACCGCCGAAACTGAATTCCCCGCGCACCACCTGCGGACGCACGAGATGCCGGCCCTGCCCGGGGCGATAGACCAGGTAGTCATCCACGGCAAAGCGGCCCTGCTCGACGATCGCGCGCACCTCGGCGAAGCGCGCATTCTGGTTCCATCCGCCGCCCTGATGGAACCACGCGAACGTGACGAACGAAAGCGTGAAGACCAGGATCTGAAGGCGACGGGCGGGCATCGGGAAATGACGAATGACGGATGGCGAACGGAAGACAAGTGACGAGTGGACTGTGCGTGCACCCGCTGGGCGGACTCAACCACGGATGGAGTGATGCCACCTCCCACAAATAACCCGATGCACGCCGCCCGCCGTTTCGCGCGGCCCGTTGTTTCCGGGGAGCACGATCAGTCCGCGTTTTTGCAAACGCGGCCACGGATGCTCGCTCCATCCGCAGCGCGGCCCGACAGCGTTGATCCCGCGCGCACCGAAATCGGATTCCGCGAATCGTCGCGCAATCGTTCAGAACGCTTGCCATGCGCGGCTCAGCCGGTAGATTCCGCGCCAGTTTTTCCCGGCAATCTCCTAAATGAGCGCACTCTTCCTGAAACGATTTTTTCGAAGCCCCTTAAGCGTCGCTTCGATCATGCCGAGTTCCAAAACGCTCATTCGCAAGGTGTCCGACAAGATGGATCACAGTGGCCCGCGCGTCATCGCGGAATTCGGCCCCGGCGAGGGCTGCCACACCCGCGAAATCGCGAAGCGGATGCGCCCGGATTCGCACCTGCTGCTCTTCGAGATTGATACCGAACTCTGCGACCACCTCCGCAAACAGTTCGCAAACGACCCGCGCGTTAGCGTCCACAACGACGACTGCGTGAAGCTCCCCGAGGTGCTCTCGAAAAAGGGCCTCGCGCATTGCGACTATGTCGTGTCCGGCATCCCTTTCAGCATTTTGGACAAGGCGAAAAAGCGCGAGATTCTCGACCACACCCACGCGGTGCTCGCGCCCGAGACGCACTCGGCGTTCATCATCTACCAGGTCACAAATGAGCTGCGCACCCGCGGCCACTGCGACCATTTCGCGCGCGCCGAGAGCGAGTGGTGCCTGCGGAATGTCCCGCCGATGTTCGTCACGAAGTTTTTCAAGACGCACGCGCAGAAGCCGCTGAACGGACATCACAAAAACGGCAACGGCAGCGGCAACGGCAGCGGCATCATCGGCACCGGGGCGCGCTGAGCCGGAGCGCCGTTCATTTCCCCTCGACACGCACGCGTGTGCGCCGGACAGAATCGGGGTTCACACATGACCACCCGTACCGAAAAAGATTCCATGGGCCCGATGGAGGTGCCCGCTGACGCACTCTACGCCGCATCCACCCAGCGCGCCGTCCTCAACTTTCCCGTGAGCGGCTACCGCTTCAGCCGCGAATTCATCCGCGCTCTCGGCCTGATCAAGGGCGCGGCGGCGAAGGCGAACCTCGAACTTTCGCGCATCAGCCCCGAGCGTGCAGGACTCATCGAAAAGGCCGCGGATGAAGTCATGCAGGGCGCGCTCGATGCGCATTTCCCGATCGACATCTTCCAGACCGGCAGCGGCACCTCGACGAATATGAACGCCAACGAGGTCATCGCGAACCGCTGCTCGCAGCTCGCGGGCAAGCCGATCGGCTCGCGCGATCCCGTGCACCCGAACGACCACGTGAACATGGGCCAGTCGTCGAACGACGTCATCCCCACCGCGATTCACGTCGCCGTCGCCGAGCGGCTCCGCACCACGCTCGTCCCCGCGCTCGACGCATTGCGCGGCGCGCTCGATGCGAAGTCGCAGGAATTTTGGGACATCATCAAAATTGGCCGCACGCATCTCATGGACGCCACGCCCGTGCGGCTCGGCCAGGAATTCGGCGGCTACGCGCGCCAGTGCGAACTCGGCGTCGAGCGCATCCGCACCGCGATCCGTGAGGTCGAGGAGCTGCCGATCGGCGGCACCGCAGTCGGCACTGGACTGAACTGCCATCCCGATTTCCCCGGAATCGTCGCGAAAATTCTCAGCAAAGGCACCGGCAATGATTTTCGTGAGGCGAAGGATCACTTCGAGGCGCAGAGCGCGAAGGACGCGCTCGTCTCCGCGAGCGGCACGCTGAAGACCGTCGCCGTGAGCCTCACGAAAATCGCGAACGACATCCGATGGATCGGCAGCGGCCCGCGCTGCGGCATCGGCGAAATCTCGCTCCCCGAGACGCAGCCCGGCAGCAGCATCATGCCCGGCAAGGTGAACCCCGTGATGAGCGAAGCCGTGCTGCAAGTCTGTGCGCGCGTCATCGGCAACGACGCGACCGTCACGTGGGCCGCCGCGCAGCTCAGCAATTTCGAGCTGAACGTCGGCATGCCCGTGATCGCGCACGCGATGCTGGAGAGCATTCGCCTGCTCACCAATGTCGTGGAGCTTTTCCGCAAGCGCTGCATCGAGGGTATCGTCGCGAAAAAGGAACGCTGCGCCGAACTCATCGAATACTCGATGGCGATGGTCACGAGCCTCGTGCCCGTGATCGGCTACGACAAGTCCGCCGAGATCGCGAAGGAAAGCGCGAAGACCGGCAAGACCGTCCGCCAGCTCTGCCGCGAAAAGAAAGTCCTCCCCGAAAATCAGCTCGCCGCCGCACTCGATCCCGCGGACATGACCAAGCCCGGCGGCGAA
>Ga0194043_1001093_pt1 | contig 15343 bp, 14 predicted proteins | sample JunL4415m_MetaG_FD_161274 | JGI IMG/M metagenome (GOLD analysis project Ga0194043, IMG submission 161274) | Anoxic zone freshwater microbial communities from boreal shield lake in IISD Experimental Lakes Area, Ontario, Canada - Jun2016-L442-15m | ecosystem: Environmental > Aquatic > Freshwater >...
GCGATAATCGTAGTCGCCCCTGCCATCCTTGCGCCTTGAACGATATTGAGGCCGACACCGCCACAGCCAAAAACTGCAACGCGCGAGCCGGCCTTTACCTTGGCCGTGTTCATCACTGCGCCGTAACCAGTTAACACCGCGCAACTAATGAGGGCGGCCCGATCTAAGGGCATTTCATTTGGAATCACGACTGCGCCAGATGCTGGCACAACAACATATTCAGCAAAGGATGCAACAGTTAAGAAGTGATTTATTTTCTGACCATTGTGGCTTAAGCGGCTAGTGCCGTCGAATAATCCACCAACCGACATCGCATTTCCTGCAGTTGAACAGTAGTTGGGGCGTCCAGATTCGCAGTAGTCACATGTTCCACAGTTAGGAACAATCGACATAATCACGTGATCGCCAACTTCATATCCGTTGGTGTCAGGGCCGGTTTCAACAATAACACCAGCGGCCTCGTGACCGATGACTGCAGGAAAAGGAACAAGTTTGCGCTTTCCATCGACGGCGTTTAGATCACTTGCACAAAGACCACTGGCCGCAATTTTAACGAGAAGCTCTCCCGATTTTGGAGGCGCTAAATCTAGTTCGCGAACTTCAAATTTAGAACCAACTCCATCTAGTACTGCCGCCTTCATCTTCACGTAATTTCCCCTTTTATCGATTGGACTGAATTAGTTAAGATCTACCCACGTTGTTTTCAGTGCGCTGTAGGCATCTAAGGCGTGCAGCGATTTATCTCGGCCAGAACCAGATGCACCAAAGCCACCAAAGGGAGTAATGACATCCAACATATCGAATGTATTAATCCACACAGTTCCAGCACGTAATTTACGGGCAAATTTATGAGCCCGGGCGATGTCGCTAGTCCATACCGAAGCTGCCAGTCCATACTCGGTTGTATTAGCAAGTCGTAATGCATCTGCCTCATCATTAGCATCGATTGAAACTAGTACTGGACCAAAAATCTCTTCTTGCGCCAGACGTGATTCGGGTTTCACGTTGTCAATCAGAGTTGGCTTGATTAACAAGTCATTATCAGAGGTTTTCTCTCCACCGAAAATAATTTTTTCGCCATCCTGGCCGATGAGATCTAAGTATGAATTTACTCGGTCGCGCTGAAGAGTTGAAACCAAACCGGCCATCTGCGTTGAAGGATCAAATTGATTTCCAACTTTGAAACTCTCTAAGAATGTATGGAGGTGGGCAAATAGTTCTTCCTTGATACCTTTTTCAACGATGATGCGGGAGCCGGCATTACAGGTTTGGCCAGCGTTATAATAAATTGCCCAGCCAATAGTTGAAGCTGCAGCAGCTAAGTCAGAACAATCATTAAGGATCACTTGTGGACTTTTTCCACCTAATTCAAGAGATACTTGCTTCATATTGGACTCGGCTGCATACTGCATCATTTTGCGTCCAGTGGGGCCGCTTCCAGTGAAGGCAATCTTTGCAACTTCCATGTGACGGGCAAGGGCTTGTCCAGCCTCGGCACCTAGTCCAGGCACAACATTGAAAACACCCGCAGGCAATCCGGCTGAGACAGCTAATTCGGCCATCTTCAATGCACTTAAGGAAGAATTTTCCGCAGGCTTTACAACAATGCTATTTCCCATTGCAATAGCTGGGCCTAATTTCCAACTTGTAATCATCATTGGGTAGTTCCATGGGACAACTGCGCCGATGACACCTATTGGCTCACGCGTAATCATTGCTAATGCATTACGTGGCGCCGGTGCTATTTCGTCATAAGTCTTATCTATAGTTTCGGCATACCATTGGATTACACGTGAAGAGTTAGGCGCATCAACGCTCAAAGCATCGCTAATGGGACGTCCGGTATCAACTGCCTCTAACAGGGCCAACTCTTCTCGGTGATCATTGAGAAGTTGAGCCCAACGCAACATAATCGCTTTCTTGTCGCGTGGATTCATCTCGCGCCAAATTCCATCATCAAAAGTTTTCTTAGCAGAAGCAACAGCACGATTTATATCTTCGGTATCGCCTGATGCAACTTTACAAATTAAGTGTCCGTCACTCGGTGAAAAATTATCAAAGGTTTTTCCGGATGCCGCATCAACGTAATTACCGTTGATAAAAATCTTCGACTGGGGCTTTAGTTCAGTAGCTCTTCGTTGCCAGTCTATATTTTCATCCATGCCCGTTACCTTATATGGTGAGTGGATTAAAGAGAGAATGGCTAAAGTTTCCCAATAGGAAACTTTGTCTTAACTTTTGACGACACGATACGAGGAGAGAGTTGGGTCGGTTGCGTAGGCAATACGCACACCGGCCGCCTTTGTAACGGCAAGCCCCTCAATTATAACTTTTGTTAATAATTCACCCGGTGCGACCACTGCAACTCCTGGCGGATAAGGTGCGATTAAGTCGGCAGAGATGCGCCCAACAGCATCTCCAGCGTTCACCATTTCAGTTTCGGCAAAGTATGCATCGCGCATAGAGAGCGCAACCGTTGGCACAATCGACCAGCTCAGAGAGGTGGCGGTTGTTCGCGCCGGGCCTTGCTCCTTTTTCAAGATTGGGATTAGTGCCTTAGTCAATTGATCGAATTCAACGTGTGAATCGGCCAACGTTGCTAAGAAAACAACGGTGTCGCTATCGGCCATTTCAACACGAACCGATGCGGCTTGAAGCGCTTTTTCAATCTCAACACCCGAGGTACCTAATTGATTAGCGCGCAAAACAATTTTTGTAGGATCAAAGCGACCAACAGGAAAATCATCCGGGCTTAAGAAAATTGGCAGTTCAAAGTGCTCTTGCACATCTTTCTTAAAGTTTTCAACATTGGAAACGAGCTCAGAGATTAATTCGTTGCCTCTAGTTTCCAACAGTGCACGACAACCATCAATAGATGCTAAAGGAGCTCCAGCCGGTGAAGTCGTATGTGTTGTTTCAAAACTCTGTTCAATACGCTCAAGGTTTAAATATTTTCCTTGTGCAAGCAATATTGCCGATGCACTATAACCGGGAAGCGCTTTATGCATGCTTGTAATTAACGCGTCGGCCCCCATTGCTAAGCAGTGCGCCGGAACCAATGGCGAAAAACCAAAGTGCCCGCCCCATGCCGCATCGACAATAACTGGAATTGCATGCGCGTGTGCAGCTTTAATGAGTGCTCGTAGATCAGATAACGTTCCTAAATATCCTGGCTCAGTTAATAAAAGCGCGATTGGTTTCTGTTCGATTATTTTTTCAAATTCAGAAACGGGGATACCGATAGGAACACCAGTGGCTGCATCGATTTCCGGTGTTAACCAGATTGGCTCAAGACCTGCCAATACAAGTGCGCTTAAGACTGAGCGGTGGGCAGTACGCGAAAGTGCAACTTTGTCTCCGGGTTTTCCAAGCGCCAAAATAATCGCTTGGTTGGCATGTGTAGATCCACCTGTAGAAAAGCGCGCATAGTCGGCGCCCCACAACGTGGCAGCTAGGGCTTCGGCTTTCTTTAAAACTTGGTTAGTTAATTTAATTTCATCCAGACCACCATATAAAGGAGTATCGCTATCGACGACGGCGCCAAGCCCAGCATCTAGGCGCGAGGCTCTCTGTTTGTGCCCAGGGATAGTGAAGGGCTGGCGCTTGCTCTCGAAGTAAGCGAGGTAGGCATCTAATAACGGTGCCGAAACTCTCAGTGAACTCATGGCTTCAGCCTAACTTTTCGGGCTGTGCTTGGGAAATATGGCCTTAGACTTTCGCCATGGACACACTTACTAATCTCACCCAAGAGCGTCGTTTGGTCACTGCAATTCCGGGACCTAAATCAGTTGAAGCGCTTAAGCGCCGAAGTGAAGCGACCTCTGGCGGATTGGGCATGGCGATTCCAGTCATCATCGAGCGCGCAAGCGATGCGATTTTGCTCGATATCGATGGCAACCAGATAATCGATCTGGGTTCAGGTATTGGCGTTGTTAACGTCGGTAACTCGGCTAGTCGCGTTGTCGATCGTGTAATTGAGCAGGTACAGGCATTTACGCATACATGTTTCACTGTTGCGCCTTACATGAATTACATTGAAGTGTGCGAGAAGTTAAACGCGATCACACCTGGTACACATAAAAAGAAGTCGCTTCTCGTTAACTCGGGTGCCGAGGCCGTTGAAAACGCGGTAAAAATTGCGCGCCACTTCACGAAGCGTCCAGCCATTGTTGTCTTCGAACATAGCTACCACGGTCGTACTAATTTAACTATGGCGCTAACTGCCAAGAACATGCCGTACAAAGAGGGTTTCGGTCCTTTTGCCCCCGAGGTTTATCGCGTGCCAATGCCTTATTCATTCCACTGGGTGGGTGATCAGGCAACTATCACTGAAGATGCAATTGAAATGGTGACGCACAAGATCGACAAAGAGATTGGCGCTCATAACGTTGCCGCGATTTTAATCGAGCCAATTCAAGGTGAAGGTGGATTCATAGTTCCACCCAAGGGTTTCATGCCGGCGCTCGCAAAATATTCTGCTGACAATGGCATTGTATTTATTGCCGATGAAGTTCAAACCGGCTTTGCTCGTACGGGCCACATGTTTGCCGTTGAAGAAGAAAATGTTGTTCCAGATATCGTTGTTACAGCTAAGGGAATCGCCGGCGGACTTCCACTTGCGGGCATTACTGGCCGCGCCGACATTATGGACTCAGTTCACGCTGCAGGTCTCGGCGGAACTTTTGGCGGAAATCCAATTGCTTGTGCTGCAGCCCTTGGCGCCCTAGAAACTATGGAGGCCGAAAACCTTGTCGCGCGTGCGCAACACATTGGAACAATTCTCGGGGACTCACTTCGCGCTCTACAAAAGAAATATCCAATTATCGGCGAAGTTCGCGGACGAGGCGCAATGCAGGCAATTGAATTAGTAGATGCTGGTACTAAAAATCCAAACACGGCAGCAATGAGCGCCGTTGTTAAGTACTGTCAAAGTAAAGGAGTGCTAGTTCTGACTGCTGGCACTTATTCAAATGTAATTAGATTTTTACCTCCGCTAGTAATTACTGACGAACTACTACTCGATGCAATGAGTGTGCTTGACGAGGGGTTCGCCTCTCTTTAATTTGTGCTTGAAATCTCCTAAGTTCCCTCTTAACTATTTCTAGCTAAAGAGGAGAATTATTGCGTGCAGAAATTATGCACCGATGAAGGGGATTAAAATGAGTAGAAAATATATTGTTACCGGGGCAGCATCGGGAATCGGTGCAGCCACTGTTGCGCTCTTAAAAGAGCGAGGTGAAACAGTTTTCGGTGTCGATATTCATGGCACCGATATAAATGCAGATTTGAGTACAAAAGAGGGTCGACTTGATGCCGCAGCTAAATCAATTGAACTTTGCGGCGGGCGAATCGATGCAGTGATTGCTTGTGCAGGTTTAGCTCATCCAATTGCGAAAACAGTCTCTGTAAACTTCTTCGGAGTAACTGATTACCTCACCGAAATTTTGCCAGCGATAACAAAAAGTTTGGCACCACGTGTTGTCATCACATCATCGATGGCCTCTCTTATGCCTAACTCGCCAGATCTTGTCGATGCCATGTTGGCGCTGGATGAAGTAAAGGCCGTTGCAATTGCCCAAGGTTTAGTTGATAAGGGCGATGCTGAGGCTTCATTGATTTACGGATCAACTAAGCGGGCGATTTGTAGGTGGATTCGCAAGCAAGCAATTAAGCCAGAGTGGGCCGGAGCCGGTATTGCACTTAATGCTGTAGGCCCAGGAATCGTTGAAACTCCGATGGTGGCCGACATGATTGCAACGCAGGAGAGTCGCGCAGCAATCGATGCAATGGTGCCGATGCCTTTGAACTATTACTTAAAGCCGCGCCAAGTTGCCTATCTCTTAGTGTGGCTGACAAGTGAGGAAAACACACATACAACTGGCCAAACTATTTATATTGATGGTGGCTCTGATGTTGCAATTAGAGGCGATGATATTTGGCGTTAATCAAGGCGTGAGTGATATCTAACTAGATCCTCATCACTGACTTCCGGCCATTCACGGGCCTCAGCTCGTACGCCGTGGGTTTTGAAGGCGTTGATTTTGATTTTCATCGCAGGGTTAACGCCTTTGAGCCACACGGCAGTATTTATTAACGCTTCATCTGAATCATTCTGCCCTGGAACTAAAAGTAAGCGGACTTCGTAAAGTTTACTAATTGAGTCGAGATATTTAATTGAATCTAAAACAACGGTATTCGAACTTCCGGTCAATGCGATGTGGCGGTTATCATCGAGGGCTTTCAAATCCAGCATGACGCCATCGGTAAATGGAGCAAGGTGATCCCAGACCTCTACTGGAGCATTGCCATTGCTGTCGATGAAAGTCGTTAGTTTTTCTAACTGCGCATCGTGCTTAATCTGCTTAAAGAGTTCAAGGACAAACTCATATTGAATTGTTGCCTCACCTCCAGAGACTGTGACGCCCGAGATGTATGGCATCGATTCGCGAATTTTGGTAAGCACTTCTGGAACTCCCATAGCGGTGGCACGTGGAGTATGAAGCGGAATAGTTTGTGGGTTATGGCAGGCCACGCAATTAAAGTTGCAGCCCTGCAAGAAGAGAACAAATCGATTTCCGGGGCCATCGACCCAGGAAAAAGGAATAATGCTAGCTACTTGCGCTTGGTGAGCTTTCAGCACTCGTCACCCTTTTCACTATGCGTTGATCAACGTGTGAATCGGCGACAGAGCCTGCGCCCAAATATGTACTGCCGTGACGTGCACTTGGTAAATTAGCTAGATCTGATTTACGTACTAGATACCCAGTTATTCGTATGAAGTCATTGCTATCTAAATTAAAGGTGAAGTCGCGCATTCCGCTCTTAAAGGCGCCACGAATAACATCGACAACGGCTTGTGGGTTTTTAACTGCAGTCTCGTCAAAAGATAAAACATCGCTAATACCCGCTTTGAACAAGTGGTGATGGCGTGCGACGGTTTTCAAGTGGGCGATTAAGGCAGGCTCTGTGCCAATTGGGATGCGAGTCCCGGCAGTGACACCAATATCTAAATCGATGCCAGATTGAGAGTGCAAAAACGCAGCACCGCCATTTCCTTGGCAGTATGGCATTTTGCGCTGGGCTACCCATTCGGCGATGAAAGAGGTGATTCGATAGCCGAGGTCATCGGCAACAGCGCTATGGCCATACATTCCTTCGATGCCCGAGCGGGACATCAAGATATTTACCGCCTCGGCAAGGCCAAAGACACCAAACATTGCTGAGAACTTATCTAGCTCAAGGAGTTTCTCATTGACCAACCAGTTTGATTCAAAGAAGTGTGATTCTTCGACTAAATAGAGAATACGTGACTCCATTAATTCGGCCGTTAAATCTAAGTAATAGGGGAGAGTGGATTCAAAGAAAGTTTCAATCCCGTCGCTGCTGGCTTCGACTGTGGCCTTCAAATTAATTCGAACTAAAGTGTGTGAACCCCCGCCGATTTTGAGCGAGTTGTAACAACTAACGGCGGCATACTCTGAACCCAAATCCGACTGCATCATGGGGTCATTAATGAAATGTGGCTTGCCGCATGCAAATACGGTGTTTACGGCATCTAATATGTATTCATCGCTGGTTAATACTGGATCGACTTTGAGTGAAATATTAGGGACAACTTGTAATAGTTCGCGCTCAAGTTTGAAGATCATCCTTGAGACACGGTTATAGACGGGACTTAAATTAGTGTGGGCAAAGGCATCCGGAAACATTCGATCTAAAGAGATCCAGAATCGCTTTAACTTTGCATATAAGTCCTCGTCAATTACGCCCTCAATGTAAGGCAGCAAAAGGGCATCGAGATCGCCAAAATAGACTGGATAGCCCGTAATTGAGGGAGTGGCAGAGTACATAATGAGGAGGAAAGCCAAGGCGTCATCTAAATCTTTAGCCGGCGGAAGTTCTAAAAATGCTGAGCCATTAACCAAGACTTTCTTGTAGTCAGGAAGTAAATAGCGTGGACGGTATGGAGCATTTCCTTCATACATATCGCAGATAATTCGATTAGAGAGTGCGTCACTACATTGTTTGCGAACTGCAGGTGGATCAAGAAGATTTTCAGCTAAATTGGCCAGGCCCGCTACACGTTGACGGTAGGTATATTTTTGATCCGTGACCATTGCGCGGATATCCTCAAGAGATGTCATGCGTTAATCTTAAATTTAAAGCAAAAAAATTGGAGGTTAAATTTGCCTAACGAAGCGTCAGAGAGTGCTAGCGCTCAGGACTAACTCTCTAACTTATAACCTAGTCCACGAATTGTTTGGATTAGGACGGGATTACCCGGGTCACTCTCAATTTTCGACCGCAACCGCTTTATATGAACGTCAAGAGTTTTTGTATCACCGAAATAATCTCCACCCCATACGCGATCAATTAATTGGGAACGTGTTAGCACTCGGCCAGAGTTGCGCATCAAAAACTCAAGTAACTCAAACTCTTTTAAAGGAAGTGCAATCGGATTCCCATTAATCGAGGCTTGATGGCGTGCTGTGTCTAATCTAATTGATCCCACTGAAATAATTTCAAGATCTCCATTTAATTCAGCATCGGAGATTCCACGTCGAAGAACGGCCTTTATGCGCGCGATTAATTCACGTGATGAATATGGCTTAGTTACATAGTCATCTGCGCCAAGCTCTAGACCGACCACCTTATCTATCTCAGCATCTTTGGCAGTTAGCATAATTATCGGTACTCGAGAAGTCGTACGAATTGTGCGACATACATCTACTCCAGAGATTTCAGGAATCATGAGGTCGAGCAAAATCAAATCTGCACCCTCTTTGGCGAAGATATTCAGTGCTGCACGCCCATCTTCAGCCACACTAACCTCGAACCCCTCTTTCCCTAAGAGAAAAGCTAGAGCTTCAGAAAATGAACTTTCATCTTCAACGATTAAGATCTTGGTCATTCTGTACTCTCCATTGGTTTGTTATAGACGGGCAACCTGAGGGAAAAAGTGCTCCCAACATTTTCGACGCTCCATATTTTTACTTCGCCACCATGTTTAGAGGCAACATGTTTTACGATTGAAAGTCCCAGTCCGGTTCCGCCGGTTTGACGCGAACGTGCCGGATCAACACGATAGAAACGTTCAAAGATACGCTCCTTTTCAATCTCAGGAATTCCTATGCCTTGATCAGTAATTGAAATGTCGATGACTCCATTTTCAAGTTGTGTAGTTATTGAAACTTTGGTGCCCTCTGGTGAATAGTTGATTGCATTTTCAATCAGATTATGAATTGCCATAATCAACTGGTCGCGATCGCCTAGAACTACAGTCGGGCTTGATTCTGAATAAGTAACAGTAATGTTTCTATTATCGGCCAGAATTTGGCACTGATCTATCGCTTCACGAATTACGTATTCAACTCCGACCACTTGGGCAAGTTGAAGCGGATCTGAATCTTGGACTCGAGATAAATTAATTATCTCTCGAACTAAATCTGTTAGGCGTTTTGCCTCCGATTGCATTCGTGTTGCAAACTTAACAACCGAGTTCGGATCATCTTTAGCGCCAAGTACTGCCTCACTCAATAGCGAAAGTGCACCAATCGGAGTTTTTAACTCGTGTGAAATATTGGCAACAAAATCACGCCGTACGTCATGCACGCGTTGTGCTTCACTTTCATCACTGACTAGGACTAAAACTAAATCATCTTTTGTTAGGGGCAAAACTTTTACCGTGAGCTCATGTTTTCCTTCACCAATTGGACCGCGAGGAATATCAATCCTTCCAACCTGCGGAGCATGTGTTCGACGCACTACGCGAATCGTTGCCAGAAGCTCAGGGCTTTGGATCCGTTCATCTCTTAAAATTCCAAGAATTTCGACTCCAGGGGTGGAAAATATGGGGATCTCGCCAGGAGCCAAAATGATTGAGTCACCATCGAGCTGACTTAGCGTCTCTATGAGCATCTCAGGCAAGGCCCTAGGATCTGATTCGTCTAAGTCCCTGCGCAAGAACTTCATGTATGCACTCTATAGGCACAAATGACCAGTTAACCTTCCGTTCACCTAAGTATGACTCTCTATTCATCACCTCCACATAGGTTCTGCGCATGGCCCTCATTAGATCCGTATTCCAAGACGAGCTCGATAGCGTTTCGCAGTCATTGGTAGATTTAACTTCAATGGTTTCGAGATCCATGTCAGATGCCACAACAGCAATTCTTACGTGCGATGTAAAACTTGCTGAAGAGGTAATTGCAACCGATGAAAAAATCGATGAATTTCAACATGATATTGATGCGCGAATTATTGACATTATTGCTCGCCAACAACCCGTTGCCTCTGATTTGCGTGCACTAGTTACCGCTCTTCGTATGGGCTCAGATTTAGAACGCATGGGAGATTTAGCCCATCATGTTGCAAAAATTGCGAGACTGCGACATCCAGATTCAGCTGTTCCACTAGAGCTCATGCAGACGATCACTGATATGGGATCTGCGGCGGTAAGAATTACGGACAAGACTGGCGTAGTTATTGCCACCCGTGATACAGAAATGGCCCTTGAAGTAGAACGCGACGATGACGAAATGGATAATCTTCACCGACAATTAATTGGAATACTTATTGAACCTCAGTGGAAATACGGCATTGAAACGGCAATCGACTTAACGCTACTTGGTCGCTATTACGAACGATATGCCGATCATGCAGTTTCAATATCACGCAGAGTTTACTTCCTAGTTACGGGAAAGTACGCGTAAATACTTGTGACTACTCAAGAACTTGTAATCCCGGCTCCACGACAAATCACAACGGAGCCTCGCCGCTCTGACAAAGTTTTTCGTGGTGTGGTAACTACTGGCGGATTATCTTCGCTTTTATTACTGGGTCTAATTGCACTTTTTCTTGGCTATCGTGGGTTTGAAGTCTTGCGGCATGAGGGAATAGGTTTCATTACACATTCAGAGTGGGCAATATCCACGGATGATGCTGGCAATGTCCTTGAAAGTCACTTTGGTTTAGCGGCAATGCTCGTTGGAACAATTCTTTGCTCGCTTATTGCTGTCGTAATTGCCCTCCCAATCTCAGTATTTTGCGCGCTTTTTCTCAACTTTTACGCTCCTGCTTGGATTAAAAAGATTATGGTCACCATCATTGACATGATGGCGGCATTTCCTTCGATCCTCTTTGGTATCTGGGGTTTCTTAGTTCTAATGCCGAGCGTTGAATATTGGGCGAAGCTCTTACACAAGTACCTTGGTTTTGTTCCAGTCTTTAATATGCAAGTACCAGTTTTCACACGCTCTCCCTTTGTTGCTGGAGTAGTTCTATCTATTATGATTATTCCGATTATTACATCGGTCTCCCGAGAGATTTTTTCTCAGGCGCCTCTAGATCGCATTCAAGCAGCCTATGCCCTCGGTGCAACACGTTGGGCAATGATTAAAGCCGTTGTCATCCCACATGGTCGTAGTGGCGTAATTGGTGGCGCAATGCTCGGCCTCGGTCGAGCGATGGGTGAGACTGTTGCGGTTTTTACCGTTTTGAATATCGTTTTTAAAATCAATTGGGAAATATTATTAGGTGCAGGTGGCAACGTTGCCTCGCTCATTATCTTAAAGTTTGGTGATGCAAGTCCCTATGAGATAAAGGCACTCATGGCAGCTGGACTCGTTTTGTTTGGGTTAACGTTGATTGTTAATGCCCTGGCTAATTTAATAGTCAAAACAACTGGAAAGTCAGGACGATGAGCACCGTAGTCACGGTTGAACCCACCAAACCGTGGAAGGCTTCACGAAGCGAGCGAGCAACCGATGTTGCAATCTTCTTAATCTCACTTTTCACCTCTTTCGCGGTCGTCGCAATGACGCCAATGAAAGGAAAGCTTGCATATTTTGCACTCTTTTTTATCGCCTATGCAATTCTCACATCGCTCTTCAAGGCACGACAACGCGGTAGTGCGGCGGCAAAGGATGCTCTAGTTAACTCAATGGTTGCAATTGGCGCGATTGTTACCGTTATTCCTGTAACAAGTATCTTGGCAACGGTGCTGGCTAAAGGCCTGCCAGGCATCAGTTTTGGCCTGTTTACTCATGATATGGCTCTTGCTACGCCAACTGATCCGCTGAGCAATGGCGGTTTGTTACACGCAATTACTGGAACTCTTATTTTAGTCACGGTTGCACTTGTTCTAAGTGTGCCAATTGGAATCTTGACAGCTTTATATTTGACAGAAATCAAGGGCAGATTTACCGGCCCAATTCGTTTCTTAGTTCAGGCGATGAGTGGCGTTCCTTCGATTGTTGCAGGTTTGTTTATTCTCTCAGCAGTTCTCTACCCAATTACAAAGGGTTACTCGGGTCTGATGGGCTCTCTAGCTTTGACAATTTTAATGATTCCAACAATCGCTAGAACGTCTGAAGAAGTTCTCAACCTGATTCCAAATGATTTGCGTGAAGCGGGTACTGCATTAGGTGGAACGCAATGGCGAACAGTTGCAATGATTGTTTTACCTGCGGCAAAGAGCGGTTTAGTTACAGCAATTATTTTAGGTGTTGCACGTATTGCAGGAGAGACTGCGCCGATTCTCTTACTCACCGGCGGCGGGGACAAAGTAAATCCAAATGCCTTTAGTGGACCAATGGGTTCATTGCCTTATTACATTTGGAAATCATTTAACGCTGGATCTCCTGAGGCGATAACCCGTGCTTGGGCTGGGCTCTTGGTTCTGGTTGGCTTAGTACTAATTCTCTTTACTTTGGCGAGATTTTTAAGTTCAAGAAAGGCTGCTAAATGACGACATCACACGAGAGCGAGCACATGGAGACAACCGTTAAGCCCAGTTCATTAGCAAGTGTTGCGCAAGCTAAGCCAATCAAGGCCCCCGGCACCCGTGCAATGGGAACCGGTCTTGAGACCCGTGGTGTTCATGCATGGTTTGGTAAGCACCACGCACTTTCTAATATCTCACTAGATTTTGCTGCAGGTACCGTCACCGCGCTTATCGGTCCATCGGGCTGCGGAAAGTCCACTTTTATACGCACTATCAACCGCATGCATGAGTTCATTCCAGGTGCTGCTATGGCCGGTGAAGTCCTACTCGATGGCAAAGATGTCTACGCATCTGGAACCGATGTTACAAAGATTCGCCTTCAAATCGGTATGGTCTTCCAAAAGCCAAACCCATTTCCATCGATGACCATTGGCGAAAATGTTCTATCTGGACTCAAGCTGGCCCAGATTAAAGTTGATAATAAGGATGACTTACTTGAGGAGTGTTTAGAGCGCGCTGGTTTATGGAGTGAAGTTAAGGACCGTTTAAGCGCCCATGGTGGATCTTTATCCGGTGGTCAGCAACAGCGCTTGTGTATTGCTCGAGCCCTTGCAGTTCGACCACAAGTTCTACTTATGGATGAACCATGCTCTGCCCTTGATCCAGGTTCAACACTGCGAATTGAAGAGACAATTCGTCATTTATCCGACACGATGACCATAATCATCGTTACTCACAATATGCAGCAAGCCGCTCGTGTATCTGATTACACGGCCTTCTTTTTATCAGACGGTGGACCTGGACAAATGATTGAAGTTGCGCCAACGAGTGAGATATTTTCCCGCCCTCAGGACCAGAGAACTGAGAACTACGTCACGGGACGTTTCGGATAGTCATTAACCTGTTGTTCATCTAAGCGTTGGGGTCTGTTTGGTTAGTAAATGCTCTTCGTTCACGTAAGAACCTTAAGTTTCTCCTGTAGTTCAAACAACCTAAAAAGGGGAAATAAATTGAGAATTTCAAAGTTCGCGAAGGTTGCAACTCTTGCACTCGCGTTTGGTTTAATTGCAGGATCTCCTGCATATGCAGTTGATTTACAGGGCTCTGGTGCATCTTTCCCAGCTCTTCTCATCGAAGGTTGCAAGGCTGGTTTTGCAGCTAGCAATAGCGGCGCAAACAGTTATGTCTACGCTTCTTCATCTTCAGGTACTGGACAAGCAAACTCCGATAAATCTATCGGTGATTTCTGGATGTCAGATGGTGCCTACACTGCTTCAACTAAGCGCGCCTCACTAATTCACGTGCCACTAGTTGCTGCTCCAATCGGAATTCTTTACAACTTAACTGCAAAGACAACGTTGCAGCTTTCAGCTTCAACAATCGCTGGAATTTTCGGTGGAACAATCACGAATTGGAATGACCCAGCCATTGTTGCCGATAATAATCGCTCAACAACTAAGGTTGTTTATAAGTTAGATACCAACGGAAATCCAAAGAAGGATGCAAAGGGCAACCCAATCGTTCTTCGTACTCAGATCATTGTTGGTCACTTCACTTTGCCAAACAAGGCGATCAAAGTTATTTATCGCTCTGACTCATCAGGTACATCACAGAACTTCACAAACTATATGAACAAGTCTGCTCCCACTGTATGGACAAAGTCTGCTGGTAAAGTTTTCAAAGATGGTTTCCCTGGAGACATCAATGCCATTGCTAACTTAGGTCGCGTCGTCGGAGCTGCATCATCAACTGGTGTTTCACAGCTTGCTGGAAAGACTCCTTACTCAATCACTTATGCTGAAGTTAACTACGCAGTAGCAAATAACCTCAAGATTGCTAACGTAATTAACCCAGCTGGATCATCGGTTGCGCCAAATTCATCCGGAGTTGCCGCATTCCTTGCATCAGCTACACAGGATGCTAACGGTTACTTAACTTTTGACTATGCAACTAAGGAAAAGGGTGCCTACACACTTGGTATCGTTTCCTACCTATTGGCAGATACTGCCTACCCATCAAAGACAACTGCAGCTGCAGTTAAAGCCTACGCAACATACATCTTGAGTTCTAAGTGCTCGCAAGATGTTGGAGCTGCCCTTGGTTTCTCTGTAATTGACGGTGCGCTTCTTGCGAAGTCACTCGCTCAGGTAGCCAAGATCGGTTAATAGCTTTCCTATTCGAGGGAAACAAACACCCGCTTGCAGCGATGCAAGTGGGTGTTTTCTCTTTTTCTGGATATATTAAACCCATGCAGATTAATATTGACAAGAAAACCGGAATCCTCTTGGGGATAATCGTCGGGCTCTTAGTAATAATTGTTGTGCTTTTAGTTGATAAAGTGGGCGATCAAGGAAACTTTATTGAAACTCATGCCCCACAGATTCAACTAAATAGCTATTAGGGAGTTTAGTTTTCCGCCTTATTACTTTTGGACAATTTAGACCAATTGATTTTAGTTAACAGGTACACCCCGCCTATCATTAATAATTGAAAAATAATCGCCCAAACCGAAGTGAACTGCTCTTTTATTAACTCTCCCAGCCCGTTGGCCTTTAGTTGCGATGCGCCAGTTACGTAAATGGAGTATGTGACTATTCGCCCGGAAAAGAAGGCAAGAGT
>Ga0194043_1001098_pt1 | contig 15312 bp, 29 predicted proteins | sample JunL4415m_MetaG_FD_161274 | JGI IMG/M metagenome (GOLD analysis project Ga0194043, IMG submission 161274) | Anoxic zone freshwater microbial communities from boreal shield lake in IISD Experimental Lakes Area, Ontario, Canada - Jun2016-L442-15m | ecosystem: Environmental > Aquatic > Freshwater >...
GCCATTACCAAGGCGGGCCTAGTGCTGCGGAAGAACTACCCCGAGCTATCGCTAGACCTAACGGAGTATGACCCGCAGACCGCCGGGGAATGGGGCCGCAACACCCCGCCTGCCAATGTGCAGGAGATGACGAGACAGTATCCCTGCACCACTGCAACTACCTGCCACTCATGGGATGAAGTGCGGGACATGCTGGCCAGCGGGTTCGGCATTAGCACCTGCGGCTCTGAGGCATGGGTCAGTGAGCGCGACGATTGGGGCGTCTGCAAGAGGAGCAACAAGTCTTGGGCACACGCCATCGCAGCCATTGCGGTAGATGACAGGCCCGAGACTCACAAGCAGTACGGCTGCGGGCTTATCTGCCTCTGCAATTCATGGGGCCCCTATCTCACTGGCCCTGACACTGTCCACGGCACGAATAAGAAGATACCGTCTGGTGCTTTCTGGACGCGGTGGAGCGACTGCTCAAATAGGTATTTCGTTGCCCTTGCTACGGGTGAGGGCTGGAAGGGTGTCAAGCTCCCCGATTGGGGACTAGGAGGAATCGTCTGATGAAGAAAGTTCTTATTACTCTGGCCCTACTGGTAGCAACATGGCAGGTACAGATGGCGGTCGAAGCTGGAGTCTCCACCGTTTCAACGCGGCATCGACGCCGCATGCTACAGCCACGACCAGCACAGGCCGAGTCCCCCTGCCCGCCGGGAGCGAAGTCATGTCCGAGCATACTGCCGAAGCCAGTTCAGCAACTGATAAAGCCATCCCGCTAGGCGGCGAGTTCCTGCTGCGGACGGCTGAAAGATTCGGCGTCCCGGTGGTCTTGCTGCTCCTGCTCCTCTGGTGGGCCCGCACCGACATTGTGCAGCCGCTCTTGAACGCCCATTTTGAAATGGTCGGCAAGATAATTGAGGGGCAGGAGGTTCACACCAAGGGGTTAGATAGCCTAGGCCGCAAGCTGGACGAGCTTATCTCTGCCACCAAAAGCCTAAGCAGATGACGCGGCTCACCGCCGAACAGCAGCAGCTAGCCGCAGACGCAATCAAGTATTGCGACCTAGTGATCGCGCAGTTCCTCAAGGTCAACGTAGACCTGCGAAGAGCCGCCCGCAGGGTAGACCTAGCCAGCACGGCCATGTATGCAGTCTGCTTGGCGGCAACTACCTACGATCCAGAGAAGTCTAAACCTTCTACGTATTTCAGTATCGCCATTCGGCATGCACTCATACGGGCAGTGCTAAGACAGCAGAAGATGGACGGAAGGTACATAGCAGTGGAATGCCTGCTGGAGCCTAAGCCTAATGTCCACCGCACAAGGCAAGCTATGCGGGCACTCAGAGCCCTCAAGAGTCTCTCTGCCTATGACAAGACGCTGCTTGAAGACCGGCTGATTGAAGCTGTGACCCTAGAACAATTGGGGTTAGAGCAACGACTTGACCCCCGCACCGTAGCCAAGAGGGTAGCACTGGCCATCGACAAGCTACGCCGTGCGGAGGACAATCTCCCCTGACTTCACGGCCTTGATGAACAGCCTGTAGTTCGCAATCTTTGGGTAGCCAGCCTGTCGGGCAAGCAGGGCCCACCGCACTTGCGTGGGAGTTGGGAGATGCCGCTTGCAGGCAATCTCCTTCTGATGCAATGTCCAAAAGGCTAGATCATCGTAGCTCATCCCCTTGTCCCGCTGGTACTTCAGCAACTCCACCATCTCCCGCTCGGCCTTGTCGATCCGGTAGATTTGGTTGGGCTTCTCGCCCCTCTTCTTCCAGCCCATCGCACATCCGTGAGAGTACGGCCTGCCCTGTGCCTTCCGCAGGGCAATGGTTTCATTCGTCCGTTCTCGGGTGAACTCCCTCTCTAGTTCCGATACCGCTAGGAGTATCTGCTTAAAGAACTTACCTAGTGGGGTACTGGTATCTATCTGCAAGTCCATGGAGTGGAACACTACGCCCCTCGCCCCGAACATTTCCATGGTGTCGATGCCATCCTTGAGAGAGCGGAACGCCCTGTCCAGTTTGGAACAGACAACATGATCCCCGGGCTGGGCAAGAGCGTACACCTGCCGCCCATACTCGCGTTCTGTGAAAGGCTTCTTACCAGATTGAGCCTTGTCATAGAACCAGCCACCCCATCCGATGCCCTTGTCCCGCAGGGTTCGCTCCCAATATCCATAGCAGCGATGTTCCTGCACCTCTTGGGTTAGCTCCTGCTTGGCAGTGGAATGCCGCCCATACCCATAGCACACAAGGGGCCGACCGTCAGGTATCGCCATCGTTATCACCATCCTCCTCGGCGTGCTCGTCAAGCCCATAGCCGCCGCCCTCCCGCCCATCCCAGATGCAGTTAGAGATCGTATCGGCCCAAGGTATGTCAATGAACATACTCATAACACTCACGGCGGTAGTACGTTCGACTACCCAGTGCTCGTCATCCCACTCGCCATCGGCCATAAGCTCTATGTCTAGGTAGACCTTCTTGCAGACCTCACTGAACTCCGCGTCTTTGTCTTGAGCGGCGACAGCCGCCCGAGTTTCGATAGACGCGGAGATATGAATAGGCTTCGCAGTGTGGTGAGCGGTACGCAGAGTCTCCAAGAACTCATACGCAGTCTTGCCTGCCGAATCAGGTAGTTCATAGCCCACGCCTGTCTCAATGATGTCATTAAAGATTCCAACCAGAGCCGCGTCATACCACGCCATCTTCGGCCTCCTTGTTCTTGGATGGAAACACAATACCCATGTCATTCATGCGGGCCGGTATCACAATCATGTCATTGCAGTAAGCGCAGCACCGACCATTGTTCACGGGCTGGGCGTTATTGCCATACCCATAAAACTGTTGCTTGCATATCGAACAGATTTCCTGCGCCATCATTCCCGCCCTTCATTGTATTTGTTGAACTCAATTCTCAACTGCTCTTGGATCACCAGCAACGATTGCAATGTGTCCACTGGCCCCAAACCGTTTACGTCCATCCGCCGGATGGCATCATCGACCAGCTCGACCAGAACGGGATAGGTGCTGCCCTCATACCCATCCCCTGTGTTCTTCAGCACCAACGTATAGCTAACGTCACAAGAAACCACCACATTCTTGCTGAGTGGACACCTCTTGTAGTCAGCCGCCTCGGGCCACATATCGCTCTTCAACCACGCCCGAAAGTTTGGCACCACATGCTGGGTGTAGCGGGGTGTATAGCCCTTCTTCTCCAGCTCCAACTCCATCAGCCCATGGGCATCCAGCCCATGGGCATCTGCACCCTGCACATACATGAACTCGCCCCGCTTCGGGCGGGCAATCTTCGTGAAGCCGCACTCCTTCAATACTTCCATAGATATTTCTACCCAACTGTCCCCATCGTCTGGGCAAATCTGCCGCAGTTTCAGAACCTTCATCTTCTTCTTCGCCATCACTTGTCTCCTTCTATTTCAGTTCGTTCCAAGATTTCCATCCCATCTGTGTCGCCACCCCGGGCCGCAGCAGACTCCTCCGCATATCGCATCTGCATGACAGCGTCTATGTGCTGGCACGGCTTCATCGCTGGGCAAGAGCATCGCATACGAAAGCGCATGCACCCATTGCCGTCCATCAGGGCAATCGACTCAACCTGATAGTCTGCACTGATTGCTTGAGACACGCGCCAGCCAGCGTTCCCCAAGATGTTGTTGTTGCAGATGCCAGCGATCTGATACTTCGCCAAGAAATCCTTCCATCCATCACCTGTCCGTTCGGAATTGCATTTCTCGCACATCACTCGTCCCCTTCTTTTAGCTTGGTTCCACCGGCCTCCCCGGCAATGTGCCGGAGGGGTGCATTCAACAATCACTTACCCAATGAGTGGTGGTGCTGCGGCCCCGTACACACTCTGTAACCCGGCACATAGCCAGCCTCATACCAGACAATCGGAGCCGAACACTTCGGGCATGGAGTCCACATCAACTGCGCCCAGTAGTTAAAAGACTCCATCGGGTACTCCGGTTCGACCTCTAGACGCAGCCCTATATTAGGCATGTCGGGCACCTCTACTGCCACTATGCCCTTCGGCATCGTCTCGCCTAGAGTGATCTTGTACCCAATCTTTGGCAGGGCAAGTGGCACTACCGTCGCACCCGCTGACCTCAGCAACTCGACCACTGGTATCGATGCCCGCACATCATGCTCCACAGGGGCAATCCCCTTGACCTCTGGAAACAGACCATCCCGATTCTGATAGACCAGATTGACCTTCATTGCTTCGCTCCTTTCGGGTACGCATACCCTTCCTCACTGTCGATCACCCAGCCTGCCGCCAACGCTACATCGCGTCGGATTACGGCATCATGCGACGGGTAGACGGGGAAGTACTCCCAGTCAGTAGGTTCGATCACTGCCCCGGTCAGATAACCATCCCCGTCGATCTCAGGCCAGACATTTGTCCAGTCGAACACTGCCGACACCTGCTCCCATAGCGGATCATTTAGGTGCTTGCAGGCAAACAACTTCGTCACTTGATCCCGCATCTCGTTTCTCTCAGGTAGGGACATGCACTCACTCATCACTCACCTCCTCGTCATCATCGACCTCCTCAACGCTCAGGTCGCAGGCATTGGGGTGCCCACTGCCCGAACCGTAGCTCCATGTTTCGCCGTTTTTCTGGTACGTCGTTGCATCGCGAAGCGCGTCCTCGGCAGTGTCGCCACGGCCATAGACGCGCTTGGCCAGCCTCGGCCCACTCATATAGGACGGTCTAGCCATCATTTGAAAAGCAATAAACATCTTCGTTCTCCTGGTTAAAGTGGATTCTCCAAGCCATCATCACTTGCCCCCCCTAGCAATCTTCCTTGCGATATGATTCTTGGGTGGCACCCAAGCACTCCGGTGGCTATCGCACCAGACAAGGTAGGATTCAATGCAGCGGGCGGCAAACCTAGCCATCCCGTCTGTCCACTCAATGGCATTCTCCTGTGCCCATACCCATGCCTGAGCCTCCTTGTCCAGCCTTCTAGTGCCCTGCGGGCCAACGATGTGGCCTATCTCATGGAGTGCCATGGCATAGGTGCTAGCCCCCTTGATACGCGCAAGCCGCACCCTGCGAGACTTACGCCATGCCCGAGCCGCAGTCCGATCCCGCCAATCCACGGCAATGCCGTGTGTTTGCAGGAGCATGGCAACATGCTCTTCGTAGGCGGCGAAGTCACTCATCACTCCCCCTCCCCTTCTGCCTTGTTGATAACGATCACTGCTCTTTGCGTTGGCGAGTCGTTATCGGGAGTCGCGCCGCCCAAACAGCGGAGCATCACCATCTCCTTCAGCGCGGCCAGCAACTCGGGTGCTGCCGCTATGAGTCTGGCATTAGCCCGATCCTCGTCAGTGATTACGCCACAGTCATCATCTACCCACGTATCGGCAGTCCAGCAGATAGTGCGGTCAGCAGCGGCAATCACCTCTGCTTCACCATCATTGCTAGACTCTTGTTCAACCCTCCATGGCCCCGGTGTGTGGTCACTCACTGGCCACCTCCTCCTCCTCCTCCTGCCCCTCTTCCCAAGTCTCACACCAATCGGCAACCCTGCGAGACTGCATGCAGGTATAGCTGGTTTCAGTCTCCTTGGGGTCGCCGTCCTGCTCGACATCGCCATCCTCGCAGCGGCTATCGTCGATCATGTCGTGCAGAAAACCATCGCAGTGACAGTCATTGGCCATGTCATGGGCCATCTGGTCAGCAGTCTCTTGGTCACGCGCCTCGAAATCGAACTCGACTTCGTAGGTGCGAGCGACATAGAACTTCACTCTGTAATTCTTCTTCTCACTCGCACTCATCTTCGCCCTCTTCATCGTTGGTGGTGGTGGTATCAATCTCTTCGTCATCGGCCCTGTGATAGTCGTGGTTATCGGGATCGTCATACTCCTGCAAGAACCACTGCACGTCCATTAGTATCCAGTAGGCTTCCTTGAGGCAGTCCTCCTTTGCCTGCTGCTCCTCTGTCACCCCAGCGATAGGGGTGGCCAATAGAATCTTCGGACTCAGCTCCCGAAACGGTGCTATCGCTTTGCGCAGTCTGGCAATGAGAGTCTCCGTTCGCAAGGCTTGGAACATCAGCCCGTTGCTGTACTTTGGTTTGGTGGACATCGTCATTCATCTTCTTTCTTGGTGACGTAGCTACGCCAGTTAAAGGAAATACCTCGGGCACCACAGACTGTGACCTCTTTCTTCTTCACTAAATTCTTGACCATCTGAGCAATGAAGGCCAGACTCTTGTAGCGGAACAGACGGGCCAGTTCCCGATAGCTGGGCTGCACCCCTTTCTGGTCGATTGAGTCTGCGATTACAATGAGCAGCTCATGCTCACGGGGCGTCAGCCCCTTGGGCGGGGCGGGCATCGCTGCCCTGCCCCGCCGCCGATGGTTAGCTTTCATGCACCCGCCTTTGCAGACGCATTGGCAGCAGAAGTCTTGGTGGGCATCCGCTTGTGGCAGACCTGCGACACGGCACCTCCGGTGCATCTCACACCCATACGCCGTGCAATCAGCCGCCACTTGAGCCCTGTCCCCCGCATTTGCAGAGCGGCGAGGAGCATATCGTCAGTCCACTTGAGCTGACGATGGCGGCGAGTGCGGCGAGTGACTGTGACCGGCTTGTTGGGTGTGACCCGAACCACCTGCACACCGCCTCGACGCACAGTGCCAATAGGCTTGTGTGCTACCGACTTGGGCATTGCAGTAGACAGCTCGAACCCCTGCCGCAGCAGCGGGGTCATTGCCATCAGCTCAACCGTATCAATCTCCTTATAGATCACGAACTTCATTGCTAGCCTTTCTGGCCATAGGAATACCAATCAACCACGGGGAGTGTCGGACAACCCGACACACTACCCCTCGCCCCCGCCCCTTCGGGGCAGGGAATGTTGGATCAACTCGCGAAGATGTCGAGTTCCATCGACGCAAGGGTGGGAAGCTGGCTGCAAACGGCGAGGAGGTGCCCGCAATGAACAGCCCAGAAGGGCGGGCACGGGGACAAAGTCATGGAAGAGTCGTGACCTCGCAGATACAGTGCCAGCTTAGTGTCATACTGCCACATCAAGTTACCGAAATCGACTGGCTGGGCGAAAGCCCATGTGGCAAACTGACTGCGGAGTTGATGGAGTCGAGCATAGGCAGTGCGAATGCTAGCCATATGCTCAGAAGGGCAAGCCGGTCGGGCGGGTAACTGCCGCACTGTGTTCATCAGTAGCGACCATCTAATACTATCCACGTACTCTACAGTGCGTCTGCCGCCACGGCTGGTGGAGGTTTCCATAGTAGGCTGGGCATTCTTAATGCTGCCTCTGTTGACTTGTATTGTGCTGGGCAAATACGCAGCCAGTTTCTTAAGCATGCACTGAATTTCAGACGGCTTTGGTTTCACAATCACCCCGCATTTCGCAGCCTTCTGTATGTCCTTGAAGGCAATGGTATAGTGCGTGGAACTTTCGCCGTCGTATCCAGTTAGCCCACTGAGAAAGAAGTCAGTGGTGCCGAACTGGTTCATGCGAGCCCCAATCGTTCGGCTAAGACCAATGAGTTTAACGGCTCCGTACTTTGAGTGCGAACCACTACTACGGGGACAGCCCAACGCAGCAGTGACATAGCACAACTGATTGAGGGCATGCCCGTAATCGAAGGGCGATTGCCACAAGTGAGCGGCGTTGGCTAGGGCCGCATAGAGCCGACGCATATGCACCGACAGGCCAGTGTCAGTAGCGCAAACCTTCACGCAGTGACGGGCCAGCATGTCATGCAGGAAATGCCCGGGGAAATGACCGTCAATGCTGCCCTCGGGAGCAACACAACCCAACTGCGCATAAGCGTAGTTGGCATTGGGCACCTCGAAGGGGGTGATGTCGAAACAATTACCAGCCATATCTACTTACTCCCGTTGATAAAAAGGTGAAAGATAATTACTGCACAGACAAGAGCGAACATGGAGTCAGCCTGCATAGCCCTCACCATTCCGGTACAGATGGACAACCTTGGCCCATGCCGGTGTGGGATACCCTTTGCATTCCTCAGTGAGTGCGATGATGACCCTTGCCCTCGGCTTGTCACACCATCCCGTTTCACCATCGGTCAGCACGACAATCGCATCGGGCCGATCCTCCTTGTCCACCGTCGTTACTGCCAGACCCATGTCAGTACCGCCGCCGCCCTGCCAGACAAAGCCCTTGAGGCTTTGAACCTCCTTGCGGGCCTGCATTCGGGCATCGAAGCAGGTTACTTTGGGACGCTGCACCTGCCGTAATCCTGCGGCCAGTGCAACAAGTGCCCGCTGAATGTTGTCACCGCTGGACATGCTGCCCGAAGTGTCAACGATGATCGAACACTGAGGGGATACCCTTGTCACGCCCCGTTTACGGGGGCCATCGGGTTCTTGCCGACGAGATAGCTTCTTGTAGGTCAGCTCATCTGTGCCAATGGGGCTGGCAACAGACCTCGCAGCAAACGTCCTGAGTTGCTGAAAGGGGTCAGGCTGGGGACGAAGACGGGCAGCAATAGCCAACGCAAGCGAACCCTTCTGCTGGCCGGGAGTAGATTGAATGGCCTTCTCAATCTCTTCCAACTGCTGCACCTGACGAGCAATGTCGCTCATCTTGCACGGCTTCTCCCATGGTTTGGGCACACCGTCAGACGCACTGCCCTCCATGTCTGGGTCATTGTTCGGCCCTTGGGAATCGTTGTCTGGCTGGCCATCGCCACTGCCAGTGTTGCCGCCGCCCTTCTTCTTCTTCTTCTTCTTAGGCCCAGGCTGACCATCATCTCCCGTACCATCAGACACACCATCGTCACCATCGTCGCCTTCCTCCCCCTCTTGCTCGCCCTCTGGTTCGGGCTTCTTCTTGCGGAAGTAGGGGGCCAGCAGCCCGACATAGGCTTCAGTGGTCAAGCCGGAACGCACCATCGGGATGTCCTCGAACGGACACTCGAAGTCTGGCAGATGGCTGGACAGTTGGAGTGCATCGTCGGGAAGGGTAGTGTCACGGGCCAGCAGTTGATTGACCGCTAGGTCTGCGGCAATGTTCCACAATCTGCACTGGTCTTCAGTGGGCATGCCGCCCATCCAATCCTCTCGCCGCTTGGCATGAGAGAGGGCCAGATGGTAGACCTCATGGATCATAATGGCAGCCAAGTCAGCCTTAGAGCGGGTGCTACACCGCTCTTCGTTGACATAGAGACGGCCCACCTTGTCCACGGCCATGACCGGGACTTCGGCAGTTATGATTACGGGCATACTGACAAGCGTCCGGTAGAAGTAGGGGCAGATTGCCCCTGCCAACTTGCGGGCAGCGTACAACTTCTTGCGAATGTCACTGATCGTCTTGCGATGTGACGCAGGGTAAGGTGTGGTCATGTGTATCAACCCTCCAACTGAGTGACGATGCGGGAGTACCTAGTCAACAGCGACATAGGCAACTCATAGCCGGTGAATTGCTCAGACATCATTGCCAGCGATGGCACAGACAGCTCGGCCAGATCGCTCTCTGCCATCTTGACCAGAATTTCGGCAAGCATATTGAGCCGCTTTTCGGTGGGGTTCCTACTTGCTGCACTGAGCAGTGCAGTAGGCAGGCAGGAGAGAACGTCACCCCTGTCACCGTCCATCTGGATCACGACATTGCCGTCGAGACATTCATCGGGATCGTAGAGGTCGAGAGCATCGACATACCTGCCCAACTCCACGGCACAACCCTCGCCAACGATGCCCGTTGCCAGCTCCATCTTGACATCGTCATCGGCACCCACCTTGTCGGCACCTGCCAAGCAGAGCGACAGGTTGTACCAAGCACGAAGCGACTGAAAGCCGAAGGCGTTCTCGTCGATTGTCTTGGCCTTGCGAAGGCCGACGTTGGCCTTAACCAGATTGCTGGTGAGCCGCATCCACTTGGGCACATGGGCACTGAAGTCACCAACAATCGGCAGGTTGGCAGGGGGCGAGAACACGCCGCCCTTTTGCATGCCGTCATACCAAGAGTCAAATGGCAACGCCCACTGGTGGTGGTAGCACCGATTGAGCAGAGCAGGCTCAAGCGGAGAGCCATTGGGACAAAGCTCGGGAGGATTAGCACAACCAGCCCGAATGGTAGTGGGATGAAAGTCGAGCTTGCCAATGCGGCCTTCGTTGAGGGCACTGAGAAGCAATGGCTTCATCGTCGGGGATGACGTTGTGATTTCGTCGATCATAAAGAACCAGTTGGGCTGGGTCAGTGCGAGGATGAACTCCATCGGCAGCATGTCAACGATCCGCTTCAGCATGTCGGGCACCGGCAGACCACTAAGGTCATCAGCACAGTGCTGGCTGGGGATGAAGCAGAAGAAGTTCATTCCCAGAGCCCGGGCAATAGCCGAACCCATGGCCGTCTTCGCCTCGCCAACACCGCCCCAAGCGATGCTAGCCACACCGCACTGGAGTGCGATGAAGTAGGAGATGTTCAAACAGGTCAACGTATTCATTAGTCTGTACCTTTGTTCATGTGTTAGTGCAAAAGAACGTCGGGGGTCGGAACAACCGAACCCCGACAGAAAACCCCTCGCCCCCACCCCTTCGGGGTCAGGACTGTTTCGCCATCTTCAGACCTTCAGCACCGATAGCAGCCCGAGTGCTAGCGATAGCACTCTTGCACCGGCTGAAGGGCCGACCGAAGAACGAAGCCATGGTCTTGAGCTGTTGCTCTGACTCCATCAGCTCCTTGATGCGACGAGACTGCCCGTTCTTGCGAGGGGCAGCACCAGTGGCATACAGAGCCCTGACTTCGGCCTGCATCTCATCGCAGTGTTGAGTGAGCCGCTCCTCGAAGAACTCACTGACCTCTTTGACGAGGTCGAGATTCATCTCAGGGCTGAACACAACACGACTCAGCTTCGGGCCATACTGGGACAGCAGGCCACCGACTGTGACATAGGGGTCAAGGTTGTCCCTTGTCACGAAGTAGACGCCGCCACCATCACGCAACAGCACACCCTTCATCTTCTTGATGAGCAGCACTATCGCCATAGTCACCTTGTTAGCATCGACCACCGACAGTGCAGCGGTGAACTCAGCTTGTGCTGCATCACGCAGCGCAGCTTGGTCGCCAACTAGCAGGGCGTCTACGCTGGGGTCTACTTCCAGCAGCTTGACGCCACCAGACTTGGTGACGCCCAGAGAGAACAGAAACGGGTACAGATTCTTCTTCAGCCCCTTCTGAAACTGCCGAACCTCGACGCCGATAGCGTCCCGGTCGGACTGAAGCGGGCGAATGTCCAGCTTGCAGCCATCGGTCAATTCGAGAGCTTGAGCGACAGTGCGAGCGGCCTCTTTGATGCAGTGCATCTGATCGACCTTGGGAACCATGTGGCCGAAGCCGATGGCATCGAACGCAGCCTGCAAAAACATCCGCTGCATTGCGGTCGCCTTCCAGAAAAGGATGGCACCTTCACTACTGACCTTGCGAATCACGGGAATCTCCTTGCGTTTTTGGGTGTTGAAATCATTGTCTGGGTCTGTCAAGAGCTACAAAACGAAGAGGCCCACTGGCTACGCTCATGCGCAACCAGTGGGCCTTCGTTTACGGTGGTTTCCTGAGTGCTGGACTAGCTTTTCTTGAGCTTGGCCAGCATCTCGTCGGCGTTGTCGCGGATGACTTCGATCAAGGTGCAGAGAGCATGAGTGAAATCACCCATGGGATCGGCTTCCTCTTCGTTGTCCTCCTCGTCACCATCGTCATCGTCTTCGTCTTCCTCTTCCTCCTCCTCGTCGGCCTCATCCTCGACCACAGGGATAGCCCTTCCCCGCAGCTTGCCGAGGGTCTTCACCGGGGCTACTTCCTCCTCCTCTTCCTCTTCCTCTTCCTCTTCCTCTTCTTCCTCGACAGCAACCGGGGCAAATTGGGCCGAACTACCTTTGCGAGGGGCAGCTACCGCTGCCGTCGCCCTTGCACCGCCAAGTTTGCGGAGATTTTCCAGAGCTTTGCTGCTAATAATCGATGTCATCGAACAGACTCCTACGATCAGGGTGAAAAGAACAACTCCGTCGAGTTCCGACATTGGAACCCCCTTGTCAAGATCAAGAACACAAAACACCGGGCCGACCGGAAACGATCCGACCGGCCCATCGAACCCCTCGCCCCCACCCCTTCGGGGTTAGTCAAGGGAAGAACTTGTTGTGATGAGTAGCCAGATAGCTACACCTCACGCACAAACCCATCATCAGATTGCTCTGCCGCCATTTCGTCGGCCAGTTCATTGGGGTACGGCAGGTCATCGTCCAGGGGCAGGCAATCCTCATACCCCTTGGCATAGACCTGCACAGTGATGCCATGCTCATCTTGCTGAATGTGAACACTGAACTTGCCAATGCCCACCCAAGCCCCGGGCTGGGTGTCAGTGACCTCAAACTCTGCGTCATCTTCGACCATGCCACTCATGTGTTGTCCTATCGGCTACGGCGATAACAGCGCAGGGCTTTGCGCTCATCGCCACGGGGAATAATGACAGCAAAGCCCGCTGTTTTGTGACCGTACTCCATCAGCACCATCAATGGAGTCTCGGCACTGCACCTCTTGCAGACCATTGGCCTGCCCGAAGTGCTAAGAAACACTGCCCGCTCCTTGGGCAGCTTGTGATGACAGTGCATACAAAGCTGTGCCATAGGGCCATTCTCCATGCTAAAAGGGGAGATCCGACTCAATAGCCAGCAGATGATCGTCGGGCACTACCAGTTTGAGCCTGGCGATAGCCGCCAACAGCTCATAGTTAGTGCCATATCCCTTGCCAGTGAGACTGCCCACCAAGTCAGTGACCTTGGGGTAGCCGTTCTTGCGGGGAGTGTGCCTCTGCAAGAAATACTCTCGCAAGGGTCTGTCATAGCCATAGGCATAGGTGCCCTTGCCATGTTGCAGGTGATAGCGGCTCACTCAGCACCCCCTTCTGCCTTGGCGATTGCGTCCCACGCAGCCCCAACAACTGGGTCGTTACCATCATTTCCCTCAATGACAACCTGACCATTGGCATACAGTTCCATCAAATCCTTGAGGGCAGCCAGCAACTCGGGTGCTGCCTTTGCCATGCGGTAGGCATCCTCGCAGCAGTTGAAGACAGCCGGATTGGTGCAGCCGTCCTTGTGGGCATCGGCAATGACACCAAAGGGGCCATCCTGCCTGCCTTCGTCCCAAGAGGGGAACACTATTGGGCCAGTGAGCAGCCCAGCGGAGATGGCATCCAGCAGAGAGGCGTACTTGCGCAGCTCTAGGGCCAGATTGCCAGCATTGATCTGCCAAGCGTCAGCCGCCAGAGTTGGGGAGACTTCGTCGCCAGCCAGCCATCGGTGCTGCCGAAGGATGGAATCGCGGTGCTGAAGCAGCCGCTCAAAGACCTTGTCGTTCATTGCGGACATTGTTGTCACCATGAGTAGAGAGATAAGGGAACCGGCCAACGCCGGAACCACCGGAGTGTTCCCCCGGCAAAAACTCCCTCGCCCCCACCCCTTCGGGGTTAGTCAAGTATCTACCTAGTAGTTAAGGTATCAATCACTATGTGTAGTGGGGCATAGAACAAGCCCTAAGTCACGCCCCGCGTACCTACTATCCCGCGCGACCCTGCCCATAGTCCTTATGCCCATACCCAAGTGGGTACATATGCTGCCCCGACCCCGCATGGGTATGTCACAAGTAGCTTGAGACTAGAGCTTATCGCTAATCCCATACGTACTTGAACAAGAGCAAGTGGTGGGGGCGAGGGGTTCTGTAGAGCGGCGACCACTACGGTAGCCCAGACCACTTCACTAAGGGGGATTTATCATGGTACGGGTAGCGTCGGGGAATCGAATCGATGCGCGGGCGCATGCGGAAATGCGACGGTGGTTGAGCCTCTCAAATATGGCAGGGGATAGGGTGGCAAGTAACGTAGAACCTAAGGGGGACTACGGCTTTCACGTAGTTCTCACTGAGGGCGACGATGTCTGCGCAGTGTTCTTTGACCGCGCCCTTGACGCCCTAAGACATGCGGACGGGGTTGTTGTTCAATTGGCCGCTGATTTCCAAGAGGTGTTCTTTGAGTGGGAACGGGAGCCAGACTATGGCAAAGGCCAGTGCTTTGAGGCCCACGGGGTCAAGGTGATGATCGTCTTGTGCCCAAAGAACTAACGGCCCCTACACCGTAATGATGCGAAAGTCATAGCCAATTAGGCCGGAATATCCCAAGCCCCCACTACTACATTGACCATTTAGCTAGTGATAGTGGTGGGGGCGAGGGGTTTGGTGAGGGACGAACGATACCACAACACCCATGAGGACAACGATGAAAGCCGCCAAATTCAACATACTCCACCAAAAGAATTGGGACATTTTCAAGCTAAACTTCTCCACACTGTGGGCGTTCAACACCACAGTTGAGGGATGGTACGTGCAAGCCTACAACAATCATGGAGTCTACGAAGGCGACCTGTTTGGCCCCTTTGAATCCAGAGTAGCGGCAATCTTCTGGCATATCAACCAGAAGTGACCGCACAATGTAGCCCCAAAGGCGTTAGTTGGAACCCTATGGCCATAGGCTTTCAACCCATAGCCCTACATGGAACGGCTCATTAGGGCCGGATAGGTTCAATTCCTATTGGGGTTTCTCTCAAAGGTGCCCATACGCCCGGTAGGCAATACCACTATGGGCAAGCAGACAAGCCTAAGACAATGATGAAAATCCCCTATCTACATGGGCAATGAAATAATCTTAGTAGCGGGGGCGAGGGGTTTTATAGACCGGCGACGATGTCCGCCGCCGGATGATCGATAGGGTTTTCTTGAAAGGGTTATTGCAATGGCTGCGAAGAAAAGTGTCAAAAGTGTTGAAATGGTATCAATGCCACGGGAAGAATATGATCGCCTGCAGGCGGGAAAAGCAACCGGCGGGGTAGCCAGCGCGGCTGATGGGACGTTTTCGGAACCCGCGCCGGATGAGGATTACAATCAATACGAGCGGGTTCGTGTTCTAGTAGGCGGGGGAGTTGCCCGCTGGACAGTATCTAATGGTGGTTGGGTTCACCTCCAGATCGATTTCCAGCCTCAGAAGGGCAAGGGGGCGCGGGCAGGGTTCGGGGGTTATTTTGGCCGCTGGAGGGATCGGTATATGAAATATTTCCGCTCGACCTTATTCACGGACGATCTTGACGCCTGTCGTTTGAATGGTGCCATCGAAGCTCCAACCAGCAAGAAGTAGTCAAACGCCCGATATCACAATCGGCAGAATCTCCCCCCCTAGAAAACTAGGGGGGGATTTTTTGTGCGCGTTGTGCAACGTCCGATAATGTTTGAAGGCGACGTTATGGCCGACACTCCAAGAC
>Ga0194043_1001102_pt1 | contig 15302 bp, 15 predicted proteins | sample JunL4415m_MetaG_FD_161274 | JGI IMG/M metagenome (GOLD analysis project Ga0194043, IMG submission 161274) | Anoxic zone freshwater microbial communities from boreal shield lake in IISD Experimental Lakes Area, Ontario, Canada - Jun2016-L442-15m | ecosystem: Environmental > Aquatic > Freshwater >...
GCTCGAGCGCTTGCTGGAGCTCTTCCGGCCTCACCTCACGCCGCATGCCGAGATCACCGTCGAGGCCAATCCCGAGGACGTGGACGAGGGGTTCGCGGCGTGGGCGGCGGCCGCGCCGGGCGCCGGCGGAGCCGGCGCGGCCCGCGGCCTCCGCGTCTCGCTGGGCGTGCAGAGCTTCAGCCCGGACCTGCGCGAAGCGCTCGGCCGCCGGGCACAGGCCGACCCGGCCGAGGCGTTCCTCAGACTACGCGCCGCCGGCGTGGCGAATCTGAGCGTCGATCTCATCCACGGCATCCCGGGTCAGACCATGGCCGCGCTGGACGCGGACCTGGCCGCGGTGCTCGACCTGGCTCCCGACCACATCTCCTGGTATGAGCTCACGCTCGCACCGGGCACGCCACTCGCGCGTCGCGCCCAGGGCCCCGTCGCGCCCTGCGATGAGGGCGATGGGCAGTCTGGCGGTACGCCCGCCGCCGCCTACGCGGCCACCGATACTCCTACCGGGGCCGCTGGCACCACTGGCGGTACCACTGGCGGCACCACTGGCGGTACCACTGGCGGCACCACTGGCGGTACCACTGGCGGCACCGCTGCCGCCGACACCACTGGCGGTACAACTGGCGGTACCACTCGTGGCGCCGCGGCTCCTGACGACTACGACGACCCCACCGACGATGCGCGCGCCGACTTCTACGAACGCGTCGTGCAGGCGCTGTCGCAGGCCGGCTACGACTGGTACGAGGTGAGCAACTTCGCGCTCCCGGGGCGCAAGGCGCGCCACAACCTGGCGTACTGGCGCGCGCGCCCGTATCTGGGCCTCGGGCCGGGCGCGGTGAGCACTGTCGGCGCGCGGCGCTGGACCAACCTCGCCGGCCCCGCGGCCTGGGCGGCGGCGCTGGCCGCGGGCGCGCGCCCGCCGCGCGAGGTCGAAGACCTGGGCGCGGCCACGCGCGCCCGTGAGCGCCTGCTGCTCGCCGCCCGCTGCGGCGCGCGTGCGCCGCTCTCCGAGCTGGCCGCCATCCTTGACTTCGCCGCCGCCGGCCCGCTCGCCGCCGCTGGATTGGTTTCCCTGCACAGTGGTACAATCCGGGTGACGCGAAAGGGGCGGTACGTGGCCGGAGCGGTTTGCGTGCGCCTGTTTCGCGATTGACGTTTAAGGGGTTGGATTTGGCGCTCAAACCACGGCAGGAGCGGGTGCTGCGGGTCGTCATCGAGGAGTACATCGCCTCGGGCGCGCCCGTCGGCTCGAAGTACCTCAGCGAGCACTTCGCCCTCGGCGCGGCGGCCTCGACGATCCGCAACGACCTCGCCGACCTCGAAGATATGGGCATGCTCGCGCACCGCCACACGTCGGCGGGGCGCCTGCCCACCGATGTGGGCTATCGGCACTACGTCGATGCCCTTCTCGGCGAGCGTCACGAGGCGCCGCCGCCGGTGGCCGTGGAGCGCGACCGCGCGCGCAGCGAGATCGACGACGCGCTCCGCGAGACCGCCGAGGCGCTGTCCCGGGTCACCGAGCTGCTGGCCGTCGTGTCCGCGCCGGCGGTGACCACGTCCATCGTCCGCCACATCGAGATCCTCTCGCTGCAGCCGCACGTGGTGATGGTCGTCATCATCACCACCTCGGGCCAGGTCACGAAGCGCACCTACACGCTCGCCGAGGCAGTCGATGAGGGCCTCACCGAGTTCGCGCGCGTGTATCTCAACGAACGTCTGGTGGGCGCGCAGCTCGGCACGCGGCGCGCGGCCGGGGCCTTCGAGAGCCTCGACCTGCGGCCCAAAGAACGCGCCTTCCTCGACACCGTGCGCCCGGCCTTCGAGACGCTCGGCGCGGGCGACGTGGAGGGCCTCCACCTCGGCGGCGCCTCGCGCCTGCTCGACAACCTCACGCGCGAGGGCGCCGGCCACCTCAGCGAGGTCCTCGAGATGCTGGAGCAGCGCTACAACCTGCTGGAGCTGCTCTCCGAGGCGCTGCGCGAGGACGGCGTCTATCTGCGCATCGGCCACGAGATGACGCCTCCGTCGCTGCAGGAGTGTTCGCTGGTCGCCGCCAACTACGGCGTCGCCAACCGCAATCTCGGCACGGTGAGCGTGCTGGGCCCCACGCGCATGGACTACCAGCGCGTCATCGGCGCCGTGCGCGCCACCGCCGACAGTCTGAGCACATACCTCGAAGAGATCTGGTGAACCCGTGACCTCCCTCCGTTCATGAAGCGCGACTACTACGACGTGCTCGGCGTGCCCCGCGACGCCGGGCAGGACGAGATCAAGAAGACCTTTCGCAAGCTGGCCCGCCAGTGCCACCCGGACGTCAACCCCGGCGATCCCGACTGCGAGGCGCAGTTCAAGGAGGCCGCCGAGGCCTACGAGGTCCTCAGCGACGTCGATACGCGCGCCGCCTACGACCGCCATGGCTTCGACGGCCTCAAGGGCCGCCACATGACCGATTTCGAGCACGTCGGCTTCAACGACCTCTTCAACATCTTCTTCGGCGGCGGCATGTTCGACTCCGTGCTGCGCGACGCCGGCGGGATGTGGGGCGCCGCCTCCGGCGGCGCCCCGGCGCCGCGCGGCGACGACATCGAAGTCGGTCTGGAGCTGACCCTGGCCGAGGCCGTGTTCGGCGTCTCCCACGACGTCGAGGTCACGGCCGAGGCTCACTGCGCGACCTGCGGCGGGAGCGGCGCCCGTCCGGGCACCGGGCGCGACACGTGCCCGCAGTGCCACGGCAGCGGCCGCATGCGCGAGGTGTCGAGCCTCGGCGGCTTCGGCCAGTTCGTGCGCACCAGCACCTGCAACGTGTGCCGCGGCCGAGGCAGTATCGTCAACGATCCTTGCGCGGACTGCCGCGGCGCCGGCCGCGTGCGCGGCGTGCGCACGGTCACTGTGCAGGCGCCGGCCGGCATCGCCGACGGGCAGCGCCTGCGCCTGACCGGGGAGGGCGGCGCCGGCGCCCAGGGCGGCAGGTCCGGCGATCTCTACGTGTCCATCTCCGTGGAACCGCACGAGCACTTCACGCGCCACGGCGACGACCTCATCTATCGGCTCGACGTGACGATGGTCGAGGCGGCCCTGGGTACCACCGCCTACGTGCCGGCGCTCGACGGCGACATCGAGGTCGAGGTGCGTCCGGGCACCCAGCCGGGCGAAATCAAGACCTATCGCAACAGGGGCGTGCCGGCCCTGCAAGGCTACGGGCGCGGCGACCTCAAGGTGGTCGTCAACGTGCAGGTGCCGCGGCGCCTGAGCGCCGAGCAGCACGAGGCCCTCGAGCAGTTCGCGGAGCTCACCGACGACGCCGACTACGAGCCCGACCGGAGCTTCTTCGACAAGGTGCGGGCCGTCTTTCGCCAGTGACGCGCACCCGGTACACGCGGTACACGCTGCGGCTGAAGCCCGTCGCGGCGGCCGCGCAGGCGGCCGCGGCTGCGGAAGCGCAGCCGGTCGACGACTGGTCGGGGGCCGCCGCCTACGTGCGCGGCCCCGATCCGGCGGCCCTGGACTACGCGCACCCCGAGGCCGTGGACATCATCGGCGCGCTGCAGCCGGCGGGCTGGCAGGAGGCCGACGGCGGCGACACGCTGACCTTCTGGCTGACCGAAGGCGCCGAGGCGAACGCGCCCGCGGCGTCGGCGCTGGCGCGGCTCGGGGCGCTCGGCGCTTTCGAGGTGTCGCGCGAGCGTCCGGGCTGGGAGGACGCCTGGCGCCGCTTTCACACGCCGCGCGTGGTCGGGCGGCTCTACGTGCGCCCGCCCTGGTCCCCGGCCCGCGACGATCTGCTCGACGTGGTCGTCGAGGCGGGTCGCGCCTTCGGTACCGGCGGTCACGCGACCACGCGCCAGTGTCTGGAGGAGATCCAGAGCATCCCGCAGGGGTCGCTGCTCGACTTGGGCTGCGGCTCCGGCGTGGTGTCGTTGGCGGCGCTGAGGCTTGGCTTCGCGCCGGTGTGCGGCATCGACATCGATCCAATTGCCGTGCACGCCGCCGCCGGCAACGCCGCCCTCAACGGTCTGGCGCCGACCTTCTTCGAGGGCGACGCCACCGATCCGCGCTGCGAGCTGCCCGTGGCCGACACGGCGGTCGCCAATCTCGCGCTCGCTCCCATCCTGCGGCTGGCGCGCCGCTTCGCGCCGGGCGCCGACGGCGGCGCCCGCGCGCCGCGGCCCGCGCATCTGTTGCTCGCCGGGCTGCTGGTGGAGCAGGGCGAGCAGGCCGCCGCCGCGTACCCCGGCTACCGGGCGGCGCGGCGGCGCGACGACGGCACGTGGCTGATGCTGCACCTCACGAGCGTCGCATGACCAGCGTCGCGAGCGCCTTCGTGGGCTGCAAGGTCAGCCAGGCGGACGGCGAGGAGGCGCTCGCCGAGCTGACGGCCGCGGGCCTGCGCCCGGTGGGCGTCGGCGACGCGGCCGACGTGGTCGTGGTGCACACCTGCTGCGTGACCGCCGAGGCGGAGCGCAAGTCGCGGCGCCTGGTGCGGCGCCTGGCGGGGGACGGCAGGCGCGTCATCGTCGCGGGGTGCGCCGCGGCGCTCCGCCCCGCGCAGTTCGACGGCCCCGGCGTCGAAGTGGCGCCGCGGCCCGACTGGGCGGCGGTGGCGGCGGCGAGCGCCGCGCAGGGATCGCCGCCGCGGGACGCCGCCCGCCCGCCGGCCGCATGCCGGCCCGCCGCCGGCCCGCCGCGCACGCGCACGCGCTTCGTGCTCAAGGTCCAGGACGGCTGCGCGGGGCGCTGCAGCTACTGCGTCGTGAGACTGGTGCGCGGGTCGCCGCGCAGCACGCCGCTGCAGGGCGCCCTCGCGGCCGCCCGCGCCGCCCTCGCGCGTGGCTGCGGCGAGGTCGTGCTCAGCGGCATCGACCTCGGCGCCTGGCGCGACGGCGAGCGGCGCCTGCCGGACCTCGTCCTCGCGCTCGCCGAGCTGCCGGGCCTGGCGCGCCTGCGCCTCTCGTCGCTGGAGCCGCGCCACCTCGACGAGCGTCTGCTGGAGGCGCTCGCGCAGCCCCGCGTGGCGCGCCACCTGCACGTGCCGCTGCAGTCCGCCGACGACGCCGTCCTCGCCGCCATGCGCCGGCCCACCACGTTCGCGCGGTACTCCGCGGCGGCCGCGCGCATGCAGGCGGGGCTCGGCGACTGTATGCTCAGCACCGACGTGATCGTCGGCTTTCCCGCCGAAGACGAGGCCGCCTTCGGGCGCACGCTGGCGGCCCTGGAGAGCGGCCTGTTCGGGCGCGTACACGTGTTCGCCTACTCGCCGCGGCCGGGGACGGCGGCAGCGGAGTTGCCGCCCCTGCCGGCCGCGCTCGTCAAGGAGCGCATGGGGCGCGCGCTGGCGGCCGCCGCGGCGGCCGCCCGGTCCGCGCGCCGCGCCGCGCTGGGGCGCGCCGCGGAGGTCCTCGTCGAGGAGCGCCGCGACGGTCTGTGGAGGGGGTACAGCTCACAGTACATCCGCTATTACCTCGAAGGTGCGGCGAGCCCCGGGACCCTGGTCCGCGCGGTGGCCCACGAAGAGTACGAGGACGGAGTGAAAGGACGCATCGCATGAGAGAGCTCGGGGTTATCGAGCAGCGCATCAAGGACGCCTCTACCGCCGCGCTGAAGGCCGGCGACAAGCGGCTGCGGGAGGCCCTGTCATCGTTCGTGGCGGCGCTCAAGAAGGAGCGTATCGACAGCCGCAAGGAGCCCACCGAGGCCGACGAGCTCACCGTGCTCAAACGCGAGCGCAAGCGCCGCGCGGAGGCCATCGAGTTGTACGATCAGGCGGGCCGCCAGGATCTCGCCGACCAGGAGCGCTACGAAGAAGGGCTCCTTGCCTCGTACATGCCGGAGGAGCTCAGCGACGCCGCGCTGGAAGAGCTCGTCGCCGAAGCCATCGCCGCCACCGACGCGGTCACGCCCCGGGACATGGGCAAGGTCATGGGGTGGCTGAAGCCCAGGGTCGCCGGGCGCGCCGACGGCAAGAAGCTCAGCGGCATGGTGCGCGAGAGGCTGGAGGGCTGACCGTGACGCGGGTCACGAGAACGGTCATCGAGCTGGGCGGCAACAACGTCGCGCAGGTTCTCGCCGGGGAGCACGACGCGCACCTCAAGATCCTCGAGCGGCGCCTTGACTGCACGCTCACGCTGCGCGGCGACGTGCTCATCCTCGAGGGTCCCGACAAGGCCGTCGGCAGGGCGCGCGCCGCCCTCGACGAGCTGCTCACGGTGATCCGCTCGGGACGGCCCGTGGACGCCGCCATGATCGAGTCGCTGATGGACATCGCCGACCACTCGCCGGGCAAGCCGTCCGAGGTGTACGGCGACGTGGTATGGACGCACCGCGGCCGCCAGATCGGGCCGCGCACCGTTAACCAGAAGCTGTATGTGGACGCCATCCGCGCCAAGACCATCACGTTCGGCATCGGCCCGGCCGGCACCGGCAAGACCTATCTGGCCACGGCCATGGCGGTGAGCGCCCTCTTCTCCAAACAGGTGGGGCGCATCATCCTCACGCGGCCGACTGTGGAGGCGGGGGAGAGCCTGGGGTTTCTGCCGGGCACCGTGTCCGAGAAGGTCGACCCGTACTTTCGCCCGCTCTTCGACGCGCTCTACGACATGATGGACGCCGAGAAGCTCGCGACCCTCATCGAGAAGGGCGAGATCGAGGTCGCGCCGCTGGCCTTCATGCGCGGCCGCACCCTCAACGACTCGTTCATCATCCTCGACGAAGCGCAGAACACCTCGCCCGAACAGATGAAGATGTTCCTCACGCGCCTCGGCTTCGGCGCCAGGATGGTGGTCACCGGCGACGTTACGCAGATCGACCTCCCGCACAGTCGCACCTCGGGGCTGGTCACGGTGCCCGAGGTGCTGGAGGAGATCGAGGACATCGCCATCACGCGCTTCGATGGCCACGACGTGGTGCGGCACAAGCTCGTGCAGCGCATCGTCAACGCCTACAAAGACCACGGCGACAAGACGGAGGCCGCGAGGACGCGACAGTTCGCCGCCGGGCAGGCCGGGCCGGAGCGCGACGCATGAACCTCGTCGAAGTGTTCAACCGCACGCGCGTGCGCCTCGACGACGAGGCCGTCGCGCGGCTCGTGGCGGGCGTGCTCGAGGCCGAGGGCGTCGAGAACGCGGAGGCGTCCGTCGAGCTCGTCGGCGAGCGCCGCATGCGCGCCCTCAACGCGGAGCATCGCGGCAGGGACGAGGTCACCGATGTGCTCTCCTTCCCGCTGGAGGAGGCGGGGGAGGGGCCCGGCCCGGCCGCCGCAGGCGCCGCCGGGCCGCCACGTCTGCTCGGCGACGTCGTCGTCTGCGCGCGCCAGGCGCTGCGCCAGGCGCGCGCCGACTCGTTGCCGCCGGCGTTCGAGCTCGCGGTGCTCCTCGTGCACGGCGCCCTGCACCTGCTGGGCTACGAGCACGAGACCGACGCCGGGCGCATGGCCCTGCGCCAGGCCGAGCTCCTCGAGCTCGTCGACTGGGAGGCGCTCGTTGTCGCAACGCCGCGGTAACCTGCTCCACAGCTTCAACTGGGCCTTCGACGGCATCGTCCACGCGCTGCACTACGAGCGCAACATGTGGGTGCACTTCGGGATCGCCGGTCTGGTGCTGGTCGCGAGCCTCTTCTTCGCGCTCACGCGGCTCGAGGTCATCGCCGTGCTGGTGGCGATCTCGTTCGTGCTCATCACCGAGATGCTCAACACCGCCATCGAGCACCTCGTGGACCTGGTGACCGACCAGGAGGATCCGCGCGCCAAGGTCGCCAAAGACGTGGCCGCCGGCGCCGTCCTCATCGCCGCGGTCAACGCCATCGCCATCGCCTATCTCGTCTTCTACGACAAGATCACGAGCGTGCCGTACACGGTGCTCACCAAGCTGCGTGGCTCGCCCATCGACGTCACCGTGATCGCCCTCGTGATCGTCATCCTGGCGGCCATCGCCCTGAAGGCGCTCACCCACCGCGGCACGGCCTTTCGCGGCGGCCTGCCGTCGGCGCACGCCGCCGTGGCCTTCGCCGCCTGGGTCGCGCTGACGTTCGTGGCCGCCAACACCGGCTACGCCCTGCCGATCTCGGCGATCGCCCTCTTCATGGCGCTGCTGGTCGCGCAGAGCAGGGTCCAGTCGGGCATCCACAGCTTGCTCGAGGTGGCCGTCGGCGCCGCTCTCGGCATCGTCATCACCTTCGTCCTCTTCCGCGTGTGGTACCCCCTGTGAACCGCGCCCCGGAGCCGGCGGAGCGTCTGCTCTTCGACGAAGCCGCAACGCTCGCCGCGCGTGCCTACGCGCCCTATTCGGGGTTCTCCGTGGGGGCCGTGGTCGTCGGCCCGTCGGGCCGCGGCCACCACGGCGTCAACGTCGAGAACGCCTCGTACCCCGCGGGTCTGTGCGCGGAGCGCGCCGCGCTCGCCGCCATGGTCCTCTTCGGCGAGCGCACGCTGCGCACCGTCGCCGTCGCCGCGGTGGAAGGGCGGGACTGCCTGCCCTGTGGGCTGTGCCTGCAGGCGCTGGCCGAGTTCGGCGACCCGGCCATCGTCGCGCGCCTCGGCGGCGAGGTGCGCGTCGTGCAGCTCCGCGACCTGCTCACGGCGCCGTTCGCCGGCGAGGCCGGCCCGTGAGCGGCGCCTTCCGCTCCGGCTTCGTCGCCGTCTTCGGCCGGCCCAACGTGGGCAAATCCACACTGGTCAACGCCCTCGTGGGGCGCAAGGTGAGCATTGTCAGCGACCATCCTCAGACCACGCGGCGGCGCATCACCGGCGTCGTCGATCTCGCGGGCTGCCAGGTGGTGCTGCTCGATCTGCCGGGCTTCCAGAAGCCCTTCGACTCCCTCACGCGACGCATGCAGTCCGCGGTCGACGACGCCCTCTCCGAGGTCGACGCGGCGCTGGTCCTGCTGAACGCCACGGAGACCTTCGGGGGCGGCGACCGCTACGTCGTCCAGGCGGTCGCCGGCGCGGCGCTCCCGGCGTTCGTGGCGCTCAACAAGATCGACCTCGTGGACGGCCCCCGGTTGGGCGCGCGCCTCGAGGAGGCGCGCCGGCTCGCCGGCGGCCGCGAGGTCCTGCCCGTATCGGCCAGGCGCGGCGACGGTCTCGGCGACGTGCTGGCCCGGCTGGCCGCCGCCATGCCGGCAGGTCCGGTCTACTTTCCCGACGGCCAGAAGAGCGACCAGCCGCTCGAGCTGCTGATCGCCGAGCTGGTCCGCGAGCAGGCCTTGCGGCGTACCCGCGACGAGGTGCCGCACGCCGTGGCCGTCGAGGTCACGGGCATCACCGAGCGTGTCGACCGGCCCCTCGTCGAGATCGCGGCCAGCCTCATCGTCGAGACCGAGTCGCAGAAGGCCATCGTCGTGGGCAAGGGGGGGCGCGTGGTCAAGGCCATTGGCAGCGGGGCGCGGCACGAGATCGAGGCGATCCTCGGGGTGCAGGTCTTTCTCGACCTGCGCGTCAAGGTCCGCAAGCGCTGGCGCCGCGACGAGCGCTTCATCGAGCGGCTCATCTAGGGCGGGGCGCGCCGCCGCGTTTGTTATACTCGCAGAGGTTTCACCCACCCCGTTGTCTCTCTGGAGGTCCACCGGCGTGCACGCCGAGGAGCTCGCCAAGACCATCGATCACACGCTCCTGAAGGCCGACACCACGTCCGCGGACGTGGAGCGCCTGTGCCGCGAAGCCGGCGAGTACCACTTCGCGGCGGTCTGCGTGTTCCCGTACTACGTGCCGCTCGCCGACAGCCTGCTCAGAGGCGCCGACGTCAAGGTGTGCTCGGTCATCTCGTTCCCGTTCGGCGCCGATTCTCTGCGCGTCAAGGTCATCGCCGCCGAAGAAGCGGTGGCCTGCGGCGCCGACGAGGTCGATGTGGTCATCAACCTGCCCGCCTTCCTCTCGGGGGAGTTCGGCCACGTGCGCAACGAGCTCGCCAGCGTGGTCCGCGGGGTGCGCATGAAGGCCATGAACACGGGCCGCGGTCAGGTCGTGGTCAAGGCCATCATCGAGACCTGCTATCTCACCACCAAGATGAAGAAGCTGGCCTGCAAGATCTGCGAACAGGCCGGCGTGGACTTCGTCAAGACCTCCACGGGCTGCGGGCCCAAGGGCGCCACGGTGCAGGACGTCGAGCTGCTGCGCGAGTGCCTCAACGAGCACATCAGCGTCAAGGCGTCGGGCGGCATCCGCACGCTCCACGACGTCGAGATCATGATCAACGCCGGCGCCGTGCGCGTGGGCACCAGCGCCGGCGTCGCCATCATGCAGGACTTCCTCAGCTAGCAGCCGCCACGGCGCCGCCCCACCCGGAGGACGCAGCCATCGACCCACGGACCTTCCTCGACCTCGTGCGCGACAACGCCGACGGCCTCGTGCCCCGCGTGGCGCAGGACGGCGCCGACGGCGCCGCGGTCGTCGCGCTGGAGCCGGGGCGCGCGTGAGCCACGCGGGCGCCGCCGCCGGGCTGTGGAAGCGCCCCGGCGTGGCCGCGGCGCTCCTCGTCGCCGTGCTCGCCCTGGCGCTCGCCCTGCGCCTCAAGGGTGTGGATTGGGGACTCCCGTTCAGCTTCGTCAACGCCGACGAGAGCATCGTCGTGCCCAAGGCCTTCGGCGTCGCTCGCGGCGGGCTGAACCCGCAGTTCTTCTACTACCCGTCGCTGTTCTTCTACCTGGTCGGCGGCGTGTACCTGCTGGCGGCGCCGCTGCTGTGGGCGGTCCGGCAGGTGAACCCTCTGGCGATGAGCTCCTTTGTCATCGACGCGGGGCCGTACTACCTGCTGGCGCGGCTGGTCTCGGTGGCCGCCGGCGCCGCGTCGGTGTACCTGCTGTACCGTATCGGCCGGGAGGCCTTCGGGCGCCCGGCCGGCCTTGTGGCCGCCCTGTTCCTCGCGGTCGCGCCGCTGCACGTCGCCTACTCGCACATGGCCGTCACCGACGTCGCCGCCACGGCGGTCTCGCTGCTCGCCCTCCTCCTGCTGCTCCAGGCGGCCCGCGGCGGGGGCCGCCGCCGGCTGATCGCCGGCGCCGTGGCCGCGGGCCTCGCCACGTCCACCAAGTACAACCTGGGCGCGCTCGTGCTGCCGGCGACCATCGCCGCCGTGTACGCCTGCCGCGGCGAGGTGGCGCGCCGCGCCGCGGCCGGCGGCCGCGCGGCGCTCCTCTGGCCGCGGCTGCTCCTCGCGCGCGTGTACGCGCCCATGCTGCTCGCCTTCGTCGCCGGCTCGCCGTTCATCATCCTCGACCCGGGCCACTTCCTCCACGATTTCCTCCGCCAGAACCGCATCATGGACCGCGGCTGGCTGGGCTTCGAGAACGTCGGCAACGGCTTCTGGTACAACCTGGAGACGAACCTCGGCGGGACTCTCGGGGTGGTGCTCGTCGCGCTGGCCATCGCCGGTCTGGCGTGGGCGCTGTGGCGCCACACGACCGTCGACCTGTTGCTGGCGCCCTACGCGCTCGCGTACTTCGTCTACATCAGCACCTGGAGCGAGCTCGCCGACCGCTACCTGCTGCCCATTCTCCCGCTGCTGCTGCTGTTCGCTGTGCGCCTGTGCCTCGAGCTCGTCGACCTGCGGCCGGCGGCCCGGCGCTACGCCGCGCCGGCCGTCGCGCTCGTCCTCGCGGCCGCCCTGGTGGCGCCGCTGGCCGGCGCGCTCGCCTACGACCGCGCGCTCTCCGGCGGCGACACGCGCGAGCGCGCCAAGGCGTGGGTCGAGAGCAACGTGCCGGCGGGCAGCATCGTCGCCACCGAGAGCTACGGGCCTCCGCTGGTGCGCGTGCGCGACGAGAGGTACTACCGCGACGCGGGGCTCAAGACGCCCGCCTACCGCATCCTGCGGCTCAGGCTGCCGGCGCCGGGCGTGCCCAACCGCAGCCACGGCCTCGAGTGGCTGCGCGAGAAGCACGCCGACTACGTGATCGTGAGCTCCACGGTGTACGACCGCGTGCTGGCGGCGGCCGGCTCCTACCCCGAGCTCGCCGCCTTCTACCGCAGCCTCGACGAGCAGGCCGAGCTCGTCGAGGTGTTCACGCCCGGCCCCGGCGAACGCGGCCCGGTGCTCAAGGTGTATCGCCTGGGGCCGCCGGCGCCGCCGGGCTGACGCCCGGCGGCGCCATCTCGCAGACTTCCGCCGCCGCCTGCTCGACCTCGCCCTCGGCGATGGGCCGGCGCCCCGGCTTCACCACGAGGTAGGCGACGAAGCCCGGCGGGATCGGCAGCCAGAAGTTGATCAGCCGGTACACGAGCACCACGGCGACGGCCGTCGCCGAGGGCACCCCGAAGCTCACGTAGAGGGCGATGAGGATGCCCTCGACCGCCCCCAGCCCCCCCGGCGTCGGAGCGAGTGTGCCGATGGCGTAGGCGACCACGTAGCCCACGGCCAGGTAGCCGAAGCCGATGTGGTAGTCGAAGGCCCAGAAGGTCGCGAACAGACAGAGCAGGTCGAAGGTCCAGAAACCGCAGGCCAGCAGAGTGGTCCTGCGGAACGAGCCGTGGTGGGACGTCATGCGGCGCATGCCGGCGAAGAGGTTGTCGAGCCAGCCGTCGATGTGGCGTTCGTGCACGACCTCGCGGCGCATCACCCGGTTGGCGAGATGGGCCAGCTGGGTCACCCGGCGCCGCATCCGCGAGCGGTGGTTGTAGAGATAGACGCCGTAGCCGGTGAGCCAGAGGATCAGGCCGATGAGCACGATGGCGACGAGGTAGCCGGCGATCGACTGGCCGCGCGCCACGACGAGCCACACCAGCGCCAGCGCGAAGAAGAACCACAACACGATGTAGTTGAAGAACTGCTGGGCGGCGATGGCCACGAAGATGAGCCCGTGCGGCACGCGGCGCTTACGCAGGGCGTTGTACGTCACGACCCAGCCGCCGACGCCTCCGGCCGAGAGCACGTGGCTCACGGCGAGGCTGCTCAGGGTGATGGCGAGCACTTCGCGCAGGCGTGTGCGGATGTCGAGCACCTTGAGGATGTACCGCGTCAGGTTGGCGTAGCTGAGCAGCGCCAGGCACTCCAGCGCGACGGCGCCGGCCAGCAGCACGTAGCTGGCGTGCGTGAGCAGCGCGAGCGTCTTCTGCGTGTCGACGAGCCTCGGCAACAGAAGATAGAGGACGACGACGATGACGGCGAAGACGGCGATATGGCGGAGGGTCTTCTTGATCGGCTTCCTCCCCAGTCGGCTGACGCCCGCCAAGCTCAAAACAGTACCACACGCGCGGGAGATGGGGGCGCGGAGCGCCCCGCGCGCGTCCGCCCGCCCGCGCCCGCCCGCGCCTGCCCGCCCGCGCGCGGCGCGCCGGGCGCTGGTCAGCGCCGGGTCTTGCGCCCGCCGCGCTTCTGGCGGCTCGCCGGCGAGCCGTCGCCGAGCACCTCGCGCTCGATGTCCTGGCGGCGGATCCACGCGTAGGCCGCCGCCGCCGGCACGCACGTGAAGGGGATCGCGCAGAGGGCGAACCAGGCCCAGCGCCGCGCCTTGAAGGTCACGAAGACGCCGTACACGTAGGTCATCGCCCAGCCGCTGAGCATGACGACGCCCCAGACCACGTAGACGGGTCTGGGGATGAACGTGACCGTGAAGACCTCGGCCAAGGCGCGCACGAGGAACATGACAAGCGTGATGCCCGAGAGGAGGAAGAGGTTGGCGAGGCGCCGCAGCTCGGCGGCGGTCGCGGGTCCCACGGCGACGCCGCGGTCGTCCTTGTCGTACCTGGTGAAATCGAGCAGACCGGCCATGGCTCCCGCCCCTGCGTGTGCGGCGCCCGCCGGTGGGGCATGAACGGGGGGACGCGACGACGGAGCTAGTCTCAGCGATGGCAGATGTGAACACAACCCCGCCCGGCGGTCACGCGGCCGTCTACGACGCGCTCATGTGGCCGTTCGAGCGCGCCGCTCTGGGAGCGTGGCGGCGCCGCCTGGCGGCGCGCGCCCGCGGCCGCGTGCTCGAAGTGGGCGCCGGCACCGGCAGCCAGCTGCGCTGGTACCCCGCCGGCGCCGTGGTCACGGCGCTCGAGCCCGACCCCGGCATGGCGGCGCGCGCCCGGCGCGCCGCCGCGCGCGCCGCCGCGTCCGTGACTGTCGTCGAGGGCGTGGCCGAGCATCTGCCGTTCGCCGCCGCGAGCTTCGACGCCGCGGTCGCGAGCTTCTGCTTCTGCACGGTCGCCGACCCGGCGGCGGCGCTCGGCGAGCTGCGCCGCGTGCTGATCCCCGGCGGCCGCCTGCTGATGCTCGAGCACGTGCACCTGCCGTGGCAGCCGGGGCGGCGTCTGCAGAGCTGGGCCGCCCCGGCCTGGGCGGCTGTCGGGGGCGGCTGCCGGCTGGATAGAGATACGGGGAGATCCGTGCTGGAGGCAGGCTTTTCGGTCGTGCACGAGCGTTCCCATGTGCTCGGCTGGATCGTCGAGCTCGAGGCGCACAGCCCCTGGGCTTGCAGCGCCCGCCGACCTCTGGTCGACTGACGCGCGCACGCGCACCCGCGGCGTCCCGGTACGCCCTCGCCGCCGCGCCGGCCGGGACCACGGCCCTCGCCGGCACGCTGTCGGGCCGGGCATCCAAGGCGCCGCCGGCCACCATCACGCCATCCACGAGGGCATGGGTCCGCGGTTCTGGACGACGACCTTCGCCGCGCGGTACTGATGATGTTTCAGCAGTGACGCGGGAGTGATCGCGTCGCCCGAAGCGGCCGCCGGGGCCTTCGGGACCCGGCGGCCGCTGTCGTTGAGGCCTGACCGGCGATGCGCCCGCGGCTCGCCCTGGCCCTTCGCTGCGGCGGGGCAGGCGCGCCGCTCACATCTCCGGCGCCTGCCTGCCCAGCAGCCTGGCGCCGGTCTCGTACAACCCGAGCCCGAGCATGAGGCCCACGGCGATGGCGACGATGACGAACAGCGCCGTCGACAGGTCGGCGAGCCCGATGGCGTACTCCGGCCCGAAGATCTGCGTGAAGCCGGTCAGCGCGAGCGCCCCGGGGATGAGCAGGATGAACGTGGGTGAGAACGTCACGAGGCGGGGCGGCCCTGAGGAATGAGCGGCCGCCCATTCGGCGACCAGCGCCATCAGGACGGCTCCGAAGACGGCCGCCAGATAGGGGCTGCTCGCGGCATCGCCGAGCTCCAGCCCCACGCGCGCCGCGAGGCAGACGGCAAACAGCCACGGCAGCACGCGCAGCGGCGCCGCGAAGTGGAGCGCCACGCCCACGGCGAACAGCAGCGTGCCCACCCACGGCGCCCACCAGCCGAGGTCGGCCACGGCGCTGGTGACCGCGTCGGCGGGCGGCAGATGGACCACTTGCTGGGCGGCCAGCAGGCCGAACACCAGCAGCGCCACCTGCACCAGGGCGAAAGCCAGCCG
>Ga0194043_1001106_pt1 | contig 15275 bp, 18 predicted proteins | sample JunL4415m_MetaG_FD_161274 | JGI IMG/M metagenome (GOLD analysis project Ga0194043, IMG submission 161274) | Anoxic zone freshwater microbial communities from boreal shield lake in IISD Experimental Lakes Area, Ontario, Canada - Jun2016-L442-15m | ecosystem: Environmental > Aquatic > Freshwater >...
AGATGTAAGCGAGCCGGTGGCAGCGTTCGGCCTCATCCATGTAGTGCGTGGTGATGAGGAACGTGAGCCCTTCGCCCGCGAGCACGTGAATCTGCTCCCAAAAATCGCGCCGCGCCTTCGGGTCCACGCCGGCGGTTGGCTCGTCGAGCAGCAGGAGTTTTGGCTGATGGATGAGGCACGCGGCGAGCGCGAGGCGTTGCTTCCATCCGCCGGAAAGCTGACCGGCGAGCTGCTTCTCGCGGCCTGCGAGGCCGAGGCGTTCGATGCTCTGCTGCACGGCCTGCGTGCGATTTTTCACGGCATACATGCGCGCGACAAAATCCAGGTTTTCCCGGATGCTCAGATCCTCCCAAAAGCTGAACCGCTGCGTCATGTAGCCGACGTGCTTCTTGATTTCCTCGCTCTCGCGGATCACGTCGAAGCCGAGGCATGTGCCGCTGCCCGCATCCGCGCGCAGGAGGCCGCAGAGCATGCGGATGAAGGTCGTCTTGCCGCTGCCGTTTGGCCCGAGGAATCCGAAGATTTCGCCGGTGCGGACTTGCAGCGCGATGTCGTTCACGACGGTCGTGGCACCGAAGCGCTTCGTCATGCCGCGCACGTCGATCGCGAGATCCTCAGCCATAATTTACGGTGCAAATTCAACATCCACCGGCTGGCCGGGATGCAGCTTCACCGCCGTCGCCGCGTCGAATCGCAGCTCGATCATGAAGACGAGTTTGCCGCGGCTCTCCTGGCTGTAGATCACCGGCGGCGTGAATTCCGCCTGCGGCGAAATGAAGCTCACCTTCCCCGCGAACGGCACGCCGACGCCGTCCACGAAAACGCGCACGCCTCCTCCGGGATGGATCGCGCCGACTTGTTTTTCGGAGACAAACGCGCGCACCTTGATATTCGCCGGGGGCAGTAGCACGACGACGGGACGGCCCGGGGCGATCCACTCGCCCTGCTGATAGAGCGTGTCGAAGACCAGCCCGGCTTGCGGCGCGCTCTGGCGCTTTTGCGCGAGATCCCAATCCGCCTTTGCGAGCGCCGCCTCGAGTGCGCGCACGTTTGCCTCTGCCGCCGTGATCTGATCGCTGCGTGCGCCGAGCTTTGCGGTCGCGAGATCGGCCTCCAGCCGCGTGACACGCTGCTGATCCTGATCCCGCGCGGCCCGCGCGCGATCCAGATCCTGCGGCGAGGCCACGCGGATTCCCGCGAGTTCCGTCTGCCTCGTGAGTTCCTTTTCCGAGAGCGAGAGCGCCGCGCGCGCCTGGCGGAGCTGGGCATCCAGCGAATCCATCTCAGATTGCCGCAGCCCCTTCTTCGCGTCCGCAAGCCGTGCCTGACCTTCCCCGAGCCGCTGTGCCGCGAGTTCGCGCGCGGCGGTCTCCGCGCCGGATTCGAGTGCAAAAAGTGGATCGCCCTTTTTCACCTGCGCACCGCGCTGCACGGAGAGCACGGCGAGCTGCCCCGCGAGCGGAGCGGCGACATAGACGAATTCCCCCTCGGCGTAGCCCTGCACGCGTGCGCCCTTCGACGGCTTGCAGCCTGCGAGGAGGCCGAGCACGAGCACACCACCGGCCACGAATGTCCACCTTTGCAGGCGAAAAAAAATGCGGCGCGCGCTCATCGGTTGAATCATGCGGGTCAGAGCGGCGGCCGCTTCGTGCCGGTTTCCGACGCGGCATCCGGACTGCCGTTGTGTGGCAGAAGACGATGCACGCGATCGAGGCTCACGAGGACGTCGCCGGTGAGGCGATCGAGCTTCTCGTGCAGGTGTGCGATTTCGAGTTCGGCCTTGAGGTTGATGTCGTATTCGATGTCGGCGTGGACGCGATCCTTTGCGGCCTGCCGATTCTGGCTGAGCAGCACAAAGACCGAAAGGAAGATCGCCTCGAGCGATACGGCGAGTGTGAGGAAGCCGAACGGATACGGATCGAACTGCGGGATGCCGGGGATCTGGATCCAATTCACCGTGAGCCAGAATGCGAAGACGGCGACGTGGATGAGGAGGAACGGGATGCTGCCCGCGAATTCCGCGATCCAGTCGGCGGATTTCTGGACGACGGTGCGCTTGTCCTCGGTCTCGACGTTGACGTTGCGCGTGGCGGTGTGGCGCAGCCGCTCTACGGTCACGCGGTGGCGGCGCGTGATGGCGGCGAGGAGATCCATGGCGGCCTGCGGACGGATGCGGAGGAATTTTTCCAAATCCGCGCGGTCGAGCCGGAGCGTCTGCGTGTCCTCGGTCGCGAGGACGGATGCGGTGCGGGTGCCGTTGTCGAGCATCGAGAGTTCGCCGAAGAAATCGCCGCGCGTGGCGACCTCGAGCACGATGCGCTCGCCGGTGTCGTTCTTGAAAAACACCTCCACCTCGCCCGAACTGATGACGTACATGGAGTCGCCGGGCTCGCCGTAATTGAAGATGGTGTGCCCGCCGGGAAAATTGACGACGTCGAGCTGCGCGGCGAGATCGGTGCGCTCGTTGTCATCGAGCAATTGGAAGAGCGGGACTTCTTTCAGGAGATCAGCTTCGGCAGACATGCGGCGAGACGTATCGTCCCGCGGGCGTCTGTGCAAGGCGCGCACTCGGACGCGCTGCGATTCATCGTGCGTTCGCGGGCCAGAATTCGCGGACGGCGCGCTCCCATTCGTCGGCAAGGATCTGATGGCCCGAGCAGGTCGGGTGGACGCTGTCCCAGATCCAGTGGATCGCGGGCGCGCGGCCGGTCGCACGGTCGAGCGCGGCCTGAAAATTCACGAGCGCCGCGCCGTGCTTCTTCGCGATGATGAATGCGTAGCCGTGGCCGAGGATGTGGTTCGGGTCGGCGCTGCGGCCGCGGTTGCCATCGGTGATCGAGTCGCCCTGAAAAAGGATGCGCGCTCCGGGCGTGAATGCGGGGATGGGATCGGCGGCGCGCGACGGGACGGCGGACACCGCGAGTGTCGATGACGGCGAGGAACGGGACGAGGTGTGATTTCATGCAGAAAAATGGGCGGCTCAGGATTTCGGCGAAGGAGTCTGCTCGACGATGCCGAGGAGAAAATATTCCAGCGCGCCGTCGCGGGAGATCTCGCCGCCATTGCACGCGATGCGGAATCGCGCGCCGCACGCGGGGCAGGCGCATTCGAGGGCGCGGACTCCGGGGCCGGGAGGGGCTGCGCGCTCGAAGGCTGTGGCCGCCGTGTCGTCAATCGCCGCACCGGGCATCGCAGCGTGCAGGCTTGCGGCGAGGCGGTAGTCGAAGTCGGAGAATGCGAGCTTCGATGCGGTGCCGCACGATCCGCAGCGGTGGGTCACGTGCTCGTCGTCGCCGGAGATCGCGACGCGTGTGCGGTCGAGGCGTTCTGCGAAGGGCGGGATTCGGACGTCCATCAGTGGACGAAATCAGGACGGGGTGCATCGTTGCAAGCGGTGGCTGCGGGGTTCACGGATCAAAATTTTTTGCCGGCGTTGTGTTCGCTTGCCCGCGCGCGCCCACTGCTTAGCATCCGCGCGTGATCATTATTCTGAAGCTCCTCCTCGCGGTCGGATCGGGTGCGGCGATTTTTGCGCTGCTTTGAAAAGCACGCCGTTCCGGTACTGGCGCGATCCGCTGTGCATCGTCGCGTGCGCGGCCTATGCGGTGAACCGCTGGCTGCTGAAGCCGTATTTCACGATGGGCGTGATGGGGCCGTTCATGCGCGGGCATTTCGCGGACTGTCTGCTCATCCCCGCCGCACTGCCGCCCGTGCTCTGGCTCCAGCGGCGGCTCGGCTTGCGCACGCACGACGACATGCCGCGAGCCGGCGAGATTTTTCTCCACCTCGCGGTGTGGGCATTCATCGCCGAGGGCGCGGGGCCATTTCTCACGCACCACGGGACTGCGGACTGGCGCGACGTGCTCGCGTATTCGGCGGGTGCGGCCGCGTGTTACGTTTTGTGGCGCAGGCGAGAAATGCCTTGCCGCGAGGCCTGAGCCCCCGTAACTCCCTCCAATGATGCGCCACAAGAAATGGTGCGTCCCCCTTTCGTGACGGTCGCTCGCGCGGATGGGATCGGAGCCGTCGGCGACCCAGGCATGAAAGCCGGTCGCAGGCGAGGGCGACACGACATTGAAATGGGCCGCCCCGGTGCTCCACGGAGTGCGGACCAAAGCTGACAAGACCATCCAACTCCAATCCATTCGAATCAATCAACGAATCCGCGCGAAAGAAGTGCGTGTGGTTCTCGCGTCCACCAGTGAACAGCTCGGGGTGATGAAACTCCAGGACGCTCTGCGAAAGGCCATGGAACTCGGCCTCGACCTCGTGGAAGTCTCGGCGAACGCCGTGCCGCCGGTCTGCCGCATCGTGGATTTCGGCAAGTTCAAGTATGAGCTTTCCAAGCACGAGAAGGAGAAGAAGCAGAACGCGGCTTCGAAGATGAAGGAGGTCAAGTTCCGCGTGAATATCGGCACGCACGACTACGAGACGAAGATGCGCCACGCCGAGGAATTTTTGGACAAGGGCAACAAGGTCCGCATGCTCCTGCAGTTCCGCGGACGCGAGATGGCACACCAGGAACTCGGCATGGGCCTCATGGCGAAGATCCGCCAGAATCTCGAAAGCATGGGCCACCCCGAGGCGCCGCCGAAACTGATCGGACGCAACATTTTCATGATGCTCGTCCCGCTCCCCGCCGCAAAGCGGAAGCGGCACTTCTTCGGCCCGCACGACATGACCCTGCAGGAGCCCGACGAACACGACGAGGCGGATCGGGACGTGGAAGAGGAGAAATAGCAGGCGCAGTGCAGCCCGTGGACACGTAGCGCGGGTGACAGGAGCCGCAGCCGAATCGCGAAGATCGGATCGCAAACGCACGATCCCCGAAGACAAAAGTTTTCAAGCTGATGCAACACCGCCCGGAGACCGATGCCGGATGCTCCCGCCGCCTTGGTTCATCCCGGCATGGATTCTGTTCTGGAGGTTGTGAGAAAAAGTCCGCAACTTTCCATCACCATTCCGGTTATCACCATCCAACAATGAACCACGAAGAACACGACGAACTTTGGGAGATGCTCGGCAAGGCCCGGCAGCCGAAGCCGTCTGCCTTCTTCGCGGCCAATGTGATGCGCGCAGTGCGGGCGGACGCGGAACCGAAGCCCGGCTTCCTCGCATGGCTCCGTGCAAAATGGGTGCTCCCCGCCGCCGCAGGTGCGTGCGCCGCTGTCATCGCGATTTTTGCGCTGCGCCCCCCGGTCACCAGGCCGTCGGCCGCCGACCCGCTCGAGGGAATCGCCCTCGCAGCCGCCGCGACGCCGGAGATCGCACCGTCGCTCAGCACACTCCTCGCAGGGGACGACAATTCAATATGGCTCGCAGGCAATCCCTCCTCACTCTACTGAGCGCCGCCGGCCTCGCCGGAATCGCGATCGCGCAGCCGCCGCAGCCCGGGCCGCCGACGGCGTTGGAACGTCCGCCTGGCGAGAGGCCGAAGCCGCCGATCCTGCCGACGACTCCAGACGGGCCGAGGCGGTTCTTTCACCACAGCGGCCCCGAGGCCGACGCCATGCGCGAACGCGCCATTCGCGAGCTCCAGAAACTCTCGCCCGAACAGCGTGCGGACATCTGGAAGGCCGTGTGGGCCGTGCTGAATCTCCCGCCGGAAAAACGCCAGATGATCCTCGGCATGGACGAAAATCGCCGCAAGGTCGCACGCGAGGAAATCGAACGCGCGATGAGCGACGCGGGCCTGCAGCTCGACGAGGAAAAGAAGAAGCGTTTCGTGGGCCGCTACTTTGAGGAGCGCCGGACGATCGAGGAAAAGCTGCGCAAGGAATCCGAAGAAAAGCGCCGCCATTTTCTCGGCGAGATGCGCGCGCGGCTGAAGCAGGAATTCGAGACCGTCGCGGTGAAGCCCGCGCCGGGAGAGGGCGCGAAATAGGCACCCACGGAAACACTCCCAAGACCGCGCGCTCACTTTTCCAAAACTCGTGCTTGCCAAGGCCGGGGCGGCCCGGCATGTTGCGCGCCCTTTTTCCACAAACTACCACTGCCTCTATGTCCACAGAATTGATGACGGAACTTCTCGAAGCGGGCGTTCACTTCGGCCACCAGACCAAACGCTGGAATCCGAAAATGAAGCCCTACATTTTCGAGAAGAAAAATCAGATTTACATCATCAACCTCGGCGAGACCGTGCGGCAGCTCCGCGGCGCGTGCGAGTTCCTCGCGAGCGTGGCGGCGCGCAATGGCAAGGTGCTTTTCGTCGGCTGCAAGAAGCAGGCGCAGGAGGCCATCCGCGAGGCGGCGCAGGCAGCGGGGCAGTTCTACGTGAACCAGCGCTGGCTCGGCGGCACGCTCACGAATTTCAAGACCATCAAGCAGAGCATCGCCCGGATGAACTACATCGAGAACCTCGAGAAGGCGCCGGAGTATTCCAAGATGGGCAAGGCGGAAATCTCCGCAGTGAAGCGCGAAGGCGCGAAGCTCCTGCGGAACCTCGAAGGCATCCGCACGATGGAGAAGCAGCCCGACGTGATGATCATCATTGATACGATGCGCGAGGCGAACGCCGTCGCGGAGGCCAAGCGCCTCGGCATTCCCGTCGTCGCGATCGTGGATACGAACGCCAACCCGGATCTCATTGACTTCCCCATCGCGGGCAATGACGACGCCATCCGCGCCATCCGCGTGGTGCTGCAGAAGCTCGTGGACGCCTTCGTGGGCGGCAACCCCTCGGGAGCAAAGAAGCAGCAGGCGGAACTCGCCGGCGTCTCGGAGTAAATCGCCCGTCGGCTGATTCCAAATTTCCGAGAGACGAGGGTGAACGCTCTCGTCTCTCGCATTTTCAACCCAAAGACATACTGACCCATGACCACTCAAGTAAACATTGACGCCAAGCAAGTCGGAGCACTCCGCGAAAAAACCGGAGCCGGAATGCTCGACTGCCGCAAGGCGCTCGTCGAGGCAAACGGCGACATCGAAGCAGCCATCGACATCCTCCGCAAAAAGGGCACCGCCAGCGCCGCGAAGAAAGCCGGACGCGCCGCGAACGAAGGCGTGATCGCGCAGGCCATCCTCGGCGGAGGCCGCTCGGGCATCCTCGTCGAAGTGAACTGCGAGACCGATTTCGTCGCGAAGAACGAGGACTTCCTCGCGCTCACCGGCGGCTGGGCGAAGACCCTCTGCGAAAATCCCGCGACCGACCTCGAGTCCGCCCGCGTGGATTCCGTCACGAAGATCGGCGAGAACATCCAGATCCGCCGCCATGGCCGCATCGAGGTCTCGGGCAACGGGCTCGTCGCCGCATACATCCACCTCGGCGGAAAAATCGGCGTCCTGCTCGAAGTCGGCGCCGGCAAGCAGGAGACGGTGAACCGCGACGAGTTCAAGCAGCTCGTGCGCGACATCACGCTGCACATCGCGGCCGCCAGCCCCGTGAGCATCCGCCGCGAGGACGTCTCCCCGGTTCTCGCCGCCCGCGAGCGCGCCATCTACGTCGAGCAGACGCCGAAGGACAAGCCCGCGCCGGTCATCGAGAAGATCATCGAGGGCAAGATGAGTAAATTTTTTGCGAGCGCGTGCCTGCTCGAGCAGGGCTTCGTGAAGAATCCCGAGCAGACCATCACGCAGCTCGTCGCCGAAAAGGCGAAGGTGCTCGGCGACACGCTCGAAGTGCGCCGCTTCCTCCGCTTCCAGGTCGGCGAGGAAATCGTCGCGTAGTCCTTCATCGCTCAGTCACTCTGAGCGCAGCAAAAGCCCCGCCGGTTTCGCCGTGAAGCCGCGGGGTTTTTCTTTTTCGGCGCGGAAGCGCATGGCCACGGGTAGGGCGGGTTTCCAACCCGGCACGACGGGCGTCGAAAGGCGTCTGCATCGTGACACGCATGCGGCGAACGGGGAGCACGGGCTTCCAGCTCGCAGTCTCCGGCATCCTTGCCGGACGCGGGCGCGCATCCTGCACGGGGGAAAGAACGGCGGCGCGTCTTGTGTGAAACGATCACCTCTCCACGGCTGAAGGGCCGGGCAGAATACCCGGCCCGGCGGGTTGGAAACCCGCCTTCCCCGATGCACGCCGTCACCACGCGTGACAGACCGCCACGCGCCATCTTCAATGCGCCCATGCCGTCCGCGGAGTTCCTGCTCATAGACAACAGCAATTCGTTCACAAAGTTCGCGCTGTCGTCGCGCGAACGGCTCGGCGCGGTACGGCGTGTGCGGACTTCGGAGCTGGATGTCGCCTCGCTCCGCCGCGCTCTGCGCGGATGGAAATTCGACTGCGTCGTGCTGTGTTCCGTCGTTCCGAAAAAATCCGCGCTGCTCCGTGACGAACTCGCTGCAAAGCCGCTACACAACGTGGATCACCGCAGCAAGCTTGGCGTCGGCATCGAATACCCGAAGCCGAAGACCATCGGCGCGGACCGCCTCGCAAACGCCGCCGCGGCCGCCGCACTTCACGGAGTGCCGTGCGTCGTCGTGGACTTCGGCACGGCGGTCACATTCGACATCCTCTCACCGCAGAAAAAATACATCGGCGGCGTGATCGCACCGGGCCTCGAAGCGATGACCGACTACCTGCACCAGCGCACCGCGCAGCTCCCGAAAATCTCCCTGCTCGAACCGCCCGGCCCGATCGGAAAATCGACGAAACACGCGATGCTCGCCGGTGCCGTGTACGGCTACCGCGGACTCGTGCGCGAAATCCTCGCCGAGCTTCGCACCGCCCTCGGCTTACGGAAGCTGAAGGCCGTCGCAACCGGCGGCTACGCGGATCTAATCGCAGCAGGCGTGAAGGAAATCGCAGCCGTCCACGAAAACCTCACGCTCGAAGGCCTGCGGCTGATCGGGTGCATGAACCCGTAGCCGCGCTTGCGAAAGCGCGGGCGCACTTGGCATCCGAGCAAGAGACCCGCCCGCGCTTTCACAAGCGTGCCCACGGGGCTTGCTTCCCTGCTGCCGCTGCTAAGATTGCTCCCTGCCTCCGGTCACATGTTTGCTCATCAAGGCCGTGCGCTATCGCGACAAGGATCTCGCGATGCCGCCGAAGAAAAAACTCAGCACCGAAGAAGTCGCCACGCTGGAGCAGTGGGTGAAGATGGGCGCGCCCGATCCGCGCAGCGCGACCGGCGCGGTGGCAAAAAAACAAAAGGGGCTGAGCATCGAGGACGGGAAGACATTCTGGAGCTACATCCCCGCCGAAAAAAATTGCGCCGCCCGAGGTGAAGGACGCCGCGTGGCCGCGAGGAAATATTGACCGCTTCATTCTCGCGAAGATCGAGGAGAAGGGTATGCGTCCCGCACCCGATGCTGCGCCCGAAGTGCTCGTTCGCCGGATTTTTTACACGCTCACGGGGCTGCCGCCGTCGGCTGCGGAGGTGGATGCGTTCGTGAGCGAGGCTGCGGATGACAAGGTGACAAGGTGACAAGGTGACAAGGTGACAAGGTGACAAGGTGACAAGGCGACAAGGCGCGCACGAGCGCCGATGCAAAGGCACACTCGGGCCGCGCCGAGACGATCGGCTGGGCGTATGAGCGCAAGGACGGCAGGCGCAACTTCGCATTCACGGGTGCGGACTGGCACACGAACTGGAAGGCCGACGGCCAGCGCAAGCTCGTGGTGAATGGCATCCTGTGGTCGGCGAAAGTCGAGATTCCCGACGGCGGCGCACCGGTCGCGTTCGATGAGGCGGACATCATGAAAAATTGGGACGCGAAGGCGAAGGCCGCTGCGAAGCCGGCTGCCGAAAAGGCGGCGAAGTGAGCCGCCGCGCGGAAGCAGGTGAAAGATTCTTTGGGCGGACGCGTTCTTCCGGGTGGAGCACGCGACTCGCGTGCTGTCTGCGGCGACTCGCCGCAGACACCGTTGCGTGTGTGGTCGTGAGCAGCGTACAGACTGGACAGTTCTTCTCAGACGCAGAGGCGCAGAGAAGAAGTGTTGAGGCGCGCAGAGGAAGGCAAAGAATCCCCCCCCGCGTTTCTCCCTGTTTTCTTCCGCGCCTCTGCGTCTAAAAATAGCCCGGCAGACATGCGTGGTTCCACCAGCCACGAGGTGTTCCCGGCGGGTCGCCGGGAACAGCACGCGAGTCGCGTGCTCCACCCGGGAATTGCCGCTCGCAGCCAGCGTGATCTTGAACCGGCAAGCCTGCCGGGATTCGTGCTTGGGATTTCGTGGCGGATGCGGCAAAGAACGCGGCCTGATACGAGTTCACCTCACGATGTTTAGAAAGACACTGCTCATTTTCATCGCCGCCCATGCTGTAGTGGCGCGTGCCGATGAGCATCAAAGCCGAGGCCAGCGTCTAGACCTGACGCTGGGCAAGGCTGTCCGCATGGCCCTGCAGAAGAATTTCTCCATCACGGCGCAGAAGTTCGATCCGAAGATTTCACGGCAGCGCGAGATGGCGTCGGAGGGACGCTTCGATCCGGCGTTCAGCCTCTCGTATTCGACCGGCGACAGCGTGATTGCAGATACTTTCAAGCGCGACGCGACGACGAATGCGGGCGCGCATTTCGGGGCGCGCTCGATCACGCAGTCGGATGTGTGGAGCACGGGCGTGAATGGCGTGACGGTGTGGGGGCTCGGCTACGATGCGAGCTTCAGCTCGTCGGCGCTGAGCGGCACGTCGAATAATTTTGCAAACGACTGGTCGAGCGAGATGTCGTTCAGCCTCCGGCAGCCGCTGCTGCGGGGCGCGGGGCCGGAGGTGAATCTCGCGGACGTCCACATCGCGCGGAACAATGTGACGATCTCCGAATGGACCGTGCGGCAGCAGGTGATGAGCGTGATCACGCAGGTGATCAATGTTTACAACGAGCTGCAGTTTGCGCACGAGAACCTGGATGTGGCGCGGCGTTCACAGGGGCTCGCGAAGCAGCTCCTGCGCGACAACATCAAGCGCGTGGAGATCGGGGTGAAGACGCCGCTCGATGTGACGACCGCGCAGGCGGAGGTGGCGGCACGCGAGGCGGCGCTGATCACGGCGACGCGCGCGGTGAAGGATCAGGAAAATTTCCTCAAACAGCTTATCACGGCGGACATGATGCTGCTCATCCGCACGAGCGTGAGCATCGCACCGCCGCCGTCGTCCGCGCTGACGCCGAACGTGGTCACGGGAATCCGGAACGCGCTGGAATCGAGGCCGGACTACCAGCAGGCGAAACTCGACATCGCGAACAGGAACATCGTCGTACGGGTCACGAAAAACGCCGAGCTGCCGCGGCTGGATCTGCAAGCGAGCCTGAGCCTGCTGGGGCTTGATGATGATTTCGGGACGAGCGCGCAGCGGATCGCGGCGCGCGACCGGAGCGCGTGGAGCCTCGGTGCAATCTTCAGCATTCCCCTCGGGAACCGCGAGAGCCGCGGGAGCCACGGGGCGGCAAAACTTTCCGCCGCGCAGGCGCTCGTGCGGCTGCAGCAGCTTGAGCAGCAGATCATCGTGCTCGTGGACAATGCTGCCGGCCTGGTCTTCACGACGCAGCAGCTCACGGTGGCGAACCGCGAGGCGCGCCGGCTCGCGAAGGAGAGCCTCGCAGCGGGTGAGGCGCGGCTGGTCGCGGGGACGGGGACGACATTTGAAGTGCTCCAGCTCCAAAAACAGCTCGCCGATGCGGAGACGGCGGAACTGCGGGCGATCGCGGATTACAACAAGGCGGTCGCGAAGTACCGGCTGGAGACCGGGACGACGCTGCGGGTGCATGGCGTGAAGATCGAGTGACGGCGGAGCGGAACGCCCAACGTTCAAAATCCAACGTGCTTTGTAGAAATGATGCGCGGCTTTGAACGGCGAGGCATTTTGGTGTCATGCAAAGACGCAAAGGCGCACAAAAGAGCCGCCATCTTTGCGCCTTTGCGTGACACTTCCTTTCGATGGATTTTACAGAGCCCGTCCAATATTGGACTTCGCTTTCGTTGGATCGATTCGGGGCTGGATGCGGCTTCGCATTCGGGCGGCGGCAGTCACGGGGGCCTCCGAGGCCATGCGTGCGCTTTTTTCCAAACGTCAATCCGTGGGGTGAAAAGATTTGCCAGCCACAAGATGTTCGGTCAAAAGCTTCGGGTTCCAATTTTTACCCAACCCATGAAATTCAGCGTCGCCAAAGACAAGTTGCTCGAAGGATTGCAAACCGTACAGAACGTCGTGAGCACCCGCACCACGCTCCCGATCCTCTCGAACGTGCTCATCCGCGCCGAAAATGGCGCGCTCCATTTTACCACAAACGATCTCGACTGCGGCATGAGCTACTCCGTCGAGGCGAAGATCGAAAAGCCGGGCGGCACGACGATCCCGGCGCGCCGTCTCACGGGAATCGTGAAGGAGCTTCCCGCGTCGGAAGTGAGCGTGGAAGTGGATGGCAAGAACGCGGCGTCGCTCACTTGCGGCGCGAGTTTTTTCAAGATGATGTGCCTGCCGGAGGATGAATTCCCAGCGCTGCCGAAGCTGGAAAAGGCGAAGGCATTCACGCTGCACCAGAAGGCGCTCAAGGACGCGCTGCGCAAGACGAGCTACGGCGTCTCGATCGACGAGACGCGCTACGTGCTGAACGGCATTCTTTTTTCCTTCAAGGAGAACAAGCTCACGCTCGTGGCGACCGACGGTCGGCGGCTCGCGCTCGTGGACATCGAGTTGGAATTCCCGCGCAGCAACGAGGTGGACGTGGTGATTCCCTCGAAATGCATCACGGAACTCCAGCGACTGCTCGGCGAAGAGGGCGATGTGAAGCTCGCCGTGGGTGAAAATCACGTCTCGTTCGAAGCCGGCGGCAAGCTGCTCGTCTCGAAGCTCATCGAGGGCAACTACCCAAACTACCGGCAGGTCATCCCGGCGGAATCGCGCGAACGGATCACCATCGAGCGCGAGCTCCTGCTGACGGCGGTGCGCCGCGTCTCGCTGCTCTCGAGCGACAAGTCGAATTCCGTGAAACTCGTCTTCACGAAGAACAACCTCGAGATCACCGCCAACACGCCGGACATCGGCGAGTCGCACGAATCGCTGGCGATCAGCTACAAGGGCAAGGAATTTTCGGTCGCGTTCAATCCCGGCTTCCTCATGGACCCGCTGCGGAACCTCAGCGAGGACGAAATCCACCTCGAAGTGAGCGACGAGATGAGCCCCGGTGTCATCAAGGTGAACTCGCCATTCCTCTACGTGCTGATGCCGATGCGCATCTCGTAGTCGGAAAGTCGCGGCTTTTTGAAAGTCGCGCTTGCAATGCGCGGCGGGAGAAACAACACTTCCTCCCCGCAAAAAAATGCTCATGTGGCGGAATTGGCAGACGCGCACGGCTCAGGACCGTGTGGGGCAACCCGTGGAGGTTCGAGTCCTCTCGTGAGCACCATCTCTGATAAGCAGAGGTGGATTGCATCTTTACGGGGATGACCTGCGGTGGGCCAATATTCAGGCTTCCACTCGCGGTGAGGACGAGCGCTTGGTTCGCGCCCTTACCGCCCAGACATGTGAAAGCAGCGGTGGCTGTGAGAGTCTCGCCCGGTGCGGGGATGTGCGGAACGCGCAATGTGTGGTCCACGTTCAGTGAACTGACGACAACGATTTTCGGGTGCTGGGCAGTCTCACCAAGCAGGATGTCGAGGAAATGGCCCGGCAACTCTTCGGCACTGGCGTCACGGGCCTCGACAAAATGCAGGCGTCGCAGCTCATCGAGGAGTTGCTCGAAAAGACAGGCAAGAAGGCAGGCGGTCCTCCGTGACGTGATCGAAGACTGGCAGTTCGACACCGACTCCAACGACCCCTCGAACTGCCGGGGAGTTTGGCTGCACTCCAGCGATGGCGGCATTGATGCAGCCTGCGCATTCATCCAGCACCTCTTGGGGCGTTTCACTCCCGAGGGACACGTCACGCTGGAATGGTCGAATGACTGCTCCAAACCCCGCGTGGATGCGTTCGGCGGAGGCGCCGCGCTCATCACAGCGCGGAAAATCAAAAGCATCACCACGCGAGAATGTCTGCACCGGCAGGTCTCTCGGCTGACCAAACCGCAACCGGAGGCAGCAGTCGTCGTATGAAACTGCACGTCAAACCCAACGCGGAAACCGGCACCTGGGAAATCCACGATGCATGCGGATTCCTCTGCAAGCTGGAGAGCGAATCCACGGCAGCGCTCATCGTCCACGCGATCAATGTGCTGCCCGAACTCGTGGCGACACTGGAGATGGCCGAGCCTGCTGCTGCACTGCGGCGGTCGGGCCGTGACGCGAAGTCCAGCTCGTCCCGACGCCCGCGGCAACGGACACGCGGACTCCCATCCCGCACCTCGAATTGGTTACCCAAGTCGAGCACACCATCCGGGCCAACGGCCTCGCGGTGCGGATCGCCGCTGTCGCTCCGTGCGAGAAGCGAATAGAAGGCGAAAGCATTGCGCAGCGCGGATGATTTCGGATCGGCGCACAGACGGAGGGCGGCAAGCTTTTGCAACCGGCCCGCGTTGGCGTTCTTCTCGGCGAGCGGCCCAATGCGTCGGGAATCCACGGCGGGCAGACGGGCTCATTCACCGGCCCCGCGGCTGATCAGGCGAGCCTAGCAGGAGAACCTGCCTTCATCCAGCCGCCCGGCGGCATAGGCTTCAAAGACACGGCGGATTTCATCGCGCACCCGGCGGAAGACCGCCATCTGCTCCTCTTCGGTGCCGGTGGCGTGGGCGGGATCATCGAAGCCCCAATGGTGACGGTTCATCTGGCCGGGAAACATCGGGCAGACATGATCCGCATTGCCGCAGACGGTGATCACCGTCTCGACGTTTTGGTGCAGGAATTCATCGAGGTGTTTCGAGCGGTGGGCGGAAATATCCATGCCGATCTCGGCCATCGCGCGGATGCCGAGCGGGTGGACGTAGCCGGCGGGCTTGGATCCCGCGCTGGCCACGGTGTATCCGTCGCCGAGCGCCGCGCGCAGGATGCCTTCGGCGAGGTGGGAGCGGCAGGAGTTACCGGTGCAGAGGATTAGGATCGTCGGTTTCATAAGCTATGGGGCGTCGGCGCAGCGCCCGGCGCAACAGCCCGGCTCGCGGATGCCGATGCACAGCGGCACGGCCAGCAGCGCGCCGAGCACGGGAGCGGCGAGGTAAATCCACAGATGCTCCACATGACCCGACACCAGCGCCGGTGCGAGCGAACGCGCGGGATTCATCGAGGCCCCGCAGATGGGCCCGGCAAACATCGCCTCCAGCGCGATGACCGCACCGACGGCAATGCCCGCGGTGATTCCCTTTTCCTTCGCCCCGGTGGACACGCTGAGAATCACAAACATCAGCAGCGCCGTGAGCACGATCTCCAGCACAAAGGATTGCAGCGCCGGGCCCATCTGCGGGGCCTCGATGAATCC
>Ga0194043_1001109_pt1 | contig 15254 bp, 11 predicted proteins | sample JunL4415m_MetaG_FD_161274 | JGI IMG/M metagenome (GOLD analysis project Ga0194043, IMG submission 161274) | Anoxic zone freshwater microbial communities from boreal shield lake in IISD Experimental Lakes Area, Ontario, Canada - Jun2016-L442-15m | ecosystem: Environmental > Aquatic > Freshwater >...
TCAAGCTATCGGCGAGAATGTGCACCACACACTGCGCGTCGGGCGAGACAGCGGCGATGCCGTTGCCGTTGGTTCAAGTGAGGTCGCCGGCACACTCCGATTCAACCAAGGCACCCTTCCTGCGCCGACCCAGCGGCCCCTGAAACCTGAGGACGATCCGGTCGTTTCTGAAACCGTGGTCTCGCTTGGCGATGCAATCGAATCCGCCATCGCGCGAATCCGCGGCAGGCTCACGGCGTGACGTCGAACGAAACCTGCGACACGCCCGACTTCTGCCGGCCGTCCCAGGTGCTGACCGTGAAGGCGTTCACGCGGCCAAGGGCATTGGCCGGCGGCGTCCAGCGGATCTTGCCGCCAGGCACTACCAGTGGCATCAGACCAAACCGCATGGGCATGACCCTGTACCACAGCCCGTTGTTGAACACCTCAATCATGCCCGACCGCAGCGAGTTGAGCATGAATTCCACGCTCCGTGAGCCGGTCATCGTCGCCCCCGATTTATTGACGATTGACTGGTAATCGATCTCAATCGCTCTGCTTCGGACAGTCGTCCCGAGAAGCGTGGCGGGATTCACGAAAAGCGCCGAGGCGACCGGGCTCCGCACGAGCAGGGTGGTCTGGGCAGAGCCGGTTCGCGAGCCATCCGACGCCGTGACCAGGAGCGTCCGCGGGAGGAGGCTGCCGGCCGGCGCCTTGCACGTGATCGATCCGGACCTCTGGAAATAGGCGTTGAGGTTTCGCACCGGCCCCGTGAACGTCATCGTCTGGCTCCCCGATCCCGTCGCCGTCACTCCCGCTCGGCTGACCGCCCGGAGCGTGGCTGCCCCGCCGACCACCTGAAGCGTGACCACGAGCGAGGTCGAGTCGGCATCGGCAAAGGGAGGCTTCGCCGAGAGCCAGTGAAGGTTCGAGGCCTGTCCGGGCCGGAGCCAGAACGCCATCGGGGAGAACACGACGGGCGTGCCCGACTGGCCGATGAAGACTGAGGTCGTCGCCGGCGTCGACACCTGGCTGAGGCCCGCGAGCCTGGTCGTGAGTGTCTGCGTCGCCACCCCGGACGGCGGTGTGTAGGTGAGCTTGCCGGTCTGGAAATACGCGTTCAGGTCGCCGAGCGTTCCCGCAAACGTCATGGTCGCCGTGCCGGAACCGGTGACCGTGACACCGGTCGAGCCTGGGATCTCGGGGTTCACCGGCGCATTCGCTCCTGTGAGCCGGCCAGCCGAGGCATTCATCGTCACCGTGAAGGGTGTGCTCGTGCCGACGCCAGCGGCATTGTCGGTGAACGGGGTGGGCACGGTCGGGAACGTGAGGGTGACGGGCGTGGCGGGATTCGTGGTGAACGACGCCGGAGCATGCACCTTCGGCCCGGCATCGGAGGGAATGATCGTGATCTGGTTCACGCCCTGCGACTGCTGCTGAGAGGGACCACTACCGGCCGAGGCCGACACGATCAACTGCTGCGGATCGGTGTTGTTCGGCAGGGTCGAGTACTTGATCTTGCCGCTCGTGAAGTAGGTGTTGAGCGCACCCGTCGCCGTTTCGGTGAGCGTCCACTGATTGTCGGACTGGCTGACAGTCACGTTCGTGCCGGAATCACAGGTCAGCGTCCCGGCGTTCGAGGTGCTCATGGCGACCGTCGCGGTGATCAGGGACGTGAAGCCGACGAACGGACCCGACGACCAAGTCAAGACGTTGTTCGCGGAGTTCTCTTGAACGCTGAAGTCCTGCGAGTTGACGGCGACGGGCTGGCTGCCCCAGGGCCCGAGCGTGACGGTGACCGTGGTGGTGCCTGCCGGCACCGGATCCCACTTGAAAGGCACCGTGGGATACGGGCTGGTCCCATGAGGCGGATTCTCGTCCTGCGGAAAGCCATACGCAGAACCCGCGAAGAAGGTATTTTGGGCGTCTTTCACGGCCTGGGGCGGCAACTGAAAAATGTTGGCGCCGTCAGCCTGCCCGACGTGCATGAACCGGGAATAGTTGTTGTAGACCTGGGCGGCGGGATACCAGTTGACCCTGGTGTCCCAATAGTTCGACGTGGAGCCGGCCGCGTTCGGCGTCCCGGACCCGAGCAGGGCCACGCCGCGATTGAGCGCCGCCGCGATGTCGCGGCCGACGCCCAACGCATCGGGATTCGAGCCGACCGGGTTTTTGAACACGCCCACGCAGCCAAAGACTTGGTATCCCGACGTGCCGGTGCTGGCGGCCGCCGCGTTGGGCGTCAGCGGGCTATAGATTTGGAACTGCCCGGACGTGGGAGTTTGGTCGTTCACAAAGTTCAGGTAGTAACTGCCGCCGGACACGGTCGGTGTGCCGGTGTAGGTTGCTCCGCTGTCGCCGGTCATCCGGAGCGTGAGACCACGATTGGAAGGTCCGCCAAAGAGTTGCGGGAGCGTCGAGTCAAAGGCGGTGTTGAACACCGAGCCGGTATTCGGAAGCACGCTGAGCGGGCTGACGAGTGCCACGCCGCTCTTGAGGCCTAGGTAGGCGTTCCTGAGGGCCGCATTGGCGGCGCCGGCGAGGTTGGTCTCGGCATTGATAAACGGCTGGTAGGCGTCGAACACCTTCGTCCGCACCAGCGGCGCAGGCTGGCCGAGGACCGAGGGAATCGGCGAGGTCGCTCCATCGATCCCGATCGTGATCGGCATCGACCAGAAGTTGACCTGGGTCGAGTCCACCGTCAAGCCAGTCCCTGGCTTGTTGGTCAGTTCGATTTCGGTGTAGACGTACGTCTGCCCGCCGGGCCAGTTATTGGCCGGCGGAAGCCCAGGGGCCACCACCTTTGTCCCGGTGACGGTGTAGGTCACGTACGGCAAGGCTCCGCTGGTCGGCACGGCCGCGATCAGCACGACGGCCCCGGTCGTGTCGAACGTGTCGGGGATCTCGATTCGCCCGATGCCTCCCGTCACGGGAGAGCTACCACCTCGGTTGATCTTGATGCCGTTGATCGACCCCGAGGCACTCGTCACCTGCTGGAAGACGGCCTTGTCGGTGTTTGGGGTTTGCACCAGTTCTAATCCCACGGTCGATGATCCCGACAGCGCCGAAGCCGAATAGCCCACGGCGTAGAGTTCATAGTCAGCCAGACCGGTGCTATCGACCAGCGGAATCGAATACGTGGCCAGCAGGGCTCTCGACTCGAGCTGTTCGAAGAGCGTTCGCCCCGGCAGCCGACGGCTCCGGCGCGGGTTCGGGCGAATCTGGCTTTTTCGGGAGAACAGCATGACGGGCTCCTTCGGCTAGCGTCGCAGCATGCGACGTCAACTGCAGCCTAGTTCGCCACGGAAGCCGGTGCAAACGCCCGTCAGCCGGCTGAAGAAGCCTTTGTCTCTACCGCCATCGGCGGAACGGCTCGTAGATCCGGATCGCGAAGAAGAGCTCGCTGGCGCTGAATCCCGGGTTGAAGGACGTTGTGCCGAACAGCAGACCGCTTTGCGACACTTGGGCGGTCACGCTCCCGGAGGCGAGTTCGAAGAAGCGGTAGCCGAGGTCGAGGGTGATCCGGTCGGTGACCGCGAAGGCGAGGCCGCCACCGGCCTGCCAGGCGAACCCGCCGACGGTGCTAACTCCGGTCACCGTCACGTCTTGAACGGGGTATTCCTGGTTCACGCTGAACTGGTAGCCGCCCCCGCCGATACCGCCTCCCACGTAGGCGGTCAGGCGTTCGGTGACGTCGTAGTCCCGCCACAGGTTCACCGTGGTCGACCAGCCCCCGCTCCCGCTGAGCGTGGAGGCGGACGCGTCGCTGTCGCTCACCGACGTTCCGACGATCGGATCACGGGCCCGTCCCTCGACCTCCAGCCGCCAGGCGCGGTCCAGCATTTCGAAGGTGAGGCCAGCGGCGCCACCGGAGGTGAACAATGGACCGGTGGCCGACGGAGAATCGGTGGCGGTGAGCGTGGCGAACGAACTGCCCGTGATGCCGGCGAGATAAAAGCGGCTTCCAGGCTGCTCGACATCCTGCAGGCTCACCTCCTGCACCCGCGGCTCGTCACCGCGGGCGATCGCGGCGACCACGAGTGGCGAGGCACCTATCAAGGCCAAGGCGATGATCCGACGCATAGCGATCCTCCACGACGAAAGTTCTTTGCGGTGCAACCGCACGTCCGGCATAATTCATCTCGTCCGGACCACGCAAATCTTCGGTATGATCGGTAGGGGTGAGCCTGTCTTTCAGGCTCCCGCCACACAACTTGCCCAGGCTGCCAGCACCGGAGCCGGCAGACTTTGTCTATCCCTCCCAGCAATGGCACCGCAGCCGACACGGACCCGGAGCGCATGCCGCCGACGCCGCAGACAGGTCGAACGCCAGCCCCGCGCGAAAAACTTGGGACGGCCGCGAGATCCTCACCCTGCGCCCAGCGTGCCGCGGATTGACCTGAGCTCCCGAATGATTGGCACGGTGGCGGGCAGCACGGGCGAGACGGTGGTCTCTGGATCGGTCAACGACTGCCAGGAGAACCGCTGGCCCTCTCTGGCCGTGGGCTCACCTCGCCACCCCGTCACGATGCAGGCGTGGACCCGTACCGACGCGTGCGGGTAGTCGTGTTCCACGACGAGCAACTGCCGGCAGCCGTCCCCCGACGCGGTCCACGCCCACGACGGAGCATGAACGACGGTCTGCATGGCTATGGTCGGCTGAAAAGGGCTCAAATGCCCGTCGCGTCCTACTACCAAGGCATGCCAACCCTACTGAAAGCGATTGCTGACGGAGAGCCAGGAGGCTGGGTGACGTAATCGCAAACGACCGGCTCGATCCCCGTTTGACATGCCCTGCCAACCTCTGCCCTACGTCGCTTTTTACGTCACCTTGTGGTGAAAACCTGATATCTTCCGTGAAAACAGGCATCGGAACCACCCTACTCGGGGAGCTTTGGCCTTTTTTGATGGGCACCCGATTTTTCGGTGCGGCCTCCGAGGTTGACGAGAGGCAACGATCCGCTGCCGTCAGCCCGCTGCTTCGTTCTCCACCGTTCGGCCGACCCGAACCTAAGGGGCCAGGAAATCAGCGGCCTGCCGATTACCATCCCGGCACTGGTCCACGAAATCACCTGCGAGAGTCCCCGCGGAAATGGTGCGAAAAAAGCTTGCCACGAGCGAACGAGAGTGTGGGCTCCAAGGCTAAAAAGGTGATTTTTCTTTTTCTTCCGATCGGCTTTTCCCGTCCGCAAGCCTGCCGTCCACGGGGCCAGCCAGGCCCGGAGACGGCGGGTTTCGACTCAAACCCAATTCTCTACGGCGGGCAGGAGGTCTACACTCGCACCGCCGACAGCGGTCGCGACTACAACTCCTACGCCATGGCCTACCCGTTCGACGCCTATGGCACTTCATACTCGGCCAGCTTTCCGGGAACGATGCTGCAGATCGAGAGTGGCGACACACTCAAGCTCCACCTGACGAACGATCTTGCCGGCGACAACGATCCTTCCGATTTGGTACGTGCACGAGGTGAGCAAGCAGCAGGTTGAGGGTGGTCTGGCTGGCATGATCATGGTCGGCAATCCGCTCGATCCGTGGCCACAGTACAAGGCCACGCTCACGTACTACGTGCTGGCGACCATCGTTGTCGAAGGGGATCTCGTCACGACTGCCGCGCCGGTGTTTGCGCAGCAACGGGCAGACCCGCTCTGGGAAGCGACGCCAGACTTCACTCGCACGTTCTCGCTGGAGCAGTTGGCCACCGTTGATGGTGTTGATCCCGACACCGGCGAGCCGATCGTCAACATCGACAACTTCTACGTCAACGGCAAGAAGTTTGGTGAAGGCGTCATGCCGCAACTTGAGATCGGCACGGTCGAGGAATGGACGATCCTCAACGCCGGGCCGCTGAACCATCCGTTCCACATTCATCAGGGCGTCTTCATCGCGATCGTGAACACGTTGATACGTCAACCTATGATTCGCGGGCCGCAACATTTCCGTGCGGCTGTATTCCGCGGCATTCGAGCGAGCCGGCGACGTGGGCTCACGCGAACCCTCGGTCGCCCGTCAAGAACACGTCCGCGCCAGCCTCCAGGGCGGTAGCGAAGTGGAGTGCATCAGGTGTTTTGAGGTGGTATTTCGCGCGGAGTCCCGTTGCCAACTCGACCACCGATGCTGTTACCTCGATCAGACTCATTTCGACCCCGGCGAAGAACACAGCGAATTGTGCCGAGGTCGCTGTATCACCTGCACGCAGTAGATTTGATCGGCACTCCAAGCGGCTCAAACGGGACATCATCAGCGATCTTGCTACTCCGAGCGACGGGGCCAGCCGCGCGACCAAGGGCGCACGGGTCGGAGCATCCCCCTCAACCAATCGGATTACGACGTTCGAGTCGAGGGAGATCAACGGTCGCCCCAGTCGTCGCGGTCAGCGCGGGCTTTGGCCAGTATTTCAGTCGCGCTCCGCTACTCAGTCGCTGTCCCGAAGGCATCGGCGATCGAACCAACCGGCCGATGAACGGAAGGGGTTATAACCAACTCTGCTACCCCCTCAGCATCTGGGAGTGGCTCATCCGGGACGAATGTCCGGCCGGTGTAGTGCCCGCGGATAATCCGTGTGTCGCGCATAAAGCCAACTCCCATCGATCTCACAATTTTACCCGGTGCCGAGTCGAGCGACAACGGCGGCCACTATCAACGCCTCGCCACTACGGCTCGGACCTTCGCTGCTCTGGCGCTGGGCTTCCTGTCGCCGAACTTTTAAATTACAGATTTTTCTTCAGTATGCGGTGCATATTAAAGGCCACCTTGAGTATGCCCAGTATTTATCGCGAGCGTGGCGGTTTAAGCTCTGGGAGCCATAATATATACATACGTTCCGTCCTTGAGGCCTCGGGCGGGAGCGATAGCCATGGCTGACGATCGAGCTTCGGAGGTCCGTCTTTCCCCAAGTGGACAGACGGCAGTCGCCAGGAGGCAGCAGACCGCCTTGAGCGGCGGTCAAGCACACCCGCGGAACGGCTCGACGCGGTGGAGCGTTTGCGGATTGAGGCGGGGAAGTTTCTCTATGTATACCCAGTCCGACTTCGAAGACTTCTGACGATTACTCGAAGCCCATCGCGTTGAATACATGATCGTGGGTGGATACCCAGTCGCCTTTCATGGGTTTCCGCGATTTACCAAGGACATCGACATCTTCTTCGCCGACGCATCCGACAATGCCCAGCGACTCCGTGCGGCTCTCATTGCTTTTGGGTTTTTAGGAGCGGACGGTTCCTCTTGAAGCCTTGCAGGTCAGCCCGGAAATATTCTAGTGATTGGGGTCGAGCCAGTTCGGATCGACCTGCTCAACCGCATCGACGGTGTTGTTTTCCATGACGCCTATGGCCGCTCATTGCGCGGCCGCTACGGTGCGTTCGAGGTCACATTCATCGGCCGCGAGGACCTGCTGCAAAACACACTGGCTGCCGGACGGGGATGCGACATCGGCGATATCGAGAACTCTCGGACAGCTAAAAAGAGATCCCATCCCAATCCTGTTCGGCACGGTAGTCGCTACCTCCCTGTGTCGTCGTGGCGTTGGCTTCCCGTAACGGCTGGTCGAGGATCGGGCCATGGATCGGGTGGTGGGCTGCCCAGAGCTGACGACCTCAGTAGGTCTCCACGTGCCAGCGGTCGGCCTTTTTAAGCTGAGCACACAACTCGGCCCAATTGTAGCCCTTCGCCGCCGCCGCCGTGGTCATCGCCTCATCGATGCCGGGCTTCATTCCCCGCAGGCCGCACATGTAGATGTGGGTTTTGGGGTCTTCGATCCAAGCAAAGATTTCCGCGCCGTTCTCAGCCACGCGGTCTTGGATATACATCCGGCCACCGCTGGGGTTCTGCTGTTCGCGGCTGATCGCTTTTGTATAGCGGAAGTGATCGGGAAAGGCTGCAAGATAACTCTGCCATTCATCTTCGTAGAGCAGGTTTGGGGTGGTGGGGACCCCCATGATCAGCCAGGCCTTACCCCGGAACTGATAGGCGGGGTGCTTCGACCGCTCGCCCGGATCAAACATCCGGCGGAGGTAGGCCCGCATCGGGGCAATACCCGTACCAGTGGCCAGCATAATCACGTTGGCCTCCTCATCGGCAGGCAAAAGCATTTTCTTACCCACCGGGCCGGTGATCTTTACTTGAGCTCCCGGCTTGATGTCGCACAGGAAGGTGGAGCAGACGCCATTGATGGTCTCGCCGTCCTGCTCATACTGCAGCTGACGCACACACAGGGAGAGGGTCTTGTGTGCGAGGTTGTCGCCGTGGCAGGTACTGGCGATTGAGTAAAGCCGGAGCTTGTGTGGCCTGCCCTCCACATCCTCCCCGTCGGGAATGATCCCAATGCTCTGGCCTTCCATGAAGTGGAGGTTGCCTGCGGAGATATCAAACGTGATGTGATTGACCCTGCCGATAGCGCCTGCCGCCAGCAAGGAGAAGTTATCCAGCACCGTGCCCACAAAAGGGTTCTTGGGCTTGTAGAGGTTGATGGGGACGACTTCGTGGTCGGCGGCGTTACTCACGGCGGCGGGTTGCAAGGGGTGCGAGATGGAGGCCTGGATAAAGGCAACGGTAGGGGCCGGTTGACTTGACGTGGAACTCCCTGATTATAACCTCGACGAACGGAAAAGAAGGCGGCTCGGAAGCCCCCGCTCGCTTTCGCCGTACAACACCAATCGCCTGTCCCTGAAACGCTCAAGACGCGCCGCTATGAGTTCTGTTGACTGGGCTGTGCTTTCCCTGCATCTGGCGGCCATGCTGCTCGCGGCACTGGTGCTTGGCGCCTTGGCACGGAAGCTCGGCATTCCGGCCGTGGTCGGCGAGATCGCCGGCGGCCTCGTGCTCGGGCCCACCATGCTCGGCCGGCTCTCGCCAGAGGTCTTCGCCTGGCTCTTTCCACCGTCTGGACCGATCACGAGCGCCCGGGCCGCCATCGCCCGCGTGGGCATGCTCTTCTTCATCGTCACGATCGGACTCGACATCAGCGTGGGTGAGTTCCGCAGGTCGGGCCGCAAGGCGCTGGTCGTCGGCACGGTCGGCACGCTCGTGCCACTGGCGCTTGGGTTTCTGATGTGTTACGTCTTCCCACAGGTCATCGGCGTGACTCCGAAAGACCTGTTTGCGACGGCGCTCTTTATAGGGTCGATCCTGTCGCTCTCGGCAAATCCGGTGATCGCCCGAATCCTCATCGACATGGGCCTTTTCAAAAGCGACATCGGCAAAACGATCATGGCGGCGACGCTCGTCGACGATCTCGTCGGCTGGGGGCTCTTCGCCGTGATCCTGGCGGAATTCGGCCCCCAGGCCACGGGGCAGGGCCAAGGGACGACGATTCTCGCCATGGCCGTGCTCTTGCTGGGCAGCATTCTGCTGGTGGGCAAGTTTCTGCTGCCGATGGTGATGGCGTGGGTCGACCGGCACCTGCCGCAGCCCTCGGGCATGATCTCGTGCATCATCCTGATAGCGCTTGTCTGTGCCGCGGGCTCTGAGTCTCTCGGGCTGCACTCCTTCCTCGGCGCGTTCATGGCCGGCATCGCCCTGTCTGGGGTCTATGCCCGCTACCCCCGGCCTTTCGAAATCATCGGTGACTTTTCCTACGCTGTGTTCACACCGATCTTTTTTGTCTCGATGGCGATCACCGCAGACTTTATCAACGGTTTTGATCTGGGGCTCGTCGCGCTGATCACGACTATTGCCTTTCTCGGAAAAATCTCCGGGGTCTATTTCGGCGCCAAACTGGTGGGCATGGACGACCGGCAGGCGCTCGCCGTCGGCTGTGGCCTCAACGCCCGGGGCATTCTGGGCATCGTCATGGCTGCAGCGGCCTTTGATGCGCACCTGATCGACCAGCGGCTCTTCGTGGCCTGCGTCGTGATGTGCGTCATCACAACGATGGCCGCCGGCCCCGCACTGAGCTTTATTCTCGGCCGGCCCCAGCGGATTGAGCCCGCTTAGGAAACAACTGTGCAGGCCGGTTGCAGTTCGGCGCTGACCGCCGTTTGGCTGCCAGGCGGAACCGCCATGTCGTGAAACTCCGTGGCCAGACAGTCGCACGACACGCCGTAGGTATCCTGCATCCCTGCGACCGCTGCCAGATACTCGCTGAAATGTGCATCCATGATCAAACCCTCCTTGGTGAGATCTCTCTACGCGTCTGCCGCCGGAATGGTTCGCGGTTCTTCCGCTACCCCGATAAAACCGGCTATTGTGGCAAAAACTGCCGGCTCTCCAGCCGGCGTCTCTCGAGCAAAACCGCTCTTTCTCAACAGGGTGCCCGATGGCCTTCTGCGACGACTCCTTCCTGCTCTCCTGTGACACGGCCGCCAGCCTCTATCACCAGGTCGCTGCCCGGCAGCCGATCATCGACTACCACTGTCACTTAAGCCCTCGCGACATCGCCGCAGACCGGCGGTTTGAGAATCTGCAAGCCATCTGGCTCGACGGCGACCACTACAAGTGGCGGGCCATGCGAGGCAACGGTATCGCGGAAGACCGTATCACTGGCACGGCCTCCCCCCGCGAGAAATTCCAGGCCTGGGCCGAGACGGTGCCGCACACGCTTCGAAATCCGCTCTATCACTGGACGCATCTCGAACTCCGCCGCCACTTCGGTATCCAGGATCTTCTCGACGGATCCTCTGCGAGCCGGGTCTGGGACGAGGCGAACCGGCAACTGGCTACGGGTGATCTCACGGCGCGGGGCATCCTCCGGAAGATGCAAGTCGAGGTGGTGGGCACCACCGATGATCCCGCCGACACGCTCCAGTGGCACGAGGCGATTCGCCGCGACGGCTTCGCGACGAAGGTCGTGCCGACGTTTCGTCCCGACATGGCGCTGAAGGTACAGGAGCCGCACCGCGTGGGGGCCTGGGCCCGCCGGCTGGCCGACACCAGTGGCACAGCCGCCGACACATTCGCCGGCCTCTTGGCGGCAGTCGATCGACGCCATTCCGACTTTGCTGCCGTGGGCTGCCGAGCCACCGACCATGGCCTGCTGCATCTGCCAGACACCGACTGCACAGCGATTAAAGCCGCGGCGATCTGGGAGCGGGCCATCGCAGGCACGGCCGCAACGCCGGAGGAGGCCGACCGGTTCACAGTCTTTTTCATGCTTCATGTCGCGCGGCTCAACCATGCCAAAGGCTGGGCTATGCAACTGCATCTGGGGCCATTTCGCGATCCAAACCCACACCTCGCGGCGACACTCGGTTCCGATGCCGGCTGCGACACGATCGGCGATGCCGTGCAGGGCCCCGGCCTCGTTCGCTTCCTCGGCACCCTCGCGAAAGAAAATTCGCTACCCCGCACGATCCTCTACAACATCAATCCCGCCGACAACGCTCTCTTTGCCGCCCTGCCCGGCTCGTTTCAAGACGGCGTCATTCCGGGCAAGATCCAGTGGGGCAGCGGCTGGTGGTTTATGGATCAGGAACGCGGCATGCGGGACCAACTCAACATGCTCTCCGACCTGGGACTGCTCTCACGGTTTGTCGGCATGGTGACCGACTCGCGGTCGTTCCTCTCTTACCCACGGCACGAATATTTCCGGCGGATCCTCTGTGATGCTCTCGGCAGCGACGTCACCAGCGGCCGACTCCCCGACGACGCAGCCTTTCATCGCGAGCTGCTCGTGCCACTTGTCGAAGGCGTCTGCGCGAGAAACGCCCGCAGCTACTTCGGCTTCGGCGGCTGAGGCACTACTCAATCCAGGCCCGGCAACGGCACAAACCCGAAGAGCGGCCCCAGCGGCGACCCGGGCAGCCAGATACCGACGAGCATCACCGCTGCCGTCGTTGCGGAGAGGGCCAGGCTTGCGCGGCTTTGGAGAAATGGGACCCGGTCAGTACGAATCACATGGATGATGAGTGTCTGCGTCAGCAGCGACTCCACACACCAGCCGGTGCGGAAGAGCGAGATCCGCTCCGCGGCGGCGGCAAGCGCACTCTTTCACCAGCGACTCAAGCACCGTCTTATCGAGCGGCTGGATGCGACTCTCGAGGGCAAACGAGCCACACCTTGCATAGACTGCCTCGGGGGCCCCCTGACAGATTAACTGCCGACCTCCGCGGGAAAGACACACCGCCACGATCATCGGCAGCATCACGAGCACGAAGCCGACCATCAACCACGTAAACCGTGCCATGCCTTGGTCAAACGCCGTGGGGTCTGGCGGACGGCCGACCGCCGATGACAAGCATCGCGCTGATCAGCAGGGCCGCGGCGAGATCGCCGGCGAGCAGCGACGAAACAGCCAGCACCGCCTCCGCCGGGGCGGCCGCCGCGGCCAGCACGTCGGCAGAGACATGCAGTGCCGCTCAGGTCAACAGCATGCCATCACAGCCGAAGGCCGACGCCAGTTGGGGGCCAGGGCAATCCTGTTCGGCACGACCAGTGCTTCTCCCCCGTGGGACTTCTCCCCCGTGGGATAAGTTTTTCAACTTGTCCAATCCGTGTTATTGCCTTGAGTGGTACTGCACCATCGGAGAGGATTGGGGGCCAGGGATGACTTTTCCCACGGACAGTTAAACTCTCCTTATGGCCACGCCACATCGACACCTCTCCCTGACGCGGCAATTGGTGCTGCCCGTCGTGGGGCTCGTGCTGGCGGCAGTGCTCGCCAATGTCGGCTTCTCGGCGTGGTTGGCCACGCGGCGGTCGGCCGCCGCCGTCGAGGCCACGCAGTCGCAGGTGGCCGCCACGCTGCGGGCCTCCCGGTTTGCACTCTCTCCTGCGGTGCTTGATGCCCTGCGGGGGCTCACGGGCAGCGAGTTTCTCGTCTGGAACGAATCGGCCCAGAGCGTGGGCCTCACCACGTTGCCGCCGGAGATCAGCTCAGCCATCACCGGCGAACGAGTGGCCGCCGCCATCAGCAGCGGCAGCGGCATGCTCGGCGACAGGCGTTACCGTTTTGGTGCCGTCCGGAGCGCAGGCGTGCGGCCGGAGATGGTGCTCGTGCTCACGCCGGAGCGTTCGTTCCTCACGGCCACATTCGAGGCGGTGTGGCCGGTGCTTGCCGTGGCCGCCACCACGCTTGCCGTGCTCGTCCCCCTGGGCCTGCAGACGACCGGCAGGCTGGCTGGCCGGATCACCGCCGTCGAGCGACAGGTCGCCCGGATCGCCGTCGGGGAATTTGGCTCCACGCTGCCCAGCGTCGCTGGCGACTCGGCCGGAACAGACGAGATCGGCCGGCTCGTCGCCGGTGTCAATCATCTGAGCCTGAAGCTCGGTGAACTCCGCAGCTCGCTCGTTGCCGGAGAACGTCAACGGCTGCTTGGCCAACTGGCGGCCGGCTTCGCCCATGAACTCCGCAACGCGGTCACGGGGGCGCGGCTGGCGATCGACCTGCACCGTCGCCGGTGTCTGGCCAGCCAGAGCGACGCTTCGCCGCCCGACGACAGTCTGAATGTCGCCGCCCGACAACTCGACATTCTGGAGGTGGAAGTCCGCGGACTCTTGTCGCTGGCGAAACCCACCACACGGGATCTGGCTGTGCCCAGAGAAACGACCGCAGTGACTGTCTCGGTCGACCAGCTTTTGGCGGAAGTTCGCGATCTGACAGCACCGCGGTGCGAGCATGCCGGTGTCCACTTGGAGTGTCGCCTGCCCACGGGCCTGTCGCTGCTGGGCCGCCACGACAGCCTGCGGGCGGCGCTGGTGAATCTGGTGCTCAACGGCATCGACGCCGCCGGCCGCGGCGGCGCCGTGCGGCTTTCCGCGCGGCTTTCCGGCGCCCGGCTCATGCTGGCGGTCGATGACTCCGGGCCGGGGCCAGCGGAGAGCGTGCGGGAATCGCTGCTTGAGCCGTTCGTCACAACCAAGCCAGAAGGGATCGGTCTGGGCTTGGCCGTGGCGCGGGCCGTCGCGGAGGAGCATGGCGGCACGCTCGCCTGGGAGCGAATCGACAGCCAGACCCGCTTTACGATTTTCCTCGGGCCTCAGGAAAAGGGTTACAAAGGTTCTTCATGAGCCGCATCCTCATCATTGACGACGAACCGGCCATCGGCTGGAGCCTGCGCGAGCTGTTCACCGATGCGGGGCATGCCGTGGAACTGGCCGCCAGCGTCGCGGCCGGGCTTGAGACCTGTGCCCGCTTTGCACCTGATGCGCTGCTGCTCGACGTGCGGCTCCCGGGAAAAGATGGGCTCACGGCGCTGCCTGAGTTTCGACTGCTCGCGCCAGAGGCACCCGTCATCGTGATGACAGCTTTTGGTGATCTCGACACGGCGGTCCGTGCAACGGGTGGCGGCGCCTTCGACTATCTCTTGAAGCCGTTCAACCTGGAAACCGTCTCGCAGGTGATGGCCAGGGCGCTTGCCGAGCGGCCGCACACAGCGGCGCAGAGCGGCGCTCTGCGGCCAGCAGCTGGCAGCCGGGCCGGCGTGCAGCTGCTCGGTTCCTCGCCGCCAATGCAGGAAGTATTCAAGCAGATTTCGCTCGTCGCTCCGACAGACCTCCCCGTCCTCGTCACCGGCGAGACTGGCACGGGCAAGGATCTCGTCGCCCAGGCGATCCATGCGCATAGTCAAAGGCGCGACGGGCCACTGGTGGCGACGAGTCTCGCTGCCCTTGCGCCGAGCGTCATTGAGAGCGAACTGTTTGGCCATGTCCGCGGTGCGTTCACCGGGGCGACCACCGACCGACCGGGGCTCTTTGCCCTCGCCGCCGGCGGTACGCTCTTCCTGGATGAGATCGGCGAGGCGCCGCTGGATGTGCAGGTGAAGTTACTCAGAGCGCTTGAAAACCGGGTGGTGACGCCCGTGGGCGCAGCCGCGCCACGGCCCGTCGACGTGCGGGTGATCGCGGCCACCAATCGAAGTCTTCACGAGGCCATTCGCGCTGGTACGTTTCGCGAAGACCTCTACCACCGGCTGCATGTGTTTCCGATCCACATGCCGAGCCTCGCCACACGGGGCAATGACATCCAACTGCTCGCCAGACACTTTTTGGCCCGGCACACCTCCGGCCGCCCGCCGGGCGAGTTTACGCCGGAATGCCTTGCCGCGCTCGGCCAGCGGCCTTGGCCCGGCAATGTCCGCGAACTCAAGCATACGATTGAATATGCCGCCGTCGTCGCCCGCGGCGGTCTGATTCGGCCCGAACATTTGCCCGCGTCAACACTGGCAACCGCGGTGACCGATAGCCGCCCGGCCGACGTCCAAGTAGCAGAGGCAATTTGGGCCTGGGTCGACGCGGCCCTCATCCACACAGACACCGCCAGCGGACCACTGCACGAGACACTCATGACGCTCGTCGAGACGGAGCTGGTGCAACGGGTTTTAGTGGCTGCCGACGGCAAC
>Ga0194043_1001115_pt1 | contig 15216 bp, 8 predicted proteins | sample JunL4415m_MetaG_FD_161274 | JGI IMG/M metagenome (GOLD analysis project Ga0194043, IMG submission 161274) | Anoxic zone freshwater microbial communities from boreal shield lake in IISD Experimental Lakes Area, Ontario, Canada - Jun2016-L442-15m | ecosystem: Environmental > Aquatic > Freshwater >...
CTGTCCATCGAGACCGCTGCCGAGACCGCCGCTCATATCGCCAGCATCACGGCACTCGGCGCGGACCGCTTCGAGTCTCGCCATCGGCGCAAGGACGGAACCGTCATCGACGTTGAATCCAGTACGCAGCTCGTGGTCGGCGGCGGGGGCGAGATCACGGCCTTCCTTCGTGACATCACCGAGCTCAAGGTTGCGGAGGCATACAGGGAGATGGGCCGCGAGATACTGTCGATCCTCAACGCGCATGGGGAGCTGAACGATTCGATCCGGCAGGTCATCACTGCGCTCAAGGCGGGCACGGGTGTCGATGCGGTGGGCATTCGCCTCCAGCAAGGGGAGGACTTCCCGTACTTCAGCCAAGAAGGCCTCTCGGAGGACTTCCTTGCTACAGAGAACGTGCTGATCGAACGCGATAGCGAGGGCGGCTTGTGTCGGGACGATACCGGCCGTCCACTTCTGGCGTGCACGTGCGGCCTGGTCATAGATGGGCCGGCCGACCTCTACGGTTCCGTTCTGACGCCGGGAGGCAGTTTCTGGACCAATGACTCGGTACCGCTGCTCGATCTTCCCGCCGACCAGGATCCGCGCCGGCACCCTCGCAATGAATGCATACACTACGGATACGTCTCCATCGCTCTCGTGCCTATCAGGGAGAAGGACCGAACGGTGGGTCTGATCCATCTCAATGACCGCCGCAAGGATCTGTTCACGCTCAAGACAATCGAGCTGCTCGAAGGCGTCGCCACACTCATCGGAGAAGCGTTCATGCGCAGGAAGGCGGAGGCGGCCCTGCACGAAAGCGAAGAGCGTCACCGACTTCTGGCCGAACATGCCAACGACGTAGTCTGGACGATGTCACCGGGCGGGCGCATCACCTACATAAGTCCCGCCGTGGAGAAGATTCGGGGCTTCACGCCGGAGGAGGCGATAAACCAGTCGCTCGATGAGATCCTCACACCCGAGTCCGCGGCCATCAGCACGAGCTACTGGGTGGAGCTGGCAGCTAGGCTTGAAGCCGGGCTTCCGCCCCAGGATTTTCACGGAGAGTATGAGTACTACTGCAAGGATGGCTCCACCGTCTGGACGGATGTTCAGGTGATTCCTTCCATGGGAGCCGATGGCCAGCTCATCGAGATCCTGGGTCTCACTCGGGACATCAGCGAGCGCAAGCACTACGAAGACGAGTTGAGGCAGCTTGCGACGACTGACGAGCTCACCGGCATAGCGAACCGTCGCCACTTCATCGAGCTGGCGAATCGGGAACTGAAGCGTGCGCATCGCTCTGAGCACCCGTTGGCAGTCGCCCTGATTGACGTCGACCATTTCAAGCACATCAACGATGGTCACGGACATGCGGCAGGTGACCGGGCGCTGGTGGCTCTGGCGAGAACCTGCCAGACAGTCGCTCGTGAGGTGGACGTGTTCGCTCGAGTCGGAGGCGATGAGTTCGCGCTGCTTCTGCCGGAGACGACATGCATGCAGGCGGCTGCAACCGTTGATCGCATCCGCCTGGCCCTGCAGGATTTGCCGACAGAGGATGCCGGCCCGCACGCCTCAATGACAATCAGCGCTGGAGTCGCCGACTTGCATGGCACAGAAACCCTCGACGAACTGATGAGCCGAGCCGACATCGCCCTCTACCGGGCGAAGGAGACGGGCCGGGATCGAACGGTTCTTGACGTCACCACCGAGGGAGAGCTGGAAGAACGAGTGGAAGCCAAACAGCCCATTTCAGACCGATCTGCCACCAGCTTCACGACCACCGCAGCAGACCGGGACGCATGATGGCCGACTCAGACAACCGGCGCAAAGAGAATCCCGCGCCGCGTTCCACCGACGAGCTTCGTCGCCGTGCAGAGGAGTTCATCGACGGGCTTGCCAGCTCGCGGGCCGACGCGACCTCGACCGAGGACGCAGTGGCCACGCTCCACGAACTGCTCGTGCTTCAGACCGAGCTTGAGATGCAGAACGAGGAGTTGGTTCGCGCCCAACTCGATCCTAGCGAGCAGCAGTCGAAGTACTTCGACCTCTTCGACTTGGCGCCGGTGGGCTATTTGACCCTCAGTGAGAAGGGCATGATCTGCGAAGCCAACCTGACTGCCGCTCGGCTCTTGGGGGAGGACCGGCGGTCACTGGCGGGGCGGCCCTTCAGCGCCTTCGTCGTCGCGGCGGATTGTGACGCGTACTACCTGCACACGAATGCGCTCAAGAATACCGGCGCCGCGCTCACCCTCGAGCTGCGGCTCTCCCGCACGGACAGTGAGCTTGGCGACGAATCCGGCTACTTCTGGGCGCTCCTTAAGGATCTACCCCAGCCCGTCGCCAACGACGAGGCTCGCGTGTTCTGGGTGACGTTCACGGATATCTCCGAGCAAGTACAGGCGAAGGAAATGCTGCGCGAGAGCGCGGAACGGTACCAGACCATCCTCCGCACCGCCATGGACGGCTTCTTGCTCCTCGATGCTGATACCCGGGTGCTCGAAGTCAACGACGCCTACTGCAAGAAGAGTGGCTACACCGAGGCCGAGCTACTGACCATGCGGATCTCCGACCTCGCAGTTCCCGAAACGCCAGACGAGGTGGCTGCTCATGCGGCCCGGATCACCGAGACGGGCCTCGACCGCTTCGAGACAGTGCACCGCCGAAAGGATGGCAGCCTTTTCGAAGCGGAGGCCAGCGTGAGCGTCCAGGCTGAAGACGGACGGTTCTCGGTGTTCTTGCGAGACACGACCGAGCGCAAGCGGGCAGAAGCGGCGCTGCTCGAGAGCGAACAGCTGCTGCTGGAATCTCAGCGTGTCGCGCGGGTCGGGCACTACGTGCTCGATTTTCGAACGGGTATGTGGACGTCGTCAGCGGTACTCGACGATATCTACGGCATCGATAAGAGCTTCGTACGAAGCGTCGAGAACTGGCTCCAGATCATTCACCCCGACGAACGCGAAGTGATGCTCGACAGCTTCCAGGCAGAAGCCAGCGGCGAACAGAGGGAGTTCGACACGGATCACAGGATCATCCGCGTCACTGACGGAGCGGAGCTCGTCCTCCATGGCCGTGGCCGCGTAGAGGTCGACGACAAAGGCGAGCCGGTGCGGATGTTCGGCGTCATCCAAGACGTCACCGAGCGCAAGCGATCGGAAGAGGCACTGCGGAAAAGCGCGGAACGGTACCAGACCATCCTCCAGACAGCCATGGACGGCTTCTCTCTGATCGACATGGAGGGGCGTGTACTGAAAGTCAACGAGGCCTACGCAAAGATGTGCGGTTACAGCGTCGAGGAGCTGCTGGGCATGCGCATCCAGAATCTCATCCCATCGGACAGCGCCGACGATATCGCTCTTCACATGAAGACCCTCCTTGCCGACGGTCAAGATCGGTTTGAATCCCGCCATCTTCGCAAGGACGGAAGCGTTTTCGACATGGAGCTCAGCGTGCAGTATCGACCCGCCGATGGCGGGCAGATGGCAGCTTTCATCCGCGATGTCTCCCAACGCAAGCAGGCCGACCGTCTCCTGGCCCTCCAGTCGGAGCTTCTGAACAATCTGGCCAGCCAATCCACTACGCAGGGCGCCGTCGAAGGCATCGTCGAAGCGATACAGCGGGCGACCGGTCTGGACGCGGTCGGGTTGCGGTTGCCCCAGGACGATGACTACCCGTTCTTCTCCTCCGTGGGCTACGACGAAGAATTCCTCAAGACGGAGAACGTCTTGGCCGTCACCTATCCTGACGGCGGGCTCTGCAGGAGCGAGGATGGGTCCGTGATGTTGGAATGTACCTGCGGCGTCGTGCTGCGCGGGGACTTCGAACCGAACGACCCCCTCTTCACTGCCGGCGGCAGCGTGTGGACCAACGACTCGGCTCCCTTCCTGGAACTGCCGCCCGAGCAGGATCCCAGACTGAATCCGAGGAACAAGTGCGTCCATGTTGGCTTCCAATCCCTCGCGCTGATCCCCTTGCGCGCGGGCGATGAGATCTTCGGCCTTCTGCACCTGGCCGATCGACGCAAGGACCGTTTCACGCCGGACTCGATCCACTTCTTTGAGGGGGTTTGCTCGAGTTTGGGGACTGCGCTTCGACGCATGCATGCCGAGGAAGAGATCATCCAACAGAAGGAACGCCTTGACCGAATGCTCACATCGGTTATCGAGATTGCGGGCAGCATCGCCGAAGCGCGGGACCCCTACACCGCGGGGCACCAGCGACGAGTGTCCGAGATCGCGGCGAGCATCTCACGGGAGATGGGCGTAACGGCCGAGCAAATCGAGGAAATCCGAGTCGCGGCGCTCATCCACGACGTGGGCAAGATGAGTGTGCCGGCTGAGATCCTCAGCAAACCGGGCAAACTCAGCGCCATCGAGTTTGAAATCATCAAGAGCCACGCAGAGGCAGGCTACAGAATCATCGCCTCGGCAAACCTAGAAGGACCAGTTGCCGAGATCGTCTACCAGCACCACGAACGCTGCGACGGCTCGGGTTACCCGCGCGGTCTCGCGGCCGACGAACTACTGCCCGCGAGCAAAGTGCTGATGGTGGCCGACGTCGTCGAGGCGATGATGTCGCACCGGCCCTACCGGGCGAGTCTGGGCATCGATGCGGCGCTCGCCGAGATTGAGCGCGGGGCAGGCACGCTCTACGACACCGAGGTGGCCGAGTCATGCCTGCGGATCTTTCGAGAGAACAAGTTCGCGCTCGCTGAGGTCTAGACCGAACTCAGCGGCCCAAATTGTCCGACGGGATTGGGGCAGAAACACCCAGAGCGAGCGCTTGTTCCCCGAACTTCCCTGCCCGCGCGAGTGTACAATCATCTGGCCGCACGACAGACAGCAAACTCGCTCAGCCGAGCAAGACAGACTGGGCTCAATTGCCGTGAGGATCGCCTTTGAGGCTGGACAACTTCGACCCAGACACCGACGATCTGCGCCAGTTGGCTGAACAACGCCTCGGCAAGATGGTTGACGGCCGCATCGACGCCGACTTCGCTACGTCCGGACGCGAGGACCTCGCGGAGGTCGTACACGAGCTGCGTGTGCACCAGATCGAGCTCGAGATGCAAAACGAGGAGCTGCGTCGCGCGCAGCTGGAACTGGAGACGTCGCGCGGAAGGTACGAGGAACTCTTCCGCCTAGCACCGGTGGGCTATGTCACCTTTAACGAAAAGGGCATCGTCGGCGATGCGAACAGCACGGCCACGGAACTGTTGAATGTCAAGCGACAGACGCTTCTCGGGCAGCCATTCAGCCCCTTCGTCTTCGCGGCCGATCGAGTTGTCTATTACAGAACCCTCGAGCTGCTCATACGAAGTGAAGGACGGCAGTCTGCCGATTTGCGCCTTCAGCCCCTCGGTGTGGAGCCATTATGGGTGCATCTCGAGGCCAACCCGCAAAGAAGTGCCAGCGGCGAACTGCTCTGCTTCGCAGTGACCTTTGATGACATCAGCGAGCGGATCCACGCGGCAGAAGCGCTGCGCGACAGCCAAGAGGGATACTCGGCCCTCATCCGACAATCGAAAGACGGGATGGCAATCACCGATTCGGATGGGATCGTCACCATGTGGAGCGCCAGCATGGTGTCTCTGACCGGGGTCAAAGAGCGCGAGGCCGTCGGCAGCCCCATTTGAGAAATCCAATCGCGGTTGATTCCGCCGGAGCAGAACACACCGGAGCTGCTGGAACAGCTCCAAGCCGGCTTCAAGAGCGCCGTTGAGTCGGCGACGGGCTGGCCGGGAGAGTCACGGGAGCAGGAGATGATGCACGCCGACGGAACGTGCCGAGTGGTGCAGGATTCCTCGTTCATCGTCCGGACCGAGAGCACCGTGCGCTTCTGTTCAGTGTTTCGAGACGTCACCGAGCGGATTCAGGCCGAGGCACAAGTTCACCAGCAGAACCAGGAGCTTACCCACCTGAACACCCTGCTTGAAACAGAAGCCGCAGCCCTGACACAGGCGAACGCTACCATCACCCGCATCGCCTCAATGGACGAACTGACAGGCCTTTCCAACCGGCGCCATTTCCACGAGTCCCTGCACAAAGCCATCTCGCTGGCTCGCCGTCACGGTAGCCCGCTTGCCGTGGCGAGCTTTGACCTCGACGGCCTCAAAGGGGTCAATGACAGCGAAGGCCATGAGGCCGGTGACGAGGTCCTCTCGGCCTTCGCCGAGCTGCTTAGGACCGCTTGTCGGGTCGAGGACCTGCCGGCGAGAATTGGCGGCGATGAGTTCTGCGTGCTCCTACCAGACATCGATCTGCTCGGCGCTCATGAGCTGGGCGAGAGGGTGCTGGAAGCGGTGCGCTCCAACGATGCCCTCGGACAGCGCAATGTCACGGTGTGCGGCGGAATCGCGCAGTGGGTGTCCGACGAGCACGGCGACGAACTACTGCGACGTGCTGACCAGGCTCTCTACGCGGCCAAGAACAGCGGCGGCGACTCGTTGAGTACCGCCGAATGACACCGCCACCCGACACCGGAGAGGTGGCCAAGTTGCCCCGCGATCAGACCGACTCGTTGCTCAAGATGATGCTCGAAACCTTGCCGGACCTCGTCTGGCTCAAAGACGTGGACGGCGTCTATTTGGCTTGCAACCGTGCTTTTGCGAATTCTCTTGGCACGTCGGTGGCCGAGGTTATCGGCAAGACCGATCTCGATTTCTTCAATGATGTCGTCCTGACTGACTCATTTCGGGGTAATGATCGCCGAGCGATGCGGGCAGGCAAACCCAGCTCCAACGACGAATGGGTCACCTTCGCTGACGACGGACACCGCGCTCTCGTCGAGACCGTCAAAACGCCCATGTTCGATGCGGCTGGCCAGCTGATCGGGATACTCGGCATGGCGCGCGAGGTCACCGAGCTCAGGGCTGCCCAAGAGGCTCTTCAGCGCCAAGTAGCACTACTGTCGGGGTTGTCCGACGCAACAGACCGCATCCTTTCCGTCCGCGCACTCACCAACGAGAGCATCTCCCTGGCACTAGAGGCCCTCGGCTTGGCGACAGCATCGGACCGTGCCTATGTCTTTGAACATCATGCGGGCGAGAATGGCACGAGGGGCTCCTACTCGCAGCTCTATGAGTGGTGTCGCGAGGGTATCGAGCCGCAGATTGATAACCCGGCTCTTCAGGATCGGCCCTGGGAGGAAGTGGCGCCGCGGTGGTATGACACGTTCATCGCCGGGGGTCACATCGCAGGCGATGTCGTCGACTTCCCCGCCCAAGAACGCGCCGTTCTCGAACCGCAGAATGTCGTCTCGGTGCTTGCCTTGCCGATCGAGGCAGACTCCGGGCTGTGGGGGTTCATCGGCTTCGATGTGTGTAGTGGCAGACGCCGATGGAGCCCTGCCGAGGTGCTCTCGATTCAGGCGTCGGCCAACAGTCTCGTCGTCGCTATCGGCCGCATGCGAGCGGAGGCGGCGCTGCGAGAGAGCGAGGAGAACTTCCGCACCTTCTTCGACACCGTTGACGACATGGTGGTGGTGGGGAGTCCGGACGGCAGGATCATCTACGCCAATCCAGCCGTCTCGACCAAGCTAGGCTACAGCCCGGCGGAACTCTTGACGATGCAGGTCTTGGACCTCAATGACTCGGACCAGCGCGCGGAAGCAACTGCGATCCTGACCGCCATGTTCAATGGCGAACGAGATAGCTGCCCATTGCCACTGCAGACCAAGGCGGGGGCGCTTGTGCCGGCCGAGACCCGTGTCTGGTTTGGCAGGTGGAACGGCGCGGACTGCATCTTTGGCGTCTCAAAAGACCTCACAGCAGAGCAAGAGGCCCTGCAGAAATTCGACCAACTCTTCCAAAGAAACCCCGCTCCTATGGCGGTCAGCGAAATGCCCTCGGAGGCATTCAGCGATGTAAACGATGCCTTTGTGAAGGCGCTGGGCTATTCCCGCGATGAGATCATCGGCAGGACCAGCGCGGATCTCGGCCTCTTTGTTCAGCCGAAGCAGCATCAAGAGCTGGCAAGACAACTCAGCACGTTCGGCCGCATCCAGGACTGCGAACTGCAGGTCCAGCGGAAGGACGGCACCCTCCTCGACGGCCTATTCTCCGGCGACGTCATCTTGAGCCAGGGGAAAGAGTTCTTTCTGACCGTCATGCTCGACATCACCGATCGCAAGGTGGCCGAGGAGGCGCAGCATTCGCTTGCCTCGATGATTGCCGTCATCGGCCGTGTCTCCGAGATTCGTGATCCCTACATGGCAGGCCACCAGCGACGCGTCGCCCAGCTCGCGTCGGCGATTGCGGGCGATCTGGGAATGTCTGAGGCCGACATCGCCAACATCCGTATGGCCGGACTCATGATCGATATTGGCAAGATATCTTCTCCCGCCGAGATACTCTCAAGGCCCTCCACGCTCACCCCCATGGAGTTCAGGCTGTTGCAGGGACATGCCGAGGCGGGCTACGAGATTATCGCATCAGCGCACATGCACGGTCCCATCGCAGAGTTCGTGCGCCAGCACCACGAGCGCTTAGATGGTTCGGGGTATCCGCACGGGCTTACCGGGGACGAAATGCTCGAGGGGAGCAAGGTGCTTGCCGTGGCCGACGTCGTCGAGGCGATGATGTCGCATCGACCCTACCGGGCAGCGCTCGGACAGGATGCGGCGCTGGCAGAAGTCGAACAGGGCGCGGGACGACTCTATGATGCGCAAGCGGTTGGATCCTGCCTGCGGCTGCTTCGTAAGGAAGGCTTTGAGTTCTCGGATGAATGAGAAGAGCACGCTGGCGCACAGGCATCTCGGCACCGGGCCGAGTCAGAAGTGACTCCCTGATACCCTATGCCCTCATACGATGTGACCGACCATGCCATTATCGATGCCACGCCTGAGCAGGTCTTTCGCGCGCTGGTTGATGAATACGCCGGCAAAACGCATTGGTGGACTCAGGTCGAATCCAAGCCGGTGGGAGACATTCCCTTCGGTCAAGTCGGTGCCGTCTGTGTCGTGACCGTTCGCAATCACGGCACCGCGCGCTTTTCCTGGCGAACCGCCGAGATTCTGGAGAATCACTACATCCGATTCGAGTACCTTGAGGGTGATTTGGCCGGCTACGGGGACTTGCGCCTGGATCCTGTGGGCGACAGGACGCGCATCGAGTACCGCTGGCGTGTGAAGACCCGCGGCAAAGCCCACATCCTCGCCCCGCTGCTCAACATCCGACGGCGACACTCCGAGGTGATCCGGGAAGGCTTTCGCGCGTTGAACGAGGAGCTCGCGACCACGAACCGCTAGCGCGCGAACGAGTAGGATTGGCGCATGTCCGCATCTGCTCAAGGAGAAACGCCATGTGTACCAGCTTCAAACTGACGGCCAAAGACGGCAGCGTCGTGGTGGGCAGGAGCATGGAGTACGCGATTCCCGTGAACTGGGACCTCGTCATCACGCCCAGAGGAGCCAAGGGCAGCAGCGTGGGCCCCGACGGTCCCGGGGTGCAGTGGGATACCAAGTACGGACACGCGGGCATTGCCTTGGGCACGTCGACCGCGTTTGGCGTCACCACGCAGGGACAGCCCGGCGTCTCTGACGGATCCAACGAAGCCGGCCTGTTCGCGGGAGCGCTCTATCTGCCGGGCTTCACCCAGTACCCATCGATTGAGGGAGTACCCGCCGACCAGCTCATCGCGCCGCTGGATGTCTGCAACTACCTGCTCGCAACAACCGCCTCGGTTGCCGAGGCGATCGAGGCCATGCAGCGAGTCACCGCGTGGCCCCAGGTCGTCCCGCCGGTCGGAGTGATGCCGCTACACATCGTCTTGCACGACGGCTCCGGCGCGTCCGCCGTGATCGAATGGGTCGGCGGCGAGATGCAGGTGCACGATGCTCCGCTCGGCGTGGCCACCAACGCGCCACCGTTCCCGTGGCACATGACAAACCTGAGCAACTACGTGAACCTCAGAGTGCTTGATGTCGAGCCCATCAGCCTGCAGGGTGAGTCCTTCACCGCTATCGGCGCAGGGTCCGGCTGGCTCGGCCTGCCGGGCGACTTCACGCCGCCGTCGCGGTTCGTGCGCGCCATCGCGCTGTCCGGTACGGCCTACCCGGATGCCGACTCCGCCGGATCGGCGCGAACAGCACTGCGCATTCTGGGAAGCTTCGACATCCCCAAAGGGACGGTGCGCGCCAAGACTCCCGAGGGCATCACCGGCGCCGAGGCAGCCGCCGCCGGTCTGGGCGACTTCACGGCATTTGTCTCCGTGTGCGAGCTGGGCGCCACCCCGTCGTACAGCTACCGGATGTATGACGACCTCACGCCAAGGCGATTCCCCCTGACCGAGGCGACCATTGGGTCCGGTGACATCAGGCGCGTGAACCTGATGGGATCTGCCGGATTCGCGACGATCGACGCATAGGGCGTTGGCCGCGTCACCAAGCAAGGACCTCGCTTAGCCTCTTCGCTTCTTCGCGCCACCAGCCGATGAGGCCGAAGGCGCGCTTGCCGCACCCTTCGCTTCGCGCCCCCACTCCAGCGACACGATCACCGGGATGAATGAGACCACTGCGATGACGATCACGGTCGCCATCACCTTCTCGTTGGTTCCGAAGGCTGCGGTAGCGATGGCGAGAGCCGGACCCGTTGCCCGCACACCCGTGAGGAGCGACAGCGCCCGCCTGCTCGGCTTGTCGGTGCCGATGAGGTAGCCCGCGATCATCTGCACGAGCATCGCAGCGAGCGCGCCGACGATTACCCACGCCCCAAAGACAGACGCGACCGACTCCCACGACGTGAACAAGGTGACCACGATGAGGAGCACGAGCGCCAGGTTGGAGACCTTGGCTGCGCCCGGGGCCCACTCGTGTGCGCGGTCGGACCAGCGCGCCCTGATGAAGAGGCCCGCTAGCAGGGGCACCAACACGAGAACTCCCAGCGTAAGGGCAACCTGCACGCCGTTGATGGTCGTGCCCGCCGGCATCAGCAGCGCCGACCACAGCGGTATGACGACGACATTCAACGCGCCGAGCAAGACGACCAAGCCGACCGTGAGCGGAACATCTCCCTTTGCAAACCCCACGTACTTGAGCGTGGCCGGGGCCGCCGAGGCGAAGCCGACCAGCAGAAAGCCGATCGCATAGTCTGAGCCCATCGGCAGCACTTTGGTCAGCCCAAAGTACATGAGCGGCACGACCAGGCAGTTCAGGACCACCGCAAGCGTGATCGTCTTCCAACGCTCAAACGGAGCGAGAACTTCCTTGACGGTGTAGCTCATGCCGACGCCCGCGTTCATCGACCACAGGAAAATGATCATGAAGACGCCCTGCAGCAGTTGCCCCGCTTGGTCCATTGGTGGTCCCTCTCTCCCTGGGCACACGGCGTGCCTCGCTATCTACGTCATTGTAGCGTCGGCGGCGGCCGCTCCCCCGAATGGTGAGTTGGGTGGTTACCTCGGCAAAGGCCACGGCACCTCGTGCTCTCGCTACAATGATCGGAGACAGAGCGGATGCTGGCCTGGGGCCCATGAAGCGGAACCCAACCAGGAGCTGGGCGCGGAGGCTCAAGAGCGTGCCGAGAAGATCGACCGAGAGAACCCGGGTCCCGACAATGCATCCTGAGCGAACGGCGCGGGCCACCACCGCAGTCGTCTACTGCGAGGCCAACTTTGGCGCCAGCGACGGCAAGACCGCCAACGGCCTGGTTCGCTACTCCGAGAAGTACGAGATCCTCTCGGTAATCGACAGCACGAAGGCGGGCCTCGATGCCGGCGAGGTACTCGATGGCAAGGCGAACGGGATTCCCATCTGCGCCGATCTGACAGCAGCCATCGCGCTGGCCGGGCACGTGCCCGCCTACTTCATTTTTGGGGTCGCGCCGACCAGTGGCATGCTCACGCCCATGGAACGTGGCCTCGTGCTGGATGCAATGGGACGAGGCATGAACATCGTAAACGGCCTCCACGAGTTCTTGAACGACGACCCCGAGTTCGCGGCGGCTGCCGAGATACACGGCGTGACTATCCACGACGTGCGCCGCCCACACAAGAAGATGAACCTCCGGGTGTTCAGCGGGCGCATCGCCCAGGTTACGTGCCCGCGCATCGCCGTACTCGGCACCGATGCAGCTCTGGGCAAACGCACGACGGCGGTAATCCTGACGCGGGCGCTGAACGCTCGCGGCATTAAGACGGTCATGATCGGCACGGGGCAGACCGGCCTCATCCAGGGCGCTCGCTATGGTGCAGCGCTCGACGCCATCCCGTGCCAGTTCTGCTCCGGCGAGCTCGAGGCTGCCGTGGTCGAAGCCTTCGAAGCCGAGCACCCCGACGTGATCGTCATCGAGGGCCAGGGTGCGCTCAGCCACCCCGCGTACCTGTCGTCGGTCTTCATCCTGCGAGGCAGCCTGCCCCAGGCAGTCATCCTTCAGCATGCGCCCGCGCGCCCGAGGCCTGGCACCTACGCTGACGTGCCCATGCCGACGCCCGAGAGCGAGATCAACCTCATAGAAACGTTCGCCGATACCAGGGTCATCGGCCTGACCATCAACCACGAGTGCATGACCGACGCCGATGTCACCGTGGCGATCGAACGCTATGAATCCGAACTCGGCATCCCCGCTACCGATGCGCTCACTCGGTCGCCCGACCGGCTAGTCGACATGGTGGTGCGCGCTTTTCCGGAACTCGAGCGGTTGAGGGGATGACCGAATGAAGGGCGCACCCAAGCGTGAAACCGGGGCGACGCTATGAGCCTCGACGGCAAGGTCGTCGTCATCACCGGCTCGACCCGCGGCATCGGCCGAGCCATCGCCGAGGAGGCTGGACGCGCGGGCGCGATCGTGGTGGTGTCTTCGCGCACGGAGTCGGCTGTCCGCGAGACGGTCCACGCGCTGTCCGAGCACGGCTCGGCGGTCTCGGGGTTCTCGGCGAACGTGGGGCACTGGGAGGAGATCGACGCGCTCAAGGCGCACGCTCTGGAGACCCACGGGCGCATCGACGTGTGGTTCAGCAACGCCGGTGTCGCCAACGGCTACCAGCCGCTCGACGAGGAGGATAACCAGGCGCTCCATGACCTCGTCACCATCAACGTGCTGGGCACGATCTACGGTGCCAAGGCGATGATTCCGCACTTCCGTGAGCACGGCGGCTACCTCATGAACATGTGCGGCCGCGGCTGGAAGGGCTCGGCGACGCCCTACACCGCTGCCTACGCCGCATCCAAAGCCGCCATCGCCTCGCTCACCCGCTCGATCGCCGAGGAGAACAACGACTGCAAGAACGTCTCGGTCAACGCCTTCACGCCGGGCATGGTCGACACCGACTTCTACGCCGAGGGCATGGTCGTGAGCCCGCGCCTGGCCGAGACCGCCGGCAACGTCAGGCTGGCACTCGAAGCATTCGGCACACCCGTCGACGAGGTAGCGCGCCGCGCCGTCTCGCTCATCACCGAGAAGCCGGGCGTCACGACAGGTCGCATCTACGCGATGCTGTCGCCGGGCAAGGTCGCGCGGGGCGGTGCCAAGATGGCGTGGTGGGGAATGACGGGGAAGATGAAGCGGGGGTAAGGGCCCTGATGTTGGTGTGTCGGGAGCACGCTCCTCAGCACCCCCGACAAGCTGAGCTGTGCCGCTCCTTCTTAGCGCCGAAGCTATCGCGTGGTGGTGATCTCTGGGCTGTCACCGGTCACGCCACCGGCGCTGGTGGCCGTCACCACGTGCTTGACTCTATCAGTGCTGGAGACCGTGAACACGACCGTCGCGATACCGCTGGAGTTCGTGTTTGTAGTGTTGCTCGCAAACGATCCGCCGGTGCCTGTCTTGGTCCACGTGACGACGGTGCCGCTCGTTGTGACCTCGTTGCCGTACTGATCCGTGAGCTGCGCGGTGATGGTCACGGTGGTGCCCTTCTTCACGGAGTAGTCGTTCGAAGCGACGACGTACTTGGCCGCGGCACCGGTAGCGCCGGTAGCAGTGAAGGTGAGCGGTGAGCCGGTCAGCCCCGCGACTGTCGCGGTCAGGGTGTTGGTCCCGTGAGTGGTACCCAGCGTCCAGCTGCCCACCGCGGCGATGCCCGAAGCGTTCGTGGTCGCCGAGCCGCCGATGACCGAACCGCCGCCAGAGGCGACCGCGAAGGTAACGGTCACGCCGGAAACCGGGTTGCCGTTCGTGTCGGTTACGAGTACGGCGGGGTCGGTGGTGACCGCCGTACCCACGGTGGCCGACTGACCAGCACCGGCGTTCACGGCGAGGTTCTTCGCGGCGCCGGCGACGCTGACGATATTGGGGCTCGTGCCGGTCCTGGCGCCCCCTGAGCTGCTGGTGGCCGTGACCGCGTAGGTGGTTACTGTGGTGCCCGTTGTGAAGACGACCGTTGCGACGCCGCTGGAGTTGGTACTCGTGGTGCCGCTCGCGAACGATCCGCTAGTGGTGGGCGACTTCGTCCAGGTTACGGTGATGCCATTCGTCGCGACCGCGTTGCCGTACTGGTCAGCCAGCTGTGCGCTTACGGTGACAGCGGCGCCTGCGATCGGGCTGTAGCCGCTCGAGGTGACGACGTACTTGCTTGCCGCACCGACCAAACCGGTGGCCGTGAAGGTGAGCGGCGAGCCGGTCAGTGAGGCGTTGGTCGCAGTCATCGTGTTGGCGCCAACGACGGTGCCCAGCGTCCAGCTGCCGACAGTGGCGATACCCGAGGCATTGGTGGTCGTCGAGCCGCCGATGACCGAGCCTCCTCCAGAGGCGACCGCGAAGGTGACTGCAACGCCGGAGACCGGGTTGTTGTTCGCGTCGGTGACGAGAACGGCGGGGTCGGTGGTGACTGCGGTGTTCACGGTGGCGCTCTGGCCGTTGCCGACTGACAGGGCGATCCTGAATGCCGGTCCGACGGTCGTGACGATGCTCGCGCAGCTGCCGGTCTTACCCGAGCCGTTGATGGTGACGGCGTAGCTGGTGTTGGCGGTGATGCCGGCGGTGAATACGACCGTAGCGATGCCGCTGGCGTTGGTGGTTGTGGTGGCGGCGAACGAACCGCTCGTCGGCGACTTGGTCCAGGCCACGGGGACACCGCTGGCGGTGACTTCGTTGCCGTACTGGTCGGCGAGCTGTGCGCTGACGGTGACGGCCGCGCCGGCCACCGGGCTGTAGCTGCTCGAGGTCACGAGCCACTGGGTCACGGCACCCGCAACTCCGGTGGCGGTGAAGGTGAGCGGTGAGCCGGTCAGTGAGGCGCTGGTCGCCGTCATCGTGTTTGCCCCGTGGGCGGTGCCCATCGTCCAGCTGTCGACCGTCGCGATGCC
>Ga0194043_1001118_pt1 | contig 15179 bp, 11 predicted proteins | sample JunL4415m_MetaG_FD_161274 | JGI IMG/M metagenome (GOLD analysis project Ga0194043, IMG submission 161274) | Anoxic zone freshwater microbial communities from boreal shield lake in IISD Experimental Lakes Area, Ontario, Canada - Jun2016-L442-15m | ecosystem: Environmental > Aquatic > Freshwater >...
GTGTGGATCGGGCGACCTTAATCTTTTCGTATCACGATATTGTGAATACGCCGACCGAGCGCAGCAAGATGAACAAAGCGATCTTCAACGCGCTTAAGCCGGGTGGTTTTTTAATTGTCATGGACCACGCCGCGACGGCTGGAACCGGCATCAGCCAGACGTCGACTCTGCATCGTATTGACCAGCAAGTGGTGATTTCAGAGTTAGCGGCTGTTGGCTTCAAACTCGATGGTCAGTCTGAGGCCTGGAAAAATCCGGCCGATACGCATGAGCAACATTCTTCGAAGATGGAGATCCCGACTGATCGTTTTGCCTTGCGCTTTGTACGACCCAATTAGTTTGCGCTCGCGCAAGTGAGGGTCGATAAACGCAGTAATCCTATGGCGCATGGTGTCAAGTAGTGACTCGCGTGGTTTGGTGAGCGTGGTTGTTTATACTGAGCGTTCACGTTGCGCCAATCGTCTGAGTAACGTTCAAGTTGGAGGCCTGTCGTCATGTTCGGTAAAAAAAATCCCCCTAAAATTGTTCGCTCAATCGATGAGTCGTTTGAGACCATTATCAGTCAGTCGACTGAAATTCATGGGCAGATCATTGCCACGCAAAGTCTTCGTATTGATGGGACTGTGACGGGCGATATTCGGGTGTCTCAAGCTGGAAATGCCTGTGTGGCAATTGGTTTAACGGGTGTTGTGCAAGGCGATATTCACGCGCAGCGTTTAATTGTGGGTGGGCGCATTAGCGGTAACGTCTTTGTGACTGAGGCGGTCGAGTTGCACGAAAGTGCAGACATACAAGGCGACATCACCTATGGTCAAATTAGTATCGAACCGGGTGCCAAAATTAATGGGCGCATGATCACACAGGCGAATGCTCAGCAGGGTCAGTTGACCACCGAGGGGCAGCCTACTCTGGTGCAGCCTGCTTCGAACCAGGCACTACCAGCACCTGCATCGGATTAATAAACTGACCGAGTCGTAAGACTTCAAAATGTAGATGTGCACCGGTTGTCCGCCCGGTTAAACCTACCTCAGCGATTTTTTGACCACGCGTGACGGTTTGCCCTACCGTGACGTCGACTTTGCTTGCATGGGCATATTTTGAAACATAACCTTCGGCGTGTTTGATTTCAACGGTCAGGCCGTAGGCCCCATCCCAACCCGCACGCAGCACAGTGCCGTTGCCTGCGGCCAGAATCGGAGTGCCGACCTTGGCGACGAAATCAATGCCTGAGTGTTGCGCCACGGTGCGGGTGATCGGGTCAACGCGAGGCCCGAAGTTGCTGTTCAATCCCAGCGCCATGGGCAGCGGCGCACCAATCGGTAGTTGGGTCAGTAATTGATAACGAGTCGCCCAGAGTTCTTGTAAGCTAAGCGCCGTTGTGTTGAGGGACGCTATTTTCGAGATGGTGTATTCGAATTCGTCTTCAAGGTACGCATTGGGGGCAGATTTAAAGATTACGGGCCGCAAGGGGCCACCTCGCCCAGAAGACTCTGTCATTTTGTTCTTGATCGGTGCGGGTGCCGCGAGAGTTGCAAAGCGCTCTTTGAGTGAGTTCAGCTCGCCAAGCTTATTCGTCATAGCGGTCATTTGCGTATTCAAGGCGTCTAACTTCTTACGGTATAGCGCATCAATTTCTTTTTTCTCGCGATTGAACTGCATCGACGTTTCTTTAAAATCGCCATGCATTAATTCGAGTTGATGCTCGTAAGAGGCGACCAAGTCTTTTTGTTTTTTCTCGCGCTGTGCCCAGAGGGTTTGTTGTGTTTGATTGAGACGCTCGAGTTGCTTTTGGTGCTGCACCTCTGCGTCAGTCAGTTCTTTTGCGCGCTTATCAAGTGCCGCTTGATGTTGTTGTGTAAGCAGTGCGAGCTGAGCGTGGTGCTGCGCTTGAAGGACGACTTGCTCTTCAGCTGTGATCACGTCACCCATCGATCGTGCCAGTTCTGGTTTGATTTGAAGGGCAATACGAAAACCAAAAAAATGAATAGTGACTCCCAAAAGGATCAAGCATGCGCCGGCCAAGGCTGACCAGCGCACCAGACTCTTGCGCGAGATGTTGAGCTTTTTGACGGTCGAGGTCGACCCTGAGATCCAAATGAGTTGCACGTAAATTAAGGTTTCAATTAAGCGGAGGGAAAGTATACCCAGTGCCTATCAAAAGAGTCGAAAATCTACCAAATGCTGCGTATCTTTTAGATTTACTAAGACATACCTTGGTTTGGAGGGTAAGGTGTCGTTCTAAAACACGCGATTGTCTTGGATATTTGTGAAGATAAAAAAAGCGAGCGCAGTGTGATGCGCTCGCCTTCACTCAACAAGCCACTGCGACTTAAGCAGTGCCCCAAGGCTTGATTGCGGCCTTCAGTTGTGCGTAACCGTCTAAGTAACGTGGACGCTTTTCACCGAAGATTTTGTCGAAGGTGGCAAGCTGTGCATCGAGCCAGTCAGACAACTGTTTGTTGCCTGGGTTAGCTGCTTTGTATGCTTCGTTAATCAGCACAAAGTGAATGCGTGGATCATACGGTTGCTTTTCTCCACCGACGGTCTCGTCTCCATCAAGCAAGCGCAACAACATCGCATCGGCTGAACCCAAGGTCTGTTCATAGATCGGAGCGCCATGCACGCGGTACATCACGCTGGTCATGTCTTTGCCGTTGGTCATGGTGTAACCCATTTCAACCCACAGTTTTTTCATGTCAACTTTAGCGCCAACGCGGTCGATGACGATTTGACCCCAGTCGCGTAAGACGTCAGGCGCATCAGCCATCAAGTCTGTCAGGCGATCGCCGTCAAGGTCGGTTGCGTAAACGATGCAAGGGCGTTGACGAATCATGTCATGCAGCAACAAACCAAAGTTTGTGTCTGAGATGTGTTCGTAAATGTCACCACCCCAGTTTTCCATGCCGGCTTTGAAGTCTTTGGGCAGGCAGGCAACAATGGCGTCAATGTTGGCGCGGTGCTCTTCGTAGGCGTCAACGGTGTACTGGCGTTTCAGTTTGAATTTGGTGCCTTGTAACAACCAGCGCATGATGCCGGCGTTGATCGCGTCTTCTTGCGCCTGTGTGGGCTTGGTGGCCACGCGGCCGATTTGGCCAGTTTCGTGAACCATTTTCAAGAACAGACGCGCTGCGTAGGCCATACGCACACCAGGGGTGTTCATTTCAGAGTGAATCACACCGGTCGCAGGATCAACTTTGAATTTCTTTTTATCTTGCGAGTAAGGCAGGCCTGGCATAAAGCGAATGCTTGTGATGCCGCCGTAAGGGCGCACGTTGCAATACACACCAGCAGCGGTGCGTAAAGGCGCATTTGCCGATTTACCATTCACTACAACTTTTTTGCCGCCTTCGTTGACCATAAAGTCGCCTGCGGTCGACCACTTCAGTGCGGTGTAGTCGAGCTTGCCAAACCACTCAAGTGAAGCAAGTTTGCTGTCGTGACGAAACTGCGCCATCATCGGAACGCCTAAAAACGGCAGACCTAAGACGTCTAGCGCCATCAGGGTGCCGTTCAGGGCAAACATGTCGGTAAATGCATGGGCAACGGGTTTGACGCCGCCGGCGGCGCTACCGCCTTCCCAGATGATGGCGTCGGGGCAGTCGGTCGGTTTAATAGCCGAGCGCTTGTAAATGCCATCAAGCATTTTGAAGAGGTCGCCGTTTTGCTCTTCTTGAGCGATTTTCAGCAGATCGAGATTTTGTGCCATGAACGCAGAACCTTAGTCGTAGATGAGAAAAAGTTGAAGGGTAAGTAAAAATCCCTACCAGTGCGATTATCGCACTAGAAGGGATATGGACCAATCTGCCCGGAAGTCAGCCTAAACGAGAGCAAAAATAAAGCTATGCTTAGCTCGAATGGTCATTGAGGCCAATCATTCAGCTAGCAAGCAGGGTGCTCAGCTCATTTCAAAGCCTTTGTAGTCCTCGCTGGCCACTTTGTCGCAGATCGCGCGATAGTGTGCAAAGCCACCTGCATAGGGCATAAACACTTGGGGTTTGCCGGGCACGTTCGCCCCCAAGTACCACGAGTGTTTGACTTTGGGCAGCAGGGTGGCGTTGGCCGCGCGGTCAACCTCTTTTTGCCAGGCTTCGCTCGCAGCTTCGCTCGTTTCAACGCAGCTCAAGCCTTTGGCTTTCATTTTGCTGATGCAGTCGCTGATCCACTCGACGTGCTGCTCAATGGTCGGGGGCATATTGCTGAGTACTGACGGACTGCCTGGACCGGTAATGGTGAACATGTTTGGAAAACCGGGTACCTGCAGGCCCAGATTGGTGCGAGGGCCGGCACTCCAGTAGTCTTTTAATGTTCGCTTATTACGGCCCACAATATCCAGCCTAACGAGCGAACCTGTCATGGCATCAAAGCCCGTGGCAAAAACGATGATGTCGACTTCGTATTCTTGTTCTGTCGTTTTAATCCCTTTCGCCGTAATTTTTTCGATAGGTGCTGCGCGCAGATCAACGAGTGCGACGTTGTCGCGGTTGTAGGTCTCGAAGTAGTGATCGTCAATTGGCGGCCGCTTACCTGCAAACGGATGGTCGATGTCAGACAGGACCTCGCCCATTTTCGGATCTTTGACGATGCCACGAATCTTTTCGCGGATGAAGTCTGCGGCAGTTTTGTTGGCTGCATCGTCGGTTAACAGATCGCGATAAGAGGCTCTGAACTGAAAGCCGCCCATTTCCCACTTATCTTCATACGTTTTTTGACGAATGTCGGCTGGGGTTTCAACGGCTGAGCGATCCTCGATATAAAACGCATGCCCGTTGGTATTGGACGTCATGACTTTATAAATGTCGGGCGCGTGCTCTTTGGCGTACTTTTTAAACTCTGGGGTTAAGGGATGATGCCGTGCCGGTAAGCTGTAGTTTGCGGTACGCTGAAACACCGTCAAATGCTTGGCCTGCGCTGCAATCACAGGGATTGCCTGGATGCCGGTTGAACCTGTCCCGATGATACCCACCCGTTTGCCAGTAAAGTCAACGCCTTCGTGTGGCCATTGGCCGGTGTGGTACCAGTCTCCCTTAAAGTCACTGATGCCTGGGATTTTAGGAACGTTGGCGTTAGAGAGGCACCCAACTGCGGTAATTAAGAATTGGGCGTTGTACTGTTCGCCGGTATCTGTTGTGACCAACCAGCGATTCGTGGCTTCATTGAAATGCGCCTGTGTCATCGCCGTGTTGAGTTTGATATCCGAACGCAGATTCAGCTTGTCGGCAACAAAGTTCATGTAGCGCAAAATCTCGGCCTGCTGGGGGTAGCGCTCTGACCATTCCCACGCTTGCACGAGCTCTTGAGAAAAATAATACATGTAGGTGTGGCTTTCAGAGTCGCAACGCGCCCCTGGGTAGCGATTCCAGTACCACGTGCCGCCTACGCCCGCACCGCGTTCGATCACTTTGGCATTCAAGCCTAGTTTGTCGCGCAGGCTATGTAATTGGTACATCCCCGCAAAGCCGGAGCCAACAATAATGGCGTCAACGTTTTGGATGGTTGCTGATGTGTTCATGGCTTGTCAATATTGGTTTTGTGAGGTACTTAAATTACCATAATCAAACCGTCTTGGGCGATTCCGAAATTTTTAATCCCCAAAGTCTAGGTTTTAAACGGCTGAAGCCTCTGGCGGCAGGCTGATGCAAGCTAGGTTTGGGTCGGACAAACGCAGCAAGCCGGCAAACGCTAGGTCAGGCGGGGCGTGGCTCACATGTAATATATTTGAGCGCTGTGCGCTGCTAATCTTACTGAACTGTGAAAGGAAGCTCTTCGATGGCTCTAGCTGACAAACTAAACATTGTTCAAAATATTTCAAAAACGGTTACCTCGCTAGTCATTAGCGTGAGCGCGTTATTTGGAACGGGCTTCGTATTTAAGTCGGTGTTTCATCCGACCTCGGTGGTGCTCGATCGGATCGAGATTCCGGCGAGCCTTGAGGCTCAGGGCTTTAAGAGTGAGGTTGTGGTTCAACGCCTGCTCGACGAGATCAATGCGTACAAATTAATCGCGAACTCTAACCCGAAAGGGGGGGTCGATGGCCCAGAGAACGCGCTGTTTAGCGGGATGTCTAAGGGGACAGATGCAAAAATTGAGGCGAGCGTTGGAGGTATTTCACTACAGTCGATCGAACAAGCCGTGCGTTTTGTTTTTCAGAAAAACCCACAAGTCATTTCAGGTGACATCACAAACGTATTGACCGAAAGCGGTTTCGCAAGTCTTGAGGGCAGAATTCGCCTGACACAGCAGGTCGTCTCAAAGCGAAAGAACAGTCCCGAAAAAACCGAGCTTGACGATTTGCTTAAGCTGCTGGCCTTCGACTTGTACGCCCATTTTGAGCCCTTACGCGCAGCTTTGGCCGCCCAGCGGTTGGGTAAGCCAGAGCTAGCCCTAGAGGTTTTACGGCCACTGATCCTCTCAGGGACTCCGGCTGAGCGTAAGTTTGCGCTTTGGCTTCGTTCAACGCTTGCGCCTTTGACTGAGCGTGATCAATATTTGCTTGAGGCGCTGTCCATTGACCCAAATTTTTACCCCGCGCTGATTGGGATGGCTGAGTTTGAAACTAGCCAGAAACGCTATACCGAGTCGATTGAGTACGCTGATCGAGCCATTTTGCTGAACCCGTCTAGTCCGCTTGGTTACAACGCGAAAGGTGTAGCCTTGCGCTCGTCTGGCGATCGCGCTGCCGGCGTCAAAGAATTTGAAAAGGCCTGTGCACTTCCGGTACAGTCGCCGGGCTGTCACATTCACTTGGGGCTCGAGTACATGCGCGCAATAGACCGCCAGCCCCCGACCAAAGAAGCCCTGCGCAAAGCCTATATTGAATTTGCTGCCGCAATTAAGGCAAACCCCAGGGCGGCATGGGCTCACTCGCATGCGGCCTTTGTCAGCACCGAACTTAATGATTTAAAAGAGGCAAAAATTTTAATTTTGCGCGCGATTGAGTTAGAGCCCGCCGAGCCTACACATGAGTTTAGATACGCCTGGACGAGGTATCGAATGGGCGAGCGCACCAAGGCGAAAGAGATGATGACAAACTTGTTAGAGGCGCATCCAAATTGGTTGACAACGCGTGGGCCGCAAGGGGCTCAGCGGATTGCCAACACGGTACTCGGTGGACAGTAGGGCATTACCTGTATTCGACTAATATTTTTTGCGTCTATTGACTTTCAACTTTGCAGTGCAGGGCTCAGATAAGTCTAATAGGCTAAAAATACAGTTGGCTTGCGCGCGTCACACTGTCTTGGTGAGAAGCACAAGCGCACTGTTGCAGTGCGCTTGCAGGTTTAGAACCCGTCTTTGATTAAGATAATCGCCTCGACCTCAACGGTCATGCCATTGGGCAGTGAGCCCATGCCAACCGCCGAGCGTGCATGCTTGCCGCGCTCACCAAGCACTTCGATCAGCACTTCAGAGCAGCCGTTAATGACTTTGGGCTGATCGCCAAAGTCGGGCTCGGCGTTGACCATCCCCAGCAGTTTGATGACCGCTTCGACATGATCAAGTGAGCCGATCGCTGAGCGTATCGTCCCTAAGAGCTGCAACCCAACACGACGCGCGTCGGCGTAGCCCCGTTCAACCGAGCAGTCACGCCCCAAACGCCCGATGCTGATCTTGCCGGCATCGTCGCGTGGGCCTTGCCCTGAAAGGTAAAGTAATTGACCGGCCCTGCGCCAGGACACATAACTTGCAATGGGAACAGGAGTCGCGGGCAATTCAAGCCCAAGCTCTTTAAGTTTAGCTTCTGCTGACATATTGATTTCAACCACCACCATAAAGATATTTAGGGAGCCATAGCGTCATGCCTGGCCAGACATACATGATTGCCATACAAATTATCACGATGAACATATAAGGCATCATGCCAGCAAAAATCTGATTCAAGGTGACGTGCGGTGGTGCCACGCCTTTCAGATAAAACGCTGACATGGCTACGGGTGGAGACAAGAAGGCCGCTTGCAAGTTGACAAAGACCAGTGTGCCCCAGAGAATCGGATCGATATTAAAGTGCGACAGCATAGGCAAAAAGATTGGCACAAAAATCACGATGATTTCTGTCCACTCGAGCGGCCAGCCGAGTACAAAAATCAAAGCCTGCGAGAGCAGCATAAATTGCAGGGGTGATAAGTTCATGCCCAGCACCCAACTTTCGATGATCTGTTGGCCGCCTAGAATCGCAAACACTGCTGAAAACAGCGCCGAGCCAACAAATAACCAACAAACCATAGAGGTCGTTTTTGTGGTCAAGAATACGGCTTGCTTCATGCGTTCAAAGGTAAACGATCCCGATGACCAGGCAAGCAAGAAAGCGCCCGCCGCACCGATAGCTGCCGATTCAGTTGCCGTTGTGATGCCTAGCAAAATCACCGCAAGCACGACCACAGTCAAAATACCCAAAGGCATAACCGACTCAACGAGCAACTTCAGAATTTCAAATTGCTCATCCCTCAGTTTGCGGTAATAGTTGATCAGCAAAAGCATTGTTAAAACGCTTGTGATTCCAAAATAAAGGTAGAAGTTATCTGAAGGCGGGGTGTAGACCTCTGCTTTTTGGCTGTCAGCATTATCGGGATCCGCATCTAACGCCACCAGACCACCGCCACTGTTACTTGAAGAGCGTGAGGATGAGGTGCTCTCAGCGCCGATTTCTACCAACGTCTCTTCTTGCGCTTTGGCCGGCGCTGAGTTGGTGGGGCCCGGCAAGGGTTTAGCCAGCACGAGCACCGCTTGCGCCTCATCGAACTGCGCCTTGGGATGAATCACGACGTACCACCACGTGCCGGCGATCAGCGCGACTGTCATGATTAAAGGAAACAGCGCAGAGATTAGATTCTTGATAATACGGCCATACGTAATACTCGTGCCTTCAGGGGCGTTCAATAACGGCCCGGGTGCAAAGGTCGCCTTGATTGTTGCCACAAAAAAGTTTGTCGAGTAGTGATCGCGCAGAAAGGCAACAGGAGCCGGGATTGGCACCTTCAATAACTCAGGAGGCAGCTTAGGCGCAATCTTTGGATCAATGAGTGCCCAGCCAATGACATAGACCAAGTACAGCAGTGCCAAGAAAAACCCGGGCAGCATTGCCGCAGCATAAAGCTTGACGACCGATTGGCCGGCGACCGCTGCATACACAATGATCATCACAGACGGCGGGATTAAGATCCCAAGTGTGCCACCCGCTGTAATCACGCCGCTGGCCAGGCGAACATCATAGCCAGCGTTGAGCATGGGCTTAAGCGCGATCACGCCCATTAGTACCACCACTGCGCCTACCAGGCCGCTGGCAATACCCCAGAACGTACAAATAACCAGCGTAGCAACCGCGAGCGACGCAGGCATACCCCGAAACGCGAGTTGCACGCTATGAAACATTTTGTCGACCAGGGCACCACGTTCCATGACGTAGCCCATCAACACAAAGAGTGGGATCGACAATAACGTGTCGTTTGTCATCCCTCCGTAAGTGCGCTGAACCATTAGCGTGAAAATCTTGTTATTTGTCCAGACGTCGCTTGGGTCGTAGAAAGCAAAGAAGCCAAACGCCATGCCTAAACCCATCAAGGTAAAGGCTGTTGGAAAGCCCAACATAATCACCACAACGATCAGGCACAGCATCAAGAGGCCGAGATACGGATCGCTCATGATTTTTCTCCTTTCATGCCACCAATGCGATGGTGGGCCTCTTCATCAATTGTTTTGGCACGCGCAATAGCCATATTCTTTGACTCTTCGTCAACGTAGGTTGAAGCTTGTAGTTGCTGCTCGACGACATCGATCTCTTCGGCGTCTTTTAAGCGCTCTGGCCATTCGCCGGTATTGAGGCAAATGACGCAACGAATCATCTCGATCGCGCCTTGTAAAAGCAAGAAAGCGCCGGCGATTGGAATTAAAGACTTAAAGTGGTAGACGGGTGGACCATTTGCGATTTGCGTGGTGTGTTCGCCAATCCGCCAAGAGTCAGCCGCAAAGGTGTAACCGGCGTAGCACAGGGCGGCAACGCCTGGTAGAAAAAAAGTAATGTACAAAATCAAATCAAAAGTGGCTTGTGTGCGTGGCTTCATTGAGCCGTATAAAAAATCGCCTCTGACATGGCCATTTTGGGCAAGCGTGTAAGCACCCGATAGCATAATGACGGCGCCGTAACACATCACCGAGAGTTCGCCGATCCATGCGGAAGGCGCATTGAGTACGTAGCGTCTGAACACATCAATACACACCATCACCATCAACAGAATGATGAGCCAGCCGGAGGCCTTCCCAACAAACGTGCTGACCTCATCGACGACGAGCATCAGTTTCTTAAAATCTTTTTTTGAATCCATGATCTGCTTTGACTCTACGATTTAACGGCAAAAAATAATCCGGATAGGCAACTATCCGGATTATGGTTTAACACCGATTCTGCTTAAGACTTCTTAGGTGCAAAGTAATGGTCGTAGGCCATTTTGTAGTCAACGTTGGTGAAGTTCTGCCACCGACCTGCACGGCGAGCAAACTCGCGCTGTGAGTCGAGCACTGCTTTGAAGTCGGCGTTTTCAGCTGATTTCTTGGCGATGATGACATCCCATGCTTTGAGTTGATCTTCAAGAATTGACTTTGGTGTTTGATAGAAACGTACTTTGTCTTCGGTTTGCAGCTTAATAAAGTCAGCCGAGTAGCGATCCACAGCTTTCCATGACATTTCTGCTGAAGCCGCCTCAGTTGCGATCGTGATAATCGATTTCAATTCAGCGGGGAGCGCGTCAAATTTTTTCTTGTTAAACAAGATCTCAAACTGCTCTGAGCACTGGTGAAAACTTTGCAGCATGCAGACTTTTGACACGTCGGCAAAGCCGAGTGTGCGGTCTGACGAAGCGTTATTAAACTCAGCTGCATCCAATACGCCACGATCCATTGCTGGAACGATGTCGGCGCCCGGCAAGGCTTGAACCGATGCACCCATGGCATTGAAGATCTCGATCGACAGGCCAACGGTGCGGTACTTGAGGCCTTTGAAGTCTTCAGTCTTGGTGACAGGCTTTTTAAACCAGCCCAGTGGTTGAGTTGGCATTGGGCCATAAACAAATGACACAACATCCATTTTCAGACTAGCGTAAATTTTTTCGAGTAGCTGTTTACCGCCACCATACTGATGCCATGAGATCAGCATGTTTGGATCCATACCAAAGGCTGGGCCTGAACCCCAAAGCGCTAAGGCTGGGCTCTTGCCATACCAGTACGCCAACACACCATGGCCGCCATCAAGCGTGCCACTTGAGACTGCGTCGAGCAAATTAAATGCGCCGACAACAGAGCCACTGGGTAGTACGTCAATTTTGAGACGTCCGCCGGACATCGAATTGACTTTGTTTGCATAGTCAAGTGCGTACTCGTGAAAAATATCTTTCGCGGGCCAGGTTGACTGGAAACGGAAGTTAACTGTTTGGGCATTCGACACCATGGGGAAACCCAAGGTGGCCATGCCTGCACCGGCTGCAGTGGCGCCGGTTAGAAATTTACGGCGTGCTTTTACCGCATTGACTGCTGGCTTGATTTCACTCATGAAGGTCTCCTCACTGGAATAAATGAACCGATGACGTTTAAAAATATCACTGCAAAGTATAAGTCTCTGCGAGGGCGAATGACCTAGGGTTAATCCCTAACATCAGAAAGTTTAGAGATGATAATTTGTCAGGTTGGCGTAATGTTTCGTGGCGTTTCGAGCGTCTCGGGCACACGACGCTTAGCCTGACATCTCTGAGTTGTTAGCGAGCGTTGGGGTTGGGTTTGAGTTCACCAAAGGCTCTGGTGGTTGCCGCCGCTTGAACGATTATGGCGGCATCGTCGCGCAAGAGAAATCCGCTTTCGAGCAGGTTAAGCGCAGCACTCCGAATGCGATTGACATAATCATCGCGATTTTTATATCGCTCGGCTACTGAAGGTCTCAAGTCGTTGTTTTCTGTGCGTTGGGCGGCATCCTTTGCGAAAGGGATGTATGAGCCCATCAAGCTACAGCGTGTCTCGGGGGAGTTTTGCCCACCATGCGTTCCTAGGGGGGCGATTAAGTCAGGGAGCCTCACCCCGCCCAAGGCGTTGCCATCCGCGTCTAATTTTGGCACTTGCATCACGGCATTGGGTAGATTGTTTGGCGCCTTGAGGGTCGCTGGAAGAGCCGAGGCGCGCTCGAGGGTCATGAGTTGTGTGGCAGGCGGCGCGACATTTGAGCCTACCCACTGGTCCAGCCGTAAAAAGGTAGCGCGCGAGACGGGTGTCCAGTCAAGCACTCCTTGCGACAGCGTACAGTATGCCGGTTTGAGTGGGATCAGCACATGGGATGATCCTGCGATGTCGTACATTCGAACGTTCTCGGGCAGCGTTTGATCGGCTTGCCCCTCAGCGCCGGTGCGCCCAAGCGAGGCGCGCAATGAGTAGTAGTCAGTTGAGGTCGTGATGAGTATCATCTTCGGTGGAACCTCACCTCGCGCGACAACCTGAGTGGTGATCTCACCGATTGTTAACAGCCCGTCGTGCACACCAGGCATCTCGGGATTGGTAAAGCTAGGTGTGCCGTTTGCACTTGATTCGGGACCGGTGCCTGTCTGCATAATGGGCAGTAGTCCTGAGCCAGAAACAAAAACGTGCATGCCGTCAAAGACCCGCTGTGGGCCCGCCATGTTGAAGCCGCTTAGTAAAAAGGTTTTCAGAAATCTTCCGGTTTGCGATTTACCGCTTGCAAGTGTGCGGCTGATCATTCCTGCGAGTGGATTCGCGTTGCCTGCTGAGTCCTTTGCGGCGTGTGCGAGAAAGACACCTGCATCACGCATCATGGCAAAGCCCGCGCCCTCAACATATTTTCTCTTTCCCTCTGCGTCAACAAAAGAGGGAAGATTCGCGCCTTGGCCTAGTTCCCAATAGACTTCGGCAATTGAAAAGCCGTTGTCTTGTAAAAATCCGGTACCTTGCTCGAAGGTGCCTGATTGAAACGGTTCGTCGCGAGGCGAGTTGTATAGCGCATTGGCATAAGCCTTGCCGCGGTTGGGTACGTCAACGAGTAGTGCACCGTTGCCGCGCGATTTGTCTGTTGGCATCGTGAGGACAAGCTTGGTTGAATAGTCGACCTTTCCCAGCGCATTCAATGGGGCTTTGTCTAGCCCAGGAATCTGTTCTGTGGGCGATAGCTGGCCGTGTAGCGTGGCTTGGATGATGGTGTAGTCGCCAGCGCGAAATGTGCCATACGGCTGTGTCGAAGTGATTTCTAAACGAGTAATCTCTGCTGCGGCGTTAAAGGAAACGAGAGTACTGAGTGCGGTGGCTGTTGCAATTTTTGCAAGAGAGTTTTTCATGGTGATCTCAGCGGAAAAGGATATTTTTTGGCCAACTTGATCAGGGTCAGCGGTGTGCGCTGGGTGAATGGGTCGGCTAGGAAATGATTCGGTGACTAATAGGCAAATAAAGTAAAGCGCCTTTTACTGTGCATGAGACGCCTCGACGCTCGTTACGCACTCAGTGCGGCTAAGCCCATCAGCACGGGCGCAAGCCCAGTATAGGGGCCAGTTTGAATGACGACTTCAACCACTTCGGCTTGCGTGAGCCCGCAGTTCAAACCTGCTTTAGAAAACTTAGTGACTAACCCCGAAAACGTCAAGGCTGTAAACGAGGCAATGGCGCAGATAGCACGCTCACGCATTTCCATGCCAGGGCGCTTCCAGAGTTCACCGTAGCAAAACTGTACGACATCTGGGTAAAACGCTGAGGCGATCGAGTTTTCAGGGTTGGCGTAACCAACGTGTCGACGCTCGGCGTGAAGCGTTGTCATGACCTCTTGACCGCGTTCGGCCACGAGCGCTAAGGGATCATCGCGGCTCGCGGTCACTGGGAGCGATACACCTCGAGCGTCAAAGACACGTTGCGCCAGAGTCAAACACTCTTTCGTTGTGGTCGAAAATCCTGCATAGATGCCACACTGCATAAAGATTTCGTTAATCGTTTGGGCACTTAAGCCAGCATCTAGCGCGGCATCGATGTAGTGCTCTAGCGACGACAAACGGCGACCAACGCAAAGGGCTGAAAGTGTGGCGATCATTCGCGAGGCTACGTCAAGCCCCGGTCGCGCCCAGACCCGACCAAAGACAAACTCTTGCTCAAATTGATCAAACGCTGCGTGACCACTTTCTGGTGGGGTATCACCAAAGAGTTCGTGTTGCTTGCTTTGGCCAAGGGCGCGTAGTTCGAGTCGATCGTTCATATAAATTCTCCGGCGTGTCTGTGTGATGTTGCTTTCATTCGGGCTTTACCCCTGCCTCGCTGATCTTTTTGGCCCACTGTTTCTGATCGTCTCGCATGAATTGTGCAAACGCTTCGGGGGTTTTGACGAGCATCCGTGCTGAACAACAGGCCTGCATCTTTGCGGCTACCTCGGGTAAGGCGACAGCTTTGAGTAGCGCTGCGCTTAACGTGCCAATGATGGCCGAGGGGGTGTTCTTGGGCACCAGCATCCCCACCCACGTTGTCATCTCAAAATCCGCGACTCCAGCTTGTGCCATGGTGGGTACATCTTCAAGCCCGACGATTCGTTCGGGCGATGTGACGGCGAGCGCCCGCAGACGTTGTTGACCTAAATGCGCCTTCGATGTTGTTACGTCGTTAAACATGAACTTGATTTGTCCGCCGATTAAATCTGTCACTGCTTGAGGGCTGCTTTTGTACGGGACACCCGTTGCGCTGGTTCCAGTCTGCTTTAAAAAGGTCGCGCCCGCGATCTGCCCCACCGTGGCACCCCAACCATAGGAGGCTTTGTCTGGGTGTGCTTTTAGCCATGCGCTGAGTTCTTGTACGCTTTTTACGGGCAAGGTGTCGCCCACTAACAGTGTGTAGTAGGCCTCCATGATGCCCCCAACATGCGCGAAATCACGTTCAGTGTCGTAGGGTAAAGTTTTGAACAGGCTTGGGTTGAGCGAGTGAATTGAGGCAGAGGTTACAAAAACCGTGTAACCATCAGGCGCTGAGCGCGCGACTGCCTCTGCGCCGATAAAGCCATTTGCGCCTGCGCGGTTCTCAACCGTGACGGGTTGCCCTAAATACGTTTGCATGTGTTGGGCGACAACGCGCGCGACGGTGTCGGTGCCGCTACCAGGGCCGAAGGGCACTACCATTTTTATTGGCCGGGTCGGGAAAGACTCGGTCGTTTGCGCGTGCGAAGGGTTGGGCAG
>Ga0194043_1001120_pt1 | contig 15168 bp, 11 predicted proteins | sample JunL4415m_MetaG_FD_161274 | JGI IMG/M metagenome (GOLD analysis project Ga0194043, IMG submission 161274) | Anoxic zone freshwater microbial communities from boreal shield lake in IISD Experimental Lakes Area, Ontario, Canada - Jun2016-L442-15m | ecosystem: Environmental > Aquatic > Freshwater >...
GCGCTTGTACCGGTCGCCCCAGTGCTGGTGGCCGTGACGGCGTAGGTTGTCGTGGTGGTCCCCGTAGTGAAGGAGACCGTGGCGATGCCATTCGATCCAGTGGTGGAGCCAGCGGGCAACGTACCGCCGGTGCCGGTCTTGCTCCAGGCCACGGAGGTGCCGCTGCCGGTGACTTCGTTGCCGTACTGGTCGGCCAGCTGTGCGCTGACAGTGACGACGGCGCCTGCGACCGGACCGAAGTTGCTCGAGGTCACGAGGTATTGAGTCGCGGGGCCGGCCAGGCCGGTAGCCGTGAAGGTGAGTGGCGAACCGGTGAGCCCGGCGCGCGTCGCTGTCATCGTGTTGGCGCCATGGATGGTACCCAGTGTCCAGCTGCCGACGGTCGCGATACCTGAGGCGTTGGTGGTCGCGGTGTCGTCGGTGATCGAGCCGCCGCCGGATGCCACGGCGAAGGTCACGACCACACCGGAGACCGGGTTGTTGTTCGCGTCGGTGACGAGTACTGCCGGCTCGAGGGAGACGGGCGTGCCGACGATGGTGGACTGCCCGGAGCCGACGGACGCAGCGATCTTGGTTGCAGCGCCAGCGACCGTGACGATGTCGGCGCTCGTGCCGGTCTTTGTGCCGCCCGAGGTGCTGGTGGCCGTGACGGCATAGGTGCTTCCGGCGGTCGTTCCCGTGGTGAAGGAGACCGTGGCGATGCCACTGGAGTTGGTGGTGCTCGGGTTGGGGGTTCCGAGCGTCCCGCCGGTGCCGGTCTTGGTCCAGGTCACGCTGATGTTCGGTGTTATGACTTCGTTGCCGTACTGGTCGGCCAGCTGTGCGCTCACGGTAACTGCGCTGCCCGCGACCGGGCTGTAGCTGCTCGAGGTGACGAGGTACTTGGTCGCAGCGCCGGCAACACCGGTCGCCGTGAAGGTGACCGGCGAGCCGGTCAGCCCGGTGACTGTCGCGGTCAAGGTGTTGGCGCCGTGGATGGTGCCCAGCGTCCAGCTGTCGACCGTCGCGATGCCTGAGGCGTTGGTGGTCGCTGCGGCGCCGTTGGCTACCGAGCCGTCGCCGGAGGCGACCGCGAAGGTGACGGCCACGCCGGAGACCGGGTTGTTGTTCGCGTCGGTGACACGCACGGCAGGGTCTGTCGAGAGGGCCGTGCCGACGGCGGTCGATCCGCCGTTACCGGCCGAGATGGCGATGTTGGCCGCCGGCCCGGAGACGGTGATGATGTTGGCGCTCGTGCCGGTCGTGCTACCCAAGAAGGTGGTTGCCTTTACGGTGTACGCGGTGCCAGCACTACCGCCGGTGTTGAGAGTGACCGTGGCCACGCCGTTTGAGTTCGTGGTGGTGATAGCACCAGAGAGCGATCCTCCACTGCCGGTCTTGCTCCAGCTCACCCAAGTGCCACTCGAAGCAACCGCGTTGCCGTATTGGTCCGCTAGCTGCGCACTGATAGTGACGGCACCGCCGGCCACCGGGCTGAAATTGCTGGGAGTGACGACGTACTTGCTCGCGCTTCCGACCGTGCCGGTGGCCGTGAATGCGACCGGCGAACAGGTCAGCCCTGAGCCGGTCGCGGTCAGGGTGTTGACGCCAGCGGTGGTGCCCAGCGTCCAGCTGCCGACCGTGGCGATACCTGAGGAGTTGGTCGTGGCGGTAGGCCCGGTGATCGAACCGTTGCCCGATGCCACGGCAAACGTGACGGTCACGCCTGAGACGGGATTGCCTTTCGCGTCGGTGACGAGCGCGGCGGGCGCAATAGAGACGGCTGTGCCGGCCGTAGCCGACTGGCCGTTGCCGCCGCTGATGTTCAGGGAGTCATCGCTCAGCGGCGAGGTGGATGCCTGGACGGACACGGAGCTCGCGGTCGTGAAGGCGGCGGTAGACCACGACCAGTTGACCGCGGCTGCGGCAACTAGAGCCAGGATCACGAGGGTCGCGAGCCGCCGATTCATGTGGCTAACTCAACTCCTGTGGAACCGGGAGAGTTTCGCTCTCCGAGGCCTCGGCTTCCTGACGGCGCACTTCTACGCCGGCAGCGTTCCACATCGACCAGAGCAACGACAGCGCGATAATCAGCGCAGGCAGTCCGATTAGCAGCATGCGCGCCCATCTGAGGGAGAGCAGCGCCAACAGGTATCCGACATACGGGACGTGGAACACGTGAACCGGTGCCGATGACTCGGCGAAGGTGACCTTCCACGGATCGGCAACCTCGTTGAAGTCTCCCTTGGTCTGGAAGAGCCGCTCGCCGTCCTTGCTCATCGTGATTCCGATGATGCGGTGCGTGACGGGTTCCGCGTAGCTCGGAGGAACGAAGGTCACGATGTCGCCCTCACGCAGCTGGGTCACAGGGATGACCTTCGAGTAGACGACCGAACCCTTGGAAATGGTGCCGGTCATCGATCCGCCCGTGATGACGTAGCGCTGCAGACCCATCGCGGCGGGCAACAAGATCATCAGAGCGACGAGCGCGGCGGAAACAAGGACGGTCGCGTTGACGGCTGGCTTGATGAAACGAGTCATTGCGATACCCCCGTGACGAGAAGGTCCAGGGTCAATGCCGAGCCCTGCAGGCTGGCGCTGACGGTTCCCGCCGGATAGGCAAGCGTGAGACGGTAGGTGCTAGTCTCACCGGCACCGATCGTGCCCAGCTCGGCACTCGTAAACGCGGATACCGTGCCGTGGTAGCGCGTCTGCGGCGAGTGGGTGATGTCCTCCACAGTCAGGGTCAGCACGTCGGACAGCTTGGGTGTGCTCGGCGTGTTGACCAGGTCGGTCGCGTTGAGTGTGAACACGCCGCTGACGTTGCCCGTTCCGGCAATCGTCATCGTCCCCGTACTGCTGTCGCCCGCCGTCAGGTCGCTGGCAGCAATCGCCACCTGGCCACTCTGACTATTGCTGTGCAGGAGGGTGCCGGCGGTGAACACGTTGGCCGGTGTGACCGACTTGGCAGTAAAGCTCGCGTCCGAGAAGGCGACCGTTCGGAGCGTGAAAGCAAGCAGCCCGAGGATGGCCAAGGAGAGGATCCCTCTCCATGTTCGGCTCAAATGCCTCGGGAAGTTCACGGTAGTCTCCAGTCATTGATCGAGAAACATCGGAGGGCCCGGGCGTCAGCCCGGACCCTCCCGATTGCAGTGCCTAGCGGGAACCGGTTGCCTCGGTGACTGCGGTCCAGTCGAACCCTGCGGTGACCGACAGGCCCATGTACTGGTTGTCGGGGCTGATGTCCTTCAGAGCATCGGCGACCTGGTCCGGGAACGTGACCTTGAAGTCGTACGTGTGGGTCTCGTTGGCGTCCCAAGTGCCGAGGTCCTCCTGCGCGAGTCCAGAGAGCTTGCCGTCATACACCACGGTCGAGCCGTCCTTGATCAAGAGGTCACACTGGTCGGCGAGCTTGGTGCTACCAGTAATGACGACCGGCTGGAGGTAGAAGTGACCCTCGACGTCGCCCGTGTTCTTGATGACGACGGAGCCGGTGTGGAAGTCGCCGGGGACCATGTTCGTGATCTCGGTCGACATGCCGCTCGGCGTGTTGCTCATGTTCAGCGTGCCGGTCGAGAAGATATTGCCTGCGTTGGCCGTGTGGGCGGTGAAGCTTGCGCCCGACCCGACAACCAGTCCGGCCGCCAGCACGACTGCCGCCATGACGACCAGCAGCTGGAAGCGGCCCATCCCCATCATTGCTCGCATTCTCTTCATCGTTCTTCTCCTCCTTCTGCGGGCTCCGATCGCGGGGCCTGCTCTACGTGACTGCCGAACCTATTCCGGCTTCCTCGAGTATCCGCATGGTCAGCGAACTCCGCATCAGCCGTTTCACGTGACTTGACCTAGACAAAAGTCATGTCTCCGGCCCTGCGGGCAGGGCGGGGCTGGGCAAGACCCGCCAAGAACGCCTTGCGCGAAACCGAGATTGGGCGAGGGCGGGTGTTGTCTTCGGACGAGGAACGCTGGATCCAACGTTGTGTGCGCTGCGTCGCGGCAGAATCCCGCTTCACTAGTCAGGCCGAATGGTCCGACAGGCTAGTGCGCCAGGGATCCGTACGTCTGCGTCGTCCCCGTCAGGAGCGTCAGCAGGTCCTCCGGGCGGTCGCCCAGGGTCGTGTGTGCATCAACGCCCGCAGCGTGCGCTTGGGTCGAGCCGCCACTCGCTATGAGTGCGATGATGCGCGGCGACGCATCCCCCTGCTTGAGCTCGGCGATGGCGTCGATGAGGGTCTTGGCTGATGCCGCGTCGCTCGGTCGCCAGTCGACCAGTACGACGTCTGGACCGAGTGCGGAGGAACGAGCCGAGAGGTGCGACGCATCGGCCACATCGCCCACGACTTCGATGCCGTTGCCACGGAGAAAGAGATAGAGAGCATCGCGGAGAGCCGGACGCTCAGACATCAGCACTACGCGCATGTCGGCGTCTCCCCTCCGGTGGATGGTTCCGTAGCTTCTGATACCTACGGTGACGGGGGAACCGCGGAGGCGCCACTAGCATTCGGCCTCACTATGACTCGACAAACGTCATAGCAGAGTCGGCCGAGAGAACTCCAATGGGAACGGCGGGAGACTAGTGCCGGCGACTGTCGTCGTGCCCGGAAGCGCGCGGCACCGCAGTCCAGTTGAATGTCGCGGTGGTCGTCGCGCCCATGAACGCGTTGTCCCGGCCGACACGATACTTCCCTCGGCCGGAAGGCTTCGCGCGATCGCTGTCGGGGAACGTCACCTTGAACGTGTATGTGTGTGACTCGTTGGCGTTCCAGCTGCCGAGGTCCTTCTGCTTCAGCCCTGAGAGCGGACCGCTGTAGATCCTCTTGACGCCCTCGTTGATGACGAGATCGCACTGATTCGCCAGGCCCTTGGTGTCAGCGGTGATGATGACGGGCTCGAGATAGAAATCGCCCTTGGCGGTGCCCGTGTTCTTGATCTTGACGGTTCCCGTGTGGAAATCGCCGGGGACCATATTCGCGATAGTGGTGCTCATGCCGCTCGAGGTGTTACTCATCGCCAGCATACCGGTCGAGTTCACGTTGCTGGCCCTGGCTGCGTCGGCAGCGAAACTCGCTATCGATCCAATGACCAATCCGAGTGAACACACCAGAAGGACCATGACGGCCAGGAGCCGGAACCGGTCAGTTCTCCTCATGCGCCTCATCACGATAGTCCGTGCTTCATCGCGATCACTGCGGCGGTGGTGCGGTTGGGCGCCTGGAGCTTCATGAGAATGTTGCTGACGTGGAGGCGCACGGTTCCGGAGCTCAGCACCAGACGCGTGGCGATCTCACGGTTGGAGAGACCTTCGGCGAGGAGGATCAGCACTTCTCGCTCTCGTGGCGTGAGGTCTCCGCCCACGTCATCCTGCATATGATGTCGCATCGCCTGCATGGCGCTGCCGTCGATCGTTCCCCGCCCGACATGAGCGTCGGCGATGGCCTGCAGCAATGGCTCCGGCCGAGAATCCTTGAGCAAGTAGCTAATCGCTCCTGCATCGAGCGTTCGCGCGACGAGATCTTCTTCCACAAAACTGGTCAGCGCGATTACCTCTACGGACGGAAAGGCCGCCTTGATGCGCGACGTCGCCTCAGCACCGTCCATTACCGGCATCATCACATCCATGAGCACGACGTCGGGCGCGAGGTTCTCACACAGCTCAACTGCCTCGGCACCGTTTGCCGCTTCGCCGACGACGTCGATCCCGTCGCTCGCGGACAGGAATACCTTGAGTCCCTCGCGCACCATGTAGTGGTCATCAACGATCAATACTCGCGTGCGTGCTGAGTCGGTCATCTCGGTATTTTTCCTTCCGCATGCATTACATCGCATCAGTCCCGAAGCGGTGCCATATCGCACTGATCGTCGTTCCTGCCCGGGGCGCACTCTCGATTGCGAGGGCCGCTCCTATATCTTCGGCACGTTCGCGCATAATGTTTAGCCCGAAGCTCTCGGGGCGAGCCTGGTCGAGTTCGAAACCTTGTCCGTCGTCTTGCACCGTGATCTGCACGACGTCAGCGTCATCGGTCACGGACACCGTCGCCCGCGCCGCACGTGAGTGCTTGCCGATGTTGCTGAGCGACTCCTGCGCGATGCGGTAGAAGGCCAGCTTGACCTCGTCGGGAAGAACCAGCTCGGCAGGCAGCGTGATGTCCACCACGATCTCGTTCTGGCCCTTGAGCGCGTCGCCGAGCCGCTCGATGAGCATCTCCAGAGACGCGGCCCGAAGCGAGGCGGGACGCAACTCGTACAGAAGCGTGCGCAACTCGGCAAGCGCAGCTCGCACGAGGCGACGCAACGTCTCGAGATGGTGCCGTCCCTCCTCGGGGGAGCGCTCCCAAACCGCGGGCAGGGCCTCGGCGATCAGGTTCGCCGAGTAGATGCTCTGCGTAACGGCGTCGTGAAGGTCCCGGGCCAGTCGCTGGCGCTCGACGACCGCGACCTGCCGAGTCTCAATCTCGTGCAACTGCGCGTTGCGGATGGCAGTTCCGAGAAGATCCGCTACGGTGGCCGCGAGCACCATCTGCCCCGCCGAGAACGAGACGGAGGTCGGTCCTCCAGCAACGGTCAGCAAGCCCACAGTTCTCGACCCTGCCACCATAGGCAAGCCGAGAACATGCTGCGTATCGCCGTCAGAACTCTCGGCTGTGGCGAGATGCCCGTTCGCCAGGGCATCTCGAACGACCGCCGCCTCGAGCTCCGAGACGCACTCGGCCAGAAGGCTTTCCGCAGCGGCCTCTGGGCTCGCATCGGGCGCCTCGGCTCCGTCGGAAAGCACATAGATATGGACGTCGCCGGCCGTGAGAAGCGCGCCTATCTCACTGCTTAACTCATCAACCATGATGCGCGGGTCGCCGCTCACGGCGAGCAGTTGAGATATACGTTGCAGCGCAGCGAGCTCTTCAACGCGCTGCCGCAGCGCGTACTCGATCTCGTGGCGCTTGGTGACGTCGTGCCACGTCAGGCTCAGTGCGTCGCCCACGCGGACCGCGCGGATGTCGTACCGCCGCGCGGGGTCGGTGGATCCCTCGAGATACGAGTAATCGTCGACAACCAGAGGCTGCCCGGACTCCATTGTCCGAGCGCACATGTCCAGAAGTTCCGACCCGGCCAAAGCGGACATCGGACCAAGCAGATGCGAGCCCAGCAACCGTTCGCAATCCATGTCCATGTATGCGCAGGCAGCGTCGTTGGCATCGGTGTAGACGAAGTCCACGATCCGGCGAGTCTCATCGCGAACAGGTTCCAAGAGTACGTGCGGGTCGAGCAGCGCATCGAGCGTCGCACGTAGCAGCGCCTGCGAGGCCGCGAGCGCGTCGCGAGCCTCGACCTCGTCCTGGACATCGCGCCAGCCACCCGCGCGCCCGATCACGACACCCTCGTCGTCGAAGACCGGCCGCAATGTAACCGACATCCACCGATAGTTCCCGGCGGTCGTGCGCACACGCATCTCGAACTTCGCAGGCTCTCCGCGGAGCACGCTCTTCTGCGCAGATTGAATACTCGCCAGATCGTCGGGATGCACGAAGTCGGTGAACGGCTGCCCCATAAGCTGCTCGGGAAGCCAGCCGATGACGTCGGTGACCGAGGGCGAGAACCACGTGGGCGAGCCATCGTTGCTGGCAGTAAAGACGACGTCCGTTGCGTTTTCGGCGAGCAACCTGAACCGCGCCTCACTCGCTCGCAAGGCCACTTCCGCCCGCATGCGCGCGATTGCGGACGCGATGCTGTTGGCCCCCGTGCGCAGCAAGTCCACTTCAGAAGGCAGCCACGTCCGCTCGGCACGGCACGCGTCGAAGCCGATGAACCCCCAGATCCGGCCGTTCGATTCGATGGGCAACGCTAGCAGCGACACTACGCCCTGCGGCTCCAGTGCGGTCCGCTCGTCGTCCGGGAAGTCGGAAACGTTGCCTTCGATGTGGCCGCCGGCCACGAACGTGTCATACCAGCGCGGCGCCACGTCGTCCCACGAGACGTCCTGGAGGTCGGGGTTGTCAATCTGCGGCTCGACGCCGTTGTTTGCCCACTCGTAGCATTGCGATATGAAACCCCTCGTGCCGGTCGGGCCGGGCTTGTGCTCAAAGATGTAGACACGGTCGGCATTGGAGGCAGTGCCCAGCTCTTGAAGCGCGGCCGCGATGTCGCCGCTGGTGAGCACCTCGTGCGCGAAGATGCGGTCTGTCGCCCGCGAGAGCCCCTGAAGCAAGGCGTCGCGATGTACAAGTTCTTCCTCGGCTCGCTTTCGCTCGCTGATGTTCCTAGCGAAACCGACCGTGCCGAGAAGCTCCCCCCGTTCACTGGTGACAGGGGTCTTGAACGTCTCGAACCACTCCCGTCCGCCTTGTTCGACGATCTCTTCCTCAACGGTCTTCTGCCGGCCCGACTCCATGACAGCCCGGTCGTCATCTGTGTACGCCTCGGCAAGCTCGGACGGCCACACGTCAAAGTCGGACTTGCCGACGATATAGTCGGGATTGCCGATGTCGCAGGAGTCGGCGAACGCTTGGTTCACCGCGAGGAAATGACCTTCTGTGTCCTTGAGCCACACCAGAAAGGGGAAGCTGTCGATAAGCGCTCGCAGGTAGCGCTCCCTCTCGCGGAGGGATTCTTGAGCCCTGATCTGGATCGCCTCCCGTGCGATCCCAAGAATGCCAATCAGATCACCGGCCTCGTCAAACATCGGAGTCTTGATGGTCTCGAGCAGCGTGCGATGGCCGTCATCGGCGAAAGTGACCCATTCGCGGTTGGAAGTGGGACCGTCGGCCTCGATCGCCTGGAGGTCACGTGCTCTAGATGCGTCGGCCGATGCGGAGTCGGCAAAGTCGTAGTCGGTCTTGCCGACGATCTCCGCCACCGAGGCGCCAATCAACCGCGAGTGAGCGATATTGCATGCCAGGTAGACGCCGTCTGTGTCCTTGAGCCAGACGGGGTCTGGGATGGTCTGGATCAGATTGCGAAGCAGGTACGCGGTGCGGTCGGGATTATTCTCCATCCCCTAGTCCTCCCCAAAGCATGCGGGTCTCTCGAGCAAACGCTCTTCATGAGTATCGGCAAGTCCTCGCGCTTGTCCAATGGTCCACCCGTAGTGAGTTGGGCGGATGACAGCGCCCACACCTACCGTCTCGGCCCGCCGCCCGGTCCAAGCCCATGCCCGCCGAACGCGTTCCTTAGCGCCGTGAGGACTCGGCCTGCGTAGCTGGGAGCGTCGTCGGACTCCACGCGAAAGCGTAGCGAATCCGCGATCACCGGCGCCGACAGCCCGAGCTCCTCGGCGGCGCGGATCGTCCACTCGCCCTCGCCTGTATGCCCGACGACGCCACTGACGCCGTCCAGGTCGCCTCCCAGCTCCGCATACGCTTCGCCGAGCCACCCGACGAGCCGCGACTCGACCACACTGCCGTGCTGGTAGACGTCTGCGACGTCCTCCAAGTCGAGCTCGAAGGGCGCCGCGTGCAGAATCTGGAACCCCTCGGCGATAGCCTGCATCATGCCGTACTCGATGCCGTTGTGGACCATCTTCACGAAGTGCCCCGCACCGTGCCCCGGGAAGAAGCGGTAGCCGCCCGGCACCGCGATGTCAGCAAACATCCCCTCGATCGCCGAGAAGACTTCGCGGTCGCCACCGATCATCAGCGACGCGCCGTTGCGAGCGCCGGCGGGGCCGCCGCTGGTGCCGGAGTCGAGGAAGTGGATGCCTATCTCGGCAAGGCGTTCGGCCCGAAGCGGAGCGTCGCTGAAGTGCGAGTTGCCGCCGTCGATGACGGTGTCGCCCGGCGCCAGCAGCGCCGAGAGGCCACCCGCCAGCATCGAGCCCGGCTCAGCAGCCGCGCCGAACAGCAGCTCGTCGACGGGCGCGCCGCTCGGCACCATCAGCCAGATGACGCGTGGGGGATGCAGCGTGGCCACCAGGTCGCGCAGCGTTTCCGCTGGCACAAGTCCCTCGGCCGCCATCGCGCTCGCGACGTCCGCGTGGCGGTTGAACCCCACGACCTCCCAGCCGCTGTCTACCAAGTTGAGCGCCAGCCCGGCCCCCATCTTGCCCAGTCCGACAACGCCCACTTGACCGCGACGCGGACTCGCCGACAAGACCTCGTCGGCCCGCCCAACCACCTCCGCGGAACCGGGTGCGTAGTGGTCGAGCTCCACCGCGCCGGCCTCCCACGCATCGACGATCGGATCGATGAAGCCCCACCCCGCGTCGACCTCGCGCGTCGAGACAAAGAGCGTCTGGTCGCCGCGCATCGCGTCGTACATGAGCTTGGCGTACTCCTCGACGTACTGGGCCTTCTCGGACTTCTCGTAGAGGAAGAAGGTGAAGCGCCGCTCCTCGATCTCGTCGTCAAAGCCGACGCGCTTGGCGAAGAAACAGATCTCGATCTGGTCGTTGGGCTCCATCGTGAAGACGATCTTGTTCGCGACGTGCTCGACGCCTTCGCAGAGGCACTTCTCGGGATGGCGGAATGTCACGACGATGCGCTTGCACGCCTCGCCCATCCACTTTCCGGCCTCCATGGTCACGCCCACGCCCGCCCACCGGGGTCCGGTCATGCGCGTGCGAAGCTGGAAGTAGCTCTCGGTCCGTGAGTCCACCGACACGCCGACAATCTCGCGGAATCCGTCGACTTGCGCGCGGAAGGTGCTGTCGGCAACCTCGCTCGGAGTCATCGGGAGCAGCGACTCGAGGAGTGCTGCGCGGGCGTCTCGGATGTCGTCGGCGGACTGCGAGGCAGGCTGCTCCATCGTGACCAGCGCAAGCATCTGGAGCAGATGGTTCTGGCCGACGTCGCGCAGCGCACCCACGTGGTCGTAGAACGCACCGCGCTTCTCGGCGCCAATCTGCTCGAGGAGCGTGATGTCGATGGCCTCGATGGCCTGTCGGCTCCACTCGGACTCAAAGAGGTTGTTGGTGAAGCGGAAGTTCAGGATGCCCTGCAGCATCTCCTTGGCGAGGTAGTGGTCGATGCGGTAGATCTGCTCCTCGCGAAACAGGCTGCCGAGCAGCGTGTCGAGCTCGCGCGCGGTCTGGAGGTCGTCACCGAAGGGCTTTTCCACGAGCACGCGAGTCCAACCGGTGGCGTCCGAGCATTCGATGGTGAGGCCGCTTGCCGCGAGCTGGCGAAAGATCAGCTCGTAGCTGGTGGGCGGAACTGCCAGGTAGAACACCTTGTTGGAGCACACGCCCCACTCTTCTTGGATCGCAGCGAGCGCATGCGCCATGTCGTGGTAGGCACCTGAGTCGCTAAACTCCCCGCGCTGGTAGCGAAAGAGCGCTAGGAACCGCTCGACGTCCGACGGGTCGGCCGAGGTGGCGCGCTCGGCAAGAATCCCGCGCACATGCGCCTGCAGCTCGGCATCTCCCCACTCGTGGCGTCCAAAACCCACGACGACGAACCGCTCGGGAAGCAGTCCCTTCCCCATCAGGTGGAACAGCGACGGCACCACCTTGCGCGCCATCAGGTCGCCGGTGGGGCCGAACACCACCAGAATGGTTGGCGCGATTTGGCTGGCTTGATGCTCAGACATCCAGGCTCCTCACAGAGACGAGTGCGGTACGCTACAAGAGGATTCCCATTACACCACCGCCGAGGAGCACCCACGTGAAGATCATCGACATTCACACGCATGCGTGGCCTGACGCTGTGGCCCCCAACGCCATCGCATCGATGGAGCGCATGGGCACGCTGATGGCGTTCTACGATGGCACCGTCGCTGGGCTTCTCGGCCGCATGGAGCGCAGCGGCGTGGCCGTCTCGGTGGTCCAGCCGGTCGCCACGAAGGCCGCTCAGGTGCCCAGCATCAACGACTGGGCGGCCGCGATTGCAGACAGCGGGATCATCGCGTTCGGCGCCATGCACCCCGAAGTCGAGAACCCCGCAGCCGAGATCGCGCGAATGGCGTCGCTCGGCCTGCGCGGCATGAAACTGCATCCGGAGCACCAGGCATTCGCGCCCGACGAATCGAGGATGGCACCCATCTATGAGGCCGCAGTCGCCCACAACATGACCGTCTTCTTCCACGCCGGTGCCGACGAGCTCCACGAAACCGTTCGTGGCACGCCCGAGTCATTTGCCACGGTGCTCGACGCCTTCCCGAGGATGAGAGTGGTGCTCGCTCACCTTGGCGGATACCGGGTGTGGAACCACGTAGCCGAGGTGCTCGTGGGGCGTGACGTCTACCTCGACACCGCGTACACGCTCGGCCATCTACCCGACGCTGACTTCGTCGAGATCGTGCATGCCCATGGCGCCGAGAAGGTGCTGTTTGGCAGCGATGGCCCCTGGACCGACCCCGCCGCTGAGATCGCCTGGCTGCGCTCACTGCCCCTCGCCGAGGGGGTCATAGAGGCGGTTCTCGGCGGGAACGCGGAGCGGCTCCTCGCCGAGTAGCACGCGGCGGCCGTTCAGAAATCTCAAGATTCACGCGGTTGGGCACGGCACTCGCTTACGGTGGAGCGCTGGCGCCCGGCGCCGAGATCGTCGGTTCAGCTTGCAAGTTGTGATTTCGACCGTGTTTGATCTCGCGTCTGCCAACGGAGACCACCTTGCCCGAATCGGTTATCAGCAGCGACCAGCTCGCCAGACTTTGTGCTGTCGCGCTCGACCTACTCGAACGAACGATCCTCGTCTCCGACCACAAGACAGTTCTCTACGCCAACCCGGCGACTGCGAGACTCCTGCGTGCCAATTCGGCCTCGGAGCTCATTGGACTTCCGGCTGAACAACTCTCGCACCCGGACAGCCGCTCGGCAGCTCATTTGCGACGCACAATCGCTGAGGAACTCGGTCAGGGCCTGTCCGAGCTGCCGACCAAGATAGTTGCGCGCGACGGTACGATCTACTCCGGCATCACAGATATGTGTCCGATATCGTTTCAAGAACAGGTTGCCTTCGTCTACACCGGCAGGATTCCGTCTGATCGAAAGAGCCCGAATGGCCACTCGCGCGCTGCTGCAGACAGAGCAAATCGTAAGAGCATGTTCGAGGCAATCGTTGAAGTGGTTCCCGACATCATCATGATCCACGACAAAGAGCTGATTCTGTTTGCGAACGCAGCCTGCCGAGGGTTTCTGGCGGCACAATCACCAGCCGACATCGAGGGTCGGCCCGTCGACATCGTCGTCCACGCTGATTCTTTCGCAGCGGGACGCGAGAGGCGGCAGCTCCTTCTCGAAGGCGGCAGCCCCATCAAGGGCATCCCGCTCAAGATCGTCTCTCTCGACAATCAGACCAAACACGTGACCGTCGATGCCTACCCGCTCGCAGTCGATGGGCGCTTCCAGGCTGCCGCGATTATCGCACCAGCGGGGGCGGTATAGCCGGAAGGCGCGCACCTTCGTCGCCTCGTTCGAGCACTACTATCTCGCGACTACCCCTCGGCGGTAATGCGCTCGGCGCCACCCATGTAGGGACGCAGCACCTCGGGGATTTCGATCGACCCGTCGGCCAGCTGATAGTTTTCCAGCACCGCCGCCAGCGTCCGCCCCACCGCGAGGCCGCTCCCATTAAGTGTGTGCACAAGCCGCGTGCCCTTGAACTCGGTCGCCGAGCGATACTTGATTGCCGCGCGACGCGCCTGAAAATCGATACAGTTGCTGCAGCTCGATATCTCCTTGTACGCGCCATAGCTGGGCAGCCATACCTCGATGTCGTAGGTTTTGGCAGCTCCGAACCCCATGTCACCGGTGCAGAGCACGATGACTCGGTAGGCGAGCCCCAGCAGCTGCAAAATGCGCTCGGCGTCGAGCAGCATCCCCTCAAGCGCGTCAAAGCTCTCCTCGGGACGCGCGAACTTCACGAGCTCAACCTTGTCGAACTGGTGAACGCGAATCATGCCGCGGGTGTCTCGGCCTGCCGAGCCGGCTTCCTCGCGAAAACACGCGGTGTGGGCTGTGTAGTGAATCGGCAGCGACTCGGCATCGAGCACTTCATCGCGATGGATGTTAGTGAGCATGACCTCGGCCGTGGGGATGAGGTAGAGACCCTCGGTGGTCTTGTAGAGGTCGTCTTCAAACTTGGGGAGCTGGCCGGTGCCGGTCATCGTCTCGGCATTGGCGAGCACGGGCGGCACCCATTCGCGATAGCCTTCCTTGGCGTGGGTGTCGAGCATGAAGTTGATGAGCGCGCGGTTGAGCCTGGCGCCCATGCCGCCCAGCAGAACGAAGCGCGACGCTGCGAGCTTGACCGCCCGGTCGAAGTCCAGGATGCCGAGCGCGGGCCCGAGATCCCAGTGCGCAACCGGTTCGAAGTCGAACTCAGGCGGCTTGCCCCACCGCTTGACCTCGACGTTGTCGCTCTCCTCGGCTCCCACCGGCGCCGAGGCGTCCGGGATGTTGGGCGCGGTCATCAGCAGGTCGCGCGTCTCAGCCTCGACCGCAGCCAGGTGCGCGTCGATACCGGCAATCTGCTCGTTGACCACGCGCACTTGCTCCTTGGCGGCTTCGGCCTCGTCGTGCTTGCCGTCCTTCATGAGTGCACCGATCGCCTTGGATGCCTCGTTGCGCTGCGCCTGAAACGCCTCGACCTCGCCGATCAGGGAGCGGCGCTCCTCATCAAGCGTCAGGAAAGCCTGGATATCCCATTCGCAGCGCCGATTCGCCATGGCGACGCGAACGGCTTCGGGGTTTTCGCGGACGAATCGGGCGTCGAGCATGATGCCTCCATAACGCGCACGGCGGAGTGGTCGAGGGACGCTGGAAGTATAGCCGAACGGCTCCGGTGGGGCGCCCGCAGCGAGCGACGACGCAAGGCGACGCATGAAGACGGCGCACCCCTGGTCTTGCCCTCACCCTGCCTGCGGCTCCCCTCCCCCGCGCGTACACTGTCACCATGCTTCGCACCCTCACCTACACCTGCGACGATGCGCCCTCGCGCGCGCTTGCCGCGGCCGACCCCGAGCTCGGCGGACTCATCGACCGCATCGGCCATGTTCAGGCCTCCTTCTCGGGCGGGGGCTTCACCGTAATCGCCCGCTCCATCGTCTCCCAGCAGCTGTCCGAGAAGGCCGCCTCAACCATCTGGCGTCGCGTCGCCGAGCAGGTCGGCACCTCGCCGGAATCGCTTGCGGGCGCCGACTTCGCAACGCTGCGCGCCGCTGGGCTCTCGGGACGCAAGATCGAATACCTTCAGGCCATCGCGGAGTGCACCCTATCCGGCGAGATCGACTGGGATGCTCTTGAAGCGCTCGACGACGAACCCG
>Ga0194043_1001122_pt1 | contig 15152 bp, 14 predicted proteins | sample JunL4415m_MetaG_FD_161274 | JGI IMG/M metagenome (GOLD analysis project Ga0194043, IMG submission 161274) | Anoxic zone freshwater microbial communities from boreal shield lake in IISD Experimental Lakes Area, Ontario, Canada - Jun2016-L442-15m | ecosystem: Environmental > Aquatic > Freshwater >...
GACGAACGACTGGCCGGCCAGCGTCATCGCTATGGGTATTGCCTTGGTGGTCCACTCGCGACTTTGGCAGGTCTTGATGACAGCCATACCGCACTCCTGAAACACGATGTCGAACGCGGCGTAACCGTGTCCTATGACTTTGGTCCGGGCCGGGTTGGTGGTGAATTCGTGTTCGTGCCATCCGATGTCGAAACCTCGGCGGAAGATGAAGGATGGCTGATGGGGTATGTCTATGACCGATCGACCGATACGAGCGACTTCATGATCCTTGATGCTCATGACTTCGGCGGCCCACCCCTAGCGACGGTCAAACTGCCGCGGCGGATACCCGCGGGGTTCCACGGGAATTGGATACCTGACCGCGCCATCAACTGAGCCGCGTTCGCTCGGTTAGCGTTGGCGCATGACCATCGTCATCGTATTGCTAGTTGTTGCGGTGCTTGTCGTAGCGGTGGGATTCGCATTGAACCCGATTTTGAATGCGAAGCGTGACGCTGCGCAAGATGCGGCGATCTCGTTGGTAGGTGCTGATGACGTCGTGGTGGTTGAGGTTCGGGCGACGGGGTATGGCACCGATCCACTTGAGGCGGGGGGATTGGATGGCATGGGTTGTTTGGCTGCGAGTAGTTCACTACTTGCCTTTGTCACCTGGGCTCCGCACAAGCACTTTCAGATTTCTCGGGCAGCAATAACCGCCGTTGCCGTTGATCCCGAGGGCGCATCCGAGACGCAAAAGGCAACCATTACCGTCGCCTATTCGGCCGTAGATGGGTCGCCGGTGTCTGCTTCATGGCGACTACCGACATTGGGCGAATGGTTCAAGGAACTCGTTCGCGACATTCCAGCGAATGATCAGACTTTGGAAGCCGAACCGCCCGAGACCGACGGCGGCAAATAGAGTCCGATCCCGTCGGGATTATTCAGATGTTCGGCCATGGTTATGGGCGGCCGCACGCGACTTGACGACGTATCGATTTGGTCGATCGAGCCAGCATTGGTGGCCGGGATGACCTGACTATCGATGATGGTGCTTGGGCCACTGTCGACATAGATCACGGCGCCACTGGGAGTAATCGCTACGGCAAATGGATTGCGGACTACCGGCGAAGGCGGTTGCGAAGCCGGAAGAATGACTTCGGGCTGTGCGCCAAACAGGTCGAATGCGACAATGAGACCATCGGCCGCGCTGGTGACGACAAGTGCCTTCCCGCTGGGAGCAACCGACACCCCAGTGGGTGTCTGAAGCCCGCTACTACCTTGATCGATAATGCGTTTGGCCGTTACCGATGCCGGCCCCGGTGGCATTGTTGGTGTCGGACCTTCAGCCGGCGGGCGGACATTCCTTCGAGTCTCGGTGGTCGTAGTAGTGGGATCAGGCTCACCAGCTGGTTCATCAGTTGCTTTGACGCATCCAGTCACTGCTGCGGGAAACGTTCCCCGAAATCGCCAGACGCCCGCGGTTGGCGTTCGAGCAGACGCAAGGTAAACCGCACCGGAAGCATCTGACGAGAGGCTGAGCGGGGTTGCAAGTGCGTCAGCTATGACACACGGGGTAGGCGCAGCGCTGTCAAATGGAGAAAACCATTCAACTAATCGACCAGTTGCTGGCCCCGAGCGTTGGTTGCCGACATCGGTGGTGAACAACCGACCATCAGACAGGAACGTGCACCCATAGGTTGTCGGCGAATCGACCGACATGTCGCCTGGACTGTCCCAGCCGCCAACCCGGCGCACGCGGAAAGTGTCGATGTTGTCGCCAGTGAGTTGGTAGATACCCCAACCTGCTGTCGCTGGAAATCCGCGCGGCGTGCGGGTCTCGGCAATGACGAATCGTTTTGTTGCATCGGGAGCAAAGCAAATTTGACCATGAGGAGTTGTGCCCTCTGGTCCGGTTCCAGCAGCGACTACTCGTTGTTTGGTAAATGGTGCCACCGAAAGGTAGGCATCGATGTTGCCGTCTACGGCAGAAAAGACGACTCCCTGGTCTTGCGGGACCGTTGTCGTGACTGCACCGGGCTGCTCAGTCGGTGCGATCTCGGGAGTAACAGTTTTCTTTGGCGACGAACATGCCGCGGTTATCGAAACGAGTGATGCCGCTACGAGTGCCAGAGCGACTACGCGGCATTTCCAAGCCTCGATCACACCAAGTTCGTCACTTCTTCAAAGCCATCACGAAGACAGTCAATGAACAGTGACCGTTCGGTGACGGCCTTGGGGTCCATGGCGATGCCGATGTTGAGGTCGTTGCGATACGACAGGAGCGTGAGGTTGGTAGCGGCTCCCGTCATTGGTCCAAACGCAATTTGGCGTTCGAGTCGACCACCGGCGAGGTACACATCAATTGGGGGGCCAGGAACATTGCTCGTCACGAAGTCAATGCCGCGAAGCATCGCGCCGAAAATTCCAGTCGTTGCGGTCACTGGCAGCCGGTTCAGCACAGCTGCAAGCATGTCGGTCAATGCCAGCGCCGGCTCACGTTGCTGCGCCGCCATGAGTTCACGCATCGCATTCATGCGGGCGATGGGGTCGACAATCCCGACTGGCACGGCGAATCGAGCCGGTGCGAACTGATTGCCAGCAACGGTGGCGGTGGCAGCATTGCGGATGTTGATCGGCATGGTCATCCGGAGTTGGTCGATGTCGACACCAAGTGCACGGTGATAACGGGCAAGTCCGCCGGTCACCGCGCCGACGAACGCATCATTGAGTCGTCCGCCCACCAACTTGGACGCCTTCTTCATTGCATCGAGCGGGACTTGAAGTGTGGCGAAGTGGACGCTGAGTGAACGCTGAGTCATCAGCGGACTGAGTGGTTCGGTGGCGGGGCTGATCATTCGAGCCACTGAACTCGCAGTACTGATCGCGTCGACTCCGACGCCAAGTGGGTCTGCGCGTAGTTTTCCGACCTCGTGGAATGCTGAACCCACCGTTCGGGAGATCGTCGAGAATTGTCGCCGCCCTTCGTAGACAAGCGCGTCGGACATGCGACGAGTTTCGCTAATCGGTTGAGGTTCGGGTTCAGGTGGCAGGTGCCGGATCGGAGGATCCGATTCGAGATCGAGCATTTCCATCATGAGCTTGACGCCACCGACACCGTCAGTAATCGAATGATGAAACTTGGTAATAATTGCGGAACGATCGTTTTCAAGGCCCTCAACAAGCGTGAATTCCCACAACGGCCGCGCTCGATCGAAACATTGCATCGCGATGGGAGCGGCAATCTCGAGTACCTCGTCCAACGTTCCTTCGCCGAGTGCGCGCATGAACCGCAAGTGGTAGTCAAGGTCAAAATACGGGTCGAAGTCCCAGCGGGGCGGCGCAATAGACAGGGTGTGACTGCGCACACGTTGACGAAGTCGCGGCACGACGCGGCTCACCCGGTCGATAGTTTGGCGAACCCGAATTGGGTCAAGTGGGCGGTCAAAGAGCAATACCGTCACGATCGTGCTGCGTAACAGCGGATCTTTCTCGATGTTCCACATCAGCGCGTCGGCATCACTCATTCGGGTGTCGAACGCAAAATCGAGGCTGTCGTTACTTTCGCTCACTGGAGACCATTTTCGACTAGTTGCGGCGGATCGATACAGGGGCCGTTCGGGATACTTCGACCGTTCTAGCGTACGTCGCCACGCCGTCATCAAGCAGCGAGGCTGTTGAAGGCGAGCCTGGCGGGAAAAGCTGGCTAGATTTCCTCAGTTCCAGTCGGTTGATATCAAGTTGTCCTAGCGAGAGGGTGAACCTGTGCAGAGATTGTGTGAGGGTCGTGTTTGTGTGGTGACCGGTGCCGGACGAGGCATCGGACGTGAACATTCTTTGATGCTTGCAGCGCAGGGAGCCAAAGTCGTCGTCAATGACCTCGGGGGCTCGATGGATGGCGTAGGCCAAGAGAGCAGTCATGCCCAACAAGTCGTTGATGAAATTCGTGCACTTGGGGGGGATGCAGTTGCCAATGCCGACGACATCTCAGACTGGGGTGGCGCTGAGCGGTTAGTGCAGCAGGCCATCGATGCATTCGGCCAACTCGATGTCTTGATCAACAACGCTGGAATTCTTCGCGATCGAATGCTCACCAACATGAGCGAGGCCGAATGGGATGCGGTCATCAAAGTGCATCTCAAGGGTACGGCTGGACCGTCACATTTCGCGGCGGCACATTGGCGCGAGCGTTCTAAAGCCGGGCATACGATTGATGGTCGAATTATTAACACCAGCTCGCCGTCGGGTATCTACGGAAACATTGGTCAGACGAACTACGGCGCAGCTAAAGCCGGAGTGGCCGCGTTCACGATCATTGCGGCAATGGAGCTTGAGCGTTATGGCGTCACTGTCAATGCCATTGCGCCGGCGGCGCTGACCCGAATGACCGAAGGTCTGGGTATGGGCCAAGTTTCCGACGAAGCAAAAGAACAGATGTCTCCGGTTTGGATCGCCCCAATCGTCACGTGGCTCGCCAGCGTTGAATCATCTGCTGTGTCGGGGCGAGTGTTTGATGTTTCAGGTCGCGCACTTTCGATCTCCGAAGGTTGGCATCGTGGTCACACGGTCGAACCGGTTAATGATCCAACAATGATTGGCCCGCTGGTCGAAGAAATGATGAGCCAGGCCCGACCCAATGCCGACATGTTCGGCCGCGACAAAAAGGACTGAGACTGATGCCAATTAATCCCGATGCGGTGGGCTCGAAGGGCGATCCCCACGAACACAGCTGGAATTCGAAGGATGCAATCCTTTATGCGCTTGGCGTAGGAGCAGGAGCGGCTGACCCGTTTGCCGAACTGCAATTCACCACTGAAAACACCGCTGAGGTGCCGCAACAGGTACTTCCAACAATGGCAGTGGTGCTTGGCGTTGGCGGTACCGGCGCGATGAGCAAGCTGGGTACCTTCAACCCCGCCATGCTCGTTCATGGCGAACAAGGGATTGAACTGTTTTCGCCATTGCCAGTCGAAGGAACGGTCAGCACCGTCAGTGAGATCACTGGAGTGTTCGATAAGACCAAGGGCGCCGTGGTTGAAATGACATCGGTATCGACCGATGTGGCGACGGGCAAAAAACTCTTTTCGAACCGTAGCTCGCTGTTTATTCGTGGCGAAGGTGGTTGGGGCGGCGACCGAGGACCTTCAGGCCCGCAAAACGTTGCTCCTGATCGTCAACCCGATCATTCGGTCACCGTCGACACGAGAAGCGATCAAGCGTTGCTGTATCGCCTTTCAGGGGACCGCAATCCGCTGCATTCTGATCCGTCGTTTGCCGCGATGGGTGGCTTCGATAAGCCGATTCTTCATGGGCTTTGCACCTATGGGTTTACCGGCCGGGTGTTGCTTCACACGCTTTGCGGAAGCGACCCAACTCGTTTTGGTTCGATGGCCGGCCGATTCTCATCGCCGGTATTTCCCGGTGAGTCGCTCACCGTGAACATGTGGGTCGACGGTAATTCGGCGATCTTCCAGACCACCGGTGGCGATGGCCGAGTGGTGCTCGACGCAGGACTTTGTGCGTTCACCAATTAAGCAGTTGTCGCGCGCCACGAAAACTAGAACAGACGTAACTCAGTAGATTCGATTCCGCGAAGTTGGTCGTAGTCGACCTCAACGCAATGGATGCCGCGATCTGAGGCCAGCGTTTTGGCCTGGGGCTTAATGATCTGCGCGACATAGATGCCGCGAACCGGCCGCAATAACGGGTCGAGGTTGAGGCGATCGAGATAACGGGTGAGTTGCTCGACGCCGTCGATTTCGCCGCGCCGTTTCACTTCGACCGCAATCGCCTTACCATCGGCGTCGCGACAGAGCAGATCGACTGGGCCGATGCCGGTCGGGTACTCACGCCTCACGAGCGTCAAACCATCGCCAATTGCTTCGGGATGCGCGGCTAGAAGTTGTTGTAAGTGGGCTTCAACGCCATCTTTTTGCAGCCCTGGGTCTGTCCCGAGTTCATGAGATGAATCACTAATCAGTTCCTCGATGGTGATGGTAAGCGTTTCACCCTTTGGACTGGTTACGACCCAGCGGTCGGGTTGCTCATCGACTCGATTCGGAGCGTTCATCCAGTTGAGCGGCTTATACGCGCCGCCATCAGCATGAATGGCTACGCATCCATCGGCCTTGACCATGATGAGTCGAGTCGCCAACGGCAAATGAGCGTCGAGGCGACCGGCATAGTCAACTGAGCATCGGGCAATTACCAGGCGCACCGCGGCAACGTAGTCGCTGGAAGCCGGTGACCGGTGCTACTGGATATCGCGATTATTAAATCGGTTCCGAATGAGTTCTCGGCGCTCTTGAAGTTCACGGTAAGTAAGGCGCTCCGTCGTTGGGTCGACGCCAAACGAACCTTTGACTCCGGCGAGGTCGATCTCGTAGCTCGCAGGGTCGACACCGACTTCTGCGGCGATGCGATCGCCGTGGGTTTCAGCAAAGTGCATAGAAATCGCGGCGATCTCGGCAAACAAGTCGAGGTCGGGAGCCAGCGACGCGATGGCACCGTCAAGAAAGACCATGTTCTTGACGAACAACATGAGTTCCTTCGGAAGGCGTGCGCCATACCCTAATAATGCTTTGATCACTTTTTGGATCTCACCGATCATCTCGTCGGGAGTAAGCGTGGTGGGGTCGATCGGTGGAGCATCAAGATTCAAATCACGGATAACGGCGTCGAGATCGGTATCAGGTGGGAGTGCGCCGAGGTCTCGAAGGGCTTCGAGTTGGCTCTTGACATCATTCATCGTGGCGCCGATCAGAAGGCGCAAAAATGCACGTCGTTTGGTGTCGTCCATTCGCCCCACGATCCCGAAATCGAGCAAGGCAGTTCGCCCATCGGGCAACACGAAGAGGTTTCCGCCGTGAAGATCGCCGTGGAAGATGCCGTGGATCATGGCACCCTCCATGAAGCCGATCATTCCGGTTCGCACCACACCTTCGGTGTCGACACCAGCGGCAACCATCCCCGCTACATCGTCGAACGCGAATCCGCTCAGACGTTCCATCACCAGCATCCGCGGTGTCACAAGTGTGGGGTGAGGTCGGGGTATGACATAGCCGCGTTGCCCGAGTTCCTGAAACGAACGAGCCACGTCAAGCATGTTCTGTGCTTCGAGGCGAAAGTCGAGTTCCTCGGTGATGGTTTCGGCGAAGAGCTCAACCAACGCAGGAGGATTAGCGAGCGCGGCGATCGGGATGCGACCTACGAGGAACGGCGCCAGCCACGCCATGACTTTGATGTCGGCGTGCACGAGTCGCGCGACCGACGGGCGCTGCACCTTCACAACAACCTTTTCGCCCGATCGTAGAGTGGCGGCATGAACTTGGGCGATCGACGCCGCGGCCAGCGGCACGGGATCGAATTCGGTAAACACCGAGTCAAGTGGTGCGCCGAGTTCGCTTTCAATGACGGCCCGGACTAGGTGCCAGGGCTCGGGTGGCACTTGGTCTCGACACTTTTTGAACTCGGTTACCAGTTCTTCGGGGAACAGGCCTTCGCCACTCGAGATGATCTGGCCCAATTTGATGTAGGTCGGCCCGAGGTGCTCGGCGGCGATGCGTAGGCGTCGCGACAGGTCAGCGCGCGAAGTGGCTCCACCAGAGCGTCGGGCACCGAGTGACCAATTGGCGAGCGCGAAACCAAGGTGGCCCGCGACGCGAATGACTCGTGAGCCGGACGGAAAGGTTCGTGGTCGGGTCAATCGGGGGATTTCGTCGCGTATGACCCAACGGGCGACATCGACGCGGCGACGCCAAGGCATGTGCGACGGATTGACGATCCACGGTGGCGTATCGCTGAATGAACCAATCACAAGGTCCGCAATCACCTCATGGCCCGGGGTGATCAACGCATTATTTGCCTCGGAGGTTACGGCGGTCATAGGTAGTGGAGTCTACGGTTGGTCATGTGCTCAACAACTACCGGGTAATCGAATTGGGAATGTGGGTTGCGGGACCAGGTGCGGGTGCAATTTTGGCCGACTGGGGTGCTGATGTCATCAAGGTCGAAACGCCGTTAGGTGATCCGATGCGCCGGTTGTTCAAGCTGATCGCGGGACACGGACAAACCGAGTCACCGCCATTCGATCTCGACAATCGGGGCAAGCGAAGCGTCGTCGTGGATCTCGCAACACCCGAGGGTATTGACGTTGTTGAGCGCTTAGTTCGTGATGCGGACGTGTTTGTGACGAATCTCCGGCCCGAAGCAATCGAGCGTCTTGGATTGGGTCCGGAACGCATGCTCAAACTCTTTCCGCGCCTGGTCTACGCGAGCCTAAGTGGCTATGGCCTCGAAGGACCTGAGGCGTCGCGGGCGGGCTACGACGTCGGAGCATTTTGGGCCCGGTCGGGAATAGCGTCGCTCATGGCACCCGACGGCTCGCCTCCACCCACGATTCGCTCGGGACTCGGTGACCACGTCACGGCACTGACCACCGTGGCCGGAGTCCTCGCCGCGTTGCTTGATCGCGAACGCACCGGACGCGGCCAGCTGGTCGAAATGTCCCTATTGCGAACTGGCATCTATGCGGTTGGTTGGGATCTCGGACTCGAATTGCGCTTTGGCAAAAACACATCGACCCGCCCGCGTTCAGCAGAAATGAATCCAATGTGTAACTGCTATGTCGCGGGCGATGGTCGGTGGTTCTGGTTGCTTGGTGTTGAATCAGACCGCATGTGGCCCAAGTTGTGCCGAGCTATACAACGCGAAGACTTCCTTACTGACTCTCGGTTCGATTCGGCCCGCGGTCGGCGTCACAATGCCGAGGCACTCATTGCCGAACTGGACGAAATCTTCGGTCGGCTTGACCGCGATGACCTCACCGCGCTGTTCGACCGTGAAGATGTGTGGTGGGCGCCGGTCAATACGCCGGCTGAAGTGCTGAATGATCCGCAAGCGATCGCCGCGGGGGCATTCGTGGATGTCCCCGCCGGAGAAGGAGCGCCTGCACATCGGGCGGTTGCCACGCCGGTGACCTTTCATGGCACTGGCGTGCCGTCGGTCGGCAGCGTTCCCGGTTTGGGTGAACACACCGAGTCAGTGTTGCTTTCGGCTGGTTTCAGCGACGATGACGTGCGTCGTTTTCGTCAGGCTGGAATCGTTGGCTAGGAAGTCGATCTCGTGAAGAGTACGAACTCGATCACTCGACGAATGAAGCGAGCGCCGCTAATGCCGAGGTCGCAAGATCCGCACGACAGATAAGCAGGTCGGGCAGGTAGGGATTGGCATTGTTGTAGCGCAACGGCGATCCATCGATGCGCGACGCGTGGAGACCGGCGGCAAGGGCGACCGCAACTGGAGCGCATGAGTCCCATTCGTACTGGCCGCCGGAGTGGGCATAGATGTCTGCTTCCCCTCGAACGACGGCCATTGCTTTTGCTCCGGCCGATCCCAGCTCGATGAGGTCGCCACCGAGTTGATCCGCAAGCCACGTAGCGGCGGCGGGTGGGCGCGATCGACTGACAATGACTCGGGGTGGCCCCGATGACGTTGGGGGAGTCAGTGCGCCTGCTGACGTGCTCAGCACCATTTCTAGTCCGGGCAGCGCGACAGCTCCTGCGACTGGGTGACCGCCGATGACGAGCGCAACATGCACGGCCCAATCGCTACGCGGCGGCTCGCCGAACTCTCGGGTACCGTCCAAAGGATCGACGATCCACACTCGTTTAGCAGTGAGTCGAGACTGATCATCTTTGCCCTCTTCGGACAAAACGGCGTCGCCAGATGCAATGCTGCCCGCAAGGAGTTCCATGATGAGGTTGTGGGCCTGTCGGTCACCTTCGGCCTTCAGTGTTGCTGAGTCGGCGCCTTCGGCGACCAGGTGGGCTCGAAGGTGAACCAATAACTCGCCAGCTTCCCAGGCAATAGAGGCTGCGAGCGCATGGTCGGCCAACTCGGCCAAGTCAGTGGTAGGCATGGATGCATCGCTTTCGGTTTAAAACGTGAATTGTCGACCTAGTTGGTCGGAATTTCCCACGAAGATCAAAAGTACCCTACGTTGGTCAGCCTGATGGACTACGAACTGTCGAATCTGCGGGCGCTTGAAGCCGAGTCGATCCACATCATCCGTGAGGTCGCGGCCGAGTTTGAGCGGCCAGTCCTGCTGTTCTCGGGGGGCAAAGATTCCGTCGTGATGCTACATCTCGCAGTCAAAGCATTTGCACCCTGTCGCCTTCCGTTTCCCGTCATGCACATCGACACCGGCGAGAATTTTCCTGAAGTGATCGCATTTCGGGACCAAGCGATCGAAACGCTCGGTGCCCGGTTAATCGTTGCATCAGTTCAAGACTCAATTGACCGTGGTCGCGTTCAAGAGGAGACCGGTCCCCGGGCGAGTCGAAATCGGCTGCAGACCACAACGTTGCTCGATGCCATTGAAGAGAATCGCTTTAATGCCGTATTCGGTGGTGCCCGACGCGATGAGGAAAAAGCCCGCGCAAAAGAACGAGTTTTTTCCTTTCGCGATGAGTTCGGCCAATGGGATCCGAAAAACCAGCGGCCCGAATTGTGGTCCCTCTACAACGGGCGCCACGGGCAGGGCGAGCACATCCGAGTGTTCCCGCTCAGCAACTGGACCGAACTTGATATTTGGCAGTACGTCGCTGACGAAGACATCGCGTTACCTTCTATCTATTACGCGCATCGCCGTGCCGTTTTTTCTCGGGATGGCATGTTGCTTGCTGTCGGCCCGTTTGTAACCCCAGCCGAAGACGAAGTTCCGGTCGAAATGCTCGTGCGCTATCGCACCGTCGGTGACGCGTCGTGCACGGGCGCGGTCGAATCGTCAGCTACCACGGTTGAAGAGGTCATTGTTGAGGTCGCAACTACTCGTATCACTGAACGAGGTGCTACCCGCGCCGACGATCGCGTCTCGGAAGCGGCGATGGAAGATCGCAAGCGGGAGGGTTACTTCTAATGGAGATGATGCGAATTGCAACGGCCGGGTCAGTTGACGATGGCAAGAGCACGCTCATTGGGCGACTTCTCTATGATTCGAAGGCCATTTTTGAAGATCAACTTGAGGCGGTCGAACGAACGAGCCGTGATCGTGGGGACGAGTACACGAACCTCGCGCTGATCACTGATGGCCTGCGTGCTGAGCGTGAACAGGGAATCACGATCGATGTTGCCTATCGATACTTCGCCACTCCGAAACGAAAATTCATTATCGCTGACACTCCTGGCCATGTTCAGTACACGCGCAACATGGTTACTGGGGCATCGACAGCAGACTTGGCATTGGTCTTGATCGACGCGAGGAAGGGCATCGTTGAACAATCGCGACGCCACGCGTTTATCGCCTCGCTATTGCGCATCCCGCATCTGGTGTTGTGTGTCAACAAAATGGACTTGATTGATTATGACGAAGCGGTATTCGAGCGGCTCAAGGATGAGTTTCGGCAGTTCGCCACCAAACTCGATATTACCGATCTGACCTTCATCCCGATTTCGGCACTGGCCGGCGACAATGTCGTGCATCGATCAACCAACATGGACTGGTACGGCGGTAGCTCGTTGCTCCACCACCTCGAGGAGGTATTCATTGCCTCGGATCGCAATCTGATTGATGCACGGTTTCCAGTGCAATATGTCCTTCGTCCGCAAAGTGGAGTCCATCTCGATTATCGAGGCTATGCCGGAACTATGGCTGGTGGTGTGCTCAAACCTGGCGATGAGGTCATTGCGCTGCCTTCGGGGTTCACGACAACGATCGAACAAATAGATGGTCCGAACGGGCCGGTCTCGGAGGCGTTCGCTCCGATGTCGGTGGCGATCACGCTGGCTGACGAAATTGATATTTCGCGAGGCGACATGCTCTGCCGTCCCCATAATCAGCCCGAGGTGGGTCAGGACATCGACGCCATGGTCTGCTGGTTGAGCGACTCATCACAACTTTCCTTGAACGCGAAATACATCGTCAAACACACGAGTCGAACCACGCGGTCAATAGTGAAGCAATTGCACTATCGACTTGACGTCAACACGCTGCATCGCGATGAGGTAAGCGACAGTCTGTCCCTCAACGAGATCGGTCGAGTGAGTTTGCGGACAACGACGCCGTTGTTCTTCGACGACTACCGACGCAATCGCGACACAGGTAGTTTTATTTTGATTGATGAGGCATCGAATGCAACCGTTGCGGCAGGCATGATCCTCGGCCCAACGCAGTGACCGATTCGGCCGCCAGTTCAAATATCAGATGGCACTCCGGCGAGGTCGCAAGGTCGGATCGCTGGGACGCCAATGTGCTTGGCGGTGCAACTGTTTGGTTTACCGGATTATCCGGATCGGGAAAATCCACCATCGCGGTTGCGGTCGAGCGATTGTTAGTGGATCGAGCGCACTTGGCGTACTTGCTTGATGCCGACAATCTCCGTCATGGATTAAACGGTGACCTTGGTTTTTCAGATTCAGATCGGGATGAAAATGTGCGGCGGGTAAGCGAAGTGGCCCGGCTTTTCGCTGATGCCGGATGTATCGCGCTGGTGCCAATTATCAGTCCGTTTCGGGTCGGTCGAGACCAGGCTCGCTCGATGCATGTGGCAGCCGGTTTGCCCTTCATTGAAGTGTTCGTCGATACCCCCATCGCCGAATGCGAACAGCGTGATCCGAAGGGGCTCTATGCCATGGCTCGGTCAGGAGTGCTAAAGGGGTTCACCGGGATTGATGCACCCTATGAGCCGCCAATCGGCGCTGAGGTAGTGCTGGCCCCGTCAGACGGTGACGCCACCGAACTGGCGAGGCTCGTGGTTGTTGCACTCATTGAACACGGCGTCATTGACCGCTGATCGAAGTGATTTCTGAGCTGCCCGAGCGCTTTCGCGACCGTTATGGGCGCGCGCCCCGATCTTCACGACCGAAGGTTATTGAGCGGCGCACTAATTCTCGGACGGCGATTTCGTCGGCGCCACCCGCAACGAGGATCTCAACTTGTGCTTCGATGAGGCTGCCCTCATGGTCACAATCATCGATCATCGGTTTTTGCCGTGAGCGGAATGCACCTTGCGGTGCGACTGCGGTGACCAAAATCAACCCAACTGCGGCGCCGGCGGTGATGAGGCCAAAGGTGATCGCAACACCGTTGTTGTCGAGGATTGATCCGAAAATCATTCCACCAATGCCGGTGACGAATACAGCCAACACAAGTCGCCGAATGGTGCGCGGGGTCACAGCGTTGCCTAACCGCGTACCAAGGGTTTGTATTTCAACCGGTGCGGCTGGTCCGCCTCGGCGCCAAGTTCCTTGTGACGAAATGCTTCGTATTCGCTGAAGTTGCCCTCGAACCAACGCACATGCGAATCACCTTCGAAGGCGAGTACATGGGTAGCGACTCGATCCAAGAACCATCGATCATGACTGATGATCACCGCGCAGCCAGCGAACGCTTCCAGTCCTTCTTCAAGGGCGCGGAGGGTATCAACGTCGAGGTCATTGGTGGGCTCGTCGAGAAGCAGGACGTTTCCACCTTCTTTCAACACCTTGGCTAGGTGCACGCGATTGCGCTCGCCACCCGACAGCACTTCGACGGTTTTTTGTTGGTCGCTACCTTTGAAGTTGAACGACGCGACGTAGGCCCGCCCGTTGATCTCACGATTTCCGAGTTTGATTGTCTCGGCACCTCCGGTGATCTCTTCATACACCGTTCGACCAGGTTCAAGACTGTCTCGAGACTGGTCAACGTAAGCCAGCTGCACGGTCGGGCCGACCCGCATTGCGCCTTCGTCAGGAGTCTCGCCCCCCGAGATCATCCGAAACAGAGTGGTTTTGCCGGCGCCGTTTGCACCGATCACACCCACGATGCCCGCTCGGGGGAGGGTAAAGGTGAGGTCTTCGATCAACAGGCGGTCGCCGTATCCTTTGGTGAGTTGTTCCGCCTCGATGACGACATCGCCGAGGCGTTCTCCCGAAGGAATCACAATTTCGAGTTTGTCAGTCCTACCATCGGCGGCCTTTGCCTCGGCTAACAGTTTCTCATAGGCCGCTAATCGAGCCTTGCCCTTTGACTGCCGAGCCTTAGGTGACATGCGCACCCACTCAAGCTCATGTTCAAGGGTTCGCCCTCGGGCCGAATCCGACTTGTCTTCTTGCCGGAGCCGTTCCTGCTTTTGTTCGAGCCACGAACTGTAATTTCCCTCGAAGGGAATGCCTCGCCCGTGGTCAAGCTCAAGAATCCATTGCGCAACGTTGTCTAAAAAGTACCGATCATGGGTGATCGCGACGACCGTGCCGTGGTAGTTCTGCAAGAACCGCTCGAGCCACGACACCGATTCAGCATCAAGGTGATTCGTGGGCTCATCGAGCAGTAACAGGTCAGGGGAACTCAGCAATAACCGACAAAGCGCAACTCGCCTGCGCTCGCCGCCGGAAAGCGAATCAACCGCCGCATCTCCGGGGGGCGTTCGAAGCGCATCCATGGCAATTTCGATCGTGCGTTTGAGATCCCAGGCTCCGGCAGCTTCGATCTTTCGTTCAAGTTCGGCTTGCTCATCACCGAGCTTTTCGAAATCGGCATCAGGGTCCGACCATTTCGCCAAGACGGCGTCATAGCGTTCAAGGAGCGACGCGGTCTCGCCTAATCCGTCCATCACATTTCCGATGACATCTTTGGACGAATCGAGTCGCGGTTCCTGTTCGAGCAGTCCCACGGTGAAGTTCGGACTCAGGCGTGCTTCGCCGGTGAAATCGGAGTCGAGCCCGGCCATGATTTTGAGCAGCGAGGATTTTCCCGATCCGTTTGATCCGAGCACACCGATCTTGGCCCCCGGATAAAACGAGAGCGTGATGTCTTTGAGCACCTCACGATCCGGCGGGTAAAAGCGACTGACCTTGTGCATGCTGAATATGAACTGGGCACTCATGGGGACAGACGATACCGATATCGACCGCATTGGACCGAATGCAAATATTTCATTCGCAATGACTTGTCCACAAAACGCCAAACGCCCCGCCTGACCGGCGGGGCGTTTAGGACCAAAGCTAGGACGCGTCAGCGCTTGCGGGCGACGGCCTTCTTGCGTGCGGGTGCTTTACGGGCGACGGCCTTCTTGCGTGCCGGAGCCTTCTTTGCCGCGGTCTTGCGTGCGGGTGCTTTACGGGCGACGGCCTTCTTGCGTGCCGGAGCCTTCTTTGCCGCGGTCTTGCGTGCGGGTGCTTTACGGGCGACGGCCTTCTTG
>Ga0194043_1001129_pt1 | contig 15098 bp, 6 predicted proteins | sample JunL4415m_MetaG_FD_161274 | JGI IMG/M metagenome (GOLD analysis project Ga0194043, IMG submission 161274) | Anoxic zone freshwater microbial communities from boreal shield lake in IISD Experimental Lakes Area, Ontario, Canada - Jun2016-L442-15m | ecosystem: Environmental > Aquatic > Freshwater >...
GATCTACACCGTCACCGCGAGCAAGTCGGGGTTCACTTCGCCATCAGCGCCCGTGTCGACGGACGCTATAGGGGTCGAGCAGGATGCGACTTTGCTGGTCACCTTGCTCCGTAAGCCCACGCTTACCGTCACGGTCCGGGACCAAACCAACAGGCTCGTGTCGGGAGCAACCCTCGCGATCAGTCCCACCCTCACCTACGTAGACAACGGCAATGGGACCTACACGACAGCCAATCCCACTGTTGGCCAAAGCTACACCGTCACCGCGAGCAAAACGCCGGGGTACACCTCGCCATCAGCGCCTGTGTCGACGGGTGCTATCGGCGTCGAGCAGGATGCGGCTCTGAGTCTCCCCGTCACCAGGACCTACGGCATTCTTATCGTGAACTTCACGTTCCGAACGACCGACAGCGTTGGGGCCAGCTATACGATCCATGTGTACAATGCGACGACCCATGCGGAAATCACTGGCGCTAGCTTCACCGTCACCAAGCCGGCAAGCGGCGTACTCTACACCACTGAGAGGCTTCTACCCCCGGGCTTCTACTCGCTCAGCCGAAACGCCCCGTGGTCGACGTCTGTCGCCGTTCCAGTGCCGGCGGAGCTGACCGCGGGCGGCACTGCGACCGTCACCATGACGAGATCGAACTAGGATGATCATGCGACGCATCAGAGATGATGGAGGGCTCTCACTCACAGAGCTGTTGGTCGTCTCAGTTCTGATGGGTGTCATCCTTGCGACGATGTATCTGCTCTTTGGGGCTGCGTCCACCATCGCCGACCGCTCGACCGCGCGTGCGATCGCCACGGACGAGGCTCAGCGAGCCATAGATACCATGAGCAGGGAGATCCGCGAGTCTCAGGAGAACAGGACTCCCAACGACGACAGCAAGGGCGGCGTGTTCACCATAGCCGAACCAAACCGAGTCCAGTTCTTCTCCGACGTCAACCACGACAACGGCCCTGAACTCGTGACCTACTACCTCAGCGGTAGCAGTCTGCTACGCACGGTTGCTCCGTGGAATCAGGCACCGACCAACACCCAGCCCTGGACCTTCGGTTCAGCGGGGACACCCAAGGCGCTCGTGACGAACATCGACACTGCAGGCGGGCCGATATTCTGCTACCACAGCAAGAGTCCTGGGACGGCCTCGTGCGCGCGGGGTACCTATGCTGTCAGGTATCACGGTTTTTGGATTCTTGGCAGCGGAGGAACAGTCACGGCGCCCTACGACAACAAGTCTCCGATCTCGATGATCGGCATCAATTTGGTGAACAAGCAGCCGTCTTCTGGCGGCAACTACGAGACGGCACTGTCCGACTCGTTGGTTCGTCTGCGTGCTTCGCAGAATGCAGAATGAGGTGCAGCAGCGATGATTCGGTTTAGAAGGGCTGTTCAGAAGGGCGTGTCGGTTGTCCAAGATGACTCGGGCATTGCGCTCGCGAGCACGGTTCTCGTCTCGGCGATACTGTTTCTTCTGGTGATGACGGTTCTGGCGCTCGTCTCGTATCGCGAGTCGCAGACGAGCCATTACACCGAGCGCACACAGGCCATGCACGTTGCCGATGCTGGGATCAACGAGTACATGTACCGGTTGAGTCAGGACTACACGTACTATCAGGATCCCGCACATCCCGGCACGGCGCGATCGCTTGGGCCGACGCAGATGGAGGGCGGTTCTTGGGTCGTTACCGCGACTCCACCAACGACGAATCCGGACCAGAGTGTTACCCCACTCACGCTGTACTCGGTGGGGACGCTTGCCGACGGCACGAAGCGCAGAATCACTTCGAGGGTGGGCTTCCCAACCACAGCTAAGTACGTGTTCTTCACGGATCAGAGTACAGGTGGCTGGGGGCTCGGTTTGAACGCGATTGTATACGGGCCGGTCCACACAAACGGCAACATATACAACCAGGGGATCATCAAGGGCACCGCCGAGGCGAGTAAGATCTGCTACGTCGGCAGCTCTAGCGGCACCCGGCCGACGAAGCCTTCGACCGCCTATCCTGGCGGGTGGGTCGACAATGCGCCCTCCATCTCGTTCTCCGCGTTCACCCAAGGCGTTGGCGATCTCAAGACGACGGCACAGAGCACGAGTACGTGGCGAGGTCTGTCGGGCACGTCGTATGGCTATCAGGTCGTCATGGACGGCGCTGAGGTCGTCATCACGAAGGTCACGGGCATCAACTACAAGAAGCCGAGCAACAGCAGTTCGCCCGTTGTCACGGCCCTGCTCGGCGAGCTCCAGCTTGATTCGACTTCTTCGCAGAGGGTGACGATACCCTCAACCGGCGTCTTCTACTTCGATGACAACATCTATGTCCGCGGCACCTACTCAGCGAACGTCACCATTGGCAGTGCGAAGATCATCTACATAAACGGCAACATCAACACGGCCACCTCGACGAGCCCCGCCACCTGCGGACTGGTTGCGAGCGATTCCATATACCTGCAGTATTGGGCTGACTCAGTGCCATCTCCGCATATAGTCAAGTGCGCGATGCTTGCCACGAGTCCCCAAGGGACGGTCGGCGCGCAGGCATCGGGGAGCAACAGCCTTCCGGGCACGGCTCCGACGCAGCAGTACAACACTTCGTCGCACGCGTGGGAAGACTACATCGTGCCGGGAACCAGCAACGGCAACCCGATAACGGGCACGAAGTCACTGACGCTCTACGGGTCGATGGCTTCGGCGACTCAGCCCTCGATATCGGGAGCATACAGTCCTCGTAACTACAACGGAGACGAGCGTCTGAAGAACAATCCGCCGCCCATGTACCCCAAGATTCCGGGCTTTGCCTTGCAGATCGACAGCTGGCTCGAGAACTGAAAGACCCAAACGGCGGTAGAATCCCTTTGAGGCGGTCCTTCGAAGGGATTCCTATTGTGGGCGACATAGACTGCAGGGTTGCGGCGGCTCGCGGCCTCTTGAGTGGCGCTGGCGGGGGAGCGTTGGTCGCTCTCAACGTCGCCAACGTTAGGTACTTGAGCGGGTTTGAGGACGTGTGGGATGCGGAGCCGTTCTCACTCCTGCTCGTCACGGAGCACGAAGCCATCGTTTTCACCGACAGCCGCTACTCGGAGTCTGCCGAGCGGGCATCGAGCGACTCTCCTTGGGAGGTGGTCTGTGCCACCGACGACCTTTGGTCTGATGCACTCGCACGAGCAGCCCAGTCGGGTGCCACGTGCGTGGTCGTCGAGTCATCCGCACCGTACGCGGTCGTCGAGCAGGCGCGAGGGAAGTTCGCTGGCGAGATCGTTCCGACCGGCGGTTGGGTCGAGGGCCTGCGCGCGGTTAAGGACGAGGCCGAGATCGACCGCATTGTGGCAGCCCAAGCGATTACGGACGAGGCTTTCGATCACGTACTCGGCTTCATTGCCGTCGGCATGACTGAGGTCGACGTCGCTCTGGAACTGGAGTTCTTTATGCGTTCGCACGGATCTGATGGAATCGCCTTCCCACCGATTGTAGCGAGTGGTCCCAATTCCGCTCTCCCACATGCGCATGCAGGCAAGCGGGTGGTGGCTTATGGCGATTATCTCAAGATGGACTTTGGGGCTCGGGTCGGGGGGTACTGCTCGGACATGACGCGGACGGTGGTGATCGGCAAGGCGAGCGCGCGTCAGCGCGAGATCTACGAGACTGTGCTTGCCGCGAACCTGGCCGGCATCGCAGCGGTGAGGCCGGGGTTGCCCAGTCGCGACATCGATGCGGCCGCACGTGCGGTGATCGAGGCCGCAGGTTTCGGCGAGTGCTTCGGCCACGGTCTGGGGCACGGCGTCGGGCTCGAGGTGCACGAGCTGCCAAGCGTGGGCGCGCGGAGCGAAGAGCCGGTTCCTCTCGGCAGTGTTGTCACCATCGAGCCGGGCGTCTACGTGCCCGGGTTCGGCGGTGTTAGAATCGAGGACTTAGTGGTGGTCGAGGAAGCGGGGGCACGCGTGCTGACGCGCTCGACCAAGGAGCTCATTGAGCTGTAGATTGCGCCCGCGTGCGCGCGGCGAGACGGTGAAGAAGGAGTACGGCTGTGGCTGTGACGACTGCGAACTTCAAGAACGGCATGTGCATCATTCACGACGGCAAGCGCTGGACGATCATCGACTTCCAGCACGTCAAGCCGGGCAAAGGCGGCGCGTTTGTGCGCACCAAGCTCAAGGAGCTCAAGAGCGGGCGCGTGGTTGAGTACACGTTTCGGGCCGGAGAGAAGTTCGAAGACGTTCGCATCGAGACCAAGAAGATGCAATACCTCTATAGCGACGGCGACACGTTCTACTTCATGGATAACAGCTCGTATGAACAGGTCGAGCTCGACAAGGACTTCGTGGGCGAGCAGGCCAAGTGGCTCAAGGACAACGACGAGGTCGAGATCATGACCGCCGACGGCGAGTACATGGGTGTCGAGCCGCCCATGTTCGTCGAGCTCGAGGTCACCGAGACGGACCCTGGCTTCAAGGGCGACACGGTGCAGGGCGGCACCAAGCCGGCGACCATGGAGTCGGGCGCGGTCATCCAGGTCCCGATGTTCATCAACACCGGTGAGGTCTTGAGGATCGACACGCGCGACGGGCGGTACATCACGCGGGTGTAGGGGAAGGGGTGCCGCCGACGGCTGGACGATGTGGTCATTCGGACAGTAGTACTTGTGACGGCTACCGGCGGTTCAGGAACCTTCTCGACTAGGTTAGCCCGCCCTGCTCGCGTGCGGATGAGGCGTGCATAGAGGCTCAGGTCGGTGCCAACTCCTGCCGATAGGCAATCCAGAGAGGTTGCTCTCGGCATGGCGGCGGTTTGGGCGACCAGCCAAGCACCGCCCGTGGGTGTGAGCATCGACAGTTGTCATTGCGCAATATGATAGTATCCGCCTTGGGAGTATCACCGCAGCAACTGAAGCAGCTTTGACGCAGCAGCAATTGAGGGAGGACGCGTTGGCTCCTGTGGTTTTTGGCGCAGCTCCGCCGCCGGCCGGTCCGGATATCGGGATTGGCCCTTTTCGGGTTTCTGAGCTCCATCTCTTGGTTCAAGAACGCCCTCATTGCGTGCGGCGTCGCGGGTCCGCCGATTGCAGGCGGGGTCCGGGGCTTTCGGGGAGTTGGTCGGGGGAGTACCGCCGGTTTGGCGGCACGAGCACGTTGCCGACCTCGAGTCTGTTCCAAGCGTTGGTTGAGTACGTCGATGGAAGAATCGGGACGCCCACGCCGTGGTGCGCCGCTGTTCCGTTTGGGGGCTGACATGAAGTATGGACTTCGTTCGTCGCTTTGCGCGCTGGCGGTGTTCGCAGCGCTCTTCGTGGCGACCACGGCGCTTGCGCTTGAGCCACCCACTATGCAGCAAGTGGCGAAGTACCAGGCGGATGGAACCCTGCAGGAGAGAATCGCAGCCGCAAGTGCTCTCGGCAATGACAAGGTCGACCCGAGTCTAGTGTCTTCATTTCGCTCCCGGGTACTGGCCGAGCAGAGCGGCATCGTGCTTCCCTTTGGGCTGTGGGCACCGCCTCCCGCGTGGCAGAACGGACTGGCGACGACAGGGACCCAGAAGATCTTGGCCGTCTGCATCGACTTCCCCGACTACCCCGCGACGATTCCGATGTCGAAGATGCAGACACTGATGGATCGTCCGGACAACCCGCAGAACACTCTCGATGCGAACTATCCAGTGGAGAGTCTGCGGGCGTTCTATCAGCGGTCGTCCTACGGCCAGCTCGACCTTCGCACCGACACATACGGCTGGTATCGGTCGCCAGTGCCTCGATCCGAGATTCCGACGACCGCGGCCGCCTTAGACCAGCTCGTCTCTGATGCTTTGGCTGTATATGATGCGCAGGGCGTCGACTTCTCTCAATACGACAACGACCACAACGGTACGATCGACTACTTGATGGTCTATTGGACCGGACCGCCGGGTGAGTGGGCCAGCTTCTGGTGGGGCAGCTTCTATAGTGGCTGGGTTGGCACTGCGCCAGTTCTCGATGGCGTCAGTCCGTCGGCATTCTCTTGGCAACAAGCGAGCTCGACCGGTCAGAGGACCGCGATCCATGAGACTGGCCACGCGCTGGGCCTGCCCGATCTGTACGACTACGACGATAAGGTGGGCCCGAACGGCGGTGTCGGCGGATTCGACATGATGGCCAGTGGCAATGACCACAACGCTTTCAGCAAGTGGATGCTCGGCTGGAGCACGCCGACTTTCGTGAACTCGGGACAGAGCAGCGTGCCATTGAGGACTGCTGCCAGTAGCGGGGACTCGCTTGTCGTCATGCCCGGGGCTTCTGCGGCGAACATGTTCTCGGAGTTCTTCATGGTCGAGAACCGTCGGCCCTCCGGAAACGACAGCCTCATGTTCAAGAACCCGGGGCTCACTGTTTGGCACGTGGACGCGAGGCTCAGCGGCTCGGACTTCGCGTGGAACAACTCGTTCACTTCGCACAAGTACATTGCGGTCGAACAGGCGGACGGTCTCCACCAGATTGAGGCGACGCCTACACCCGGCGTCTTCGACGCCGCCGATACGTGGACCGCAGGCAAACGGTTTGCGCACCTGACCATGCCTGCGAGTACGCGCTACGATAGCTCAAACCCCGACGTCACTCTCGACTCGATTGCGTTTGCCGGAACGACGGCGACCCTGCGTGCGACGGTTGGGTCGATGAGCTTCGGTAGCTTGCTTGGCACGGTGAGTTCGTCGGGTGGCGGAGCGATTGCGGGCGCCACTGTGTCCGTGCCAGGCTACGCGGCTGTTGACGCGTCCATCGATGGAACGTATTCCGTGCCTGGACTCGATCCGGGAACCTACGACGTGACGTACCTGAAGCCCCGCTATACCCGTAAACACCAGAGTGTGACGATTTCGTCGGGCACCGCGACCACCAGAGACGTTGCCCTTGTCCCAGCACCGCCCGGCCCGTTCTACGTTTCAGTCGCCGGCAGCGATGAGACCGGTGATGGCTCCATTGGTTATCCATTCGCGACTGTTCAGCACGCGATAGATGTCGCCGTGTACGGAGAAGAGGTCTACGTCCTGGCCGGCATCTTCAATGAAGATGTCACGATGAAGGACGGTGTCTCGCTCTGGGGTACCGGTGCCACGATCTATGGGACCGGCTCGGGGCCGACTATTACGGCGAGCGGCATCGGCGCAACCACCACGATTTCCGGCTTCACGATCAGCGGTGGCAATGGAGTCTGGGGCGGTGGCGTCAGCTGCACCAACTCGTCATTGGTCATCAGAGGCAATACCATTACCGGGAACACGGCTTCCGATGGCGGGGGCATCAGTTCCACCGACTCCTCGCCGACCATCACCGGCAACACCATCAGCGACAACACCGGCGGTGGCATCAGTTCCAGCGACTCCTCGCCGACCATCACCGGCAACACCATCAGCGATAACCCAGGCGGTGGCGTCAGCTCCACTGACTCCACGCTGACGATCACCGACAATACGATCACCGGGAATACGTCCGCCGACCGTGGCGGCGCCATAGACTTCGTGGACTCCTCGCTGACGATCACCGGCAACACGATCGCCGGGAATTCGTCGAGTCTCTTTGGTGGCGGTATCAACGGCTCGGGCTCCTCGGCGACAGTCGTCGGCAATGAGATCTCTAAGAACATGGCCTCCGGAGGTTATGGAGGAGGCATCAGCTTCTACAACTCCTCGGCGACCATAGACGACAACCGCATCACCGGTAACACGGCCGCCCAGTACGGCGGCGGTGGCATCTATTTGTCCGAGTCCGCAACGACGACCGTCACGAGCAACGACATTTCGGGGAACACTGCTTCCATCTACGGCGGCGGGGCCATCCTTTGCGCCAACTTCTCGCCCAGCAAGGTCCCCTCGGTGACCATCAGAGATAACACCATCACGGGCAACAACTCCAGCGGCTATGGAGGCGGTATCAACTGCTTCAACTCCTCGCCGACTATTACCAACAACGATATCTCCGGGAACAGTGCCATCAATTACGGCGGCGGTGGTGTCTACTGCACCAACTCCGCTTCGACCATCACCTCCAACACCATCACGGGCAACAGTGCCTCCAACTACGGCGGCGGCGGCATCCTGTGCGCCAACTTCTCCGCGTCGGCCATAGCTAGCAACACCATCTCGGGCAACACCTCGTCGAACTACGGCGGCGGCGGGATCGCCTGCTACGACTTCTCTTCGCCGAGCATCGTCAACAACACCATAACCAGCAACGCAGCGTCGGTCTGGGGAGGCGGCGGCATCTACATCGGCCGCAACTCCTCGCCCAACATCATCAACGACACCATCACTCAGAATACGGCCGTCAATGGCGGCGGCATCTACGCCCAGAATGTGTCTCCCTCGCCCACCATCGTGAACTGTATCGTGTGGGGCAACGGCGACGACCTCTATCGCTGCTCGGCGACCTACTCCGACATCAGCAGCGTCGGGGATACGACTGGTCTGGGCAACATCTCGGCGGGTCCGAGTTTCGTTTCGACTGGGACCGGCGATTTCCATCTGAATAACAACTCCCCGTGCATCGACGCCGCCACCTCAACGGTCGCCCCGGACTTCGACAAGGACGGCAACGCCCGTCCGCACGGCGGCGGGGACGACATCGGCGCGTATGAGTGCGTCTTGCCCTACACGCTGAAGTACAGTGCGGGCCCCAACGGCTCTCTGACCGGCACGTCCCCGCAGACCGTCGTGTGGGGTGCCAGCGGAACGGCAGTCAGCGCGATTCCAAACATCGGCTATCACTTCCTGGACTGGACAGACGGCAAGATCACCACCCCGCGCACCGATACCAATGTCAGAGCCGACGTCGATGTCACCGCCAACTTCGCTATCAACACCTACACGCTGAAGTACGCGGCCAGCTCCGAGGGAACGATCTCGGCCGGAGTCGCCTCCCAGACGGTGAACTACAACGGCAGCGGCAGTTCGGTCACCGCCTCGGCGACCACACCGGGCTACCACTTCACAAGCTGGTCTGACGGTTCGACACAGAACCCGCGCACCGACACCAACGTGACGGCCAACGTCAACGTCACCGCCAACTTCGCGATCAACACCTACACGCTGAAGTACGCGGCCGGCTCAGGCGGCACGATCTCGTCCGGCGTCACGTCGCAGACGGTGAACTACGGTACGAGCGGCACGGCAGTGACCGCCTCTGGCGGCACGGGCTACCACTTCGTGAGCTGGTCTGACGGTTCGACACAGAACCCGCGCACCGACACCAACGTCATGGCCAACGTCAACGTCACCGCGAACTTCTCGATCAACACCTACACGCTGAAGTACGCGGCTGGCGCCAACGGCACGATCTCGTCGGGTGTCACGTCACAGACGGTGAACTACAACGAGAGCGGCAGTTCGGTCACGGCCTCGGCGACCACGCCTGGCTACCACTTCACGAGCTGGTCCGACGGTTCGACGCAGAACCCGCGCACTGACACCAACGTCATGGCCAACGTCAACGTCACCGCCAACTTCGCGATCAACACCTACGCGCTGAGGTACGCCGCGGGCGCCAACGGCACGATCTCGTCGGGTGTCACGTCACAGACGGTGAACTACAACGAGAGCGGCAGTTCGGTCACGGCCTCGGCGACTACTCCCGGCTACCGGTTCCTGAGGTGGTCTGACGGCTCGAGGCAGAACCTGCGCACCGACACCAACGTCATGGCCGACGTCGACGTCACTGCGAGTTTCGCGACGATCGGTCCCGTGATCTACGTTGAGCGTTGGGGCAGCGACACGACGGGAGACGGTTCCATGTCCTACCCGTTTGCGACCGTGCAGCGGGCCATAGACGCTGCTGTGTCAGGGAACCAGGTGCGGATCGGAGTAGGCAGTTTCTCCGGCAACATCAAGATGAAGAGCGGCGTGTCGATCTACGGCTCGGGACCGCTCTCAACGACTCTTACCGGCGTAGATACTGAGCCGATCATCACCGTAGAGGACATCGCGGCGAGCACTACCATCGCCAGTCTCGAAGTTACCGGTGGTGCGAGCGGCATCTACGTCGACAACTCATCACCCATCATCACAGGTAACATCATCAAGGAGACTTCGGGCACGGTTCTGGCGGGCATCAACTACGCCGGAGATAGCATCCTTTGCGTCAACTCGTCCTCGCCGTTGATCACCTACAACACCATCGACGGAACTGACGGCAAGGCCACGGGAATCAAGTGCATATTGTCGTCGCCGACCATCAGTTACAACACCATCACGGACGCCAATGCTAGTGGCATCATCTGCGCTTTCTTCTCCGCGCCGACCATCAGATACAACACGATCACGGGCAACTCGGCGGCGGTCGGCGGCGGCGGCGGCATCCTGTGCGAGGATTCCTCATCGCCAATCATCTCGGACAACAGCATCACGGGGAACAGTTCCGAGAAGGGCTACGGGGGAGGCATCTACTGCTCTAACCTCTCGTCGCCGGCGATCAACCACAACATCATCACCGGCAACACCGCGTCGACCTACGGCGGCGGAGGCATCTACTGCTCCAATTCCTCGCCGACCATCACCAGGAATACCATCGGCGACAACAGGGGCGGCAACTACGGCGGCGGCGCGATCCTGTGCGCCAACCTCTCGACGCCGGTCATCGAGGACAACGCGATCGCGCGCAACACCTCGGGTGGCTACGGCGGCGGCATCTACTGCTCGAACTCTGCCCCACGCATCACCAAGAACACCATCGAGGGGAACACTTCCTCCAGCTTTGGCGGTGGCGGCATTGGCTGCTCCGGCTCTTCGCCGGTTATCATCGACAACGCCATCACCGGGAACTCAGCGTCCAACTACGGTGGTGGCGGGATCCTGTGCTACGACTCCTCCTCGGCGACCATCGCCAGCAATACCATTTCGGCGAACACGTCCTCCAACTACGGCGGCGGCGGCATCTGCACCTACGAGAACTCATCGCCGTCCATCGTCAACAACGTCATCACCGGGAACTCGGCGTCTGTCTGGGGTGGTGGCGGGATTTACAGCGGTCTGCGCGCCACGCCATGGATCATCAACAACACCATCACGGGGAACACCGCCGTCACCGGCGGCGGTGTCTACGCGAAGGATCCGTCCTTTAGGCCCACCATCGTCAACTGCATCGTGTGGGACAACGGCGCGGACGACCTATACGGCTGCTCGGCGACCTACTCGGACATAGGCACCGCCGGAGACGCCGTCGGTACAGGGAACATTTCCGCGGGTCCGAGCTTCGTTGAGACGGCGACCGGCGACTTCCATTTGAACAACGATTCTCCGTGTATCGACGCAGCCACCTCGACGGGGGCGCCGCTCACCGACAAGGACGGCAACGTCCGACCGCACAACGGCGGCTGGGACATGGGGGCCTACGAGTGTGTCCTTCCCTTCACGCTGACCTACTCCGGGGGGACGAGCGGATCGATCGAGGGCACCAGCCCGCAGACGGTCGACTACGGCGAGGACGGCACCGAGGTCATTGCGGTTTCCGGTCCCCACTACGACTTCCTGGTCTGGTCGGACGGCGTAGCGACGGCCACCCGCAGGGACCTCAATGTGACTCACAACATCAACGTCACGGCCGAGTTCGTCCTGGAGAGCTACACGGTGACGTACACCGCCGGTCCAGGAGGTTCGATTGACGGCATCAGCCCGCAGACGGTTGGCTGGGGTGAGAGTGGCACCATGGTCACGGCGGTTCCCGATGGCGCGTATCGGTTCGTGAAGTGGTCCGACAATGTCGTGACAGCCAGCCGCACAGATGTAGACGTGACGGCAAACAAGACGGTGACCGCTCAGTTCGCGCTCAACGTGTATTCCCTCACGTACAACGCTGGGACCGGCGGTACGATCAACGGGAATGTGTCGCAGTCGGTAACGCATGGCGGTTCGGGTACGTCGGTCACCGCGTCGGCGACCATCGCCGGCTACAACTTTGTAAACTGGTCCGACGGCTCGACTGCGAACCCGCGCACCGACACCAACGTGCAGGGCAACATAGACGTCACCGCCAGTTTTGCGTCCGGCACCCCAGGTACCTACTTGACCGTCTATCGCTTCTACAACGCGAAGCAGGCGGTGCACTTCTACACGGCCTCGGAAGTCGAGATGCAGAACATCAAAGACACCCTCGCGGACACGTACCACTTTGAGGGTGAAGCCTACAAGATCAACACAGCCAACCCGGCCAACAACAAACCGCTGTACCGCTTCTTTAACAAGACAACGGGTGCGCATTTCTACACGGCCTCAGCGGCCGAGATGCAGAACATTAAGGACAACCTCTCGGCTATCTACAACTTCGAGGGCACTGCATACGACGTGTGTACGAGCCCGGGCGGCTCGACCCCAGTCTACCGTTTCTACAACATGAAGCAGGGCGTGCATTTCTACACCGTCTCTGCTGTTGAGATGCAGAACACGAAGGACAAGCTCTCGGCAACCTACAAGTTCGAAGGTCCAGGGTTCTGGCTGGCTCCGTAGGTTCGCGCGTAGCGCAGCATGATTCGCAGCGCCGCGGCAAGTAGACCTGTGCGCGCGTTCAGCCTCGTATATACTCGTCATTCACACACTGTCCGCTCGGACGCGACAGCCAGAAGGCTCGCGCCCGTTTGATGCACGCCTGACGCGAGGGGAACCGCGATGCGACCTGTGCACATCACCGACACGACGCTGCGTGACGCGCACCAGTCGCTGTGGGCGACGCGCATGGAGATCGGCGACATGTTGCCGATCTTGCCCAAGATGGACTCGGTGGGCTTCTGGTCCCTCGAGGTGTGGGGAGGCGCCACGTTCGACGCCGCGCTGCGCTTTCTCGACGAAAACCCCTGGGAGCGCCTCCGGACCATCAAGCAGCACTGTCCCAACACGCCCCTGCAGATGCTGCTCCGAGGCCAGAACCTTGTCGGCTACCATCACTACTCCGATGAGATCGTCAGCCGATTTGTCCACGCCACCAAGCGCAACGGCATCCACGTCTTTCGCGTGTTCGACGCTCTTAACGACATCCGCAACGTCGTGGCCTCAGCCGAGGCGATTAAGGAATGCGGCGGCCTGTTTGAGGGCGCCATCTCCTACACCGTGAGCCCCGTGCACACACTCGACTCCTTCCTCGAGTACGCGCAGGAGCTCAAGGACCTCGGCGCCGACACCATCTGCATCAAGGACATGGCCGGAATGCTCACCCCCTTCCGGACCGAGAAGATGGTGCTCGCTCTCAAGAAGGAAATTGGGCTTCCGGTCCATCTTCACTGTCACTACATCGGCGGCATGGCGCCCATGAACTACGTCAAGGCCGCCGAAGCGGGCGCCGACATCGTCGACACGGCGGTCGTTGCGCTGGCGTTTGGCAATAGCCAGCCGGCGGTTGAGACCATCGTAGCCGCCCTCAAGGAGTCTCCCTACGACACCGGGCTCGACCTCGATCTGCTCTTTGAGATCGCCACCTACTGGGAGGGCGTGCGCGAGCGCAAGCAGCTCAAGCGCGGTATCACCACGCTGCTGTCGATGGAGGTGTTCAGCCACCAGGTACCCGGCGGCATGATGAGCAACCTGGTCTCTCAGCTGGAAGTGCAAAACGCGAGCGACCGGCTCGGCGACGTGATGCGGGAGATCGCAATCGTTCGTGCCGAGGTGGGCTATCCGCCGCTCGTCACGCCGCTCTCACAGATTGTCGGCACCCAGGCGGTCATCAATGTGCTGACGGGCAAGCGCTGGAGCGTCGTTCCCAACGAGATGCGTGACTACATCCAGGGCTACTACGGCAAGGCACCGGGTCCGATGGACCCCAAGGTCGTCGAGAAGGTGCTTGCAGGATCCGAGGTGCTGGGCGCCGACGTACGTCCTGGTTCGCTGGTCAAAACCACGTTTGCCGAGGTCGAAGCCGAAATTGGGGACCTCGCCAAGAGCGAGGAAGATGTCTTGATGTACGCGCTGTTCCCAAACGAGGCGCGCCAGTATCTGTCCGCTCATCAAGAAGGCGCCGAGAAGGCCGTCTTCCTCATGAGCGAGGAACTTCATACCGTCAGGGAGGACGAAGCCGTGGACGTAGGCCAGATTCGCGAACTCATCAAGGTCATCGAGGCCTCAGACGTTTCCGAGGTTGTCATCGAAGAAGGCGACACCAAGATCACCGTGCGTCGCGGATTCGTGGCCGCAGCTCCTGCCGCTCCTGCGGCCGCAGCGCCGAGCGCCGCAGCCGCGCCAGCTGCCGCTGATTCGGAGTCGCTGGGTTCAGTCGGCTCTCGCCCCGCGTCGTGGAAGTCAGTCATCGCGCCTATGGTGGGGACGTTTTATGCTGCTGCCTCGCCGGGCACTCCGGATTTTGTCTCGGCAGGTGACTCCTTTGAGGAGGGCGCCACGCTGTGCATCCTTGAGGCGATGAAGCTCATGAACGAGATCGTCGCCGAGGAAGCCGGAGTAATCCGCGAGGTTGTCGTGAGCAACGGCGACTCGGTCGAGTACGGTACCGTGCTCTTCTACTACGAGGCCAGCTAGCCGGAGGTGCCCGTGTTCGATCGTATCCTCGTCGCCAACCGCGGCGAAGTCGCCCTGCGCGTCATCAGAGCCTGCAAGGAGATGGGCGTCGAGTCCGTCGCTGTCTACTCCGAGGCCGACAAGGACTCGCTGCCTGTAGCGATGGCCGACCACACCGTGTGCATCGGGCCGGCGGCCTCTGCCCAGTCGTACCTCAACATGCCCAACATCATCTCGGCGGCGCTGCAGACGGGTGCGCAAGCGATTCATCCCGGCTATGGCTTCCTTGCCGAGAACGCCGCGTTCGCCCGTGCATGCGAGGACTCGGGGCTGGTCTTCATCGGCCCGTCACCGGACGCCATTGAGCGGATGGGCGACAAGTCGGTCGCACGCGAGACCATGGCCGCCGCTGGCGTGCCCACGGTTCCGGGCAGCGACGGGGCGGTCGAATCCTACGAGGAAGCACTCCTCTTTGCCGAGCGGGTGGGATTTCCGGTGCTCGTCAAGGCGTCGGCAGGCGGCGGCGGCAAGGGGATGCGAGTTGCGCACGACCCCGAGGAGCTTAAGGTCAACCTCGTTGCGGCGAAGACTGAGGCGGCTGCGGCGTTTGGCAACGACACCGTCTACATTGAGAAGTACCTCCTG
>Ga0194043_1001131_pt1 | contig 15072 bp, 13 predicted proteins | sample JunL4415m_MetaG_FD_161274 | JGI IMG/M metagenome (GOLD analysis project Ga0194043, IMG submission 161274) | Anoxic zone freshwater microbial communities from boreal shield lake in IISD Experimental Lakes Area, Ontario, Canada - Jun2016-L442-15m | ecosystem: Environmental > Aquatic > Freshwater >...
TCCGGCGGCCGAGGCGGGGCCGGCGGCGGCTTCCTGCAGCAGTCGGGGGGCGCAGGGGTCGAAGCCCCCTTGCGCGCCCGTCGGAGCACAACGGAGCGGGCAGCAGCCCTCTTCCACGGTCCCCGCCCGCGCCTTTCACGAAGCCGGAGGAGCGCATACCCCTTGCCTTTCGTAGCGGGGTCCGTGGACCCCGCCTTGCTTCACGGATTCCCAGGGGCCAAAGGCCAAGGGATCAAGGGGTAGGGGGGGGTACCGGGAATCATCTCGTCGGGGACTTCATTGGTCGTTGCCGCAGAACTGATCATCAGGGCGCCATTTGAGACTAGCCCCATTCTCGCCTCCTCCAACCACTCCGCTCAGCTCGGCTTCGCCCAGCTCCTGCAGGGCGCCAATCTCCTCGGCGCTGCAGTCGAAGCCCTCGGCGCCGATCAGCGCCATTCTCGCCTCCACGTCCTCGACCGCCATCACCCGCTCGCGAAACGCCTCGTCGCTCTTCATCTTCTCGATGAGCTCCTGCGCCGCCTTCTTGCTCATGTCGCCGCCTTTCGTCGCCGGACTGGGCCACTTCTCGCGCGGCCGGCCTCCGCACCGACCGCTCCCATCGTACAATGATAACTTATGGAATACTAGCCCCTGTGGTGGAACATCGGCCCAGGTCGCCGCGTCCGCGTGCCGCCTGCCGACCTCAACGTCCGCGCTGAGCCGCGGGCAGACCCAGATGCGGGTTGACCAGGTTGCGGGCGGCAAGGCCGGCCGTCACCGCCTTCAGCACGTCCAGCCAGACGAACAGGGCCACGCCCGTGGCGAGCGCCGTGCCCAGGCCGAGGTGCAGTTGCACCACCGGCCAGAGGGCGCCGAGCGCGCAGAACGGCGCGACGCCGAGCAGGCCGCCGCCCACGAAGCGCGCGAGCGCGAGCACCACGAGCAGGGCCGGCGGATCGAGCCCGCGGGCTGCGGTGAAGCGATGTCCTCCCGGCCCCTTCATGATCGTCCGCCTTGGTTCGTCGACTCCCGGGAGACTGAGTCCCCCTGTCGCTCCTACAGGTTCTTCAGCATCCACGCCTGCCAGAACTTGTTCGCCGCCGGGGTGGCGCTGTGACCGCCGCTGTAGACCTTCCAGGTCTTCAGCTTGGGCGCGGCGGCGAGGAAGGCCTTGGCGTCCTGCATGGCGTTCGAGTCGCCGCTTCCGTTCAGCAGCAGGAACGCCGAGCCGCGGTTGTGGCCGAGGTAGTTCACGGGGTCCCAGAGCGCGAGCTGGGCCGCCACCTGGTCGCCTTTCGCTCCTTTGGGGAGGCCGCCCAGGCCGCGGTAGTTGGTCACGGGCCGCGCCATACCGATGAGAACGTAGGCCTTGATGCGCTCGTCCACGCCGGCGGCGATGCCGCCGAGCAGATGGGCGCCGTTGCTCCAGCCGACGAAGCCGATGCGCTGCGCGTCGATCTGGGGCAGCGTCGCGAGCAGGTCGAGGCCGCGGTGCGCCTGGGTCACGGTCTGCACCACCGCCTGAAGGTCCGCCTGTGGATCGAAGCTCCAGTAGGTCGCCCAGGCCGGCTCCTGGAGCAGGAGCCCGGCGTACCCCTTGCGAGCCAGGGCCACGGCGTCGTCCATGAACATCATGACGTCGGCCTGCCACCCCGGCGCGTAGACGACGGCCGGGAAGGGCCCCGCGCCCTTCGGCGTCACGAGGTAGCCGGTGGCCTGATTGTCGCCGACGTTGAACCAGACCGTGTCGACGGTGCAGCCAGGCTGCGGTTCGGCGGGCGTCGTCTCCAGGCCCAGCGGCTGGGCCGCGTCGTAGGCGAACATCGCCTGGAGCTCGGCGAACGGCGGCAGCTTCTCGCCGGGCTTCACCACCGGGATCGGCGCCGGCGACATCGTCGCGCTCCAGCTCGGCGAGGGCGAGGCCGTGAGGGCCGCCCCGCCGGCGGCCGCGGACGGCGAGCCCGACGTCGTCGTGCCCGAGCCGCCGCAAGCGGCGAGCAGGAGCGCCGCGAGCGCGACGAGCAGCGCCGGCGCCGAAACAAAGGCTGCGGATGATCGTTGTTGTCCTGGACGTTTCATCATCAGGGTCCCCCTTCGAGCGCAGTGAGAAGGCATCGAGGCCGCGGCAGCGCGAAGCGTGTGGCCGCGGCCGCCCTGTCGAAAAGGATCAGATCAGCAGGCAGAGGCCGCCGGGCTCGGCGGCAGGGAGGCCTGATGGGGTGAGGCGCTCCCGGGCCGCGGGTCCGGCGCAGGGAGGGGAGGAGGGAGCCGATATTCTTCAAAGTGCAGGCGAACCCGACGACCGCAGCCAGCACTACGCGGGCGACGATCACGAGGCCATCATCGCTACCCATGGAACGTATGGCCGGCCTCCAGACTCGGCGGGCGTCTCTGATGGGGACGATGTACTCCCGACAGGCGATGAGGTCAAGCGTTTGTCGGCTTGCGAGTCGACCGCTCCGTATTCCGGCTGCCATCAGCACCGCGAGCGTGGTCGGCCTGAGGATGCAGGGAGGGGAAGGTCGCGCCAAGGCACGATCACGATTGCGTCTCGTGTGCGAGCGCGAATCCGAGCCTGCATCAACGCCTCTGCCACTCGGATGACACAGTCTGCGCGACGTCGGGATGAAAGGCGGCAAGGCGGGCGGGGATCTCGGGACCGGGGATCTGACCGGGGCCCGAATGCGCCGCAGGCGTCGCTGGGCTGGTCGACGCTGCAGCCCGCCATCAACGCACCCTCAAATGGTCAACCTCTGGGCTATCGGCCTCAGCGGCCGCGCTGAGCCGCGGGAAGCCCCAGCGGCAGGTTGACCAGGCTGCGCGCCGCGAGGCCCGCCGCCACCGCCTTCAGCACGTCAAGCCAGACGAACGGCGCCACGCCGGTGGCCAGCGCCGTGCCCAGGCCGAGGTGCAGCTGCGCCGCCAGCCAGACGGCGCCGAGCGCGTAGATCGGCACCACGCCGAGCAGGCCGGCGGCCACGAAGCGCGCGAGCGACGTGCGCCCGCGCGCGCAGACCGCGCCGGTCACCAGGGCCGCGAGCACGAAGCCCCACAGATAGCCGCCCGTGGGCCCGAAGAGCACGCCGAGCCCGGAAGTACCACCCGCGTACACGGGGGCGACCAGGCCGAGGACGAGATAGGCGAGCACGCTCAGCGTCGCCAGCCGCGGCCCGAGCAGCATGCCGGCGAGGAGCACGAACAGCACCTGCAGGGTGAAGGGCACCGACCCGATGGGGATCGCCACAAAGGCGCCGGCGGCGATGAGCGCCGTGAAGAGGGCGGCGGAGGTGAGCTCGCGGGTGGTGAGCGGCGACAATCGTCAACCTTGTTCGCTTGAACGGAGTTGACAATCTAGAAGGCCCCCGGGCGCGTGTCAAGGCGTGGAGGGCGGCCGCCCAGGGGCCGACCGGCGCGAGCCGGGTCGGCGCTCAGAGTGCGCCCGGCGTGCGCAGCTTCATCCTGATGGTCCGGCGGGTACTCACGGATGTGCTACCGGGGCACACCGCGTGGCAGACTCCAGCGGCATCAGCACATCCACGCCGCTGCGTCAGCTCACGGTCGGCTCAAAGCCGGCGGCCTACCTGCCTCTGGCCAGGTCCGTCCACGGCAGCGCCCAGATCCTGCGATCCATCTGCCTGCGTTCAGCGCCGCCGTGGACCAGGAGACCGGCGGCCTGCGGCGAGCCCCTCAAGAAGGCCCTGAGTCCGCGCACGTCTGCGGCGGCGGGGCGGCGCGTGGCCTTCGCCTCGATCGCCAGCACCCGCCGGCCGTGCTCCACCACCATGTCCACCTCATCGCCCCGATAGGTGCGCCAGTGCATGAGCTCAGCGGGCGGAGTCAGCAGATCCGCGAGCAGCCTCACGTGGTGGCACACGAGGCCCTCGAAGAGGCCCCCGGCTTCACGCGAAGCCGCAACGGCGTCGGCCGAGTAGTGCCCCGCCAGAAAGGCGCCGAGGGCGGGATCCAGCCACTGGAACTTCGGCATCTTCATGAGGCGCGTGGTGCGGTTCCCGGCGTAGGCCGGCAACCGCTGCGCCAGATAGCCCGTCTGCAACAGATCGAGCCAGCGGCCGACGGTGGCCGCGCTGACCCCGCTGCCCCGCGCCACCTCCGACTCGTTCAGCAGCCCGCCGGCGCGCAGCGCGAGCACATGCATGACGCGGTGGAAGCTCTGCAGCGAATCCACCTGCGAAAGTTGCCGCAGGTCACGGTCGAGGTAGGTGGCCACGTACCCGCTCCACCAGGCCTGCGCCTCCTTGCCGGCGGGCCCCAGCAGCGCCGGCATGAGGCCGCGCACCACGACGCTCCACGGGGAGACCTCGGCGACCTCCGGCGCGGATGCGCTCCACGGCGCCTCCTCCGGGCGCTCCAGAAGGTTGCGAAGGATGAGGGAAGGTTCAGCGTCCCGCTCCCACTCACCCAGCGACAGGGGACGCAGGACCAGGTAGGCCGCCCTCCCCGCGAGGCTCTCGCCGACGCTCTTCATCAGCAGCAGGTTCGCCGAGCCCGTGAGCACGAAGCGCCGCGAGCGGTCCGCGTCCACCGCCAGCTTGACGGCGCTCAGCACCTCGGGGGCGCGCTGCACCTCGTCGAGGACGATCTCGCGACTCCCCTCCCACAGTCCGGGGGCAAACGCCGCCGCCTGGCGGCGAACCTCGGGATCGTCGAAGGAGAGGTAGTCCCAGGCGCTGCTCGGGGGGCTCTTCCGCACGAGAGTGGTCTTGCCGGTCTGACGCGCTCCCGTGACCACCACTACCGGAAACGCCTCCAGGAGGTCCTGATAGCGTCTGCCTATCCAGCGCTCATGGAAAGGCGCTGCAAGCCGTGATGCAGTTTTCGTCATCGCGTGACGATACTAGCACAGCAAGCACTCGCGGCGGGGCTCATGGGGCGACCAGGCGCAGCCATGGGGAGAGCGGATCGGCCGTCACGAGATCACGTCGCCGCTCCACAGCATCTGCAAGAAGTCGCGCCACGGCAGGATGTGAATGCCCCCGTGCACCCGTGGCGCGCGCTCGTTGCAGACGATGAATGCGCGTGCGGGGCGGTAGCCCTCGACGAACGCCTTGAGCGGACGCAGGTCCGCGCTGTCGATGCGGTTCGCCCCCTTCACCGCGATGGCCACCGCCCCCTGACCGAGGATGAAGTCCACCTCCAGACCGGACTTCGTGCGCCAGAAGCTCACCTCGTGGTCCAGCTCCCGGTAGGCGCGGTGGGCCAGCAGCTCCATCAGGATGAAGTGCTCGAGCGCCCGCCCGAACTGCTCGCCCTTCGCCTGGGCGATCTGACGGTGGGTGATGGCCCCGGCGACGCCCACGTCGAACAGGTAGAACTTGCCGGCTCTGACGATCACGTTGCGGTCCTGCCGCTTCTTGTACGGCGCGAGCATGGTGCCCAGCAGCGTATCGACAAGGATCTGGTAGTACTCCTTGACGGTCTTTGCGTCTATGCCGCAGTCCCTGGCGATGTTCGCGTAGTTCGTCAGCTCTCCGTGCGAGTAGCCCATCGCCTCGAAGAACCGCGAGAAGGCGGGGATGTTGCGGGTCAGGCCTTCGGCGAACACCTCCTCCTTGAGGTAGTCCCCGACGTAGGCCTGCAGCGACTTGCGATATCCCTCCCGCAGGTAGTGCGCGGGTATCATCCCACGGTTGAGCGCTCTGAGCAGGTCCAGATCGGCCACTTCCGCCGAGACGAGCGGGTGCATCTCGTAGCGCCAGGCGCGGCCGCCCAGCAGATTCGCCTTCCCTCGCACGAGCTTCCTTGCACTGGAGCCGCAGAGGACGAAGCGCAGGCCCTTGTTCTCGATGAGCCAGTGGATCTCATCCAGCAACCGCGGCACCTTCTGCACCTCGTCGATGATGATCGGCTCCTCAAGCCGCCGCGGGTCTGCCGCGAGGAGTCGTTCACGCAGCAGGGAGGGGCGCTTGACGAGCTCGAAGAAGAGATCGGTCTCAAGCAGGTCGTAGCTCAGGCTGAGCGGGAAGGCCGCCCTGAGGAACGTGGTCTTGCCCGTCTTGCGTGGTCCCCACAGGAAGGCCGACTGTGCTTTCGGCAGCTTGATCTGCAGCGCTCTGGATATCATCGACATAATGGATGCAACTCCTTCTTGGGTGAACTGATACGGAGTATCATCCCGTATGGTCACTACGTCAACGTGCGTCCGGGCAGCGCTTCCGCTCCTCAGCGGGCGGCTGCAGGAGCGCAGGGACGTCGCGCTCCGCGCCAAGGGCGGGGCGGCGGCGCGGGCGCGGCGCAGGCGTGAGCGCCCGCGTGAGCGCCCGCGCCGCGAGTGCCGCGAGTCGATGCGCCGGCGCCCTCCGCTCACCGCCGGCCCGATGCAGGTGAAGTTGCGATTCGGAAGCCTCGTGGTAGATATGGTTGGCATAGACCCAAGGGGTGAGCCATGTCGCGGACCGCGAGGCTCTTCATGAACGGCCGCGCAGCCAGGCGAGCCGCCTGCCAGCGGAGTTTCGTTTCTCTGGTCGCGAGGTCTTCATCGAACGGCAGAGGGATGCGCTGATTATCAGGCCGAGGCCCGTCGGATGGGATGACCTCTTCGCCCGACCGTCGCAGGTTCCGGCGTATCTCCTGGCGGAGCGCGAGGATCCTGAGCCCGAGAGGCTTGGGCTGCTGTGATGCGCTCCATCCTCGATGCCGACAACCGCGGCGGAGCACTATGGGGATGTGCGCGCAGAGCTGCAGAGGAGCGGCGCGCCGATCGGCGCCATGGCCATGATCGTCGCCGCCCACGCCCGCAGCCAGGGGGCGACGCTGGTGAGCAACGCTGCCCGGCGCTTCGCAAGGGCGCAGGGTCTGTTGCTTGCAGACTGGGCGTGAACGCACGCCACTCGCCGGTACGTGTACGCTGTGGCGGTGAGACAGACACGGACAGACGCCGGCGCACGAAAGGGGACACGCGGCGATCCGCAAGCCGCCGGCAGGAGAAACGCCGGCGCCATCCCCGGGTGGTGCTCCGAGGTGATGCGATACGCCAACGCGATCCCTGGACAAGTCGATGGAAAGGACGGATGCAGCGATGGAAGAGGCATTCAGTGACAAGCAGACCGTTCTGAAGACGCTCCAGAGTCTGCCTGAAGACGCCACAATAGAAGAGGCCATGGAAAGCCTCTATCTTCTCTTGAAAGTCAAGACGGGATGCGACCAGGCGGACTCCGGCCAGACCGTTTCGCATGCGGAAGCTGAGACTCGGATGCAGAAATGGCTGAAATAAGATGGACTCTCCAGGCGCTGGCCGATGTCGAAGCCATTGCCGACTACATCGCCAAGGATAGTGCACACTACGCTCAGGTCGATGTAAGCAAGCTATTTGAAGCTGTCTGCCGTATAGAACTATTCCCGGAGTCAGGTAGAATCGTTCCGTAAATCAATCAAGAAGATATCCGGGAAATACTGCTCGGCAACTATCGTATCATCTATAGGTTGAAGGCAACGTACTCTGAAATCATCACGGTCTACCACAGTTCGAGGTTGTTGAATGAGGATGATATGACAGGCCGATCTGCAAGGTGAGCGTGTAGCTCTTGTTCGTCGAGCGCAGGTGCATCTCGCGGCGCAGGGTGCGCTTCGGCGTCATCGCATGGCCGGCCGCGGCCCAGAAGCCGGTCTGGTCGCGCAGGGCGTTGACGTTGCCCGCTGTGAGAGAGCCGGCCTCCAGGACTCCGACGCTTCAAGCGCGTCAGAGCTCGCCGGCGAGCCCGAGGATGCGCCGGCGCACATCATCCGAGATCCACATGCCGCTGTCGATGAGACGCGTGACGAGCGGCGCGATGCCTTCCACCAAGCCCTGCGACGTCGCCTCGAACACCACGCGCAGCGTGCCCCAGACCGGCAAGCCCGCGGCGCGGCTACGGCAGCCAGTCGAGCGCGCCGCCGCGGTGCAGGTAGACCAGCGGCGAAGTGCTGAAGATGGCGTCAGCCACGGCCCTGTTCCAGATCGCGCAGTTCGTCTTCGAGCGGGAACACCCGGTAGCGACCCAGGTTGAGCAGGAGCTCGACGCGCGCCATGCCCGCCAGTTCGGCGGCGCGCCCCGACGAGAGGCGGCCGAGCTCGTACAGCTTGACGGCCGCCAGCATCAGTACCTCGCGGCCGAAGCCGGCTTCGTCGGTCTTCTCGGCGGCCGCACCTGATCGGGCACGTTGATCGCGATCTGTCGCATCGTCATCGCGCACACTCCTGGTCTGTGGCTGAACCCAGAATACCCTTTCGCGGACGACGATACCGGAAACCCTTTCTTCGCGCGGGTGATCGACGTGCCCGGGTAGCAGCACAAGCACATCGACAGCAGAGGTGACACTCCCGAAGGCCCCCGGGCGGCTGTCAAGACGCAAGAGGGCAGCCGCCCGGGGGCCGACCGGCGCGGGGCCGGGGTCGGCGCCCAGAGTGCGCGCTCGGCGTCGGCGCTCAGGGTGCGCGCTCGGCGTCGGCGCTCAGGGTGCGCGCTCGCGGTCGGCGCCCCGAGTGCGCGCTCAGAGCTGCAGCGTCACGTCGCCGCTGTGGAAGCGCCGGATCTGGCGCTGGGGCAGCTCCACGAGCAGGGCGCCGCGCTCGTCGATGCCGGCGGCGCGGCCCGCCACCGGGCCTTCGCGGGTCTGCACGCTCACGCCCTTGCTGAGCAGGTAGTCGCGCCGGCGGAAGCCGTCAAGCGCGCCGTCGAACCCGTTGGCGACCGCCTCGGCGTAGTGCGCGTCGAGGGCGAGCAGCAGGCGCGCGAGCAGCTCGCTTCTGTCGACGGGCTCTCCGCCGGCGATCTTCAGCGACGTCGCCGTGCGCCGCAGAGCCACGGGCAGCTCGCTGTACTCGGTGTTGACGTTGATACCGATGCCGACCACGACCCAGTCGACCTCGTCCTGCTCGCCGGCGACCTCCAGCAGGATGCCGCCGACCTTGCGGTCGCCGATGAAGAGGTCGTTGGGCCACTTGATCTTGATGGGCGCCGCGGCCAGCGACTCGATGGCCTCGGCGGCTGCGCAGGCGGTCACCAGGGTGAGCAGGTGGACCTCGCTCATCGGCAGGGCGGGCCGCAGCAGCACCGAGAAGAGGAGGCCCTTGCCGGCCGGCGAGGTCCAGCGGCGGCCGAGGCGGCCGCGCCCCGCGGTCTGCGCCTCGGCGATCACCACGGTGCCTTCGGGGGCGCCGCTGCCGGCCAGTGACTTGGCCTCGACGTTGGTCGATTCGATCTCGTCGTAGTAGCGGTACGAGCCGCCGAACCTGCTACCCTCCGTGCGGTCGGTGAGGTGGCCCATGGAGAGCCGGCAGGGCTCGTCCTCGAGGCGGTAGCCGCGCCGCGAGACGCCGAGGATGCTGTAGCCCCGCGAGCGCAGCGACTTGACGTGCTTGTGTACGGCGTTGCGCGAGATGCCGAGCGTGGCGCTCATGACCTCGCCCGAGACGAAGCCGGGGCTGCCCCTAAGGATGTCAATGACCGTCTTCTTGCGCTGGCTCATGTGGTTCGATTCGATGTAGACAACGGCTGTCGGCGCTTCCATCGTGTCTCCTTGCTGGACCCTGTCGGTGCGGATGCAGGCTAGCGGGAGACGCGCTGCGGTGAATCATACCCAGGGTGTGGTTCGGGCACCCCCCCGGGTGGAGATGCGCGGCGCAGCCTCAGGGACGGTCGCGGGAATGCCCGGTGGCTTCCTTGTAGGCGAGGATGGCCGCGACGCGGCTGCGCACGCCCAGCTTGCTGAAGACGTGATTGACGTGCGTCTTCACCGTCGTGAGCGAGACGAAGAGCTCAGCCGCGATCTCCTGGTTGCGCCGCCCCTCGGCCATCAGCCGAAGCACCTGGCGCTCCCGTTTCGTGAGATCCGGGAAGACCGGCCCGGGCACGAAGGCCACTCCGGGGCGCTGTTCCAGCGCCGTCTCGACGGCCCGCGCCAGGGCGCCATCGCGGATGCCCCGGGTCGCGGCGAGGACGCCGGCGAGCACGTCGTCGGAGGCTCGTGTCGCGGCCGCCCGGACCGCCGCCGGGGCGAGCGCCGGGCTGTCCGCGACCAGAGCCTCGACCAACTCGGCAAAGCCCCAGTGGCCGGCCAGGGCGTCCATGAGGCGTTGCGCGAGATCCTGTGACGGCGCGCTCGCCAGAGCGAGCGCCGCGACCGCGGGCCTGGGGCGCAGTTCCTGCGCCAGGAGGTGGAGGTGCCCCAGCTCGAGCTGGCGGGGCACACAATCTCGCAGCAGCTTCGCGCTCAGCTCGCCGTCGCCCGTCGTCTGAGCGACGATGGCGGCGTAGAGTCGCGCCTTCTGAGCGACGAACGAAAGGCCGGCGCCGGAGGCGCGGCGTGAGACGGCCAGAAGCCGCGACGTGTCGCTGTCACCGAGCAGCGCCCGGAGGTACAGAAGATTCGCCTGCGAGTTGAGGGCGATGTACGGGTCTCTCTCGAAGGCCACGCTCTCGGCGGCCGCGGTGCATGGCGCCAGCGCCGCCTCGAGGTCGCCGGCGCGGCGCAACAACGTGGCTTCGTGGCTCAGCCCGAAGGCCATCAAGGTGGGCTCCTCGGCGAAGGCCGTTCCATCCATGGCCCGGCGGATGATCGTGAGGCCCTCGGCGGCGTGCCCCTGGGCGCCCCTGAGCAGGCCGATGTTGACTGCGACCATGTCGGCGGTGGGCGTGTAGCCAAAGCGCTCGGCCACCGCGCACGCCTGCTCGAAGAGCGCCAGGGCCGCGGAGTAGTCGCCGAGCCCCAGGTCGACCAGACCGCTCGTGTTGAGGATGGTGGCCCTGACCGCACCGGAGGTGTCCGCGGGCCGAGGGGCGGGCAGCGCAGCCCGCGCCGCCTTGAAATCCCCCCTATAGTAAGCCGCGTGCGCGCGAAGCGCCCGGGCGCGGATCTGCTCGGCCGGGCTGGCTCGGTCGGCCACGGCGTCGGCGGCCGTGAAGGCGGCCTCCGCGGCGTCCCAGCGGCGCATGTCGAGGGCCGCGGAGCCGAGGCTGAGGAGTGTGTGCATCCTCTGCTGATCGGTCTGCGCGTGCGCGAGGGCGGCCTCGCAGGCGCGCGCCGCCACGGCGGTGTCTCCCTGCCAGAAGAGCGCGCACTCGCGCATGGACAGCGCGTGGTACAGGCCCCACTCGTCTTTGGCGGCTGCGCAGGCGCGCACGGCCTGGTCGATCTCGCGGAGCGCCGCGGGGTAGTCGCCGTCGCGGCTGCGAAGCTGCCCCGCGATGAGCCTCGCCCAGGGCGCGGCGGCGCCTGACTCCGCCGGCAGCCTGCCCAGCCAGGAGCGCAGCCTCTCGCTGGGCAGGCTCTCCAGCCCGGCTTCGCCGCCGCGGGCGACCACGGCGAGGGCGTCCAGAGGCTGGTTGGCGTTGAGGTAGAGCTCCACCGCCATCTCCGCCTCGCCGACATCCTCCAGCGCGGCCGCCGTCTCGTGCTGCAGGCGGCGGAACGCCGGCTCGCCCTCTTCCTGCAGGTATCTGTGCCTCAGGAAATCGCGGAAGAGGTTGTGGTAGCGGTATGCGCCCTCCTCGCCGGTGGCGAAGGTGAACACGCGGTTGGCCGCGAGGTGCGCGAGGTAGCGGTGCGCGGCGTGCGTGCCGGCGAGCCGGTTGGCAAGCCCGGCGGTGATGGTCTCGAGGCAGCACGTGCGTCTGAGGAAGGAGCGGGTGGGCTCGTCCTCGTGGCCGTACACCTGCTCCGCGAGGTAGGAGTAGATGTCCTGCTTGAGGCGGGGGTCCGCGAGGGCCAGCTCGAGCGAGCCGAGGTCGAGCCACTCGAGGGCCATGCCGGCGAGCACGATACTCGCCGGCCAGCCCTCGGTGAGCGCGACCAGGCGCTCTACGTGCTCGCGGCGCGGCCGCCGGCCGCTGCGCGCCGCGAGCACCGCCACGGCCTGGTCGGCGTCGAAACGCAGCGCCTCGGCGCCCATCGCGGCGACGTCTCCGGCGAGGCGCATGCGGTTCACCGAGAAGGCGGGGTCGTAGCGCGTGAGCACGATGAACCGCAGGTTCGCCGGGAGATCGGCCAGCAGGTAGTCCAGCGTGCGATTCAGCTCCGCGGACTCCGCCGCCTCGTGGTAGTCGTCGAGGACGATGTACACGTCGCGGTCGACCCTGCGCTCGCACTCCGTGACGAACAGCGCCCGCATGTGTTCGATGGGGAAGGGGGTCTCGGCGGTGGTCCGCAGGCGTTCGCGGATCGCGTCGCCGAACTCGGCGAAGCGCCCTCTGAGGGCTTCGGTGAGCGCCGCGAGAAAGACGACGGGGTCGTGGTCGAGGACGTCCAGCCTGTACCAGACGCTGTCGATGCCGAGGCGCTCGATGGCGGCTGCGGCGACCGTGGTCTTGCCGTAGCCGGCGGGCGCGCAGAACAGCGCCAGCCGCCGCCTGGTGGCCTGCCTGAAGTCGGCGAGCGTGTCGGGGCGAAGGACGACGTCGTCTGTACGCGGGCGCGCGAGCTTCGCCGCGACGGGGCTTGGTGTGAGCGACCCTGTACTCAACCTGCGTGACCTCGGATGCTGTGGGGAGCGGTTGCCGGAGGGAGCAGAACTATAGCAGGGGCATCGCCGCAAAAGGTGCAGATCCCCGCCCGGGGTGGTTGACGTTTCGGGGGAACGCCTCTCCGTCACGGGCGCGAGTGCGGCTGGATCGTGTCGCCGCCCGACGCAGCGGACAGGCGGCGGGGCCCCGCGTGACGATGCCCGCCGATTCAAGTCCGCCGTCCCCACTGTCGATGATGGTACGAAGAGTTGGGTTCCTGCCCGCAGACGAGGGGCTGTGCCCTTGCGCGGCACGTGCCTTTCAGCCTGCGCGGCTCGCTGAAGCGGCGTGACGCCCGGCGTCTCGCCTCCACAGGAGGTACCACATGCCGCAGTCCGCGACACCCACCGACAAGCCGGTCGCGCGGCGCGCCCGCAAGGTCCTCGTCCTGACGCTGATCCTGCTCACCATCGCCCTGGCGCTTCCCGCCGGCGCCTCGGCCTTCATCTCCAGCGGCGGCCACGGCTGGTTCACGCAGAGCTCGGGGACCACCGCGCATCTCCTCAGCGTCGACTTCATCGACGCCGGCCGCGGCTGGGCGGTCGGAACCGGCGGTACCATCCTCGCCACCACCAACGGCGGCGCCACCTGGAGCGCGCAGACCTCGGGGACCACCGAGGTGCTCTGGCGCGTCGCCTTCCCCGACGCCACTCACGGCTGGGCGGTGGGCGAGAACGGCGCCATCCTCGCCACCACCAACGGCGGCGCCACCTGGAGCGCGCAGACCGCGGGGACCGCCCACAACCTCTCGGGCGTCGCCTTCACCGACGCCACTCACGGCTGGGCGGTGGGCAGCAAGGGCACCATCCTCGCCACCACTGACGGCGGCGGCGCGTCGCCTACGCCGTCGCCCACGCCGACACCGACCGGCGACGGCTGGTTCGCACAGACCTCGGGGAGCACCGCGTACCTCGACGCCTTCGTCGATGCCAAGCACGGCTGGGCGGTGGGCGACAAGGGCGCCATCCTCGCCACCGCCGATGGCGGCGGCCCCTCCGTGAAGGCACGCTACAAGGTGACGCCGCCGGCCGTCCCGTCTCGCGTGCGCGCCGGCGAGCCGCTCGAGAGCTGGGGCACGGTCAAGCCGGCGCTGACGGGCGGGGACCGCATCGTGGTCTTCTGGGAGCACTTCATCGGGGGGCGCTGGGACATGGTCATGGCGCGGAAGCCCGCGGCCTCGTATCGCACTGTAGCTTCGTCGACCAGGTACAGCGTGAGCGTGGTGTTCAACGGGACCGGCAAGTGGCGAGTTCGTTCCACGGCCGGGAATCGCGAACCTGTGACCTCGGCGGTCAGGAAGTTCACGGTGTACTGACGCCGGCCGGCGGGATCGGGAACGATCGCCCGCCGACTCGCACGCGACTGTCGGGAGAGCTCGGGGAGCAGTGCCCGGCTCAACGGCGTCGCCTTCAGCGACGCCGGCAAGGGCCGGGCCGTGGACGAGACAGGCATCATCCTCGCGACTACGAACGGCCGCGTCTCTCCAGCGCCGACAGCGCCCAGTATCACCAGGATCCAGCCTGCCTCCGCCAAGCGTGGCGCGCGGCAACCAGCGCGCCGGGCCGCCGTCATGCAGACACTCCCGCGGGGAGAACCCTGCGGTCGAGCCCGGTCGTGCCCTCTGCAAAGGGCCGAGTCAAGAACGGTGGGCGAGATGTCGATACACATCCTTACACGCGTGTGTCCCAGCGCGGAACGAGCCTGGGGCAGTTGGCCAAGGGAGAGCGGCGCGAGCGCGCCGCAAATGAGCTGGGGGTGGCGCGAATGAGACCGCGAGTTTTCAGCGCAGGCAAGCACGGCGGGTCCGACGGCATCCGGGGGGGCTGTCGGCACAGAAGCACCGGTGTCGGGGCCACCGTCCTCCTCGTCAGCATTCTCGTGGTCATGGTGTTCGGCGCCGCGAGCGCCTCGGCCACAGCGGCGTCGAAGACCGGCAAGACGGTCTCCGCGATGCTTGAGCGTCCCGGCATGGTCTGGGCGCCTCACGCGGGGGCGGGCGCGACGCGGAGTCTGCCGGCGTTGGCGCCTCCCGTCGCCGCAAGTGCGTCCGGCGCACCTCGCGTCGGTTCCGGCGGCGCCATCTTCTACGACGGCTTCGAGGGGGGTATGTCGAGCTGGTCGGTGTGGTCGGCGAGCGGCGCCCCGGCGTGGGCCACCACCACGTATCGCGCCGCCGCGGGCTCGTCCTCCGCCTATTGCATGGGGAGTCAGATCCCCGGCCCCGGCCCCTACGCCAACAACATGAACACGTACATGAGGGCCGGTCCGTTCGATCTATCGAGCGTCACGGCGGCGACGTTCCGGTACAAGCTGTATTTCATCACTGAGATGGGCAAGGACTGGGTTTCTGCCATGGTCTCCATCGACGGCGACGCGTTCTATGGGCCGGGGTCGTCAGGGAGCAGCCAAGGCTGGGTCGACCGCAGCATTGATCTGACGGCAGTCCCGACCCTCGGCAACGTGTGTGGCAAGAGCCAGGTCTGGATTCTGTTCGTCTTTCAGAGCGACCCGGCGATCACCTACGAGGGCGCCTACGTGGACGAAGTCAGGGTGCTTTCGGGCTCCTCACCGACGCCCACACCGACGCCCACAC
>Ga0194043_1001138_pt1 | contig 15029 bp, 10 predicted proteins | sample JunL4415m_MetaG_FD_161274 | JGI IMG/M metagenome (GOLD analysis project Ga0194043, IMG submission 161274) | Anoxic zone freshwater microbial communities from boreal shield lake in IISD Experimental Lakes Area, Ontario, Canada - Jun2016-L442-15m | ecosystem: Environmental > Aquatic > Freshwater >...
GCAACGGCACGTACCGGCGTGGAAATGGAGGCCTTGCTGGCGGTCTCTGCCGCGGCACTCACGCTTTACGATATGTGCAAGTCGATCGATCGAGGCATGTCAATCGAGCACATTCGCCTCGAAGAAAAACACGGCGGCACTCGCGGGGACTACGTTCGTTGATCCAACCGCCGGAGCCCACGAATAATCCGGCCGGTTTCATGTCGCAATGCGTTTTCCTTTCAACGCATGCTTCGGGCTTCTTCCGATCGATGCGATCTAGCCCGACTCCCGATTCGATTCCGCCAAAATGGGCTGGAGTTCGTCCACGAAGTCGCGTACATCTTTGAATTCCCTGTACACGCTGGCAAATCGAACAAAGGCTACTTGATCCAGAACTCGTAATAACTCCATCAAACGCTCACCCAATACACGGCTTGGCACCTCGCTCTCGTAGTTGCCGTAAAGCTCCGCTTCCAACGACGATACCGTCAGCTCAATTTCCTCCTCGGTGATGGGCCGTTTCCAGCAGGCCTTCGCCAGCCCTCGCTTGATTTTGTCGCGATCGAAGGGCTCTGCGTCGCCCCCCTTCTTGATTACCGAGAGCAATTGCCGCTCCACCCGCTCGTACGTCGTAAATCGCCTCCGGCAGCCGACGCATTCCCGACGCCGACGGATGGACGTGCCGTCGTCCCCAGCGCGCGAATCAATCACGCGGTCGTTATCGATCCGACAAAAAGGGCAACGCATGGTGGAGCCTCTGGCGAGAAATGCGGTCGGGGCCGGATCTGAGCATAACGGACTCGCCGAAAGCGTATCTGCGAGCGAGCCACGATCGTAAAACTATCCAGTCACAATCCGCAAGTGGGCAATCCAAGGGTAGCGGCGGTGGAACTACTCGGCCTTGGGCGTGCGGGGCAGCTTCCAATCCCGGCGCTGCCGCGAACTGGGGATGTCCATGGCCTTTCGGTATTTTGTCACCGTACGCCGAGCCAGAGTGATGCCTCGGCGAGCCAACTCATCCACGAGGCCGTCGTCGCTGAAGGGTTCGTCCTTTGGCTCGGCCTGAATGATCTCTTGGAGTTTGACTCGCACAGTGTCCCACGCCACCTCGTCGCCATCGGCACTCACGGTACCGCCAACAAAAAATCGCCGCAGTGCATAGAGCCCTCGTGGAGTCTGCAGCCATTTGTCATCAACAGCACGGCTCACAGTTGTCACGTGCATCCCAATTCGATCCGCGATTTGCTGCATCTTGAGCGGCTCAATCACAGCCGGGCCTTCTGACAGAAAGCGAGTTTGGTGATCGACGATTGCCTGGCTTGTCTTCAGGAGCGTGCTGCGACGCTGCTCGATTGCCTCAATGAGCCACTGCGCCGCGTTGATCTTACGCTTGATGTATTCGCGTGTGGCCGGATCGGTGACTGGGGAAACAAGCATATCGCGGTAGAGCGGGCTGATCCGCAGGTTTGGGAGATTCACATCCTCGAGGCGCACCTTCCACGAGCCATCGGACTGTTGTTCTACGTACACATCTGGCTTCACGACTGGCACAAATGGAGACGTGAACATTGCGCCCGGCTTGGGCTGCAGACCATGGAGAAGCTCTCGGAGCGATTCAATTTCCTGAATTGAATAGCCTGTTTTTTTCTCGATCAACGGAAGACGATTACCGCCCAGATCTTCGAGGTGATCGTTGACAATCCGACGCAGTTGCCGCGACTGTGGCATGGTTGGATCGATCTGCAGCAGCAAGCACTCCTTCAAGTCGCGAGCGGCTACGCCCAGAGGATCCATCCCCTGCACGACATTGAGCGCGACAATGAGCTGATCAATCTGGTCGGCCGGTCCATCCGGATCGAGCAATTCCTCCAGCGGCATTGGCAGATACCCATTGGCATCCAAGTTGTAAATAATTTTATCGGCAGCCTGCCGCTGGGGTTCGGTAAGCTCGTAGTTGGAGATCTGATCGTGCAGGTGGTTGCAGAGCGTTTCGGGCCGCTCCTGCATGTTGGCCATCGCATCGAGATAGCGGTCTGACGCTTCGTCGACGCGGGTTGCTGATGGCCGGCTGCGATCGTCATCTGAATCGGGATACTCGTTCGACCAATCGTAGGATCGCTCAAAGTCTGCCTGATTGGCGTGGTCTTGATCGACAACGAGCGGTTTTTCGTCAACTGTTCTATCAGCTGCCTGCTGCTGCGCATCGCTCACAGGCGCGGCGGGCTCACCCGTTGGCGTATCCTCCTCAGCCTCTTCAACTTCGAGCGTTTCGTTATTTTGAATCTCCTGCTCGATTCGCTCCTCCAGTGCCATGAGGGGCAGTTGCAGAATTTCCATCGACTGGATCATGCGCGGCGCAAGCACCTGCTTCTGCTGCATCCGCATTTCCTGGCCGAACGACATTCGCATAACTCACCCTTGAAACCGGCTCTGAACGGTGATCCGACATGGCTCGAATCCTAAACAATAGAATACCTCTTTTGTGCGGCGAGGCTCAAAGGCAGCGCGTTACCTATCAGAGTTTGCGGCGACCGGCGAGTGCGTCACCGAGTATTTCCCTATTTGCCTGCTCGAGTGAGGCCCCCACGGTCAGTCCTCGAGCGAGGCGAGTGAGTTCCACCGGTTGCCCGGCGAGTCGCTGGGCGACGACCAATGACGTCGTGTCGCCCTCCACGTTTGGATTGGTGCCCATGATGACTTCTCGAATTTCTCCCTGTTGGACTCGGCTTACAAGCGCATCGATCGTAAGCTTCTCAGGTCCAATGCCCTCGAGCGGCGCAATTCGGCCCTGCAGCACATGATAGAGGCCGCGGTAGCTTCCCGCCTGCTCCAATGCCAACACGTCTCGCACCTGTTCGACCACGCAGACCATTGTGCGATCGCGTCGAGGATCGGTACAGATGTCGCACTGAGCCGCTTCGGTGAGGTTAAAGCACGTCTGACACGGGTGCAGATTATCCTTAACAGCACGGATCGCCTCTGCAAAGGCCGCTGCTTCCTTATGCGACATGCGCAGCACGTGATACGCAAGACGTTCAGCACTCTTGCGACCAATGCCTGGTAGGTCGGCAAAGAAATCGATGAGCCTGGCAATCGCGCCGCGTGTATCAGGCATCCGTATCTCCTAAGCCATTGCCAGCCATCCCATTTTCAATGCACTGCTCGTCCGCACTCACCTCAGTATCGTCCAAGCAAGTCTCTGCGGCATTGGAAAGCGATTCCTGATGCAGAGTGCTCTGGGGGCCGGAGACAGTCGCCGCCTGCACAACTCCTTCTCGAGGCCGCGCCGGCTCTACCTTTCGGATCGCTGCGTCGAAAAGGCCTTGCGCATGCCGCACCAGCGGATGTTCCATAGCGTCGCGGAGCATAGCCGTCTGCGACAGTGGCTTTTGTGGTTGCTTGATCTCTAAGTGATCGTGGCTTTCGGATACTTGTGAAGGGGCCGCCGGCGCACTTGGGTCGATGATCAACGCATGCCGAAGCGGGCGGCCAGCCACGTCCGCCAATGTGCGACTCAGACCGGCAGCCACCTCTGGCCGCTTCAAAAACGAGAGTGCCGTCGTGGCTTCTGACGGCAGCACAACCTCCAACACATCGCCACGCCAAGCCGCGCGGCTGGCGTGGGCCGCATAGTCGGCAGCCAGGCCGCCAACGCTGGCTACGGTGCGCTGCCACACAGCCATTGCATCCGACGGCAATTCCGACATCGGCACGGCGGCCAAGGCTTCCTGCAATGTGGATACGATCGGTTCAGCTATTGCGGGGGGTGATCGTTCAGCCGGAGGGGCAACCGCTGTTGCAGGGATTGTCCGAACCGTCGGAGCGACGGGAGAGGGCCTAGGAATTGGCGTTACGACTGCCGTTTTTTTTTCGCGCGAGTTCGGCTCGGGCAACGCCAGCACGACTTTTTCGACCGCCTCGGAGAGGGTTTCCAGATCGTCCAGATGAGCCAATCGCACAATAGCCATTTCGGCAAGCACTGCTGCGTGGCCGCTGGTGCGCATCCGTACAAGTGCCTGATCAATGATCTGCAGCATGGCCAGGAGTGTATTGGTTCCAACGTGCCGTCCAATGGCCGGCAAGTCGATCCCAAGGCCAGATCCCTGAAGCATTCCTTCTGCCCCACAGCCTACGCTGGCGAGCAAACTGTCTCGCAGGGCCGCGATCACCTGCTCCAACACGCCCCCCGGATCGGCACCGCCCTCCAATGCCGAATCGAAGGCCTGGATTGCCTCTCGCCCGTCGCGTGCCACGATTGCTGCAATGAGCCTGCCGACTTTCTCTTCGCAGCCCGTGCCGATGATCGCATGCACATCCTCCACCCGAATGGCACCGCCCGTACAACCGAGCAACTGCTCCAAGAGCGATTGGCTGTCTCGCATGCTGCCAGCGGCCCGCCGAGCAATGAGATCGACTGCCTGCGGATCCACGGTGGCCCCCTCGGCCTCCACGATCTGCGTGAGTCGCCGGGCAATCGCCGATGCATCGACTGTCACAAAATCGAATCGCTGGCAGCGTGAAAGAATCGTGATCGGCAGTTTTTCAGGCTCCGTTGTGCAGAGCACGAATTTCACATGCGTGGGTGGCTCTTCTAATGTTTTTAACAGTGCGTTGAATGCCTCTCGGGTCAGCATGTGCACTTCGTCGATGATGTAAATCTTGAAACGGCCATGGGCCGGCCGTACTGCTACGTTTTGTCGGAGTTGTCGAATCTCATCGATGCCACGGTTGCTTGCTGCGTCGATCTCAACGACATCCACATCGTGCCCAGCCGAGATCTCGCCGCACGAACTGCATGCGTTGCATGGCTCACGGGCAGGCCCGGCAACGCATTGCAGTGCCTTGGCGTAAATCCTAGCGGCACTGGTTTTCCCAACGCCTCGGGCACCGGTAAAAAGATAGGCGTGGCCGATTCGGCCCGCTTCGATCGCTCCGGACAGCCCTCGGGCCACGTGCTCTTGTCCCACCAGTTCATCGAATCGCTGCGGTCGATAGCGGCGAGCCACCACCCGGTAGGCCGGCGTCTCGCTTCCGGTTTCCCCGCCTGTCGCCCCAAAAGCCAACAGAGGGGATGCCATGGAACCTCCAACGGGGCCGGAAGTTGCACGCGAATCTGAATCGGTCTCGGGCATGACGACTGCCTCAACGTGTGTGGGCAAGCGGCTCTCTGGGAAAAACTCTTCGTCCACGAAGCCGGAAGCCGATGAGAGGCCCACCGCACAAAGAGACGACTGCTTATGGCTGCTGCGGTTAGGCCCTGACCAGGTTCACAGGTCCCCATCGCGGGGGCCTCTCATCGGCGTCCGCACTGCAGTGTTTTGTACGCCTTCCTCCACAATCGGTCAAAGGCTGCTACATTTTCCCGCCATGGCGTCCCCCATGATGCAGCAGTTCGAGGCGGCCAAGGCCCGGTGTCCGGGGGCCCTCGTACTTTTTCGCATGGGCGACTTCTACGAACTCTTTGGCGACGATGCCCGCGAAGCTGCCGACCTGCTTAATCTCACGCTCACCAGCCGCGAGAAGGGGCCGGATGCGATGCCGATGGCGGGGTTTCCGCACCACCAACTCGACGTCCATTTGGTGAAACTCGTTGCGGCCTCGCGGCGCGTGGCGATTTGCGAACAGATCGACGACCCAAAAACAACCAAGGGCCTGCTCCGCCGCGAAGTCACCCGCATTATCACGCCCGGCATCGCCGCCGACGAGTCGCTCCTCGACCCAACTCGCAGGAACTACCTTGTGGCCTTGCTGCCTCGCGCCGTGGCCACCCGCGATGCCGACGGCATCGTTGTGGGGCTGGCGTGGATTGATGTGGCGGCTGGGCGTTTTGAAGCCGCAGTGATTCCCCACGATGAGGTCGCCGAACATATCCTACGACTCGACCCGGCAGAATGCCTCTGCGCAGAAAAGGATCGCCAGAGCGTTGCAGAGATGATACGAGCAGCCGGCAACAACCGCCCGATCACCACTCGCCCCGACTGGTGGTTCGACGAAGCATCGGCTGGGGCTCTCGTGGCCAAAGCCATTGGCGGCCAGAGGCTGGAGGGACTCGGCTTCGAACTTCCAGCCGAGTCGCTGGCGATTGGAGCCGCCGGCAGCATTGTGGCCTATTTGGAAGAGAATGAGCCGACGGCGATCGCCCGGATTGAAACGCTGGCAGCATGGCGATCGGGTAACCGCCTGGAAATCGATGAGGCCTCCCGACGCAGTTTGGAACTGATCCGCGCGGTTGGCACCGGCCGCCGCGAGGGTTCGCTGGCCGGCGTGTTGGATCGCACAAAATCGCCAATGGGGGCCAGGCTCTTGGTGGAATGGATCTCCGCGCCGCTGGTCGACAAGCATCCGATCGATGAACGGCTTGATGCGGTGGCGAGCCTTGTTGCCAACGGTCCTCACGCCTCGCAGTTGGCAGAAAAACTCACGGGCATTGGAGATCTTGAACGGCTGGTAAGCCGGGTCATCTCAGGGCGTGCCGGTCCACGCGATCTCGAACGCATTGGCCACGCGGTGGCAATCCTGCCCGATATTATTTCCCTGCTGGCGTCGGCAACCGGTCTTCTGGGATCGTTGCGAGACCGGCTTGATCCATGCGCGGATCTGGCGCAGAAGATTCGCGAGACGCTCCGCGAAGGCTGTCCGCTCTTCGCCCGCGATGGTGGGTTTATCCGCGCAGGTTTCGACGCTGCTTATGATCGGCTTGTTGAATTGGCCTCTGGCGGTAAGGCCTGGATCACTCGCTACCAGGCAGAAGAAATCCAACGCACTGGCATTAGTTCGCTGAAGGTGGGATTCAACCGGGTGTTTGGTTTTTTCCTGGAGGTGAGTCGCACGCACTCGGCAAAGGTGCCCACCGATTACGTCCGCAAGCAGACCGTTAAGAATGCCGAGCGTTATACGACTCCCCAACTCGACGAGCGACAGCGGGAGGTGCTCGGTGCCGAAGATGAGTCTCTCCGCCACGAGATCGAATTACTCGATGCTTTGCGACTATTTGTGGCCGGGCACCGCAGCCGTCTGGATCGTGCCGCTGAAATTCTGGCCGTGCTCGACGTGCTCGTGTCGCTGGCCGACATCGCGAGGGCAAGAGGATGGGTGCGACCGGATATCACTGCAGGAGGTGAACTGCTGATCGAGGCCGGTCGTCATCCTGTGCTCGAAGAGATCCTTCCCCCCGGCACGCTGGTGGCCAACGACGTGTCGCTTCAGGCCAGACTCCACCCCGCTTCCAATGCCCCCCGTGGAACAGCCGATACAAGCCGAGTCCAAACAACGGCGATCCACCAGCCGCCGGCGATTCTCTTGGTGACCGGTCCCAACATGGGTGGCAAAAGCACATTCATTCGCCAGGCAGCGCTCATGGCTGTGATGGCCCAAGCGGGGAGCTTCGTGCCGGCCAAGCGTGCCAGCGTAGGCATCGTGGATCGCCTCTTCGCGAGGATCGGTGCTGGCGATGACCTCGCTCGTGGGGCGAGTACATTTCTCGTGGAGATGTCGCAAACTGCGAGAATCCTTAACCGTGCCACCGAACGCAGCCTTGTGATCTTGGATGAAGTTGGCCGCGGCACCAGCACGTTCGACGGCCTGGCGTTAGCGCAGGCCGTCGTCGAACATTTGCAGGGAGAGGTCGGCTGCCGCACGCTCTTTGCCACGCACTATCTTCAACTCGCCGCGCTCGAAAGACTCCCGGGCATCAGCAATGCACAGGTGCTCGTCCAGCAGCACAAGAATCATCTCGTATTTTTACACCGCGTGGCTGCCGGCGCGGCCGACAAGAGTTGGGGCGTTCACGTGGCTCAACTTGCGGGCGTACCCGCAGCAGTCATCCAGCGGGCTCAGGCACTCTTAGCAACACTTGAGGGAAACGAAACCGAAGCAGTGGCTTCACCACCGCCGCCACCGGCAAAAGCCAAGCGTCCAGCGACTCCCGATCAGTTATCGCTCTTTGAATAGCCCGTGTCTGGTCGATGAGCAGCGTGAGGCACCTGGCAACGGCCAGCACTTCACGCACAACCTTCGCACACAACAATGTGGCCCGCTTTAGCACGCGTTCATTGTGTCGCGAGGGGTGCCAGAGGCGGTGATCGCCGGGGCCGGGGCCATTCGGCCCACCAATGACAGATCGGGCTCAATCGTCACGGCGATGCTCTTGTAGGCCGGCGTGCGAGAAAGCGGATCGGCTGCCTTCGGCACAAGCACGTTGCTCTCTGGGTAATACATCGCCACGCTGCCGGGCCGGATCTGATCGAAGGCCGCCACGATCTGGCCGCGCATCTGACCGGCAGAGCTCACAATCCGGCACCGCCCGCCCGCCTCGAGCCCCAGTTTGCGGATGTCGTCTGGGTGCATGAGCACAATGTCGCGACGCGTCTGATTGCGGTAGAGATCCTCTTCCTCGTAGACGACAGTATTAAACTGCCCCTCGCTGCGAATCGTCATCAACTGCAAGCCCTGCGGCGGCGCCGGGAGATCGTGGACAAAAAGATTGGCCTTGCCGTCATGAGTTGGAAATCGTGGGCGGTCGAGCGCGCGGCCGGGAATCGAAAATTCTTTTTTGTTTGTGTCGATGTCGGCAATCTGCTCCAAGCCTGGCACAATCTTGGCAATGGCCTGGCGAATCGTGCTGGTGTGGCTCATGGCCCGCCAATCGATCGGATTCTGGTGGCTGGTCTGGCTATCGCCCAACACGCGCACGGCCATGTCGGCAATGATCTCAACTTCGCTGCGCGGCCCGACGTGCCGGGGCTTGCCGCCATCCGAGAGCCGGACGTAGCTAAACATGCTCTCCTGCGTGGAGGGCTCCGGCTCTTCGTCCCGCGCTAAAACCGGCAGGATGATCGTTTCCTCCGCGCCTAGGCCGTGCACGTGGCCGGTATTGAGCGACGTGCTGAGATAGACAACGGTGTCGATCTTACCCATCGCCCGTTTGGAAAACGTTGCATCGGGGCTGGCTCCGTAGAGGTTGCCGCCGAGACACATCGCCATACGCATCTGGCCGGCATCCGCCGCGTCGAGGCATTCCAGCGTGTCGTAGCCCTTGGTCGTGGGCAAACCAACTCCGAAGTGATTTTGCAGCCGGTTGAAAACGGCATCCTTGAGCTTGGGTGTCACGCCGACCGTGCCCATGCCTTGAATATTGGAATGGCCTCGAATGGGCTGCAGGCCAGCCCCTGGCTTGCCCACCATGCCGCGGGCCAACGCGAGGCTCGCGATGGCCTGCACCGTGGCCGCGCCGTGCAGGTGGTGCGTCACGCCCATCGTCCACGCAAAGACAACTCGCTTCGACTGCACATACTGCGTTGCCACATCAAAAATCTGTGACTGCGAGACTCCCGATTTCTCCACGATCTCCGGCCACGAGAGGATGTCGAGCCGCGCGGCCAACTCCGGCCACCCGTGCGTGTGAGAGGCCAGGAATGCCTCGTCGATGGCCTCTGGGTTGGTCGCCGACATTTCCCGCATCCGCTTGAGCAGGCCGTAAACGAGAGCCAGATCGCCGCCGATGTGGGGCTGCACATACGTGCTTGCGATCTGGGAACCAAAGAACAGGCTCCACGGATCGCTGGGCACGGAAAAATTGACCATGCCCGTTTCCACAATGGGATTCACCACAATCACCTTCCCGCCGCGCCGCCGCACCATCATCAGCGATCGCATCATGCGGGGATGGTTGCTGGCAGGATTGCCACCGATGAGAAAGACGGTGTCGGCCTTTTCCATGTCGTCGAGCTTCACGGTGCCGGCGCCTGTGCCCAGCACGCTGCCCAGCCCCACGCCGCTGGCCTGGTGGCAGTAGTAGCTGCAATTGTTGACGTGATTGGTGCCGTAGATTCGGGCAAAGAGCTGGAGCAAAAAGCCCGCTTCGTTGCTGGAGCGGCCGCTTAAATACCAGAACGTTTCGTCGGGCTGCGTGCGGAGCAGTTTGATCGCGATCCGCTCCATGGCATCACCCCACGCAATGGGCTTGAAATGCTGCGCGCCTTTTTCCAGCACAACCGGCTGCACAAGCCTGCCGGAATGTTCCAACTGATACGGCGTGAACGCCTGCAACTGGGGCAGCGAATAGGTTTCAAAAAACGTCGGCTGCACGGCGCCTTGCATGTCGGCAACCATCGCCTGCAGCGACTTTTTACAGACCTCCGGAAAACGGCCGACCTCGTTGACCATTCCTCCCTGCTGGCCGCCCATGCCAAGCGCGCAGGTCTTGCAGGCGTTTTTGGATCGCATCGCCTTCCAGAGCGCCCACAGGCCGCCAGCCTCGCGAGCCTTTTTGAACGTATAAGCAACCGCGCGCCATCCTCCGCCCGTTGTCACTTTTGCCATACGCGCCTTTCAAGCTCGTTCAACGAGCACACCCAGCGGATCCAAGACTCTTGTGAAACAAACCACACACCGTGGCCGCCACCGTTTTCACTCCATTAACCTATCCCGCCAAAGGATCCAAGCTCACCGTCACGGTCTTGGTTTCCAAATAGCCATCCAGCCCGCGCTCGCCGAGTTCGCGACCGAAACCGGAGCGTTTGTAACCGCCAAACGGTGCCGCCGCATCAAACACATCGTAGCAATTCACCCACACCGTGCCGGCGCGGAGCCTGCGGGCCACATCGTGGGCCTTGGCAATATCACGAGTCCAGACCGCTGCCGCGAGCCCGAAGTTGGTGGCGTTGGCCCGCCGCACCAGTTCGTCGGTGTCGGAAAACTTCAGCACCGAAAGCACTGGCCCAAAAATTTCCTCGCGGGCAATTGCCATTTCGTCCTTGACGTTTGTAAACACAGTGGGCTCGATAAAGAAGCCCTTCGCGCCCACTCGCTTGCCACCGGTTGCGCAGGTGGCGCCTTCCTGCTTGCCCTGCGCGATGTAACCCATGATCTTGTCAAACTGCGCCTGATCCACCTGGGGCCCTTGCTCGGTGGCCGGATCGAACGGATCGCCCACCTTTCGCGACCGGCTCTGAGCGACGATCGTCTCGACAAACGCATCGTGAATCGAATCCTCCACAAAGAGGCGGGAGCCTGCGCAGCAGCACTGCCCCTGATTCAGGTAGATTCCCACGTGAGCACCGGCGGCCGCCGCGGCCAAGTCCGCATCGGCAAAAACGATATTCGGGCTCTTGCCACCGAGTTCAAACGTCAACCGTTTGAGCGAATCGGCGGCCTGCCGCATGATGATTTGTGCCGTCTCACCGGAGCCTGTAAACGCCACCTTGTCGACGCCCGGATGCTTCACGATCGCTGCCCCGGCAGTGGGCCCGAAGCCCGTCACAACGTTGATCACTCCATCGGGAATGCCCGCCTTCTGGGCCAGCCTCGCCAACCGCAGGCACGTCAGCGGCGTTTGCTCGGCTGGTTTCATCACCACGGTGCAGCCGGTGGCAAGCGCAGGCCCCCACTTCCATGCCGCCATCAAAATCGGGAAGTTCCACGGAATAATCTGCCCCGCCACGCCCACGGCCTCGCGGCGGGTGTAGGTGAAAAAGTTGCCGCTCACGGGGATCGTTTGGCCGTGAATCTTGTCGGCCCATCCTGCGTAATAGCGCAGCGCTTCCAAGGCCAGCGGAATGTCGCCGAGCCGTGCGTCTGAAACGGGCTTGCCGTTGTCCAAAGACTCAAGCGCCGCAAGCTCGTCGATCTCGTCTTCAATGAGGTCGCAGAGTTTGAACATCAGCCGGCCCCGCTCGCGGGCATTCATGCGCGGCCACGGCCCAGAGTCAAACGCCTCCCTGGCTGCCCGCACCGCCGCATCGACGTCGGCAGCATCGCCTTCGGCAACCTGCGCGATGACTTCCTCGGTGGCTGGGTTGCACGTTTCAAAAGTCTTCCCGCTTTTTGCAGGAATCCACTGTCCGCCAATAAAAAGCTGTGTCTGACGGATCTGTGGGAGAGCCGGTTTCTTCGGGGCATTCCGGACGTCTGTGACGGTGGCCATGAAAAAGTCCTCGCTGGGGAGACAAAGGCACATAAATCGCTGACAACCCAAATAGTTGCCGCCCGTATGCTACCCGCGCTATGATAATGGCTGCAAGCAGAGCGGCATGCGTTGTGCCGCCGGTTTCACAGAATTCTGATCGCGTGCTTCTAAGGAGTATCAATCGATGCGTAGCGTTTTTAGCATGAGTACGGCAGCGGCACTCTTGATCGCAGGGGTATTCGCAGCGGCAACCGCTTCAGCGGAGCTAACAAGCGGCCCACAGGTCGGCGATTCAGTCGGTGCGTTCACGGTCACAAAAGTAGCCGGCAACCCGGACGACGGATTCCCCGTCGGCAGATCGGGATGCTACCGTTGCAAGACCGGCTCGAAGCCGGTGGTGATGGTGTTTGCTCGAACTGGCAATGAATCGCTGGCGAAGTTACTTAAAAAGATCGACGAAGAGGTGGAGGAGCACCAAGACGAGAAGTTGATGAGTTTCGTCAACATGCTCGGAACAGACGCCGAAAGCATTAAAAAGTCGACCGAGGAATTCGTGGCGAAGAACGGCTTCAAGCAGATTGCCTTTGTGGTGCCGGAAGACTCAAAGGACGGGCCGCCCGATTTCAAGATCGCGTCCGATGCCGACGTGACGATTGTCTGCTACAAGTCTGGCACGGTGGTCGCCAACCACGCCTTTGCCGCCGGCCAATTGTCGGACGACAAGATCAAGGCAATCGTTGCGGCATCCTGCAAGTTGGTAGAATAGGCCGACGGATTCTCCGACAAACCGGCCGGCAGGAGTTCCGGTCGAGCGAGGGAAGCCACCAAAGCGGCCCAGGATTTCGGTCCTGGGCCGTTTTTTTGATAACGGCTGACCTCACGTTCAGCCGACGCTATAGTCTCGGCATGCACGAACGCCTTGCTGGCATTTTCTGATGGCGTGCCCAAGTTTTACTTTTTGCAGTTTTCATCGGTCTTGTCGGTATCTCGGCATCGGTTCCTTATCTCGCATGCTTTTTATCTTGCCTGACTTTTTTGTTCTGTCTGATCCCCCTTGTTAGGCGGCGTAGCTCAGTTGGTTAGAGCACCGGCTTCATAAGCCGGGTGTCGCCGGTTCGAGTCCGGCCGCCGCTACTGTTATTTTTATGGTTTGTGGTTTTTGCTCGTGCAGTTTGATTGTGGGGGAAGGCGCAGCCCGGAGATTCGGAGGAACCGAACCGGTGCTACCACAAAGCTGAATGCGCTCGCAAAGTGTCGACTCGTAGCACTCTGACCGGGTTTCGTAGAACCGCGGCGAAGTCTCCGTGGACCCAGGATGAATCTGCACCTGTCCCCGTTTATTTGCGGTCCTAGGATACCTCCATGCCGCATCCCCCTCGCATACGCAATGGTTTTGACCCAAAGATCTGCCTGCGGTGTGCCCGCCCATTTGAGTGGCGCAAAAAGTGGGCCAAGAACTGGCGTGACGTGAAGTTCTGCTCTCGCTCCTGCCGGAATCAACGATGAGATTTATTCGCTACGTCCCTTTTGATCAATTGCATCGCAACTACGGCGTGATCAAAGATGCCAATACATCCGATGACCTCATTGTGTTTATCGAGAGCCAATCAATGCTCAAGGGGGCCCACTGGCACCCAGAGCGTCTTTTCTTTTTGCTCTCCTCGGCCCGCCACTTTGCTCGCGCATTAGAAGAACAAGGCTTCAATGTTGTTTACCGCAAGGCAGAAAATACCACGGCCGGCCTCCAAGAGATTCAACAACAACACCCCAACACCCCAATCGTCTGTGCCGAGCAATCATCTTTTCGCCTGACTGACAAACTCCGGTCGCTCAACGCCACATTTCTACCGAATGATTTCTTTTTGACCCCACGCACGCTCTTTCAAGCGTGGGCATCTGAGCAAAAAGCTTTTGTGATGGAGAACTTTTATCGCAAACAACGCGCGCGGCTCAAGATTTTAATGGATGGCAAGGACCCTGTGGGCGGCCACTGGAACTTTGACAAAGAAAATCGCCTGCCCCCACCCAAAAACTACACGTGGCCACCCCACCTCGAGCATTCACGCGACGACATTGATCATGAAGTAGCGGCAGAGCTTGAGATGAGTCCTACAACCACATGGGCTACGAACCGAGAAGGTGCCCTGAAACAATTGCGCTATTTTATCAAGCACCACTTCCCCCACTTTGGCCCGTACGAAGATGCCATGACGCTGGAGAGTTGGTCGCTTCACCACTCGCTCCTGAGCCCGTACATGAACAATGGATTACTTCATCCCCGAGAAGTAATCAACGCTGCCACGAAGGCATTCGAATCAGGAAACATCCCCGTTGAATCCGCAGAGGCGCTCATCCGTCAAATTATCGGCTGGCGCGAATATATCAATGGCATGTATTGGTTTTTAGGGCCCGATTACCGCAACAACAATCGACTGCGCGCAACGCGTACGCTGCTGCCACTGTTTACAGACCCGAACGCAACATCGATGCTGTGCATGAAGGCCACCGTCACCGATATCAATACTCGCGCCTGGGTACACCACATTCCCCGACTGATGCTGTTGAGCAACCTAGCACTCATCACTGGCACCAACCCCCAACAATTTCTTGAGTGGATGCGCAGAGTTTTCATTGATGCCGCAGACTGGGTCATGGTGCCCAACATTATTGGCATGGGCGTACATGCCGATGGCGGGCAAATGATGACGAAGCCCTATGCCGCAGGCGGAGCGTATATCTCACGCATGAGCAATTACTGCAAATCCTGCGTCTACAACCCCACGCTGCGCACAGGCGATACTGCCTGCCCCTTTACAACTCTGTATTGGGATTTTCTGGATCGCCACAAAGAAGCATTTGCAAAAAATCACCGCATGTCCCAACAAGTATTTGGGTTAAAACGCTTGTCAGATCTACCCGAACTCAAAAGGCGAGCACAAGAAGTTTTGGCTGGCCTTGAAAAGGGCAAGATTTGAGCAAGCCCAACGTGTTTCCCCACGGTGGCGGAGCTTGATTGTATTGTCCATGGAAAACTGCGCCAGGCACAGGCTGGGAAAACTCAAGATGCAGTGAAGCTATCGATCGAACTTCCAGTGCCATTGCTCCGCAGACCTACGGCCCCTGCCGCGGTGATGGAACTGTC
>Ga0194043_1001139_pt1 | contig 15028 bp, 17 predicted proteins | sample JunL4415m_MetaG_FD_161274 | JGI IMG/M metagenome (GOLD analysis project Ga0194043, IMG submission 161274) | Anoxic zone freshwater microbial communities from boreal shield lake in IISD Experimental Lakes Area, Ontario, Canada - Jun2016-L442-15m | ecosystem: Environmental > Aquatic > Freshwater >...
GGCATAGTCCAGGGAGTAGTGAAAGCTACACAAACCGGAATCCTTTGGTCCCAGGTTCAAGTCCTGGTGGGCCCACCAGAAAAGCAAACCCTCATCAGAAATGGTGGGGGTTTTGTCATTTGAGCGTTACTTTAAGTAACTCTGGGTGTACTAAAAAGTATGTAGGCAATTTCTACCAAAATCTTGGGTTAGCCCTTCTCCAGGCACTTGCCAAATAGCAATGATCACCATTAAATGCTATTTCTGGAGATTGCTCTATTAGTGACCCAGCTTCCATGTGCATTAGATTCTTTGAGAATGGCTGAACTATACTATTTTCATCTCGCTTCATGATGTAATCTGGATTTAGCTCTGAGGTATGATTCAAGCCTGCCGCCATCAGAATTTCTGAAAGTGCATGAAGTGTATTGTGATGAAAGTGATAAACGCGTTGACCTTTATCCTCCGGGTCAAGAGCCCTTTGTCTTAATGGATTCTGGGTTGCTACGCCAGTAGGACACTTATCCGTATTACAAGTTCTTGATTGAATACACCCAATAGCAAACATAAAACCCCTGGCAGAATTGCACCAATCAGCACCTATTGAGCATACCCTGACAATGTCAAATGCAGAAATAATTTTTCCTGCAGCGCCAATCTGGACTCTATCTCGAAGATTTGCTGCAATCAATGTCGTATGAATTAAGCGCAGGCTATCCCGCATTGGCATCCCAATATGGTCAATAAATTCTACAGGTGCTGCTCCAGTTCCCCCTTCGCTACCATCAACAACAATAAAATCTGGAGCTAATCTTGTCTCAATCATTGCTTTAAGAATAGCAAACCAATCATCAGGTTTTCCAACACACAACTTAATACCAACTGGCTTGCCATTTGATTTTTCTCTTAAAGCAGTAATGAATTCGAGCATTTCAACGGGATTATTAAAAGCGGTATGCCGACTAGGCGAAATACAATCAACTCCCATAGGCACTCCACGGGTTTGGGCAATTTCTGTAGTAATCTTGGCTGCTGGCAAAATTCCACCGTGACCTGGCTTTGCGCCCTGAGATAATTTAATTTCAATCATTTTAATTTGTGGGTCAGCTGCAACTTGAATGAACTTCTCGAGGTCAAACCGCCCATCATCAAATCGACAACCAAAGTAACCAGATCCGATCTCCCATATCAGATCACCGTCATGAACTTTGTGATATTTGGATACTGATCCCTCACCTGTATCCTGAGCAAAACCACCTAATTTTGCCCCTTTGTTTAATGCAAGAATTGCATTGGCCGACAAGGACCCAAAACTCATCGCTGAAATATTAAAAACAGAGATTGAGTAAGGTTGCGCACAATTCTGATTTCCAATACTCACTCGCAAGTTATTAGGATTGATTGCTATTTGCGATGGTGCATTCGAATAGCTAAGCCACTCATGCCCATTTGAATAGACATTTTCAATTGTTCCGAAAGGACGTTGGTCAGATAAATTTTTTGAGCGCTGATACACCAAAGCTCGTTGATTTCGTGAAAACGGTAATTTCTCACCATCCGACTCCAGAAAGTACTGACGCACTTCGGGGCGAATAAATTCAAGCCAAAATCTTAAATGCCCAATGACTGGGTAGTTACGTAAAATTGAGTGCTTTTTTTGTATATGGTCCATCAAACCAACTAGACCTAAAGCGGTGAAGACAAAAAATGCAATCCAAATTTTAGCTATGGAACTATCTAGAATAAGTAAGTAGCCAAAATAGACGCTAAGCACCACGGATAATTGCCAGACGAAGTAACGTGTCATATTTTCCTTGCAATTGATAAATCAATAATACAAAAGAAATGTGTCAGATCTAGCGTCTTCTATTGCGAAGTAAGTGCTTTTAATGATTTTTAAACGCCATTAAACAACTTGTAATCAAGTTGTCATATCTCAGAGTAACTATGAGGGTTCAAACTCTTGTCTAAGGGATGGGGATACTATACCTTTTGCAAAACACGATTGCTTCAGGTATTCGAGCAATGCGTCAATCCCTCAGGATTGTTCGGCCCACTTTAAATAGTGCGGAAAACCCGAGAAGTTGGGTAAGAAACATAAAGAGCATTAATAGAGTAATATAAAAATAAATCCAATCAATAGTGCTAGAAGTATTCCAATGGCAACGATGCGAGTGAACTCACCTAACTTCATCCAGAGGGTGATTTGTTGGCCGGCGTGATATGTGGCGTTAGCTTGCTCCCTTTGTTTGGTTCGCTCTTGATAGCCCTTTAACCAAAGCTCATCGGCTCCAGCTAAAAATACGAGGCAATCATCTGTCTGGTAGTTAACTGATTCTTTGTATTTTTTTAAGGTTAGCTGTGGAAGGCCCTGTAAGAGTAATAACTTATTTTCCTTTACCCAGCCTTCGCACAATTTATTAGCGGCATCTGCTCTTTCACTATGGGTTTGATTTTCTGACTCTAGCTCTGTCAGAAGTTTTTTATTTGATGCTTGGCTTTTTTTCATAGTAAGCCCTTAAGACTGATTGTCTTAACTAGACTAATGATCTTTTAAGCATTGGGCACATATTTAAGACCCTACTAACTAAAGTGCCACTATCTAAATGTCGTTTTAAACGACATTACTCATTGGAGTCGAGGGTTAAACCTAGCTATGTTTGATTTTAGTAAGGGCTAAATTGCCTTGTCATATAAAAAGTCAATTCATGATAGTTATCGGCTGGAGGAGACGCCAACCAACTGCGGGTGGTTTTTTCTTTTGGCGAAACTTTTATTTTTAGATGCTTTTATAACCAGTACTTTTTAAAAGGTTTTAGCGCAAGCAAGCGCTAACCTGACATAAAAGTGCCGCTAGATTGTCATAATCCTCGCCTAGATTAAAGGGGCAGTTGCTTTGCTTGGATAAGCGTATCTCAAAATTAATGTAGCTAATTGGAGGCCAAAATGCCCGTCAAAAAATTTATCAAAAATAGACCCCGTATCAGCTTTTCAATTCTCGCTGGAGTTTGTATTGGCGCAAGCTTGGCAGTAACGCAAGTACAAGCAAATATTCAAAGCCAATCAGAAATTTCCCAAAGAAACCCACATCACATTCCTGGCGACCTAAGCCCTAAGTCAAGCCTCCTAGAGAGCATTCTTGATCCAATTAGATTGGAGGTGAAGGACTTGATGAAGGAAGTTAAAGAAGAGGCATTTATGAAAGACAGCGAAACCATTCACGAGGTTACTTTTAAAGATAACCACGCGCATTCCAAGCCTATTTACGACTATACAACTGGCACGTCAAATTGAGACGATAGGATCAGATATCCTAGGCCCTGGGTCGATTCCGATCAGGGCCACAAAGAAACTTAAAACATTAGAGGTGGTCCATAGAATCTCTAGTGTTAGCCGCGGTCTGGCACCATTTCCTTAGGCCTTCCAGCCCTCACCTTGACTCGGGGTGTCGTTTAAAACGACTAACCAATTTGGCATTCCTGTGTTGGTCAAGCGTTGATTTAAGCGACGATTATTGATGTAGGTCAATAACGTGGCCAAAGACATAAACTATCCTTAACTATGTATCTTTTAGAAGAAACATCAATATGAGTGCATTAAAAGACGCTATCGAGAAATTAAGAGAAACTGGATCTATTGGGCTAGAAGACTTTAGAAATCTCAAGATGAAAGAACTTGAATCTCTCACCGAAGAAATCAAGCAATGGTGTCTTTATGGAAATGGCAAACCCGAGAAGTTGGGAAAGAAACATAAAGAACATTAAAGCCTAATCTTCCAAATCCTCACTGCTGTCATCAACCCTGTATTCCACTTTAATTTTCTTAAGCACTGGATGCAAAAGAGAATTAGTATCCTTGGGAGATGGGTCAGTTAAATAGCAATAGCCATAAAAGGGTATTGGCTCTTTTTCAGCATGCTCGCGATCTTCGCTTGTAAAGGTAGTCATCATAGTTCTCCCCAATTGAGTCAAGGTATGGTTACCTATGGGCTGTTAGAGCAAACTGAGGGCGACCAGTAAGGAGCAGAATTGCTCTTCATCTCCCATAAGTAGCCTTTATTCTTGATGAATAAATGTGACAAATCTATCGCTAATTGAAATATTTTCTGGAAAATTTTAAGAGGTGAAATTGTCATATATGGGCCTGAAATACAGGCCTCAATTGTGACAAAGGTGGATGCAAAAATTCATATAAATGTCATATGAAAGGTAGAGCATCTGATTCAAGTTCAATGCCTAATTGAAGGAGAGAAAAAATGCTAGATCAAAACCTAAATGACAAGGTTATTAATTTAAGAAGAATGGCTGCAGAGCATTTTCAAAAAGCAGCATGGAATCAATTGTTAGCTCTAGATAACTATCAGAAGAATAATTTCCTAGCTGCTGAGCGTTTTGCCCAACTCTCTTTTGATGATCAAATGAATGGGGTTGAGTGCGCAGAGCTGGCCGATGCCGAGTCGCTGATATTCCTGGATCTTAATATTGAGGAAGAATATTGAGCATTACCAAGTCATTATCCAGGCCCGGTAGTTCTTTTGTGAAGCGAGCCCTTCTTTTATGCTTGTTAACGGGTGGTCAATCTTGTTTTGCAATCACTGAGCTAGCTCCCTATGATTTACAGGTATTGGTGGAAAAATTAGGCGCCAGTTTTAAGGTGCAAGCAAGCTACATAGCGCCAGTTAGCCAGTGTGAGGCATATACCTTTTTGACAGACTATGAGGATGTAAAAACTATTCCAGGAATTGTTGAGTCCAAGGTACGCAGAAGGAATGGTAATAAGGTTACTGTAGAAAGGCTCATTGAGGAGCGAGTTTTATTATTCCCCATTCAACTGCGGTCTGAAGTGGAGTTTACGGAGCTGCCAAATCAGGGTCTAAATTTTATTCAGATTAAAGGCGATAACAAAGCCTATTCTGGGACATGGCGACTACATTCCAATGAGAAGGGTGTGTTGGTACGATATGCTAGCATCATCGAGCCAGATTCTGTAATTCCGAATGGAATCATAGAATATTTCATGAGAAATAATATTCGGAAGGGTTTTGAAATGATGGCTGAGGGGATGGAGCGTAGCCGCGACACTCTGAGTTTAGCCTGTAGATAGCTTATCGTTCTGGCGAGTATTCAAATAAAGCTTCACCCATACGAATGTTGTCCCCCAAATTTAAGCTTGGTAGCAAGCGATAATTTTTTGGAGCAAAAACAATAATAGTTGAGCCATGCTGAAACCAGCCTAATTCCTCTCCACGAGTGACGGCAACCTCGCAGTCAATCTCATTAGGGCCTTTGTACTGTAGATGGAAGAGGAGATTAATGCAGTGCATGCGAATGCTGGCAACAAGAATGGCTGCTACAGGAACCAGCGTCAGAGTTGTGTTTTCAATTCCCTTATCTGGATGGTCTATTTCACATTCAATTACGGCTCTTTCGTTCTTGCAAAAGAGTCGCTCAACTCGCTTTAGTGCAATCGGGTTGACATTCCAGGTATCGCCAGAGATATAAGTGATTTTTCTGATCCGCATTGCCGTTGGAGCATGAAAGCGGTGGTACATACTTGAAGTGAGTCGCAAGGTTACATATTCGCATCCCTCATAACTCTTGGCTAAGCTCTTGTTGGGTATCAGGTCTTCTAAGGCGTAAGGAAAGCCTTTGGCTTGAAAAATTTCACCATTGCTCACTCTTCCGAATGCGCCAATCAGAGCATCACACGGGCTCACTAGATTATTGAAGTCTTGATTAATTGGTCTTGCATTGGGCTTAAGTTCACGCGTAAAGCAGGCATGCATACTTTTAAAGTGCTGACTCTTAGCCTCTGATAAATCAAGCGCAGAAAAGAATTTCCAAACCTGGATGGAGATATAAGCAATGACTGGGTTTTCAATTTGACTAAACCAGCCAATAAAGCGAGTAAGCGTATTACGGGGAATACGATTAGTCAGAAGAAAATTGAGATCTTCCTGGGATAGTATGTTTTGGATAGTTTTTTTCATTGACATAATTTTGTCAAACAAATGAAGTAAAAGTGTCAAGAATGATTGATTGGAGTATCTATGAATGGTTGGATCGCATTAAGTATATTCGGTGCAGGGTTTGGAGTATGGATTGTTCGGAAGGTCTATACGAGGTTGCAACTCTCTAAAGCCAAGCATCCCTCTTTAGCTGGCCATTCACGCATGGCAAAGAGAGTAGCCCGTTTAGTTCCCTTTTACTCCTTTAATCGAGACTCTTTTTTTAAAGTAGATGGTGCGCCAGACAATATCGCCTCTTCAAGGGAGGTTGGTTTTATGCGCTTATCGCATATCTATCAGGAGCGTTTTGCAAAATCAGTTGCCCTGACAAATCAAGCGGCCAAAAATATATCGGATCTGCAATTTACAGGTAGGTATCGAGTACCCTTTCAATTTAGCCCTTTTGTTAACGAGCATTTGAAATCCGGTAGCTTTATGCAGTCGTCATCTGGGGTTACCTTGACTGATTTGGATGGCAATATCTTTTATGATTTAACTGGGTCATATGGCGTCAATGTTCTCGGTTATGACTTTTATAAAAAGGCCATTGAAGAAGGAGCTAAACGTGTTTCTGAGCTAGGGCCTGTTTTGGGGTTTTATAACCCAATTGTTGCGGATAATGTAAAGCGCTTGACAGCCATTTCGGGATTAGATGAAATATCCTTTCATATGTCTGGTACAGAGGCTGTAATGCAGGCGGTGCGCTTGGCTCGTTATCATACAAAGCGTAGCCATGTGGTGCGTTTTAATGGCGCCTATCACGGTTGGTGGGAAGATGTTCAGCCCGGCATAGGTAATCCTCTTCCCCCTCGGGAAACCTACACGCTGAAGGAGATGGATCAAGATACCTTGCGTGTGCTGCGTAATCGAAAAAATATTGCCTGCGTATTAGTGAATCCACTGCAGGCTATGCATCCAAATAAAGGTGCGCCTGGCGATTCATCTCTACTAGATAGCTCGCGTACTGCGCATTATGATCGTGCTGCCTATACCAAGTGGCTCCAAGAATTAAGGGAGGTTTGCACAAAGAATGGAATTGTTCTGATTTTTGATGAGGTATTCGTAGGATTTCGTTTGGCTCAGGGTGGTGCTCAAGAATACTTTGGTGTTCGGGCTGATATGGTGACTTACGGCAAAACCTTAGGTGGTGGATTGCCGATTGGCGTAGTGTGCGGACGAAGTGATTTAATGAAACGGTTTAGGGAAGAGAGGCCAGCTGATATCTGTTTTGCAAGGGGGACGTTTAACTCGCACCCCTATGTCATGGGGGCGATGCAAGTATTTTTAGAGCAACTTGAAACTCCAGCTATCAAAAAAATGTATGAAAATTTAGACGCAGTTTGGGACCAGCGCGCCAATCGCTTTAATGAAATATTGATTTCATTAGACTTGCCAGTCCGGGTCGCGAATATGTCTAGTATTTGGACCATCTATTTTACAGAGCCAAGCCGCTATAACTGGATGTTTCAGTACTACTTGAAGGAACAAGGCCTTGCACTTAGCTGGATTGGTACTGGAAGATTTATTTTCAGTCTGAACTATAGCGATGCAGACATGCTGGCTGTTCTAGAGCGCTTTATTGCTGCAGCCCAGTCCATGAAGCAGGATGCTTGGTGGTGGAATGGAAACGGGCTAAGCAATAAAGCGATTAAGCGTCAAATTATCAAAGAAATGCTATTTAGAAAAAATCCTATCCGACATACATCTGCATTAGGAGTTGATTGAGCCCAAGTTTTCTTCGTTGAGTTCAAGGTGGTTCATTGGGTCGATGAGTTGTCCACGCAATAAATACAGGGGTGCTGCCGCATAAATTTTTGCATCATGGAATGGGTCCGTGATAATTTTGGTCATCCATGCCAAGGCAGCCTCAACATCATGAATGAAGAAAAGATGGAAAGTGCGGAAAAGCACGCCACCAACACCAAGCCAGAGCCATAAGAGACCGGTTTGTCGAATAAAACCTTCGGTATTTGTGAAGGTGTTCAGGGCAACAAATTTTTGTAAGAATACGGGATTGAAATACACCAATACTGGAATTGCCGCCCAAATGGATAAAAGAACAATTTTTCTATTGAGGTTGTAGCCTACTTTGATTTCTTCCTTGTATTCATGGGTGGCTTTATTGACCTCGTCATATCCTTTTGGCTCAAAAAAGAAATGGCCACTTTGACGAGTGGTCATTGCAACTAACCAAGCAAGTAATGAAGCTGCAATAGGATCGGTAAAAATTAAAAAATAGGCAGTTAAGAAACTCAGAGCACTAACAAAGTGTAGTGATTGATTGATACGGCTATGGTGATAATAGCGATGATCATCCCAGCGCTGTTTTTTTAGGGTTTCAAAAAATTGAATCAATTTTGGATCCTCTGAAGATTGAAATGGCGCATTACAAAAATATGAATGTCACTAATATTTACAATTTATTTGTGACAATTTTAAGACATGTAAAAAAATTCACTCTGTCATAAAACTGTTATTTTCTTCGAGAATACTCAGCAACAATGACTTCACATGCCATGGGAATAAATAGCAATCTAAAGCTGAATGCTTCAGTTAAGGTTGCTATTGTTACGGAAACATATCCTCCAGAGGTTAATGGAGTAGCCAGCACGATCGCTCGATTCATTAAGGGTCTGGCGCAGATGGGGCATGACATCACACTCATCCGGCCTCGTCAGGGATTAAAAGATAAGCCCAAAAATGAATCTCATTTCAAAGAAATACTGACATTAGGAATGCCTATACCGGGTTACAGCTCACTAAGGATGGGCCTCCCTCAAAAAAATATGCTGTTAAAGCAATGGGCATCTGATAGGCCTAGTCTTGTCCATATTGTTACCGAAGGTCCTCTCGGTTGGTCAGCGCTGGAGGCGGCTAAAAAATTAAATATTCCTATTTGTTCGGATTTCCGAACAAATTTCGATGCCTATTCAACCCACTATGGAATGAGCTTCCTAAAAAATCCGATTCAAAGGTATCTTCGTTACTTTCATAACAATAGCAACTTCACAATGGTGCCAACTCAGGAGCTCAAAAATCAGTTACTCAGTAATGGATTTGAGAGACTCAAAGTACTGGCTAGAGGAGTGGATACTGAATTATTTAATCCATCAAAGCGTTGTCAAGAATTGCGAAATCATTGGGGGATTAAGGACCATGAAAAAGTGGTCTTGTGTGTCGGTAGACTTGCTTCAGAGAAAAATCTACAAGTCACTGTAGAAACATTTAAAGCAATGTCACAAGTTAATCCAAATCTGAAAATGGTATGGGTTGGCGATGGACCTGAAAAAGGGTCCTTAAAGTTAAGTTGTCCTAATAGTATCTTTACTGGGGTTCAGAGGGGTGAGGTGCTTGCAAGCCATTATGCTAGTGGCGATATCTTTTTATTTTCTAGCCTGAGTGAAACATTTGGCAACGTAACAATTGAAGCAATGGCTAGTGGATTGGCTGTTTTGGCATATGACTATGCAGCAGCTCGGCAATTTATAGATCATGGTATCAATGGATTTTTAGCTAGTCCAAATGAGGCCAACTCATTCGTTGCAGCAGGCCTTGAGTTAATAAAAGTTGATGTTAATTTAGAAAATTTGAAAGCCCATGCAAGGCAAACAACCCTGAAAATTTCATGGGATCAAGTTACTAAAAAATTAGAAAACAATTATCACGATTTAATACTAAATTCCCATTCAAAAGATAAACTGGCATCATCGCCCGTTTTAAGAGAAATTTTTATTAAGCAATGAATCGTATTTTTTATACGATAGCTATCTCACAGTTTTTATCATCGCTAGCAGATAACGCATTACTCATAGTATCCATTGCTCTTTTAGTTTCAATGCAAGAGCCAGATTGGGTATCCCCTTTACTCAAGATTTCTTTTGTAATACCTTATGTTCTTTTTGCCCCATTTGTAGGCGCTTTTGCAGACTCTAGGCCTAAAGGCCAGGTGATGTTGATTTCTAACGTACTAAAAGCTAGTGGCTGCGGCCTGATGCTTTTTGGGATACATCCATTATTGGGGTATGGCATCGTTGGTATAGGTGCCGCCTTATACGCACCTGCAAAATATGGAATTTTGACTGAGCTACTACCATCAGATAAGTTGGTAGCTGCAAATGGTTGGATGGAAGGCCTCATTATTGGCTCAATTATTTTTGGAACCCTATTGGGAGGATTTCTAATTAGTGATTTTCTGCATGATTTTTTCCAACTGATTAATCTAGATTTCATAAGAGGTGATATTTCAAGCTCTGCAGCAATGGCTATCTATTTGATTTCAACCATTTATACTTTGGCTGCTTTACTAAATGTACCCCTATTAAAGATAGGATTTTGCTATCAAAAGTTGAACCTACATTGTGGCAATTTAGTGCGGGATTTTTCAACTTGTTTTGTGAGCCTGTGGCGAGATCGGCTAGGTAAACTTTCCTTAACGGTGACCACCTTATTCTGGGGAGCTGGAGCAACCCTTCAATTCCTGATGTTGAAATGGGCTGAATATGCTTTACATATGAATCTTTCTGAGAGCGCTGCCCTACAAGCCCTTTCTGCAATCGGGGTTGCAGCAGGGGCTGTATATGCGGCATGTAAAGTCTCTCTCAAGAATTCTGCTAACGTATTACCTTACGGCGCACTGATGGGCTTAGTAGTCTGTTTAATGGGTATGTATAACGATGAACTCTTACCGCCAATCGTCCTCTTTCAAATGCAGTCCATCCAATTAAGCCTGAATGATTTACCCGCCTATTTTTTATTAATGCTGTTAGGCTGGTTATCAGGTTATTTTGTAGTTCCAATGAATGCATTATTGCAACACCGAGGCCATTCACTGATGGCAACTGGCCAATCTATCGCCGTACAGGGTTTTAGTGAGAACTTAGCAGTGTTGTTTATGCTCCTCGTCTACTCTATTCTGTTGTGGATAAACATCAGCTTGCCGCTCATTATTATTGGCTTTGGTGGGGCAGTCTTTTTAGCGATGGTGCTGATCATGTATCAGTATTTTGGGTCAAAAAATAGTACTCTAAATGCGATTTCTTAAAAAATTAAGCCCTTTACTTGTAACGATCATGCTTTTAACCAGCATGTCGGGATTTGCACAAGAAATTCAGTTCGGGGTAAGACCATATTATCTTATCGATGCCATGAAAGATGGGCCTTTAAAAAGTAAGTTAAGTAGTTGTTCTGGGATGACCCCTCGTCGATCTTTATTTTCCATAGCCCATCGCGGAGCACCCTTAGAATTTCCTGAGCATACAGTTCAGTCCAATAAGGCTGCCGCATTAATGGGGGCCGGTATTTTTGAATGCGACGTTACTTTTACTAAAGATAAGCAATTGGTTTGTCGTCATGCGCAAAATGATTTGCAGGGCACAACGAATATATTGCTAACAAATTTGCAAGAAAAGTGCGCCAAGCCATTTATTCCAGCGAATGGCGCAGCGCCCGCAGTGGCAGAGTGCCGTACAACTGATATTACTTTAGAGGAATTTAAAGCCCTCCGTGGCAAGATGGATGGTTTTAATAAAAACGCCAAGGATATTCATTCCTATATGGCAGGTACACCATCTTGGAGGACCGAGCTATATTCCGAGGGTGGGGGTACTTTATTAACACATCAGGAATCTATCGCTTTATTTAAACAATTTGGCGGTAAATTTACTCCTGAACTTAAAGAGGCAGTAGTGCCTATGCCTTATTTAGGCTTTACCCAGGAGCAATATGCACAAGCGCTGATTAATGAATATAAGCAGGCTGGGGTTTCTCCTGATGACGTTTTTCCACAATCATTTGATTTGAATGATGTGATGTACTGGATTAAAAATGAACCAGAGTTCGGAAAGCAGGCAATTTATTTGGATAGTAGATATGAGCAAAAAGGTTTTAATGCTGCACAGCCTGAAATGTTAAAGCCAACCATGCAAGAGCTTTATGCAAAAGGGGTGCGTTATATTGCTCCTCCTATATGGGTTTTATTGACAACTAATAGCATTGGAGAAATTATTCCATCTGCTTATGCAAGGGCAGCAAAAGATGCGGGATTGAATATCATCACATGGTCATTGGAACGTGATGGCCCTATGAATAAGGGGGGAGGTTGGTATCACCAATCAATAAAATCAGCCATTTACTCCGACGGCCAAATTTATGAGGTTTTAGACGTGCTAGCTAAGCAAGTTGGCGTTAAAGGTGTATTTTCAGACTGGCCTGCAACTGTTACTTACTATGCTAACTGTATGGGACTTGAGTGAGTGCTTAAATGAATAAGCCTCTATTAAAGTATTTCAATGGCAATTCCAATGGTGCTTAATAGTCATAAATCCGTCACAAAGGCGGGGAGTTATTGATCTATATCAAACAAAATCTGTTGATGGGGAATAGGGTAGTTACTCCAAGAAGAGGTAAAAAATGACTTGTCCCACTGAATTACAGGTCTCAGCTGTGATGCCAGACCCAAATCAATCTCCCAATCTTGAGTTTTTAACAGTTGATCATCTGGGTAAATATTCTTATCCAGAAGCCATTGCACAATTAAAAGACCGTGGTCATCTGAGTCTAGAGGATATCCAAAAACTATCTTCTATAGATCTTAATAACGTATTTGAAGAAATTAAATGCTGGTGTGTATATGGCAATCACGATCCCAAGAAATTAAAAACCGTACTAAACACCCGTAATCTATAAAACGCATATTTAGGAGCAAATTATGAAATCTAAAGATAAAAAAATAGTTCAGCAAGAAAAAAGCAAAGAACTCTTAGCCCTTTCAAACCAGTTATTTGCTACCGCTAAACAGCTAAGTGAATATCATGCCGATGAACTAAAAGGCAGTATGGCTTATGCAATTAGTTATGCCCAAACAGCGGCTCACCAAGATATGGCTCAATTAAAAGCTTTGCATGGCGCTGTTACTGCTGAGGCATCTAAACGCATGGAAATCTATCAAGCAAAGGTGAAAACCATTCTCGATCAAATGGAAGGCAAGTCCGTAGATAAACATTTAAAAGAAGCTCGCTCAGTATTAACTGCTTGGTACAAGAATGCTAAAAAGAAAATACCCCAAGGCGCAGAGCAATTAGGGCAAGTGGCTCACAATGTTGCTGATGCTGGTATCAGGGCTTTTAAAGAAGGCCGCAAACTGATTAATGAAGCTGCTGCTGATGCCGCGAAAGATTTAAAAAAGGCCGCCAAGAAAGAGGCTTCTAAAGCGAAGAAAGTAGCCAGTAAAAAACCAGCCCTTAAAAAAGTGCCTGTGAATCAGAAAGTGGCGAAAAAAGCACCAGCAAAGAAGGCTTCGCCCAAAACAACACCACCAAGCCCAAAGAAACCTACTTAGTGTAGTTATCCATTACAGATAACAAGTAATACAAGCCAGCTTTCGAGCTGGTTTTTTGTTATCTGCGAATGGCAGCTTTGGGTCGTTAGCTGCCGTCCAGAAAAGTAAGCGTTACTTTAAGCAACGCTTATCAACCACATGCAAAAACCACTTTGGAGCAACGAAGTGTTAGATGGTTGCTCCAAAATTCCTTTGGTTTCGAAAACCAAAGAGTGAGAAAGTGTTTATTGTGATCTTGTTAATCTAGTCACACAAAAGCTCACACACCGATATTTAAGAGACGTAACCTCTTGAAATGCTAGAGGTTTTCTTTGGATATCTGCTCTCATAACCAGAGAACCTAAACTCGACCTAAAAGTCACAAAAAGAATGCTTTTGAGATAAAAGGTGAGGTTTGGTCATGTAAGCGTTACTTTAAGTAACGCTGGGCATGCTAAAAACTGTGTAGGCAATTACTGCACACTTTCTATAGTAATGCCGATAGATTATGGTCTTTAGGTTGTTATAGACAATAACCAACTAAGGCCCAGGTCGCACGTTCGAATCGTGCTGGGCAGGCCAAACTCCTATTAGTAGATATAAATCTAGGCTGTTAGATTGTGGTCTATTGACCCAATCATGCGTGAGCTTGGCTAGCGTAAGAGTAGCCTTGGTCAAGCGTAGTGGATCCAGTTAACTATGGGCAACTCAGACGAACTTTTGACCCTGGTGATGGGGTGTCGGTTTAACCCGACTCGGATGTATCCGGTTACGCGACGCTCAGAAGTGAAGGCTTTCAGAGAAGAAGAGCATGACAGACATATCATCTTTGTATGAAAAAACCATCCCGAAGGATGGTTATCAATTGTCACAATAGAACTTAGTTAAAGAATAATTTTTTATACGCTACCCCTAATTTTTTTTAAAAATCTGCACAAGGCTTCATCTTTGCCCCAGTAAAACGAACCCATCTCAAAATCACTTTGAATCTGAGAGCGGCTAGAGCGTAACCGCCTTGCCTGTTCTCTCTTGGGACATATATAGGGCGCATATTTAAAAGGTATTTGCATGATTTTTATCGATCAAGAATAGAGAGATGAAAGAAGCTCAAGCTATTCAACATCTACAGTCTTATGTTTGTTGGCGCTCTTTTGAGTATCTTGATTGTGAGATGTCATTGCAGTATCAACCGTCTTTCCAAAGTGGGCGTAAGCATTGTGCACTGAAGAGCGAACTTGATCGTAGCCATGCAGGACAGCCTCAAATACCATCTTGAATGAGGATGTATACGCCTCAGATCCTTGAGGCGCTTTAGAAATGGCTCCCTCAACTAATTCTTGTAAATGCTTTTTAGCATCATCAAAGGCATCATCCGCTTTTTCCATAATTTCATGATGGTTTTTACGCAAGGCAGCAGTGAGAGTAGCTTGATAAGCCATTAGATCTGTAGAAGCCTCTTGAAAACCTTGAGTAGTAAAGACGGGCATTAGATCTTTAGGATCCTTTTGTTTTCCGATTCCCATCATTTTTTCTTGCGTTTTAGCAATGAACTCTTTGCTGGCATCAAATTGTGTTTGAGCAAGATTATGGGTACTTTCAACAGCTTTTTTACCAAAAGCATGAATTGATGCCATTGAGTCTTGATGAGACTGAGTTATTTTTTCATTTGTTTGATACATGAGATTCCTAATGATTGGTAAATTTAATTAAAACAATTGACCCAGAGG
>Ga0194043_1001141_pt1 | contig 15019 bp, 14 predicted proteins | sample JunL4415m_MetaG_FD_161274 | JGI IMG/M metagenome (GOLD analysis project Ga0194043, IMG submission 161274) | Anoxic zone freshwater microbial communities from boreal shield lake in IISD Experimental Lakes Area, Ontario, Canada - Jun2016-L442-15m | ecosystem: Environmental > Aquatic > Freshwater >...
AGTTGTATAAGCACTCATCGAATTAGCTGAATCAGTTATTAAAGAATCACTACCTGAAGTGCCGATCATTGCGGTATAAGGCATATCGTCAAAAGCTAGGCGGCCGTTATATTTACCTTGAGTTATGCCCTTTGATAAAACCCGCGCCGCAGTTCGATTAGCAATCGTCATCCCATCGCCAACAAACAAAATAACATTTTTTACTTTTTTTGGCCCAGTGCCAAATACTTCCCAATGCACTTCCCCACTCTCCTTACCATCTGTGACGCTTATTTTGTAAGCTCCAGGCTTACTTAAAATCATGTCCTTTAGAATTAAACTGCTTCCTAGACCATTTTCTGCTGGAATAAAAATAGGTGTTTGTTGAGAAAATTGGCTCAATGGCAAGCCATTAATCATTACTTTAATATCTTGCGAATTTACTTGATTACTAAATTCAATCCGAAAATCAAAGAGTGAGCCGTTTAAAATAATCGCTCTATCTATCGGATAAATAGTAACTGACCAAGCGTTACTAATAAATAAACTAAAGCTAGCACTAGCAATAGTTATTAAAAAAATAAAACGGTAACAAAGCCGCATCATAAGAAAACCCTAATTAAAAAATTTTTAACTCAGAGTTGTAATATGAAGCAGAAAAATGACGAAATTGTGACAGCCCGCAGGCAACATCTAGAGCTTTACCTAGCTTTAATTAATCTGTACCCATTCCCGTCTTTTTAACTAAAGCGGCATAGCTAGCCAATTGGTCTTGAATTTTTTTAGCCAACTCTTCTGGCGAGCTACCTACCGGATTTAGGCCATTAGCCAGTAGTTGTTGACGCACGGTGGGATCTTTCATTGCCTTGATCAGCTCAGCGTTTAGTTTTTGAATAATAGGCTGTGGTGTACCTGCTGGCGCTACCAGCGCAAACCAGGCACTAAACTCAAATCCAGGAAGACCAGACTCTGCAATCGTTGGTACATTGGGATATTGCAAGGCACGTTTAGGGCTCGTAACGCCAATCAATTTGAGGCGGTTCGACTTTACTAAGGTTTTAGAGCTCGCTAGAGTAATAAATGCTGCCTGCACTTCTCCTGAGGCAACCCCAATACCCGTTTGATTAATCCCCTTATAAGGAATGTGCGTCATCTTAATACCTGCCTCAGAGGCAAATATCTCCATGGCAATCTGTTGAGGGCTACCGTTACCGGCCGATCCATAATTGAGTTGTCCAGGATTTTGCCGGGCAGCAGCAATCAGTTCACCTGCATTCGCATAGGGAGATTTAGGCGGAACAACTAGACCCCACTCCACCATCACAGCCAAAGAAATCGGGGCAAAGTCTTTAATAGGGTGCCAAGGTAGTTTGCGATTGACATTTGGCACCATGGTTAAGATGCTATCGTTGAAACCCCCCAGGGTATAGCCATCCGGTTTAGCTTTGGCAACCTTATCGGCGCCTATTAAACCAGCGGCGCCAGGAAGGTTCTCAACGATAAAACCTTGTCCCATGTTTTGACTCATTTTTTGCGTAACGATGCGCACGGCATTGTCGGCTCCGCTGCCAGGCGCTAGCGGAATAATAATACGGATAGAATGGGTTGGGTAGGACGCTGTATTCAGTTCGGCTGCCTGTGCGCCACCAATAAATGCTAAGAATAAGTAAATATAAGCAGACTTCACAGCAACTCCCATCTTTAATTGAATTGCCTGAATATACTAAAACTTAATGACACAATGCCTTTCTTCTGGGCCAATCTATTTATTTAATCTACCTTTAGTCAGCGTTTTAAATCTCGATAAAAATTTTCATGTACCCCATATCCGATTAGTACAAATTGAGTGTGATCGAGGCTTACCGAGTAAGCTAATAGCATCTGCCGCTTCTGGAATCTAAATTTATATACCTGAACACCAGATAAATCACCTTTTTTCATCACGCCTTGGGCAGGATCAGCGGTAAGCACCTTAACCGCCGCATCTAGTGCCCTCTTTTCAGCGGGAAGTATTTTCTTAATGGCCCTATCAAATCGAGGGGTTGCTAAAACAATCATCCGAAACGGTATGGAGTTAGATTCCCAGATTTCACTTCTTCTATACCAACTAGAATGTCTTGCAGCATGCTAATTGGTAAATCGGGGTTTTCTTCAGCGACTTTACCTAATCGAGCCCAATACTCAATTTGCTTAGGGACAGATCGATGCATTGCCTGGGCATAAGGTTTGGCATCCTCTACCAAAAGATTCGATAATTTGATTGCGATAGACATTATTTATCCCTCTAAAATAGCTGGTATTAATATAGTACTAAAAGTTTTAAAAAGCAACTTTTTAGAGCCAAAAAGAGTATAGATCGATACGATCGAAAACTGGTCAATATTTGGTCAATTGAGCTTGAAACAGCATTGCCATTGTTGACTATTAGGTCTCTTATAGAGAGTCAGATTGCCATTCAATAGCTTTATTGGCTCTGACTCAATGGCGGGAGTGCGAAATAAAAACGATAAATTATTCATTACAAGCGTCCTTTTAAATGACGCTTGTAGCTTAATTTCAGATTTGCATTTGGACGACCTGATTATGTTTTGTCGGCTTACCCGACAAAATTACTCCTCAACAAGTCGCAGAGTTGCACATAGTCCGCCAGGATCGCTAACGCCCTACTCGAGGTGATATCAACGCTAGACAAGCTCGAGCCATGATTAGTCACAATTAAGCCAATGAAACAGCCTGAAACAAATTTAAATAGTGAAATTTGGCCTGCCCAGCACGATTCGAACGTGCGACCTGGGCCTTAGAGCTTCACTATGCTGAAGACCTGCCAAAACTCTCAGGGTACTTACGCCGCAATTTACTCTACCCCTCTGGGTCGCATTCAATAATCCGTGAAAGCCGTACATGACAATTGATAGTTAATGCTATCTATCCGCGTAATTTGGCATTGGCCACCAGCGGCTAGAAATTTCCCCGTTCCGCCCACGATAGCAAAAATATTTGTAACTTGCTGGTTCATAAGGCCGAGCGTGCCCGTATATGTTCCAACGCCTAATATCACAATCGAATCCTGACCATCACCGAACGAATAATTAACGAAAAGTAAGCGCTTATCGCCATCGCTCAACCTTTCAGATACCCTAGTATTAGCGTCAAATCGGCCAATTTGAACACCTTTTTTATCCCATAATGACCCGCTACCAGCTATCACATCATCTACAGATGGCCCTAGGGCACCTGAGTCAACAACAATTCGGTTATCGAAACGCGCCACAAAAGCGACTTCGTATTTAATTGGTTTGCGTTCAGGAACGCTGCCGAACCCAATGATATAGCTTGGCTGATCCTTGGCATATATTGCTGATCCGCTGCTGATTGTCAAAACAGCAATGAGGGCGATTCGTATCCAAATGATCATTGTTTGATTTCCTAAGATATCCAAATAATTAGATTAACATAAATCATATTTAGATAAAATCCAAAATTTATAATTAATTGAAGTGAGCTAATTAATACTTTCGGGATGTCCTTTTTCAATGATTTTCTTGACCGCTTCTGCTTTGAACTCCGCTGTGTATTGGGTTCGTTTCATAATCACTCCTGCGACTCATTGTTGTCAATATTAACTGTCTACCGAATCGGGAGAATGCCAAACAAATAAATCTGATCCAGATCAATTTAGTTTTTTACTGCTTGACTCCACTGCTATTAAATTTAGTTACAAAGAAATCGTAAGAACCCGTCAGAGCATTACCATCAAGTCCGCCACCTGTAGACCCAGCGATATAAACATTGTTGTTAGCATCGATTGCAACACCATTACCATCGGTTTCTCGACCAGTAACACCTAATTGACGGGTGTATTGTTTGACGCCACTGTTATCATATTTAGTGTAGAAAAAATCGTCAGTACCCACTTGAACGTTTCCATCAAGTGAACCGCCTGTGGCGCCTACAACGTAAATATTACCACTGGCATCAATTGTTACCTCGTTACCAAAAGTTGCTGCACCAGCAGTACCTAGCTGACGAGTAAATTGCTTGACGCCACTGCTATTGTATTTAGTGACAAAGAAATCATCAGTCCCTGCCAAGGTACTTCCATCTAGTCCACCTGTTGTATAACCTACAACGAAAACGTTACCAGTGATATCAGTCGCAACAGCGGTACCATAGGTTAGAGCTCCAGCCACCCCTAACTGACGGGTGAATTGCTTGACACCACTGCTATCGTATTTGGTAACAAAAAAATCATCAGTTCCCGCTAAAGTATTACCATCCAGTGAGCCCTTTGTATAGCCCACAACGAAAACATTACCACTGCCATCGGTTGCGACACCGTAGCCTCTTGTTTCTTGACCGGTCGCACCTAATTGACGGGTGAATTGTTTAACTCCATCGCTATTATATTTAGTGAGGAAGAAATCGATTGACCCTGTCAAAACATTACCATCTAGCCTACCTGTTGTATAGCCTGCGATATAAACATTGCCACTAGGATCAATCGCTAAAGCTATACCAACAGTTTTTGTGCCGGCCGCACCTAATTGACGGGTAAATTGCTTAACACCACTGCTATCGTATTTTGTAACAAAGAAATCATGAGTACTGCCCATCATGGTATTGCCATCTAGCCCACCTGTTGTGTAGCCTGCGATGTAGACATTACCATTCGTATCAGTCGCAACAGCCGTACCAACAGTTGTTGAACTAGCCACGCCCAGTTGCTTTGTGTATAACTTAACGCCACTGCTATTGTATTTAGTAACGAAGAAATCATAAATCCCCGTCAAGGTATTTCCATCTAGTCCACCTGTTGTGGAGCCTGTAACATACACATTACCACTGGCATCGGTTCCAACGGCATTTCCATATGTTATTTTATTAGTTGTACCAAGTTGTTTAGTACCAATCCAAGAAGAAGGTGCTGTTGAACTATCCCCACCGCCGCAGGCGGCAAGGGCTGTAAAAGTAACTATTATCAGTATGTAATTTAAGGTTCTCATGATTGTTGCTTTTAGGTTATCTAATTAGTATCTACATTATTACTTCAATGATATCTTTACAACATTTATCATCAAGTTCTACTCTGTTTCTAATAAACTTCTTAACATCCAAGCTGTTTTCTCATGAAATATTAAACGATATTAAATTTGGCCTGCCCAGCACGATTCGAACGGGCGACCTACGCCTTTAGAGAATTCGTGGCTGTTCAAAAGTCTATATATTTTAATAGCTTACAGCGTAAAAATGGCACTGTGTAATAAACTGTGCAATGAGGTTTTGTAGGGAAAACCGACATTTTCAGATGCCCGTCGATCGGCGATTTCGATTATCTTTTAAGATATTGCTATTGTTAATAGTATTTCGTATAATACTATTTAAAGTACTATTAAGGAGATTGCCATGGGTGCTGTTGCAGCGAATGATTTAAAGACCAAAGGAATCAAAGCGATTGAAGATGCTTTGTTAACCCAACCAGAAGCAGCGGTATCGGTGCGGGGTCAAGTTAAGTATATTGTGATGAGCCAAGAACACTACCACTACTTGCGGGAATGTGAGTTAGAGGCAGCTCTGGCTGAGTCTAAGGCTGATTTGACATCGGGGCGCTTTGTAAGGGAGACGGTAGCTCAACACCTCAAGCGCCTCAAACAACTTAATAAATCGGCCAAATGACCTGGCAGTTAATTTTTACTGAGCAATATAACCGTCGAGCTGCTAAGTTTCTCAAACGGAACCCCGCTATTGAAAACCAGTATGCCAAGGCGCTTGAACTGTTAGAGCATAATCCTCATCACCCCTCCCTACGTCTTCATGCGCTAAGTGGAAGACTTTCTGGTCTACATAGCATTTCTATTAACTTGAAATACCGGATCACGATCGAGTTAATCATTTCTGATCAGGAGATTCTTCTCATAAATGTGGGTGATCATGACGCAGTTTATTAAGTAAGCCATTTAGTCAGTACATGACTAGTATCATCAGCAAAAAAGTGTAAACCATGTGCTCGGTATATTGTGTAAACCATGTGTCCGGTACGGACCGAGAGATGTTGGCCTGCCCAGCACGATTCGAACGTGCGACCTACGCCTTAGAAGAAATCGTGGCTGCTGGAATATCTATATTTTTCAATGGCTTACACAGTAAAATTAGGACTGTGTAATAAACTGTGTAATACATAAGTGCTGCTTAAAAGACAAATCCTCATTTAGCTTTCAACACTCAATAAGCATTATTTGACAACAATCATGCTATCATGCAATAATGCAGCATGAATATAGGAGAATGCCATGGGCGCAGTCATAGACCACCAAGTTATTAAATCCATTGGATCGAGTGGGCAAATCTCGCTTGGAAAGGAATATGCAGGACGTCAGGTTCTCGTTGAAAGCCCAGAGCCAGGAGTCTGGATGATTCGCACCGCCACTGTCATTCCAGATAATGAAAAGTGGATGCATACGCCAGCCCTTAAAAAGGATTTAACTGCTGCTTTAGCTTGGGCACAAAAAGCACCCGCTAAAGCAAGCGACCTTTCTAAATTAAAAATGGCTAAAGCGCATGGCACGAAACGTAAAGCCTGAGCCATTAGTCGAACTTGATCTTAATAGTCCTGTTTTTCAATCTGCCTGGAATGATTTAGAGCTAGTTGAGCAAGAAAAGGCATTTGCTACCTTTAAAAAGCTCACACAACTAACCTGGAACCAGGTCTATCGAGACAAGGGCTTGAAATGGGAAAAGATTAACAGCATTACAGCCCCTAAAGGCATTGAAGCGCTCTACTCGTTTCGTGTAAGCAAATCTATTCGAGGGATTGGCTTTAGAGAAAATCACTTTTTACGAGTCTTATTAATAGAGCCAGACCATGATGCCGCTTATGGGAAAAAATAGTTAGGGTGAACTGTAAACTATGTGGTCGGCACCGGATGTAAACCATGTGTCCGGTACGGACCTAAGTTTGTTTGGCCTGCCCAGCACGATTCGAACGTGCGACCTACGCCTTAGAAGCTGGAAAAATGAGCTAAAACAACTAGTTAAACAATGACATCGAGGTGTTGAGATCGGGTGTGGCATCAGCACCGAGGACCTTGGTGCGGGATGGAATTGCTTGGATTTGACTTGGCATTGGCAGACGGTTGGATGGTTTGAAGGCCCATTTTGTCGGGTTAACCGACAAATTAGAATCTAAATCAATCACGCCAGACTTACCAGTAATTAAAAAGCCCTTGATGGCTATTCAAGGGCTTTTTAATTAAAGTGCTATTGATTTAGACATAATCAATACCCTCTTGAAGGCTTGCCTTGTCAAAAGTACTCTCTTTGCCCAGTTTGTCACCATTCCTTTTCAAAAAAGTATCGGCTGATTTTCTACCCTCCTCCTTTAGCATTGATAGAAACTCCCATTCTGCATTTACTTTAGATGAGTGGCCAAGCTGAACCATGATTTCATTTCCGATTAGATGCATGCGCTGTCCTCCACATAGTCCGCTTTGCCCCATTTGATTTTTCTCTGGCACCGCATCGGCAATTAAACTAAGCATTCTGAGTTCTTTTAGCAGACTAGAATTAAAGGAGATCTCATTGAGGCGGTTCATGATTTCACCAGCAGTTTTAGGTATTCCTGGTCTCTCGACAGGATTAATTTGGACTAAAATTGTATCCAAAGAGTCAACCTCTCTAATCAATGAGGTGAGCATAGGATTACCACTATACCCGCCATCCCAGTATGCCTCACCATCAATCTCTACGGCTGGAAATAATGTAGGCAAACAAGCTGAAGCCATTAAGACCTCGGGGGTTATTTCCTTTGTTCTAAATACTCTACCCCGTCCAGTTCTAACATTGGTTGCATTAATAAATAGCTTTATTGGCCCATCATGAATAGCAGAAAAATCAACTGAGTTCTCTAGTATCGATTTCAATGGGTTCTCACCTTTAAAAGGATTGTCATAGGGCGACATAACTCTAGAGGTCAATTCCGCAAGTAAAAAAAATGGGGAATTATCTAAAGTCCATTTACCTTGCATGATGTCAAGTGGCGATCTCTTAAATGGACTGAAAATAGCTCCATCAGAAACCTTTTTCCAAAAATGATTGAGCGCCTCTCTGGCGCCTTCTTTCCCACCTACAGCATAACCACTTGCGAATACGGCTGCGTTCATGGATCCTGCTGATGTCCCTGCAATTCCTAGCACATCAATCCAATCTTCTTCTAGGAACCGGTCCAAAACGCCCCATGCAAATGCGCCATGTGAGCCACCACCCTGAAGTGCAAAATCGATTTCTAAATTCTTCTTAGCCATCATTTTTTCCTAGATTAAGTAATTAATGATTTAATTTAAGAAAGTTTTATGACGATATGATTAAATGATGGGTTGATTCTCATCAGCTAGTTGGGCCTTTGGCCTGCCCAGCACGATTCGAACGTGCGACCTACGCCTTAGAAGCTGGAAAAATGAGCAAAAACAATAGCTTAAACAATACTTTTAAGGTGTTTAGATCAGGTGTTCAGTAGGCACCGAGAACCTTGGAGTTAGGTGGAATGCCATGGATCTTGGGTGGCATTCACAGGGAGTTGGATGGTTTGGTGGGTAAATTTGTCGGGTAAACCGACAAATCGGCCTTAGGACTGTCATGTACTGTTGCTGATCAGTTTTTTGAAATTAATTGCTCTCAATTCACTAGGCCAACATTTATAACTTAGGCTTCGAAAATAATCCTAATAGTTGAGTAATTGCTAAAGCTGCAATTGTGCATGCAATTATTTGAATAATGATTGAATCCCAAATCACTAATCCATAAAGAAGTAGCACAACTATAAAAAACATAAAGTTCAAAATGATTGCTAGATGGCTTCTAAAAAAGCGTAGCAAAGGGATGGTTGGCTTAATATTTTTTTGGATGACTGCCTTATATAGCATCGTGGGAATAATGCCAGTAGTAATTGACGAGCCAAGTATCCCGCCAATAGATAAGAAAACAGACACATTGGCCTTGTCTGCATCAATTAATAGCGCTACTAAGACTAAAGCGACTATGGTTGGAATCGTAGGAAGCAGGTATTGGTTAATTAGACGCAGATTTTGTTCCTGAACTTGATTGTCTTGTACAAAAAATAGTCGTATCTGTACCCCTAGCTGAGCTGCACTTCGAATGGCTGCAAGGCCAGGTAAGATCAAAACTAACATCGCGCCAGAAATTTTTATAAACGGATCGGTAATTTTGCCAAGTTCAATGAGCACCGTGCCATGTAGCCCAATTAACTCAGCGGGCAATACACTCGAATCAACTGCAAAAATCCATAAAATCATCACTACAGCTTGAAAAATGATTCCCCAAAGGCTACCCTTAATAAATAAATTTGCCTCAGGATTATTAGGCAAAACATAGGTTGCAGAAGGAACAAGTAACAAAGGGCCAATAAAGGACAAGATCATCACACCTAAGAACCCAGACCATATATTAGGGGCTAAACCGCGATCATCTGTAAATGGCAATTGAATATATAGAATTCTTTCAAGATCTATAAATGGAATGAGGGCGGCAATTATGGCAAGCATAATTAGTAATGCTAATGCACCGGCAACAAGAGATAAGCTATGTGCAATCGATCCAAATGAAATTACTAGCAATATCAGTATGCCGAGCAGGGCAAGCCAAAAAAACTTAGGCCATCCAGTAAATGCATTGAGTGTCGCAACTATTGAAATAAAGCAGGCTACCAGCACTACAAAAAAGATAACCATAATTGCAAGAGCAGTAATCGTACCCGCTCTTTTTCCAAGATAAATTACAACTAAATCATGGAGATTTTTTGGTCTACTGTCAGGAGGCAACAAGACAATAGCCTCTGAAATGGCCGCAATACTTATACAAACAATTAAAGTAATAAACGCAATAATGCCTACCGACGGCAAAACTCCCAAAGGTGCAGCAGTGATTGGAAATGCTACGAAAGACATCGGCAGACTCACTAAAGCCATAAACGCAAAAGCGAGCCAAAATGGTGGTAGCTTTAAAACTTGATCGAGCTTAATGTGTATAGACATTAAGGTAGCTCCAATTGACAAAAGTTGAAATTCATAAAATGCTGAACATAACTATTAGCGAAGAGGTAAGGTTTTGACTGAAAAAGGTCTTAATGGAAGCCACAATGCCCTTTATGAGTGTACTATGTTCAAATCTGGGGCGGCACTAAAGATTAGGTCAGTTTAAGGTTATGGATTCTTTATTTATCTAGTAAGCCCAAGCAATCTTTAATAAATTCACAAAGGCATCAGGAGGGATTGCCATTGGCCCTAAGAAGGGGTGAATAAATAATACGAGGAAATAGACAACACCGGCGATAGTTGAACCTAGGAAAAAAATGAGAATGATATGAGTGCGTGCAGACTTCATTTCAAAGAGACAGGAAAAGCAGAGGAAGACGATCGTACTTATGAAAAGACCCAGCACTGCAGGGTAAGAAAGAGCAAAATGGGCACTGTAGATGCGGGTTCGCCGCAGACCCTCAACATCCCCCAGTAAAGTCAACATGTGTTGATGTGTATTGGATTGACCCGTATTCTGCGGTTGGAAATTATTAACAAGCCTAGTTATTTTTAATATCTCTTGGTAGGCCTCAATGCTAAATTGATTCTTACTTAGTAATGGCCACTCCTTATTGATCACTGTGCTTGTGTAGGACCTAAGACCCTCTTTGCCAGGGCGCTCAATTTCGGTTGGGAAAGCAGAAAACAAGTGATACATATTATTCATGGTACTAGCTTCTTTGGACACTGCTTCACTAACACCATTGTAGTTTTGCCAAACTAATACGGTAACAAAAGCAAATACGAGGCCATAAATAATCCCCATGGCGTTATAGATGTAGCCCGCAAATTCATAATCTTTTCCAAAACGATATTCCGGAATCAACTTTTGGAAGACCAAATAGACTGAATAGCAAATAGAGAGTACAAAAACTTCCATCAGCACTCGAAGCACCCAGTCAGAATGCTGCAGTGCAAATCTCAAAAAAGGAAAGTCCATACGCCCAGTCTTTTCTTATAATTTAAGAAAGTGTTCGAAATCTGAGGCGGTAGGTTTAGCAGGATGCTAAGTCAGCTCAAAGGTCTGTTGGGATCAGTCTAGCTGAGCTTGGCGAAGATAAGCAAGATCTTTATAGAATTTATTACGAATATTTGAGATTGGAAGATTGAGCATAATAAACAGGGCATTTTGGTACGATCTCAAGGGCCAGGCCTTTGGCCTGCCCAGCACGATTCGAACGTGCCCCCTTGGCCTTAGAAGGGCTAACGAATCTAGCGAGACGATAGGGAACAATGGCCTACACCGCCCTGGTTCAGGTGTTGGTTTTGGCACCAGTTTTTGGGCTCTAGTGGAGTCTAGTGTGGAATGCCATGGATATTGCACGTAATCAACAGGTTTTTGTCGGGGAAGCCGACAATCTCAAGCGTCCTATTTTGCAGGTTATAGCCAACTAATCCCCCACCACCACAAAAGGAGCCCAAAACAGCGGATGCGCATAGCTGTACTTCATTGCTTTACCTTCGCCCATACCGCCTTGGTCTATTTGACCCAACATTGCTTGCCTCAGCGCCTCTGATTTAGCCAATGTTTTATCGCTTTGCTGGCGCTTAAACAAATCGGTCATCAAGCCACGTGATGCAGCAGAATCTACCGGCCAGTTTGAAACAAGCAATGCTTTTGCCCCGGCAAAGAAAAAGGCCCTGCCTAGGCCAGATACCGCCTCAGAACCAGCGCCCTCCCCCGAAGCGGTATTGCATGCAGATAGAACAACCCAATCAGCATTTAACTTTAAAGTTAAAACCATATCCATGGTCAAGAGCCCATCATCGGTATCGCCGGTAACCTCAGGTGAAGATAGCGCTAGCGCTGGTTGCGTTAGGCCATTCAACTCCCCAGGAACAAGGCCATGGGTGGAAAACATCACCACTTTTCTATCGGAGAGATCCATGCCCATTACCTGCTTAACGCTGGCCTGTTTGTGCAGATAGATATCGCCTGATGTGGCGCCAACCGCTTTGGCAATATCCTGAATCTCATCACTCGTGTCCGGCAACCTGGGCAATAAGGCTAACTCTGCAGAACTAACGCCCGCTGTTTTTGGGGCATTTCTTAATTTCAACGGAACGCCGCGCGTTGCTAGCTGAGTCGGTTTCATTGCCTTATCCGCTGACTTTTGCTGCTCAGCACTGAAGTACGGATCACCGAAACCGACAAAGCTTTTACGATTCGCATCGCCCTCAGGTAAATTTCGAAGGGCCGTGAGCGCCGTGACCGATGGTATTTGAGCAATTGCAATGTCGCGCGCCAGCCATGGAGTCGATTTATATCCTGCAAATGCAATTCCAGTTTTAGCGGGCTGAGCCGATGCCTTGGTCACCAAGACAGACAGTGGCAACTGACCAAGCTCCGCATGGGGAACAACCAACAATACCTTTTTACCTTGGAGGCTTGCGGCAACGGGTTCTAAAATTTGTTGGTACAACTGATGCGCAGCCGCAATATCAAAGGGCGGTATTTCATCAATGGTTGATACACCTGGATCAAGTGATTTTCTCAGCTGAGCTACCTGCTTTGCCATTTGGCCCCGGCTAAGTGGAATCTGAATAAATTGAGCTGGCCCTTGCTTACTAATTGACCAAACGTAACCAGCCTGATCGCCAAAATACCAAGACACCAATACTTCGTCGCCGCGCAATAACTTTTGGGTACGCTCAATACTTGCTGGCTTGGGCTCCACTAACTCAGCATAGTCGGGGAATTTCTTTTCAATCTCTTTTTTTATCTTCTCCCGGTCGGTTTTAAACGTAGCGATATCGCTGCGAATCTTCGCTTGAACTGCAGGCAACTGCTGATCAGGCGACGCTGATAAAAGCCCTGTCAATAACTCCGAGAGTGTGTTGATGCGGCGCTGCAAGTCTTGCTCATTGCGTGCCAGGCCAGCCAATTGTGGGTCTTTGATATTGGCGCGGGCAGCGCTGGCCGTTAAAGCGCGCTGAACCCCGCTTCCCCTTGCTAAATCAGCAATCGTGAAAGACTCTGCTGCCGCTGCTGCAGCTTGCGCCGGCTCCGATTGTGCTGTCTTAGCCAAAACAGCCAAATAACTCTCAAGCAAATAAGTCATGCGCTGCTGTTGCTTCACACTACTGGTATCGTTTTCGGCATCATTACGAGCCTGGTCTATTAAGACTGGAATAGATTGCTTATAGGCACTGCTGGCTTCCTGCCATTTACCCTGTGCTTGCAGTGCGGAAGCTTCAAAGGCCCTGATCATGGCTAAACGGGGAGAATTTTTGTCAGCCGACTTTTCAAGTCGGGATAGCATTTGGCTTGCCATCAGCTCGGCCTGATTGGCTTTATTGGTTTTCAGCATGGCCAAAACCCAATCCAAATCACCGGCCAAGAAGGTTTTCGCCAGCTCAGGATCGCCTTGAATGCCAGCCTGCATCTCTTCAAACGCAGTATTGGCTGCAGCATATTTGGAGTCCGCAACTAAGGCGGTACCTAAAGCGCGGCGGGCCTGCGCCATGACAATCGAATCATTTGGCGCGCCGCCATCGGTTGCCGATTTTTTGGCGGCCTGGGCAAGCAATACCGACTCAGCATGCCTACCCTGCTCATTCACAATTCTGGCCAGCATGATGAGCGAGTCTCCTACATTAACTGAGCCACTACCAAAACTGTCTAAGGATTGCTGCAGCGCCTTGCGTGCAAAGTATTCGGCATCGGTAAGGCGGCGCTGTTGCAGTAAAGCATAAGCCAAGTCAAGCTCTCGATGAATAATATTAATGTTATAAATTCGTGGATCATTACTTGCATTTGCAAATAGCCTTGGGCCATCGTCTAAGGCATCTACTTTTGATGCTGAGGTTTTAACTTTCTCGTAACCCTTCTCAAGGAATCGAATGGCACTCCTGAATGCTTTCTCACTCTCGATCCATTGACCTTGAGAGCTAAAATAAATTCCGCGTGCACTCAAGAGATTAGACTCCCAAAAAGGTCCTTGATTCTCGTAATTGGAACTTCTTCTTAAAATAAACAAAGTTGATTCCATATTGTTTAATGCTTTTTTTGACGCTTCAAAATTACCAGCTGCTGCATGTGACGTTGTTAGTACGCGCTCAAGACTTAGCTGGTAGCCAATTAGCTGAGGAAGATTTCTAGTTTGATAATTTTTGGCACGCTCAAAGGCCTTTATTGCATTCGTATTTTTTCCACCCATCATTTCAAGAAATCCTTCTCGAATAATGTCTTCAAGCTCCATGCGTGGATCTCTTGCAGGGTATTTTTGGGTCGTAAGCATCGTATCTGCAAGGGCTTGATCCATTTTTCCGATGCTCTCATAAGCCTTAGCACGTTTGTAATAAAAGGTATTAAGCACCTCTTTATCAGTAGTAACGGGGACAGGAGTGGCAATTATTGCCTTCACTTTATCCATCTCTGCGACGTTAGGCTTGCTTTGCTGCAAGACCCGCAAAATGTCTTTGATGTCGCGGGGTGGAACCTTGATTTTTTCTAGATTAACTTCAGTGTCATTTTGAATTACTGTCTGTGCTTGTGCATGACTCAGCCCAAGACTACCTAGGGAGCACAGGTATAAGGCGAAAAAAAGAAATTTATGTCGGCACTTGATCAGCATTAAAGACACCCCTTGAAGCTAATTACCTAACCATATGAATATTATCATTAATAAATTGAATTATAAATTTGATGAATGAACGTCATCAAAGTCGGGCCAAACCGACACTAGATAGATAGGTTCAAAAATTGACCTGAGTCACCAATAGTCAACCGGATTTTCCAAACCTCAACACAAGCCACTCATACGCTTAATTGGCTCGAGTAATGATTAAGTCAATCAGGCTCAGCCTACGTTTATAAGAATAATAAGAATTTGGCCTGCCCAGCACGATTCGAACGTGCGACCTGGGCCTTAGAAGAAATCGTGGCTGCTGGAATATCTATATTTTTCAATGGCTTACACAGTAAAATTAGGACTGTGTAATAAACTATGTAA
>Ga0194043_1001143_pt1 | contig 15009 bp, 18 predicted proteins | sample JunL4415m_MetaG_FD_161274 | JGI IMG/M metagenome (GOLD analysis project Ga0194043, IMG submission 161274) | Anoxic zone freshwater microbial communities from boreal shield lake in IISD Experimental Lakes Area, Ontario, Canada - Jun2016-L442-15m | ecosystem: Environmental > Aquatic > Freshwater >...
TAGGAGTCCTGTACGGCACCCCAGTCATGGTGGTCGGCGCATTGTGCATCCTGTTCTCTTCATTCGGATGGGTTCTCGAACCGTCAGTACCTGAACCGATCGATTTTGATTCACCGTCAACTGACGGGCACACGAAGGAGATAGCTTCCCTTGGCTGATATCGCAACACACGACACCGATCACGCTGCTGATCACGGGCATCATTCCTCAACTGGCTTGTCAAACAACAAGCTGGCGATGTGGTTGTTCCTTGGTTCAGAATGCCTGCTCTTCGGCGGTCTTATTTCTACGTACATGCTGTACCGCGGTCGCGTTGTAAACGGACCACACCCTTCACAGATCTACGACATCCCGTTCACTTCGGTCAGCAGCTTCGTGTTGTTGATGTCATCGCTCACCATGGTGCTTGCAGTGTCATCTGCACAACGTAAAGACGACGCAAAGACCAATTTGTGGTTACTCATTACAGCGTTGCTGGGTGCCACCTTTATTGGTGGCCAGGTGTATGAGTTCACAACGTTTTATCGTGAGGGTCTTGGCTTCACCACCAGCCTTTTTGGTTCAAGCTTTTATGCACTGACCGGTTTCCACGGCGTGCACGTTTCGCTCGGAATCATCATGTTGTTGTCCTTAATGGGCATCATCAAAAAGGGAAAAATCACGGGCAACAAGGCCGAGGTTGTGGAACTGATCGGTTTGTATTGGCACTTCGTTGACATCGTGTGGATCATCATCTTCACATTGGTGTACCTAATCCCATCCTGATTGAGAGCGCATCATGACAACAGTTACTGAAACACACGCAGACACTCACGAGCACGGCATGTCCGATGCTGGGTATATAAAGATCGCTTTAATCTTGGCAGCCATTACTGGCCTAGAAGTCTCCACTTATTATGTGAACTTCGGGCCGTTGTTCATGCCGGCATTGCTCACCATGATGGTGGTCAAGTTCGTCATGGTTGTGTCGTATTTCATGCATTTGAAGTTTGATAGCAAGATTTTTAGTTTTCTTTTCTATGTTGGCCTTGGGCTTGCGTTATTCGTGTACATCACGTTTCTTGCAACCTTCAAGTTCTTCATCGCGTAACTAGCGAGGCGGGTCGGCAATGCTGATCTCAGGCATCGAACCGACTCTTAATACTGATGCGTGGCGGTATCAGCCGCACCCTGAAATTTGGGCACTTGTCATTGGCCTCATTGCTGCCTTTGTGTATGCCATTCGTGTCGTCGGCCCCAAAGTGGTTCCGACTGGGGAAGTGATTTCTCGCAAACAAGTCGGAACTTTTTCCCTCATGATTTTTTTGTTGTGGATTTCCACCGACTGGCCCATGCATGACATTGCGGAGGAATACCTTTATTCGATTCACATGTTGCAACACACAATCCTTGCCTACATTGTTCCACCCCTTGCCTTGCTTGCTACTCCTGAATGGCTCTTTCGTCTGCTTGTCGGAGAAGGCCGTGTGTATCGAGTGATTCGGTTTCTCACGCGACCTGTTATCGCAGCGGTTATCTACAACACGGTTGTAGTGGTGACACATATTCCTGGTTTGGTCAATCGCAGCGCAGCAGGTGGGCCATTACATTACGGCTTGCATGTCATTTTGGTAACAAGTGCTCTGATGTTGTGGACACCAATTTGCGGCCCTGCAAAAGAATGGCGGATGAGTTACGGCGCAATGATGGCGTATCTCTTCTGCGTCTCCTTGGTTCCCTCAATTCCAGCTGGTTGGCTGACATTTGCAACCGGTCCTGTGTACAAGCACTACGACACACCAGTTCGGGTGTGGGGATTATCGATCTTGAGTGATCAACAGCTCGCTGGCGGCATCATGAAGCTCGGTGGCTCCACGTATTTGTGGGGAATCATTATCACCATTTTCTTTACGCGCTTCATGAAGGGCTTCTTTGGTGATCAGTCGTATAGCGCCAAAGAATCTTCCGACTCTTCTCAATGATGTTGGTTTAGCTCCAGCGGAAACGTCGTGCTGCAATTGCTGGTGCAATGATGCCCCATGCGCCAAGCACTGCACACGGCACAACAAGACCAGCGTGATCGCCGTTGAGAGTAGACCTCAGTAAGTCGGCCAGTGCTGTTGATGGCAAACCGCGAACAGCATTGCCCATGAAGTGCGGAAGTGAATCACGCGGAATCACCATTCCACCCAATAGAAGCAGCACTAAGTACAACCCGTTTTGTGCAGCCAGATTGATTTCGGCGCGTAGTTGGCCCGCAAGGATAAGGCCAATGCCTGCAAACGCCGATGTACCAAACAGCACCACCAGAACAGCAAGAGGCCATGTGGAGCCACCTGGTTTCCACCCGAGCGCAAGACCGAGTGACAAGAGAACAGCCGCTTGGACTAATTCAACTATGAACACTGACAATATTTTTGCAATCACTAATTCATTACGTGTCAGTGGAGTTGCACCGAGTCGCTTAAGAACTAAGTAGGAACGCTCAAACCCTGTGGCGATACCGAGGCTGACCATTGATGACGACATGATCGCGATGGCAAGAATGCCGGGAGTTAAGAACTGGATTGGTTTCATGTTTGCACTGGGCAAAACATCGACAGAACCAAAGAAGCCAAGCAGTAACACAGGAATAATCAGCGTGAGAAGCAATTGCTCACCATTACGTGCAAGGAGCATTAGTTCGGCACGCAGTTGAATGCGAATGAGCCTCATTGTTGTCCTCGAGTCAATCGACGATATGTATCTTCCAGGGACTCTGTTCCCATGTCCACACCGAGTAACGGGTGAGAGTTATCAGCAAGCCATTGTGAGATTCGCGTCATCAACTGTGGTGTTGGTTCTGACGCCACTTCGTACACGCCGTCTCCGATAGCAACAACTGGGCTGTTGATAGATACTGCAAGTTCCGCAGGCACGAGACCAGCTGATGACGTAAAACGCAAATGTTTGCGAGAGGTGAGTAACGCCAGAATTTCCCCACTTGCAATGACCTTGCCAGACGTGAACAACACAGCATGAGTTGCAACTTTTTCCGCTTCCGCCATGTCATGCGATGCAAGGACCACAGTGGTGCCGCGAGCAGAGAGATCACGAATGATGTCAGCGATGATGTCACGACCATCAATGTCGACTCCTGATGTTGGTTCATCAAGAAAAATCACTTCGGGATCTGCGGCCAATGCCAATGCAAGCGACAGTCGTTGTTGCTCGCCGCCCGACAGTTTGCGCCATGTGCCAGTTGAACGATTCGAGAGTCCGACGCGTTCAATCAATTGCGCGGCATTGACACCTTTGTTATGCAGTGCGCAAAAATGAGACACCACATCACGAACGCGAGCACTGGGGTAGACGCCTCCGCCTTGCAGCATGACCCCCATCCGTTCAGTCAGCGCGCGGTGGTGAGAGACGGGGTGAAGCCCAAGAACCCGCACAGAGCCAGATGTGGCTGTACGAAAGCCCTCACAGACTTCGATGGTGCTGGTCTTGCCGGCCCCATTTGGCCCAAGGATGACAGTGACGCTGCCTGTTGGAGCCTCGAACGAGACATTGTCGACAGCCACGAGGTCGCCATAGGAAACACTGAGATTCTCTACAACAACGGACACGTCTCCACTTTACGAACAAATGCCTCTCAGCACGAAAGGCGGGACAGGTAGCCTGAAATCCTGTGATTGATGTACGACTTCTGCGCACGAACCTTGATGGGGTGCGGTCTGCCTTGGCCCGCCGAGGAAAGCCAGATCTTCTTGTGCAGGTCGATGAAGCCGTCGCCCTCGATACGCGCCTTCGTGAGATCAGCCTTGAGCGAGACACTCTGCGAGCCGAAGTGAACGACCTCTCAAAGCAGGTGGGTGCCCTACGTCGTGACAAGAAGAATGACGAGGCTGAAGCCCTGATGGAGCGCAGTCGCGCCGGAGGCGACCGTGAGCGCGTTCTTCAGAGCGAGATCGACACTGTGCAAGATGCACTGCAGCAGATCATGTTGCGTATTCCGAACTTGCCACACCCTGATGCCCCTGATGGTGCTGGCGATCATGAGAACCCAATCGTGAAGGGCCCTATTAACTTGCCTGCCACTTTTGGTGATCATCAACGAGTTCCTCACTGGGAGACCGCAACAGCTCTTGGCATTCTTGATAATGAACGCGCCACAAAAATTGCTGGCGCAATGTTCACGATGCAACGCGGTCTTGGTGCAACGTTGGCGCGCGCTTTGTGCCAGTTTGCATTAGATCAAAACGCTGATGCATTCGAAGAAATTCGTCCACCAAGTTTTGTTACCACTGCAACTCTTACTGCTACTGGCCACTTGCCGAAGTTCGCAGATGATGCATATGCCATTGAACGCGATGACTTGTGGGCAATCCCTACAGCTGAAGTTCCACTCACGTCGTTGCATGCGGGTGAAGTGTTAGATGAAGCCGAATTACCAGTACGTCTGATGGCATATTCGCCGTGCTATCGCCGTGAAGCAGGCAGCGCAGGGCGTGATACACGCGGCATGTTGCGCGCGCACGAATTCGACAAAGTAGAAATTCTTGCAATTGCTCGTCCCGAAGATGCACCAGAATTACTGACTGAATTAGTTGGTCGCGCAGAAGCACTGATGGCCGCGCTGGAATTGCCGTATCGCATTATTGAGATTTGCACTGGCGACATGGGTGGAAGCCATCACCGCAGTTTTGACATTGAGGTCTATGCACCTGGTTGTGATGCCTGGCTGGAAGTCAGCAGCGTTTCATGGTTTTCTGATTACCAAGCGCGCCGTGCAGATATTCGCTTCAAGCGCACTGGGCAAAAAGGCACAGAAATCGCAAACACATTGAACGGTTCAGCATTGGCAGTGCCTCGTGTGTGGGCAGCAATTTGTGAAAACCATCGCCAACCAGATGGCAGCGTGCGCATTCCTGATGTGCTTCTGCCGTATATGCGTGGCGCCACACACATCACACCAAAGGCGTAATCATGGGTATCGCTGATCGGCGTATTCAATATGAGACAGCTGGTCTTGATATTGATGACCTTCATGCTGATCCCATCACTCAATTAAATGTGTGGTATCACCAAGCTGAAGAAGCTGGCGTAACAGAACCCAATGCAATGGTGCTGTCAACGGTTGATACAAAAGGGCAGCCAGACTCGCGGGTGTTGCTTGCTCGTGGCATTGATGCACATGGCATCACGTTCTTTTCTAATCGCACAAGCGCAAAGGGAACACAGATTGCTGGCGAATCACGAGCCGCAGCCACGTTTGCGTGGCTGGACCTGCACAGACAAGTGCGCGTACAGGGAAGTATTTCTCTTGCTAGCGATGCTGTGAGTGATGAGTATTTTGCGTCTCGACCACGTGCATCTCAATTGGGTGCATGGGCTTCACCGCAGTCAACTGTTATCGGTAATCGTGAAGAACTTGATGACCTTATTGAAGAAGTCACTGCGCGTTTTGAACACACTGAAGTTCCACGCCCGCCGCATTGGGGTGGCTATGTCTTATCGATAGACCAGATTGAATTTTGGCAAGGCAGACCAAGCCGCTTGCATGATCGTTTCCGTTATACACGCAATGGCGTTGTGTGGCGCGTCGAGCGCCTCGCACCGTAGCTTTTACTGTTTGCCCATCTCGGAGCGCATTTCGATATCGCGGTCTGGGCCCGGAACTTTGTCGAGCAGTTCCACTTCAATGTGGTGCAATTTTCCTGTGAAGGGAAATGGCGCCTCATAGGTAGTGCCCACTGGTGCGCCGTTATTACGACCAACATGTAAACCATTAAATGGCATCCACCCGCGAATAATGCGTGGAATGTCAACAGATGCAACTTCGACGCCGTCTACAGACAATGTTCCGTGCCCGGAAGCACGTTCCACCTTGGTGAGTTTCCAAGTAATGACGTGGTCTCCTGGAGTCAGATTTTGCGTACCACGAACTTCATGTCGTTCAAGAGGGAAGTGATAGTGGAAGCATGGTTTTCCGTCTTGAACAAACATGACGTATCCGCCCCAACGGTCACCTTCTGATAGCAACACGCCTTCGCAACCATTTGCCGGAACCGTGATATGTGCTGCGATTGTGTAACTGGTGTTAGTGAGGCGAGGAGCAGCATCAGACGGAACCCGCTCGAGACCTGGCCACAAGACGAATTTCTTTCGTACAGGTCGACGCAAGCGCGAGCCACTTCCATCGTCCACTGGTAGCACTTTGTACTTTGCGGCTTCTTCCCACCACAGAGCTTCGAGCTCTCGCAGTTTGTCGGGATTAGATGCTGCAAGATCGTTCGTTTCGGAGAAGTCTGTATTGAGGTCGTACAACTCCCACACGTCTTGGTCCATCGTGGTGCGTGGAAGATGCAATGTCACAGCCTTCCAACCATCAGCAACAATGCCGCGGTGACCAAGCATTTCGAAGTGCTGCACCTTCTTCTTTGTCGGTGCTGCAGCGCCAGCAAATGTGTATGTCATTGGTGTTCCGTGTAGTGGCATTTGATCAACGCCGTTCATGGCCTTTGGTAGACCAACGCCAATGACTTCCAGCATTGTTGGCGATACGTCGCTCACGTGATGGAACTGATGGCGCAATGTTCCGGCTTCTGACTTGTCGAATCCGGCTGGCCAATGCATAACAAGCGGGTCGCGAACACCACCACCGTGCGTGTTCTGCTTATAAAACTTGCACGGGGTATTACCGGCCATTGCCCAACCGAGTGGATAGTTGTTGAACCACTGAGTTTCACCAATCTCGTCGATTTTTTCGATGGATTGCTCAAGCGTCATCGGCGCACGTTCAAAGTAACGGCCTTGGTGCATGGTGCCGAATTGGCTTCCTTCTTGAGAAGCGCCGTTATCGCTCATCACAATAAAGATTGTGTTCGTGAGTTGACCGATTGTCTCAAGTGTGTCGATGACTCGACCAATTTGTTGGTCAGTGTGGGTGAGTAGTGCGGCATAGGCAGCTTGGAAGCGAACAAAGAGGCGCTTTTCATCGGCATTCAACTCGGTCCACGCACGAACGCCTGGGTTACGTGGCGGCAACACCGTGTCTTGCGGAATAATGCCCATTGCTTTTTGACGAGCGATTCGTTCGTCGCGCGTTACGTCCCAGCCCTTTTCAAAAATAGGCACGTACTCATCAATCATTTCTTTCGGAACATGATGAGGTGAATGTCCAGCTCCGAACGCCATGTACAAAAAGAATGGCTTTTCAGGTGCCAAACTCTTTTGCGATGTGATCATCGACAATGCACGATTCGTGATGTCTGTTGACAGGTGATAATTCGGATCATCAGGAGTAGCGACATGATGATTGTCTTCGGTGAGAAACGGTTCCCACTGGTTCATTGCGCCATCCATAAAACCGTAATAACGATCAAAGCCGCGTTGTGTTGGCCACTGATCAAACGGACCAGACGGCCCAGTGTGATGCATCGGGGTGAGGTGCCACTTTCCGACAGCGAATGAGTTGTACCCAACACCACGCAGAATTTCTGGCATCAGTGCTGCATCTTTTGTGATCATTCCGCGATACCCAGGGTATCCCATGTCGAAGTTGGCAAGTGTTCCCATACCTACCGCATGGTGATTACGACCAGTGAGTAGTGATGCGCGAGTAGGCGAGCACAACGATGTGGTGTGAAAGTTTGTGTAGCGCAATCCGCCTGCAGCAAGTCGATCAATGTTGGGTGTTGCGATTTCTGATCCGTAACAACCAAAGTCGGAATAGCCCACATCGTCGAGAACGCAATAGACAATGTTCGGTGAACCTGGGGGAGCAACAATGTCGCCTGGCCACGACGGTGTCGATTCCGCCATTGTGCGTCCGATTTTTTGCTCAGCCATATAGCCCCCTTTTAGCTCTCTAGACGAAACCTAGTAGAGCGAGGCGCGGCGTGAATCAGCCAGGCCAGGTTGTGGCGCAGTCCACCAAGGCGTCAATCAGGCTCTCAGTGTGTGGCGTTAACCCTGGGCCTTCCCAGTCCCACCACAGTGGGCTAGAGCCGCGAACTCGCGGTGGCAGTTCCAATTGCACACCAGCGTGTTCCACAACATTTACTGGGTTGTCTTGATGCATACCGCGCAGGTTGTTCGGAATGTCATCAATGTCGTCAAGGATTGTGTATGCCGGAAGATGCGTACGAAGTAAGCCGCCGAGATGAGAGGCAAGCCTTCTATTACGACCACCAAGAAGTAACGATGTGAAGAACCCGGCACGACCAAAACCATGCACGGTGATCACAATGTTTACATGTGAGAGAAAAGATGCGAGTACAGGTGATTGGTCAGCTGTCACTGTGTGAGATGGAAGATGCCATTCAAGATTGTCTGGTAACTGAATCCCGTAATACGATGCGCCAGCACGTTCTGCGGCTCGCGACGCAATTGTGTCGGTCATTTCTTCAAGTGCACCGCCGTGAAACGCCATAAAACCAAAGGTGGATCGCAATGTGGACTCTTCGGTGACGTTGTCGTATTCAAGTAGCTCAGACAGGTTCATGATTACTTGCTCTGAAGTGAAGAGCGGCGGATAACGAGACCAGCAGTAGCGATGATGAGACAGAAAACAATTAGTAATGGATACACGCCAGCATCTTGCAAAAATTGCGCCACGTTTGTTTGCCAATGTTCGACACGAGATGTCACACCATCTGATCCACGATCAGTAATTGCGCCCAACCAATACCAGGTCAAATAGAGCCCTGTTAGTACAACAAAGGTTGCAGAGATTGTGTCAAACCACTTAAAACTCTTTTTGATCGTTGAGACAAGACCAACGCGGGCAAATGCCAATGCAACCGTGAGTGACGTAACAAGTAGACCCATGCCGAGGCCATAGAGAACAATGCTGATCACGCCAGAAACAAAACCATGGCGGTTAATAGAGCCAAGGATGACTGAAATCAGAAGGCCAATTGTGCAACCAATAGATGCAATTGCGTACACAATGCCGAACAAGAACATGTTCCATGTGGTGCGCTTGCGTTGTACCGAAACATCTGGCTGGGCGATAGGGAGTTTCCAACCAAACAACATTGCAATGCCCAAAACCACGAGGCCAATACCAATTATGAGAGCTGCATATTTCGCATTGTCACGAATCACGGTTGTGAATGCCCGCGAAATGATTCCGACTACAAGAAATAGACCAATGAATCCGGATGAGACAGCTGTGCCAACACTGAGACCGCGCCGCAATGTTGTGGTCTTGTTCTCGCCTTCACGATTGAGTTCAGTGCCAAGGTAATACACAAGGTATGTAGGCAAAAGAACAAAGCCGCACGGGTTCACTGCTGCCATCACCCCAAGAATGAAGCTGTATGCGAAGTTTCCCTCGAGTGCAATCATGGTGAGACTTTCAAATCCTTCGTGAGTATCGAATCGATGTCTGCAGATGTAATTTCGCCAGCCCGTCGCGCAACGATTGTTCCGGTTTTATCTAGAAAGAACGTGGCGGGAAGTGTGACAACACCGGCTTTTGCAAGTTGTGTTCCATCATCAATGAATGATGGATACGTGATGTTGTACTTCTTCAAAAATGCGGTGGCCACTTCGCGCGAGTCATTGGGGTTAATACCAATGAAGTCAACTGACGCCGCATATTTTGCACTTGACGCTGACAGTGCGGGCATTTCTCGTTTGCATGGTTCACAGGTTGAAAACCAGAAGTTCACCACCATCGGTTTGCCAGCAGGAGTAATTGTTCCTTTTTCGCCAGTGGCATTATCTACCAACTCAACGAATGAGAATTTCTTGCCCGTGTTGTTGGCATTTGTACCGATGGTGGATGGCAACGTAGTTATGGGTTGATTGAGATTGACGTCAACGTTGTTGGTAGGCCGACTAAGAGCCCACCCACCAACAACGCTGACAAGTAGTACAAGGAAGGGAACCAGAAATCGTGCGGTACGGCGGTTCCACTTCATGTACTTAGGCTACGAGGTGACGTGGAATTGGTACCTCTTCGATGACAAGTGCAGGGCGAATCTTGACGGCAGGCCGTCCACGAGGACGCCGGACGCCGACGATTCTGCCCATCTCTAGCTGTTCGCCGCCCCAGACTCCCCATGGCTCTTCGCGTTCGAGAGCGCCAGAGAGACAGACCTCTTGGCCAGAGCACTTTGAGCAGATTGCTTTCGCGCGCTGCACGTCAACCCACTCGTCAGAAAAGAAGAGGTAGCTCAAGGTGCCGTTGCCGTCTGCGCAACGCTTGGCGGACAGGATGAGAGGCTGCTCTGTGAGCATTGTGCCTCCCATGTCGGTGTTGATTGATGTGTACATGTTCTCTGTTCCTTTCGATTGGGCTGAGATCTTTGGTAGGTGGGTGGATAAAACAAAAAGGCCGCTCGGGATAATTTCCCGGCGGCCACGTAAGTGTGTGTTGTGATCTTGTTTAGATCAGAAACCCACGGGGCTGCCGGGTGCGACGCTTATTGGCGTGATTCGCTGCCGGTGACGACCACATGGCATATGCGTGATCGACCACTGTTGACGCATAGGTAAACGCCACGGCTGTTGCCGTGGTACCCATAGTTGCGGTGGTCAGGTTGTTACGCATGAAGAGACCATCAAACCATCTGATTTCGCCAGAGTCAACTGATTTATTGAAATCCAGTACCCATAAGGGTTTTGTCTAACTAGCCCATGCGTGAATGAGACTATTCACTCAGATTTTGAACAAGTGACTGACGTTTCAAAGATGCGAGATGCTGAGCATGATTTGCACTTGAAGTGCGATCAGCGCAAGCCCCCAGGCAATACCCACCGAGATAACGATATTGAAGCGCTTCTCGATCATTTCTAATCGTTTATCAAGGAATTCAATGTCGCGGGTACGGGCAACATCCGACCAGCCTGAAGGCGGTAGATGTTCCATCAGTGTGTTAGCCACTTCGTCTCCTAGGAGTAATCGAAGTCCGACCTGCATGTCGAACCGTTCTGCTTCGTTGACCCTCATAATAAATCCTTCTGTGGGGCGTTGTACAGCCATGTGTGCTTGTCCGTGGAACTTTGGAAATACCCGTATCCAGTAGTCGGAGATATCGTCAGGGTGATGTCGTTTCGTGATGCTGCACTGAGTTTTCAGATGATTGAAGGTCCCGGATCTGGGCGGCAATTCACTGCCAGGCGGCGAGTGCGTCTTGGCGATGCAACACCCAACGGCCGCTTGCGTCTTGATGCAGTGGCGCGGTATCTCCAAGATGTCTCAAACGATGACACTCGCGATGCGGATTGGAGCGACCCGCATTGGTGGGTGGTGCGTCGCACCGTTGTTGATGTTCACAAGTTTCCGGAATACATGCAAGAGATTGATCTCACTACATGGTGCGGGGGAATTGGTTCGCATTGGGCAGAACGCCGTACGCGCATTAGTGCAGTTGATGGAACGCCACTGATTGACGCCGCAACTTTGTGGGTGCATGTTGACGAGACCACAATGCAACCAAGCAAAGTGCCCGCTGACGTTGTTGACATTTTGGGTGCATCTGCAGGTGGTCGTGATGTGAATGCGCGTCTTTTGTTGCGCGACAAGTTGTTTGACGAATCAAACACAGAAACATCGCCGTGGCCATTGCGCTTTGCAGACTTTGATGCAGTGGGTCACATGAATAATGCCGCGTACTGGGTCATCGTTGAAGAATTTCTTGCAACACACCGTGATGTTCGTGCGCCATTGCGTGCAATTGTGGAACATGTTGTGCAAGTAGAGCCAGGTCAGGAACCAATTCGACATATTGCGTCAGGCCATGAAGATCTAGAACTACAACTACGTGTTGGTGCAACTATGCATGCAGCAATGTGGTGCGGACTTAATCCTTAAGCACGTACTCGTACGCGCCGTCTTTGTCGCGTCGTTCGAAATCACCAAGAATACGGAGATGTTCAAGATGTGCAAACGCTTCGCTATCGGCCATTGAGCCTTGCGCGCGTGGTGAGAACAGATGAGTAGAAAACTCCATCACGGTTGCAGGGCGACTGAGGTCTGCACTTGTGTCGCGAAGTTTTTGTAAACGCTCTACGTGATGATCTTTGATTGCTTGCACTCTGTCGCCCACATTTGCAAACGGGGTTCCGTGTGCTGGTAAAGCAATATTGATTTGGTTAGCAAAATTTCCGATTTTGTCGAGTGAGTCAAAAAACAAAGTCAGTGGATCGCCATGTGCAGTAAGACCACTGATGTGTGGAGTAATAGTGGGCAACACATGGTCACCACTAAGAAGAGTGCCTGTTTCTTGGTCGAAAAGGCATAAATGGTCGTGCGTGTGGCCAGGAGTGTGCACGGCGATCCATTCGCGACGTGCGAACTTCATGCGGTCTGATTCATTCAGACGAACCGATGGCTTTGGCACCTTCATGAGTTTCGGAAACCGACGTGCAACGCTCATGCGTGCTTTACGTTGCCATGGCATATCCATTGCTGGTCCACCCCACGGTGGAGCATCAAATGGGCTACGCATCATGAGAGCTAAATCTTCAGCATTGACATCGGGCGGCTCTGTTGGGTCGTAGAACGTGCGGAACAAACGATGAGTGATGATGTCTGCGCCTGATTCATTTTGAAGACGTGCTGCACCGCCGTAATGGTCTGGATGACTATGAGTAACGATGATTGAATGCACGCGCTTCATGGGCACGCCAATTGTTGCTAAGCGATCAGTGAGAGCAGTCCATGATTCTTTTGTGGGAAGGCCAGGGTCCACAACGGCAACCCCACGTTCGTCTTCCATCACATACATATTGACGTGGCCGAGGCCAGTGATGTTTGCAGGCAACTGCGTGCGCAAAATTCCGGGTGCTACTTCAACAATCTCATCGGTCGCTTGAAGTTGTTCAGACTTCAACGGGCGAGGAGTGTCTGTGCTCATTTGCTCGGTTTCTTGACTTCGGCTGGATCACGGAAAATCAAACTGCGGTAGTAACGCATTTCATCGACACTGTCGCGAATGTCGTCCATTGCGCGATGGTTCTGACCTGTACTGATTTCACGACCGTAGGCGATGTTCGGATACCAACGCTTGACAAGTTCCTTCACGGTTGAAACATCAACACAGCGGTAATGCAACCAATGTTCAATTTCTGGCATGTACTTCTCAAGGAAACTTCTGTCTGTTCGAATGGAGTTTCCGCACAACGGAATTTTTCCGGATTCAGGACTGTGTTCTTTGATGAAGTCGAGAGTCTGCTGCATCGCTTCGTCATGACTGATGGTTGAAGTCTTGATGAGTTCAAGCAAGCCCGAGGTGGTGTGCATTTGTGTGACGAAATCGCCCATGGAGGCAAGGGCTTCTTCTGGCTGGAAGATCACAAGGTTTGGGCCCTCGGCGATGATGTTGAGCTCGTCGTCTGTGACCAGGGTGGCAATCTCCACAATTACATCGGTCTCAGGATTGAGGCCTGTCATTTCGAGGTCCATCCAAATCAGCACTTCTCCAATCTAATTGGCATTGCTTGATTGCGCCTATAGCGGAGGTGGGCAATAGCGTGGAGATGTGCCGAACATTCACATCAAGCGCCTCGATACAGATCTCCCGTTGCCCCAGTTGGCACACGTAGGAGATGCTGGCCTTGATATCTATTCGGCAATTGATGTGGTGTTAGCGCCCAATGGTGGACGTGTATTGGTTCCAGCAGGCATCGCTATTTCCATTCCTCTCGGGTACGCAGGCTTTGTTCTACCCCGCAGTGGCCTTGCTTTGAATCACGGCATCAGCCTTGTGAATACTCCAGGACTTATTGATTCGCACTATCGCGGTGAAATCAAAGTGGTGATGGTGAACACTGATCAAAGTCGTCCATATCACGTGTCGCGAGGTGATCGTATTGCGCAACTAGTGATTCAACGTGTTGAAGAAGTGACATGGACTGAAGTCGACACACTTGATGACAACGACCGCGGTGGCGGTTTTGGCCATTCGGGCCGTTGATTAACTCTTCGGAAGTCGAATTGAGAGTGCGCCACTTTCTGTAAGCGCCGCAACTTCTTCTGCACTAACTCCTAGGAGCCTCCGCAACACCTCTGCATTGTCTTCGCCGCGGAATTTTGGAACACCTTGTGTTGACACATCAGCACCGGAAAATTGCCACGGGGCATTTGGAACTCGAAAGGTTCCACCAGAGCGATCATCAATAGAAATGATTGCGTTACGGTCGTGCGCCCAATCAGTTTCTGCGAGATCTGTCATCTTGCGCAACACGCCCATCGCAAGGCCAGCCTCAGCGAACGTGTCTTCAATCTCTTCTGCTGTCTGAACGGTTAGTGCCCAATCACGAACTACCTGTTGAAGTTCTGCAAGGTTCGCAAGACGCTTAGCAACAGTGTCGAATCGTTGGTCCGTCAGCATGTCGGGGCGTTTCATTGCTTTTGCGAACAAATCAAACGTTCCACGTTCTGCAGGATGTCCACTAACAACAACCAATGTTCCGTTACCAGTTGTGAGAATCGGGTAATCACCTGGTTGGAATGAACGAATCAGGTCATCTGCTACTTCGTCTTCGTACAGTTCATTCTGAGTGTGCTCATTGACGTACAACATAGTTTGCGCCATTGATACATCTACGTGTTGACCAACACCTGAGTGTTCGCGCTGAAAAAGTGCTGCGAGAATTCCCGCTGCAGCTTCCATTCCGGTGTACACATCAGCGTGACTATGCGGGTCGTTCGATAATTCACCATTGCGTGCATCGGCTTGAATACCAGTGAGCCCTGTCTCTGCATTAATGACAGTTGCATATGCACGACGATGAGCCCACGGGCCAGTTGTGCCGTAACCGGTAATCGAGGCATAGATGAGGCGTGGATTAATTTCTGACAACGTGTCGTATCCGAGCCCAAGAGAATCCATGACGCCACCGCGATAGTTCTCAATCAATACATCGCTCTGGGCAACCAAGCGCTTGACAAGTTCAATGGCCTCAGGCTTCTTTAAGTTCATCGACATGTTGAGCTTGCCGATGTTCTGTTGTGCGAAGTAGGTGGACATCGAGCCCACACGAGGAAATGCAAAACGGGTCAGATCACCTTCGGGGGGTTCAATCTTGATT
>Ga0194043_1001144_pt1 | contig 14996 bp, 13 predicted proteins | sample JunL4415m_MetaG_FD_161274 | JGI IMG/M metagenome (GOLD analysis project Ga0194043, IMG submission 161274) | Anoxic zone freshwater microbial communities from boreal shield lake in IISD Experimental Lakes Area, Ontario, Canada - Jun2016-L442-15m | ecosystem: Environmental > Aquatic > Freshwater >...
CAACCGCGCCGCCCCCCTCGAGCAGTACGACAACAACCGCACCGCCCCCCACAAGCGCGAGCCCCGGCGCCTAGGCTCCCAGCGCCGCCTTGACGGCGGCCGCTACGGCGGCACCATCGGCACGCCCGGTGATCTGCGGTTGCAGCTGCTTCATCACCACGCCCATCGCCTTCATGCCCTCAAGACCTTGGGCACGAGCCGCGTCTACCGCCGCAGCAATGAGTCCCGCCAGTTCCTCCTCGCTGAGCGCTTCAGGAAGGTAGTTCGCTAGCACGGCAAGTTCGGCGCTTTCGCGATCGGCCAGTTCGGGACGATTTGCCGCCGTGTAGGCCTCGACCGACTCACGTCGCTTCTTCGCCTCTCGCCCAAGAACGGTGATGACCTCGTCGTCAGTGAGAATGCGTGCCTGTTTTCCGGAAACTTCCTCATTGGTGATCGCCGAAAGGGCCATTCGCAGTGTGGCCGAACGCACCTCGTCACGGCTGCGAATAGACTCGGTGAGGTCACTTTGCAGGCGTTGCTTCATCTCGGTCATGGCCCCATCCAAGCACTGGACGGCCAAAATGGGAGACTGCCCACATGGGAGCACTTACCCGGCTAGGCCTCGCGACGGCGATCGCAGGAGCCGCATGCGTTGCGTACGGTGCAGGTTACGAAGTGCGTTCTTACCGACTTCGACGAGTTGAGGTCCCGGCGCTTCCGAGCGGTCAGGCGCCACTGCGGGTGCTGCATCTGTCCGATCTTCACCTCGTGCCAGGCCAGCGCGACAAAGTGGCCTGGGTGCAAGGACTCGCCGAGCTTCAACCCGACGCGGTCGTTGTCACCGGCGACTTCCTCAGCGACATCGACGCCGTGCCAGTGGTAATGGACGCACTCGATCCGCTTCTCTCACTACCGGGTTTGTTCGTTCTCGGCTCGAACGATTACTACGCACCGCGGCTGAAGAATCCCCTGCGCTATCTGATGCCCGACCGTGAAAGACGAATCCTCGGTGATCCCCTCCCGTGGCGCGATCTGAGTGCCGGACTCGTCAACTCCGGCTGGCTGGATCTGAGCAATGCTCGCGGGTCACTCACGGTTGCCGGGCGCGAGTGCGACGTACGCGGAACTGACGACCCGCACATCCGACGCGATCGCTACGACGAGGTTGCCGGCGCTTTCGATTCGGGTGCTGACCTCGCTCTCGGTGTTGTTCATGCTCCGTACCGCCGAGTACTCGATCCGATGAGCGCCGACGGAGCGCACGTGATTCTTGCCGGCCACACGCACGGTGGCCAACTGGCCATTCCTGGAATGGGCGCGGTGATCACCAATTGCGACCTTGACCGGCGCCGCGCCAAAGGCCTTCACCGCTACGACCAGTCGTGGCTCCACGTGTCTGCAGGCGTCGGCACGTCCCCGTATGCACCAATTCGCTTTGCCTGCCCACCCGAGGCCACGCTGTTGACCCTCCGACCCGTCGACTGACCACGCTCGGATAGGCTCAACGAGCACTTCCGGGGTGTGGCGCAGCTTGGTAGCGCGCTTCGTTCGGGACGAAGAGGCCGTGGGTTCGAATCCCGCCACCCCGACGTTCATCGAGAGGGATCAGCATCAGCGCTGGTCCCTCTCGTCATTTTTGCAATGGGGCACGCTTAGCGCGCAGCACCTGCCTGGCGCCCGGTGTTGGTCTCCACATCTTTCTCGTAGGCCTTAATAACTTCGTTAACTCCACCATCCATCACGATCTTGCCCTGTTCAATCCAGATCGCACGCGTACACGTGTCGCGGACCACCTTCGTCGAGTGGCTCACGAGGAATACCGTTCCGGCTTGGTCGCGCAATTCGCGAATTCGTTCGGCACTGCGGCGGTAGAAGTCAGCGTCACCCGTGGCGAGCGCCTCGTCAATCAACAGGATTTCGTGCGACACGCTCGCAGCGATGGCGAAACGAAGGCGTGCACCCATGCCTGACGAGTAGGTACTCATTGGAAGGGAAATGAAATCACCAATACCAGCGAAATCGACGATGTCATCCATACGCTCTTTGGCTTCGTCAGGGGTAAGGCCGAGAGCAAGCGAGCCCAAGATGACATTGCGCTCACCGGTGAGCGAGGGAACGAGGGCCGCCCCCACACCGAGCAATGACGGCTGGGCGCTGGTGTACACACGACCCTTGGTCGGCGGGAGCAGTCCGGCGATTCCCTTGAGAATCGTCGACTTCCCACATCCGTTACGGCCTATCAGCGCGACCGCTTCACCCTTGTGAGCCACCAACGACATTCCTCGCACGGCCTTGATGTACTGAACACCGGGGCCGGGGCCTTTGCGACGACTGACAATGCGACGAAGGGCGGCCACCGCGTTTGTTCCAGGAACCGACGACGAACTACCACCACTACCGTGAACGCGGTAGGTGATGTGGACATTGTCGACGATGACAGTGGGGTCGGAGCTAACCGAGGTAGTCACGGCAGGCTCGATCGGGGTCACGATCGCTTCAGGCTCAGCCACGGCCGTACCTCTCTTCGGCCTTCCAGAAGTACACGAAACCGAAGATCAGAACGACGATCGCCCAGAAGACGGCCAGGTACCAGTTCCATACCGGAACTGAGTAACTCTCCAACAGAGCATCACGCACAATCTCGATGTACACCGCCAGCGGGTTGATCAAAAGCAGCGTGTGCACCCACTGCGGCGCGTGCAGTCTGTCGATGAAGGTGCCGAGCGGGTACATGACGCCCGAGAGGTACATCCAGGTGCGCATCATGAAGGGCAGCAACTGCGCCACATCGCGCACGCGGGCAGTCAATCGGGCAAACACCATGGTGAGACCGAAATTGAACATCGATTGCAACAGAACCGCCGGCACCACCAAGAGCCACATCCATGTGAGTGGCTCACCGGTGAGCAGCACGATGACCATGCAAACAATCAGCGACGTGCGCAGTGCACGGAATCGCTCGAACACATCGGCCAGAGGCATCACTGCGCGTGGAAAGTGGAAGGCTCGGATAAGTCCGAGGTGGCCGGAGATTGACTTCGCACCCGTGAGTACCGATGTTTGCGTGAAACTGTTAACGAAGACACCGATAACCAAGAAGGCTAGGTAGTTCGGAACGCTGCCACGCGTGTTGAGAATGATGCCGAACACCAAGTAGTACACGGCAATGCTCAGGAGCGGATTAAGTACTTCCCAGAACTGACCAAAACGGCTTTCCGCATTGAGCGCCTGCGCCCGAGCTTTGGCGTACTCGGTGATGAAATGGCGCCGATCCCACACCTGACGGATGTAGGTAAGCAGGGGTGGGCGCAGGCCAATGGGTTCAAGTCCGTACTTCTGCGCCAACGTGGCTAGTTCAGACAGGGGCGGCGTGGCATCGGTGGTGGTCACAGGGTCAGAGCCTCACCGTCGTGTCGGCAGTGCTAGCTCCGCGAGTGTCAAAGAGCACGCGCGCAGATAATGCAAGGTGATCGAGATCGTAGGCACGGTTGGCCTGCAAAAGAATCGACACGTCGGCCTCGGCGAGAGCAGTGTCGAGATCGGCAACCCGGGTTAACTGCTCGCTACCCAACCGCCACACTTCCACCATCGGGTCGTGGAAGATCACACGAGCACCCAGCGCCATGAGGGCTTGCGCCACGGGCACGGCCGGGCTCTCTCGCTGGTCAGCGATATCGGGCTTGTAAGTGACACCGAGCAACAACACCGTCGAATTGGCGATGTCACCACCGCGTTGCTCAAGAATGCTCTGCGTGCGATGCGCCACGTAGTCGGGCATCGACGCATTGATTTCCTGCGCCAGTTCAACGAAACGGAACGGGTAACCGAGTTGGTCGCGCACCCGGAAACTGAGGTAATTGGGATCGATCGGAATGCAATGGCCACCCACCCCGGGACCGGGGTAGAAGGGTTGGAATCCGAACGGCTTCGTCGACGCGCAGCGAATGACATCCCAGAGGTCGATGTCGAGTTCGTGACAGAACTTCGCCATCTCATTGACCAACGCAATGTTGATGTGGCGGTAGGTGTTTTCCAGAAGCTTGGCCATCTCGGCTTCCCGCGTACCCGCCGCCGGAACCACCGTGTCGACAAAGCGCGAGTAGAGCGCAGTGGCTACCTCGGTGCACTGTGGAGTGTGTCCTCCGACCACCTTGGGAGTGTTACGCATACCGAAGCGAGGGTTTCCAGGATCAATGCGCTCGGGGCTGAAGGCGAGGTGAAAATCGGTGCCTGCGCGCAGTCCACCCGCTTCAAGTAGCGGGCGCACTTCTTCATCGGTCGTACCCGGATAGGTCGTTGATTCAAGGACCACCAGCATGCCCGAGTGCACGTGTTCTGCGACTGTTCGCGCGGCCGAGAGAATGGCCCCCAGGTCGGGGCCGCCTTCCTCGGAAAGGGGTGTCGGTACGCAGATAACCACCGCGTCGGCGTCATCGAGAACCGACGCGTCGGTGGTGGCGCGGAATCCACCGGACAGCATCTGGGCAATATCGGCGTCAGCAAGGTCGTCGACGTGCGACCGGCCCGCGTTCAAACTCTCGGCGAGCGACTCAGAGACATCGAGCCCCACAACGCTCAGTCCGGAGCGAACGGCTTCCTGCGCGAGCGGCAAACCCACATAACCCAGCCCGATGACCACGAGGTCCAGTGGCACGTCATCTCCCGGGCGGTTTCGGTGGGTCTAGCTCACGCTGTCGACCATTCTCTCAGACTCACCCTGGCTGACCGTGCCACCCCGACGCTGCCTGCCACCCCGGTATTTCCCGGTTCAGCAGACCTGCCATCACCTCGAGCGAGTGGGTGAAGCCGAAGTCCACCGTGACCTGACGACAGCGCTCAGCAGCCCGATCGATCACCGAGGGGTCACCGAGGGCCTCCACGACCACGTCGACGACACTTTCGGGCGTGCTGACGAAGAAGGGGTAGTCCGGACCCATGACGTCTTCATGCAGGGGCGTGCGACGCAGTAAGGGCGGCACCCTCAGCACGGCGAATTCCAGCAATTTGGTCTGCAACTCCGGGCTGGTATCCATTTCAGCGGCTCGCCAGGCAAGCCCGAAATCCATCCCGGCGGCAATCTGCATCGATTCTCGACGGGAAACGCCGCCGTGCCACACCACCCCCGGCGTGCCTTGCAACGCAGCCCGCATCGCACCGACGTAATCAGGATCGCGGGGATCTCGGCCGATCTTGTCGCCCACCATGTGCACCTCGGCATCGATTCCGCGAGCGGCGAACAGTGCCGGCAGGGTGGTCATGGCCATCGTGTTCCACTCGCGCGCGTACTTGCCCATGTAGCCCAGACGCACCGCTGGACCGCCGAGCGGCCGGGGTGGGAGCGGGAAATCGATGTTCGGCACCACGGGGTGCCACAGGTAACTCTTGTCGGCAGTGGAGGGGAAGTACTCAACCAGGTACTCGAGAAACTGCGGGGTTTGAACCAGCAGCAACTGGCTCGACGCAGAGATGACGGACATCTGCGTTCGTACATCGTCGGTGATGTCGGCGGCCCGCTGGGGAATGTCGAGTGGGTAGACCCACAATCGGTTGTCGAAAAGACCCGATTCGGCCAGGCGCACGGCCGTGGGGCGGCTTCGCACGATGACGAGGTCAAAGCGATTTGCCGCATCAAGTTCGGTCAGCACACCGGCGGCATCATCGGGCGTGAGTAGCGGACCCGGCGCGAGTCCCTGCTCCACAGCACGCACCAGATGCACCCCTGACAACCGTTCGATATCGCCGAGAACCACGCTGCTCTCAACAACGGCCCGCAACACGACCGTCGTCTGAACTCCCAATGCGCTGAGAACTTGGCACATGGAGGCGACAAACATGGAGGAGCCATCAATGAGATTGAGGTTGGCGTCGCAATAGAACAGGGCACGAGTCACCTGACCCGTTGCCTCCGCTTGCTTGTCTGACATCGTCAACCCTGCCCGCCGGTGGACGCTAGCCGTCCTGTCCACCGGTACGCTACAGCCCCAGACCGAATGTTCACTTGTGGCCGACCGCTGGAGGGGCGATGTCCACCGACGGGCGAGCGCGCATTCTCGTCATGACGGTCGTACACGATCCCCGCGATGCCCGCATTTTTCAGCGCGAGATCCGTGCCTTGACCACAGCCGGAGACCACGTCACGTTCGCCGCACCCTTCAGCGACTACGGTGTGCCACCACCCTCAGGTATCGACACGGTCGACCTGCCACGGGCCGTTGGCCGGCGGCGTACGGCAGCGTTGCGCGAGGCACGCTCTGCCTTGCGTCGACTTGCTCCCGAACACGATGTCGTGTTGCTCCACGACCCCGAACTACTCGTCGCGGCGGCGGGTCTCACACACCCGCTCGTCATCTGGGACGTACACGAAGATACGGCCGCCGCGCTCTCCCTCAAGGCGTGGCTTCCTGAGCGACTTCGGCCCGTCGTTGGAAGCGGCGTCGCTGCACTCGAGCATCGAGCCGAGCGCACCCACCGACTGCTTCTGGCCGAGTCCGACTACGCAGAGCGTTTCGACCTCGCCCACCCCGTTGTTCCCAACACGTCGCCGGTTCCCCCACACGTGCCCGCCCCCAATGCGCGGCGCGCGGTGTACCTCGGTCGCGTCTCGGTCGAGCGCGGCGGACTTGACCTCATTGAGGTCGGCCGACGCATGGGTGACAGCGCTGAACTCGTCGTCATCGGACCGGCAGACGCTGCGACTGCCAAGCCGCTTGCGGCTGCCCACGCCGCCGGTTGGATTCGATACGAGGGGTTCGTTGACAACGACCGAGCACTTGAGTTGATCCAAGGATCAGGGGCGGGCCTGTCGTTGTTGCACGACCAGCCCAACTACCGACACTCCATGCCCACCAAGGTTGTCGAGTACATGGCGCGCGGGATTCCTGTCATCACCACACCATTGCCACGAGCCCGCGCTCTCGTTGAAGAAGCGGGCAGCGGAATGATCGTTGCCTTTAATGACCCGGCAGCGGCAGGAGATGCGGTTCTCGCCTTGCTCGACGATGATGATCGTCGCCGACAAATGGGAGCGGCCGGTCACGAATACGTGCGCGCGAATGCCAACTGGGATGTCGACGGTCCCGCCTTCGTCGCGCTGCTTCATCGCTGGATCGGCGAGGCGAATCGAGTCGCGCGCTAGGGTCTTTTCATGGCTGTGACTCACCCTGATCGAGTGCCGCCGCGCAGTGCACTCGTTCTGACCGCGCTGATTCTGGGTGCGGTGGTGTCGAACATCAACCTGGGTATCGCCAACGTGGCGCTTCCGTCGATTGGCCGCGACCTGGGCGCCACCCAAGATCAGCTCACTCAAATCGGTGATGGTTTCGCACTGGGGCTGGCTGCGTCAGTGCTGTACCTCGGCGCCATCGGAGACCGCTACGGCCGCAAGATGCTCTTCGTCGCCGGTGCCATTCTCACCATTCCCACGTCAATGATGGCGGCATGGGCCCCGAACCCCGACTTCCTGGCGATGTCACGGGTGCTCTGCGGGCTAGCCGCTGCACTGCTCTTTCCGACGACGCTCTCACTGATTGGCGCTCTCTACTCTGGACGCGCGCAGGTGAAGTCCATTGCACTCTGGTCGGGCATCGGTGGCGGTGTCGCCGCCCTCGGACCTGTGATCGGCGGCTGGCTCCTGCAGTACTTCTGGTGGGGGTCCGTGTTCCTCGTTGCGCTACCCCTCGACATTCTCGCTCTCATCATCGGCTTGTGGGTCATCCCGTGGCACGCCGGCGAGGAAACTCACCCAGTCGACCATCTCGGCGGCGTGCTGTCTGTCATTGGCGTGGGCGCCCTTGTCATCAGCATTCAAAACCTCGACGTTGGAATGACCCCGACGGAAATCACTCTCACGGTCGTGACCGTGGCCGCACTAGGCGCCTTCCTCTGGCGCCAGACGCGGGCGCCCTATCCCTTGGTGTCACTTCCATTAGCCAAGGCGCGCACCTTCTGGGTCGCTTTTGTCGCCGGATCAATCACGTTCGGCTCCTTGATCGGCGCCATGTTCATTGGCCAGCAGTTCACTCAAAACGTGCTGGGGTACAACACCTTCACCGCGGCCGCGGTCGTCGTTCCGGCTGCCATCATGACAGCACTCTGCGGGCAGATTGCCGGGCGCATCATCGAAGCGCGCGGTTCGCGCGTGAGCTTCCTTCTGGGTTTGAGTTGTGTTGCTGCAGCCTTCATTCTGATGCTGGCAACATGGCGCACCGGTGTCAGCGTGTGGTGGATTCTGGCGTCATACGCACTGGTCGGAGCGGGTGTGGGTCTTGCCGCTACACCCGCATCACGGTCACTCATGGCATCAGTTCCTCCCACCCGCACCGGCATGGGTTCAGCGTTCCTTGACCTGACCCGCGACCTCGGTGGCGCCGTGATTCAAGCCCTCATGGGAGTGCTACTTGCCGGCATCTACGCGCGCTCGTTGACCAGCGCCTTCAACACGCTCACACCCGCGCAGGCGGCGCAGGTCAGTCAGCAGGCTGCCACAGAAATCCTGTCGTCGTACGAAGGCGCCGTCGAAGTCGCAAAGAGTTACCCGCAGGCGCAGGCTGATGCGATCGTCAGCGCCGCCTCCACGGCATTCACCGAAGGAAAGGGCGCCGCCATCGGCGTAGGTCTGCTGCTGACCTTGATCGCACTGGTGATCGTGTTCACGCTCTACCCGCGTCGCGAGGCCGAAATCGACTACTACCGTTCAGTGAGTGACGAACCCGCGACAACTACTTAGACGCGTGCGACGAGCAGTTCGGCGATCTGAACAGCGTTGAGTGCCGCGCCCTTGCGCAGGTTGTCATTGCACACGAACAGCGCCAGCCCACGACCATCAGCAACACTTTGGTCGACGCGAATGCGTCCGACGAACGACGGGTCGGCACCGGCCGCTTGCAACGGCGTCGGCACATCGGACAGTTCGACACCAGGCGCGGCGGCCAGGATTTCGATCGCTCGCTCGACCGATAACGGCCGTTCGAATTCGGCGTTGATCGACAGCGAGTGGCCCGAGAAAACCGGAACACGCACGCACGTTCCTGACACACCGAGGTCAGGAATTGCGAGGATCTTGCGACTCTCATTACGCAGCTTCTGCTCTTCATCAGTTTCACGCGAGCCGTCATCAACAAGGCTGCCAGCGAGCGGAATGACGTTGAAGGCGATAGGACGCACGTACTTGTGTGGCTCAGGGAGGGTGATCGCGCCACCATCGTGCGTGAGAGCAGCGAAGTCCTGAGATACCGCCGCATTCACTTGCTGCGCAAGTTCGTCAACTCCAGCGAGCCCGCTTCCAGACACTGCTTGGTACGAACTCACGACCAGTCGACACAAGCCCGCCTCGCGGTGCAGCGGCATCAACACCGGCATCGCGGCCATGGTGGTGCAGTTGGGATTGGCGACGATGCCCTTTGGGATTCGTGCGAGGGCATCAGGGTTGACCTCACTGACGACAAGCGGCACCTCAGGATCCATGCGCCATGCCGATGAGTTGTCAATGACAATCGCCCCGGCTTCGGCGAACTTCAGCGCGAGAGCCTTCGACGTCGCACCGCCCGCAGAGAACAGCGCAATGTCGATACCACGCAGATCGGCAGTCGCGGAATCTTCAATCACGATGTCGGTACCGCGCCACGGCAGCGTTGCGCCAGCCGACCGCGCAGAGGCGAGGAAGCGGATCGAGGTGAGTGGGAAGTTGCGTTCGTCGAGTAGACGGCGCATGACGCCCCCTACCTGACCCGTGGCACCTACCACGGCAACGGTGGTCATCGGCCCGTCCCTCCGTACACGACTGCTTCACCATCGGCATCGAGTCCGAAAGCGGTGTGAACGGCCTGGGCTGCCTTCTGCGCGTCATCAGCACGCGTGACGATCGAGATGCGAATCTCTGACGTCGAGATCATTTCGACATTGACACCGGCGTCGGCGATGGCGCGGAAGAACGTCGCCGAAACACCCGGGTGCGAACGCATTCCCGCCCCGATGAGCGAGATCTTGGCTATGTCCTCGTCGCTCTCGAGACGCTCGAAGCCCACCGCATCCTGCTTGGCCTGCAGTGCAGACAACGCAATGGCGAGTGAGGCCTTCGGGCAGGTGAAGGTCACGTCAGTTCGTCCGGTCGTCGCCGCCGACACGTTCTGAACGATCATGTCGATGTTGACCTCGGCATCGGCAACCGCTTGGAAGATGGCTGCTGCCTCTCCGGGCCGGTCGGGCACACCGATAACGGTGATCTTGGCATCGCCCATGTCGTGCGCGACTCCAGCGATGATCGGTTGTTCCACGGGGGTTTCTCCGTTCACATCGGCAAGTGCCGCAGCGGCGATAGGGGGCAAATTCGAAGCATCACCAACGACCCACGTTCCGAACTTCGTCGAGAACGAAGATCGCACATGGATGGGCATGTCACAGCGTCGGGCGTATTCAACACAGCGCAGGTGCAGCACTTTGGCGCCGCTGGCCGCGAGTTCGAGCATTTCCTCGTAGGTCAGCACCTGCTGCCGGCGGGCGAGTGGAACAAATCGCGGGTCGGCGCTGAAGACGCCGTCGACGTCGGTGTAGATCTCGCACACGTCCGCGTTGAGGGCTGCTGCGAGAGCGACTGCTGTGGTGTCGGAACCACCGCGACCGAGCGTGGTGATGTCTTTTGTATCTTGAGCAACTCCTTGGAACCCGGCGACGATCGGGATCGCGTTCTCATCGAGTGCTGCTTGGATGCGTCCCGGCGTGACGTCGATGATGCGCGCCTTACCGTGCGCGGCGTCGGTAATGAGGCCGGCTTGACTGCCGGTGTACGAACGCGCGTCGGCGCCAAGATCGGAAATCGCCATGGCCAGCAACGCCATCGAGATGCGTTCGCCCGCGGTGAGCAACATGTCGAGTTCACGGGCAGCGGGTACCGGCGAGACCTGCTCGGCAAGATCGAGCAGGTCGTCAGTGGTGTCGCCCATCGCTGACACGATCACCACGACCTGATTACCGGCCTGGACTGTGTCAACGATTCGACGTGCGACGCGACGGATGCTCTCAGCGTCGGAAACTGACGATCCGCCGTACTTTTGCACGACAAGGCCCACGGCGCTGCTCCTTGTCCTTGCTCGGCGGAAGCGCCAGTCTATCCGGGGCCGCCCCTCCGGCCGAATTCAGGTGACGTGGGTCGCAACCCTTACGGTGCACGCATCGTCGCGCGCCGATTCCTCCGTTGAACGTTGCTAGGTAGCGAAAATCTGCCGGGTTTGCTATCTCGATGCCCAATTTCGGGGTTGAGATCACCACCGCGGCAGATTTTCGCAGTCGCCCCCACCAGTCATCAGGCCGCACGTGTAAAACACCGCGCCAACGCCGCACGGAAGGGGCTGCTCGGGTACGCGACATCGATCCACACCCAGCGGACGACCCGCAGGCCCAGCCGCTGCAACCTCAACTCCCGTCTCTTCTCGAGCCACATCGCGTCTGGACTGCCCGCGTACTTCACTCGCCCGTCAGCCTCGCCAACGAGGCCAAACTCAGGCCACCAGAAGTCGACGCGCCCGACGAACCCCTCGTCATCCCAAAACTCGTGTTGCATGACGGGGACTGGAATTCCCCACTCGATGAAGCGCGCGAAACTCAGTGACTCAAGTGCCGTTTCTCGACGACCGTCGAGCAGGGTGAACGCCTCCACAGCACGAACACGTCCGCGTAGGTGTTCGGTACGTTCAAGCACACTCCTCAGCTGTTCACGTGTCACCGCACCTTCGCGCAATGCTCTATCACCGACACTCAGCGCATCGGCCAGTGATGCAGTGCGAGCGATATCGCCCCAGGTGCGTGAGGCAGTCGTCACTGCGACGTTCCACTTGTCGCTGACTTCACGATCCATCGCTGGCAGTTCAAGACGATGAGAATGTACGCCGCGTCGATGCCCTGCCCATGACTCAGAGGGCACGGCGAGGTGCGTTTCACTGGGAACTCCCGACACCAACGGCAGGTCATGCACCAGCGCTGCCGAAGTGAATGAGATGGTCGCGCTCGAGGCAAGAAGTGCCACTGACACCGCCTTCAGCACATGGTCACGACGCTCTCGCTCAAAGCGATCATCGATGGGCGGGAGCGCCCACGAGCGAACGTAGGTACCCGGGCGCCACGAGGTCCAGCGGCCACTCTCAACTCGCAAGCGGATCTGGGCTGGGCTCACCCCCGAAGCGAGAGCCTCAGCGCGCGTAATCACCCACCCGAGCCCGGCAGGATCATCAGAAACGTGCACACCCATGCTCGTAGAATCGCACCACCGAGGGTCGCCCTGCTGGCGTCATCCACAGCCCCCGGTCAGTCGCGAACTCACGTGGAAAATCTGCCGGGTTTGCTATCTCGATGCCCTTTTTTCGCCTTGAGATCACCACCGCGGCAGATTTTCGCAGTCGCCCCCACCAGTCATCAGGCCGCACTTGTAAAACACCGCGGCCGACCTCACTCGTTGACGCGTCGCCGACCTTCGAAGGCGCGGCCCAGCGTGACCTCGTCGGCGTACTCGAGATCGCCGCCCACCGGCAGCCCACTCGCGAGTCGTGAGACCGCGACACCGAGCGGCGAGAGCAGCCGCGCAAGGTAGGTCGCCGTTGCCTCACCTTCAAGATTGGGGTCAGTCGCGAGAATCACCTCAGTGACAGCTCCATCGGCAAGTCGGGTCATCAGTTCGCGAATGCGCAGGTCGTCTGGCCCGACACCTTCAATGGGACTGATGGCTCCACCCAAGACGTGGTACCGGCCACGGAACTCACGAGTGCGCTCGATCGCGATGACGTCCTTGCTCTCCTCGACCACGCAAATCATCGACAGATCTCGTCGCGGGTCGCGGCAGATTCGACACTCGTCTTCTTCACTGACGTTTCCGCATACCCGGCAGAACTTCACCCGCTCTTTGACTTCGATTAGTGCGTGGGCTAACCGTCGCACGTCTTCGGGGTCGGCCGCTAGGAGATAGAAGGCAATGCGTTGCGCCGACTTGGGACCAATGCCGGGCAGCCGACCTAGCTCGTCGATCAGATCGGCGAGGGCGCCTTCATACACGGTCTACCTCAACTCTCGTCGTATTCGGCGACCACTTTGGCCCCCAGTTCGCGAGCCGCCAGTGCGACACCGGAAATCTGGTCATCGTCGGCATCCGAATCAGCAACCGTGGGCTCTTCTGCTGCCTTCGCCGCAGCCCGCGCCTTCTTGGCCGGCGCCGACTGATCGGCTGGATCGGAGGCAACACCGGAAGGAGCCACCGCTCCCGGATCAAGGGTGAGGTCGGGGGTGAGGTCGACATGCATGACGGCCAAGATCGCTTCACGTAGTCGCGTGTCGTGTCCGGACTTACGCGCGAAGGCGAGAGTGCCACTCTCGGGTACAGCCACCGTGACAGTGTCACCACTGACTCCGATGGGTGCACTGCGCTCGAACGCAGTCCATGCCACCCGACTGTCGAGTTTGAGCTTCTCGAGAACCGCCGGCCACATCGTGCGCACGGCCGCGAGATCGACCCGAGGGGAGTCGTTACTGGAAGGCGGCGACACCGGTGGTGCTTCGGCTACGACTGCCACCGGCGGAACCGCCGGAGCTGACACAACCGGAACTGCCGGAACCGACGCAGGGGACGTCGCTGTACTGGGGGCCACCTGTGACAGGCGCGGCGGCGGCGCACTCGGTGCCGCAATCGGGTGAGTCGCAGCGGCCGCACTCACATCGGCCGGACCCTGTGCGAGCCGCGCTTCCACTCGGTCGAGACGCACCAGCGTGCCGCGCACATCGTCGTCGGCACCGGGGAGAAGCAACCTCGCCGCCAACAATTCCAATTGAAGTCGCGGCGCCGTCGCACCCTTGAGCTCAGAAAGTCCCTCATTGGTGAGATCGGCAGCGCGCGATAGTGCGGCAAGTCCAAGCCGCTCGGCCTGTCCGGCGAGTACCTCGAGTCGATCAGGTGAGGCATCAACGAGTCCGTGGGATGCGGCGTCCGGGGCAGCGGCAAGAACGATGAGGTCACGAAGTCGTTCGAGCAGATCGGTAGCGAATCGACGAGGATCATGGCCACCCGTCACCACGCGATCGATCACACTGAACAACGCGGGGCCATCGCTCGTAGCCAATGCCTCGGTGACTTCGTCAAGTAGAGAGTCAGCCGTGAAGCCCAACTGTGCGACCGCGTCGTCGTAGGTAAGACCCGCAGCGCCAGACCCGCCAATGAGTTGCCCCAACACGCTCAGCGCGTCGCGCACACTTCCTTGACCGGCACGTGCCACCAGCGCGAGCGCTGCCGGCTCATACGCAATTCCTTCGGAATCACAGACCGAGGCTAGGTGGTCTTGCAGGGTGCGATCGGGAACGAGGCGGAACGCGTACTGGTGCGTTCGCGACCGGATCGTGCCAATCAACTTGTCGGGCTCGGTTGTCGCGAAGATGAACCGCAAGTGCGCGGGCGGCTCTTCAACCAACTTCAAGAGCGCGTTGGCCGCTTCCGGCGTGAGTTGGTGCGCCTCGTCAATGATGTACACCTTGTAGCGCGACGAGGCAGGTGCATAGGCTGCGCGCTCGCGCAGATCGCGGGCCTGATCGATTCCTCGGTTGCTCGCCGCATCGAGTTCGATCACGTCGAGCGAGCCGGGGCCATTAGGAGCCAGCGCGACACATGAATCGCACACGGCGCACGGCTCCGAGGTCGGACCTTCCGAACAGTTCAGACTGCGCGCGAGGATGCGAGCACTCGAGGTCTTGCCACATCCACGGGGCCCACTGAACAGATACGCATGATGGACGCGATCGGAATCCAGAGCCCGCGAGAGGGGACCGGTGACGTGCTCCTGCCCAATCACGTCGGCAAACCGGCCGGGTCGGTAGGTGCGGTACAACGCCAAGGTCACGTCGCCACCCTAGTCGCGACACAAACATGAAGGGACCCCCCGCACACCCGCCAGAGCCTGCCTACCCTTGCTGCCTTCCGGCCCTGGGGGGATTCAGCGGGGTGACGCCGCACGAGGGGTCGGGCCCAACAGTACGCGATGGGGCTACCG
>Ga0194043_1001148_pt1 | contig 14977 bp, 12 predicted proteins | sample JunL4415m_MetaG_FD_161274 | JGI IMG/M metagenome (GOLD analysis project Ga0194043, IMG submission 161274) | Anoxic zone freshwater microbial communities from boreal shield lake in IISD Experimental Lakes Area, Ontario, Canada - Jun2016-L442-15m | ecosystem: Environmental > Aquatic > Freshwater >...
ATTTTACAGAGAAAAGATCTGTTTTAATTCAAAAGATAAAGGGCGAAAAATGAGCACCGCTAGTGCCAAAAAAGTTACTGGTCAGCACTTTGACCGTTTAATAAAAGCCGGTCAACCAGTAGGAGAGATAATTGCTGTAAATCGTTTTTTGCTGACACTTTCAGGACTGCAACCGTGCAACATTCATGCCCTAGTCATGTTTGAAGACGGTAGTAAGGGTTTTGTTCACCAGATATTAAAGGATTCTGTAGTAGTCTTGCACCTTGGAAACGAAATGCTCCAAATAGGTACATTGGCGGTAGTTCAGCATCAGGAGCTAGTAAGCAAAGTCGGCAAAGATTTTATAGGCAGGGTCGTATCAGTTACTGGCGAACCATTGGACGGCAAAGGTCCCATAGCCGCCAGCGCAGTTTGGCCAGTGTTTAATCTAGCACCACCATTACACGCCCGCAAATTATTAGATACCCAGCTAGAGAGTGGAGTTACCGTTATAGATTCATTGTTCCCAATAGTTCGTGGTCAGCGTTTAGCTGTCATCGGGGATAGCAAGTCTGGCAAAAGCACAATGGTGACTCAGCTAACCATAAACCAAAAAAACACCGATCAAGTAGTTGTCTACGCTTTGATAGCCAAAAGACGCACAGATGTAGATTCGCTACTTTCTCAACTAGAATCTACCGGCTCTCTAAAAAAAGCTATCGTGGTGGTGTCGACGATGTTCGAATCCTTGATTATGAGTTATTTGGCGCCTTATGTAGCATGTGCAATGGCCGAATATTTGTGGCAGGAGTGCAACCAAGACACGATTATTATCTATGACGATTTGACTAGTCATGCTCAGGCATACCGCGAAGTTGCCTTGCTGACTGGCGTTAGTCCAGGGCGTGATTCCTATCCAGGAGATATGTTTTACGCACATTCAAGTTTACTAGAAAGAGCTGGAAGACTAGACAAAAACGGAGCTCACTTGACTAGTATACCGTTGGTTTTGGCCGCTGGTGGCGACATAACAGCGTTTTTGCCGACCAACATCATGTCTATAACTGACGGTCAATGGATATTGGATATGGATATTTTCAGAAAAGGCTTGCGTCCGGCTGTCAGTATGGGGCTGTCTGTTACTCGTGTTGGAGGAGTAGGGCACAACAAAAGGCAAAAAGAATTAGCAGCCAGAGCCCTGAAAGTTCTAGCAGACTATCGGCAGGCCGAAGAGTTTTCTCATTTTGGTTCGGAGCTTGCTCCAGAAGCCAAAAAGGCTCTCGCTACCGGAAAGCATATATTTGAAATAATGAACCAAAACCCAACAGACACCTATTCTTTGATGGCTCAACAGCTTATGTTTGATATTGTGCTAAATCTGGGTACGGGCCAAATTTTGGATGTCGGAAGCCTAAAACTAAACGCCAACAAATACGGCACAAAAGTAGAAAAAGACGAACAATATGATAAAGTTCGTGCCGAAATACTTCAGAAATCGCTGATGGGCTCGTCGCCTAAACCTGCTTCGCCTCCAGCTACACAGCAACCGCCAGTAGAGGAGAAGCCAAATGCATAAACCCAACGAAATAGAAAAAGAAGAGAAGGCCATGGCGACACTCGTGGAGTTAACGAGTGTTTTTGAGGGTATAGCCAGTATGCGTATATCTCAGATAAGAAACCAAGTTTTGATAGCTACGAAATTTTTTCATGAACTATGGCATATCTATTCGCAGATTCGGGTTGACGAAAAGTTTCATTTTGGTCGCAGCCAGCCTCAGCTTGATATCATAGACAAAGAGCTTTTTATTATCATAACGGCCGAGGGTGGTTTCAGTGGAGATATCGACCAGAGATTAGTTGAAGTTATGTTGAAGTCCTACGATAACTCAAAAAACGATGTAGTGGTTGTGGGACACCACGGGGCCGTCCAGTTAGCCCAAAGAGGAGTAACTTTCAAGAAATATTTTAAACTACCTACAAACGATCAAAGTATAAACGTAACTCCTATGACAGAGGAAGTCAGAAAATACAAATCTACCCGAGTATTTTACCAGGAATATGTATCTTTGTTGGTACAGGAAACTAGACAAATACCATTATCAGCAGCCGTCAAAGAACGTGGGGCAAAATCATCTGCAGCCGATGAGCTAATTAGCGAATCGAACTACATATTCGAGCCTAGTGCTCACGCTGTAGTAGATCACCTTGAAAATTCAATGATGCAGATAACTTTGGCGCAAGTTATTTTGGAATCCAAACTTGCTCAGTATGCTAGTCGTTTTAGAGCTATGTCGGCGGCTCACGAAAAATCAGAGGAAACACGAACTGATTTGCATTTGGCGTACAACAGGGCTAGGCGAGGCGTCAAAGACGAGCGATTAAAAGAAATCGTAAATGGTATGCGCAAATCTGGGGTATCCGTATGAACGGTGTAGTAACGTACATTAGTGATTTGATTGTCAGAGTTCAGTTCGACGATCAATCCCCCAGAGTTGGCGAGTTATTAATTGTCGACAATGGCAAAAACACACTGCTACTGGTAGATCATTTGGAAGCGGGGGGTTCAGCGCTTTGTCTAAATGTTCGCACAGAAAAACATTTGCAAAAAGGTATGAGCGTCAAAGGCACCAAAAAAGGCATAGAAATTCCAGTTGGAGACGCTGTTATAGGTAGGATATTTGACGCCTTGGGTAGTCCTATGGATGGACTGCCAGCTTTGGAAGAAAAAGATTTGGAGCGCAAAGATATCCTAAAAATACCTGGACGAACATCAAATTTTACTATTGCTGCTCCAGAAATATTGGAGACGGGCATAAAGGTTATAGATTTTTTTACTCCATTCATTAAAGGTCGCAAGATTGGGATTATTGGTGGAGCTGGTGTTGGCAAAACAGTTTTGACCATGGAACTAATAAATAACATAGCCCAGAGTGGCAAGGGATTGTCTTTTTTTGCTGGTATTGGAGAGCGTATTCGTGAAGGCCACGAACTATATCAGACTCTAAAAGAAAACGACTTACTAAAAAACACCTGTATGTTTTTTGGGCAGATGAACGAAAATCCTATCCAAAGAGCCCTAATAGCTATGGCTGCGGTTTCTCAGGCCGAGTATTTTCGTGACGATAAAAACAAAGACATACTTTTCTTTGCAGACAATATGTACAGGTATGTTCAGGCCAAAAACGAGCTAGCGACTATATTGGGCCAAATACCTAGCGAAGGAGGCTACGAAGCAACCATATTCTCTGATATAAAAATTCTCCAAGACCGACTGAGTTCAAACGAACATGGATCGATAACGTCTGTCCAAACTATATATGTTCCAGCTGACGACCTTAGCGACCCGGCTGTGCAAATGATCCAACACGAGCTGGACTCTATAGTTGTGTTGTCTAGAAAGGTAGCCGAACAAGGAATAAGACCGGCGGTTGATTTATCAAAGACGACCTCTTCGCTTTTGACTCCAGCCATTGTGGGCGACAGGCATTATGTATTGAGCGTTCAGGTGCAAGCTTTGTTGCAGAAATACGAATCCCTGAAAAGTATCATCGCTATAATCGGAGAAAATGAATTGTCTACAACTGATCGTGCAGATTATGCCAAAGCAAAGAAATTGATAACGAACTTTACCCAAAATATGCATGTTATGGAAAAATATACTGGCATAAAGGGTGATTTTTTTAGCCGAGAACAAACACTGCAATCTATAGAAGAGATAGTTACTTAGCATTATGTCGGACAAAACCGCCCAGGAAATAATCGAATCGACTAAACAAAAAGAAGAAATAAAACTTAAAGGGACCACGCCAATGATGCATGTAAAAGTGTATGCTCCGTTCAAGACTTATTTTGATGGTATGGCAGAGAGCATATCGGCGGTAAATGATACGGGTCCTTTTGATATTTTGCCACAGCACCACAATTTTATGACCTTGCTAAATCCCTGCGAGGTTATAGTTCGCACCGGAAAGACCGACGAGAGATTACAGATAAACAAGGGTGTTATGCACGTCAAAGCCGATCAGGTTATTGTGTTCTTGGATGTTTAGTAGACAAATGTGCTATGCTTGTGCTTATAAGTTGTATGCGAAAGGATCTATATGAAAAATATAAAAAAATCTCAGGCAGGCAGTTCAATAATAGAGTTGATATTACTATTACTCCTAATACTAATACTAATTTTGCTGGGCCTTTATGTGGCTTCAAAAAACAAAAAATCCAAACAGACACCACCCCAACAAAATGTTAGTCAAAAAACAGAAAAAGCACCAGAAACAGTAGCAACCGTAGCGTACCTGAAGATTCCTGAATGGGGAGTCAAGATAAAACTATCTGCCGACATATTAGACGCTTACTACGATTCTAATTCATCTACTACCATGTCGGCTTTTAGCCTTCGGACAAAATCTTTGGACATAGAACCGGACTGCAAGAACGGCAATCAGTCAGTCGCTGACATATTCAAAGTAAAAAAAGATGAAGTTGATCCTCAGTATGAATTAGAAGCAAAGAAATACTCCGAAACGCAAAAAGGAGTAACCATAGGCGACAGCTTTTACTTTACCGGCGAATCACAATATACCTGCGCAGTCGACAAAGCTAACGAATCATTGTTAACCAAAGTCAAAAGTGCTTTTGTAAAAGCAAGTTCCGATATAGAAAAATTATAGCAAAACAGGGGTAGGTTTGCTATAATCGATATTATATGGCAAAAAAGTTGCGAGTTTTCGTTGGTTTGAGTGGTGGCGTAGATAGCTCTGTTTGTGCTGCCCTCCTAAAAGAGCAGGGCTACGAGGTAGTAGGGGTTTATATGAAGAATTGGAGTCAGGATTTGCCAGGATTTGCTTGCCCCTGGAAGGAAGATTACTATGACGCCAAAAGAGTAGCCGTACAGTTGGGTATAAAATTCCAGATGTTTGATTTTGAAAAAGAATATCGCGACAAAGTAGTGGACTATATGCTAGAAGCTTTTGAGTCTGGAATAACACCAAACCCAGATATAATGTGCAACCAAGAGATAAAATTCAAGTTGTTTCTAGATACAGCTCTGGACAAAGGGGCAGATATGATTGCCACAGGTCATTATGCAATCACGGCCGAAGGACAACTATTGATTTCTGCAGATCAGAATAAAGACCAGACATATTTTTTGTATCGTGTCAGCAGAGATGCCTTGAATAAAACTTTATTTCCACTGGGTAAATACAAAAAACCAGAGGTTAGAAAATTAGCTAAAAAATACGGCCTGATAACTGCCACCAAAAAAGAAAGTATGGGCATTTGTTTTGTGGGCAAAGTTGGTATAAAAGATTTTTTACAGCAATTTGTTAAAACAAAAGAAGGTGATATTTTAGACCAAAAAAACAAAATAATCGGCAGGCACGACGGAGCAATATTCTACACCATTGGTCAAAGACATGGATTGGATGTGGGGGGCGGATTGCCATATTATGTAACCGGAAAAGATATGTCTAAAAACGAGGTTTATGTAACTAGCGATATCGACGATGCAAAATTGTGGCGCAAAAAATTTGAATTGACCAGCTTGCACTGGATTAATCAGCCACCCAAAAAAGACCAAAAGTTGTTCGTTAGGACTCGACATAGAGCTCCTCTGTCAGAGTGTATTATTTCCGTAACTAACCAAAAAGCCGTAGTTGTGCTGACAGCCAAACAACGGGCATTGACTGCAGGTCAATCAGCCGTATTCTATGACGCAAACCGCGTTGTAGGCGGAGGCATAATAATCTAGAATTTCGCTAACAGCCGTGGTAAATACCTCGACTGCGTGTAATCTACATTTGTACTAGACCGCGCCTTTGTTACAATTAAATATATGACTGCCCAAGAAATACGCAAAAAATACATAGATTTTTATAAATCACGCAATCATTCTGTAATTCCCAGAGCTTTATTGGTCCCTCAAAACGATCCAACAACTTTATTCACTGGCAGCGGAATGCAGCCGCTAATTCCCTATTTGTTGGGTGAAAAACATTCTGATGGAACTAGGTTAGCAAACAGTCAGACTTGTCTGCGAGCTCAGGACATAGACGAAGTAGGCGACAATCGTCACACGACTTTTTTTGAGATGCTGGGCAACTGGAGTTTGGGAGATTATTTCAAGCAACAGCAGCTGCCGTGGTTTTGGGAGTTTCTAACCAAAGAAGTTGGACTTGATCCAGGCAAACTTTATGTAACTTGTTGTATCGGTTTTCCGGAACTAGGTGTACCCAAAGATACTGAAAGCGCTGATATCTGGAAAACGCTTTATGAGGCAGAAAACATAAATCCAAAAGAAGTTGAAGTCGGTAGTGAAGCAAATGGCTACGAATTAGGTGAACAAGACGGACGTATATTCTTTTATGACGAAAAAAATTGGTGGAGCCGCAACGGAGCACCCAAAGATGTAAAAAATGGCGAACCATGTGGTCCGGACAGCGAGGTTTTTTATCGGCTAGACAATGTTGTTCATGACTCCAAATGGGGAAAACTTTGTCATCCAAACTGTGATTGTGGCCGTTACATTGAGGTCGGTAACTCAGTTTTTATGGAATATATAAAAACTGATAAAGGGTTCGAGAAACTACCAAAACAAAATGTTGATTTTGGTGGAGGATTAGAGCGTATTGCCCAGGCTGCCATCAACAGCAATGACATGTTCAAGATCAGCCTGTTGTGGCCAATAGTCGAGGAACTACAAAAAATTAGCAATAGATCGTATGATCAGCATTCTGAAAGTATGCGCGTGATTGCAGATCATTTGCGAGCGGCGACTTTCTTGGCTGTCGACGGACTCGTACCGAGTAATAAAGAGCAGGGATACGTAATGCGTAGACTACTACGCCGAGCTATTCGCTTCGCCTTTGATCTGGGTATCGAGCAAAATTTCTTAGAACAAGTCGTTCCAGTTATTGCTGACATGTACCACAAAGATTATCCAGAAGTTGGCCAGAAACGCTCTGTTATTATTGAGGTCTTGGTTCGCGAGGAAAAAGTCTTTCGTCAGACGTTACGAAAAGGGCTAAAAGAGTTCAAGAAACTTACTGAAAGTGGTCTGACAGGCAAAGAAGTTTTTGTCCTTTACGATACCTACGGTTTTCCGCTGGAGCTAAGCCTTGAAGAAGCCTATAAACAAGACGTCAAAGTTTCGGACAATTGGCAAAAAGAGTTTGATAATTTGATGAACGAACAGCGAAAACGATCACAAACTGCCAGCAAAGGAATATTTAAGGGTGGTTTGGGCGGCACCAGTTTACAACACAAAAAGTACCACACCGCTACTCACCTGATGTATCAAGCTCTAAGGGATGTATTGGGTAATCATGTTGTGCAGAACGGCTCAAATATTACCGAAGAGCGACTACGGTTTGATTTTAGTCATCCAGAAAAGGTAACACCCGAGCAGATAGAACAAGTTGAAGAAATTGTAAATAAACAGATTGCAAATGATTTAAAAGTAAGTTTTGAAGAATTTCCTACAAAAGTAGCCGTAGAAGAAAAGGGTGCTTTGGGGCAGTTTGGAGACAGATATGGCGCCACAGTAAAAGTATATAAAATGATAGCCGATGGTGCAGCCAAACCTTATAGCTTTGAAATATGTGGCGGTCCACATGTTGACCACACCTTGCAATTAGCTGGCTCACCACCCAGAAAATTCAAAATCATTAAAGAAGAAAGCTCATCTGCAGGTATCCGAAGGATAAAAGCTGTTTTAGTATAAAATAACACCGTCAATCCGTGCTATACTGAAATCAGTTATGCTCAAAAAAATAAAGAGCCTATCAGGGGCACTAATAAACACCAAAAAAGTAGAATCCAAAAACCAGTATATTGTAGGCTTGGATATAGGTACGGAATTTGTAAAAGCTCTAGTTGCTAGGATTAACGGTGACACCTTAGAAATCATAGGAGTTGGCCGAGCCCACCAAGATTATAACGATATGCAGGCAGGGGCTATTTCAGACATTGGAGCTGTAGTGGCTAACTGCAATAATGCTCTAAACCAAGCCGAAAAACAGTCGGGTGTTAGCGTTCGTACGGCCGTTCTGGGGATAGCCGGAGAGCTAGTAAAAGGCACCACCACCACGGTAAAGTTTAATCGTAAAAGTGCCGAAAAAGTTCTGGATATTAAAGAGCTGGAGCATATCATTGGTCTAGTACAAGAGCGAGCCGAAACAAAGGCAAAACAACAGTTGGCGTGGGAGCTAGGGGGCAAGGAAATAGATATCAGATTAGTAAACAGTGCTTTGGTAAACATAGAAATAGACAGTCATATGGTCACGAATCCAATAGGTTTTCAGGGCAAAGAAGTAACAGTCCAGTTATATACGGCTTTTGCTCCTATGATACATATAGGCGCCTTGGAGCGAACGGCTCACGAATTAGATCTAGATTTGTTGGCTATCGCAGCTGAACCTTTTGCTGTTTCACGGTCGGTAATCGGCGATGACCCAAATGCGACTATGAGCGCAATTTTGATGGATGTAGGGGGCGGCACTACTGACTTGGCCGTCGTAAATGATGGTGGAGTACAAGGCACAAAGATGTTCGGAATTGGGGGCAGAGCCTTTACTAGATCTGTAGAAAGAGCCTTGGACATAAGTTTTGTTCAGGCTGAAGAAATAAAATTAGCATTGGGCACAAACAAAATACCCAGTTCCAAGGTCTCTGTAATAGAAAAAGCTTTAGACAAAACACTAGAAGTCTGGCTGGGCGGAATTGAGCTAGCCTTGGGCGAGTTTACTAACTTGGACCATTTGCCTCACCGCTTACTTTTGTGTGGCGGTGGTTCCAGTCTAGATTTGTTAGTCGACAAACTAGAAGAGAGTTCGTGGTACACTAAATTGCCGTTTACTCGTAAACCACTCATACAACACATAAGCCCTAATCAAGTCGTCGGTATCGTCGATAAAACTGGTGATGTAATTGACCACACTTTCATAACTGCCATGGGATTGTTAAGAGTCGGACTGGATACACTGCACCAAGAAGACAACAAGCTAACAAGTTCCTTGCGTGATAAAGTAGACAGGATGCTACGCACATGAGTATAACCCAAAAAGACACTATATATATCGACATAGACGACGAGATTACCTCTGTTATAGAAAAAGTCAATGACAGCAAAAGTAAAATATTAGCGTTAGTACTACCAAAAAGAGCAGCTGTTTTGCAGAGCACCGTAAATATGCGTTTGCTAAAAAGAGCCGCCAAAGAAAGCAACAAAAGTGTCGTGTTGATAACTTCGGAGACTGCCCTGTTGCCGTTGGCTGGAGTTGTCGGCTTGCATGTGGCTAGAACCTTGAATTCCAAACCAGCTATACCGCCAGCGCCAGACACAGACGCCTCGCACATAACCATAGATGATGATCTTTCTAGTTCTGATGTAGAAGAGCTAGTAGATATAGACCCCAAAACAACGGTGGGAGAATTGGCGGGCGACTCCATGCCCAACGAAGATGAGCCTATAGTAGTGGATTATGACGAAGACGACCAAGCAAACGAACACAAGACCCAAAAACCTGTAAAAGATAAAAAACTAAAGGTACCCAATTTTGACCGTTTCAGGACAATAATATTGCTCGGCGGTGGCGCGTTGGTAATGCTGTTGACGTTAGGGATCTGGGCATTTGTTGTTGCGCCAAAGTCAACTATTACTATTAGCACCAACACATCTCCGCTAAGTAGCTCCGTTATATTAACGGCCAGCACATCTGCAAAGACGTTGGACAAGGCCCAGCAAATTGTTCCGGCCAGCACCAAAGAATCAAAGAAAACCGAAACACAAAAAGTTCCGGCCACAGGCGAGAAGAATAATGGCACAAAAGCAGGTGGCACGATGACAGTTTTCTATTGTCCAAGCAACGACAACACACAGATTAGTTTGCCAGCAGGTAGTGCTTTCGTAAACAACGGTGTAGTTTTCCGCACAAATGTAGCAGTTACTGTTCCGGCCAGCAATTTTCTGGGTGGGGGTACATGCAAAAAAGATTTATCTCAAAATGTGGCAGTTACATCAGAACAAGCAGGCGACAAATACAATTTAAGCTCTAGAAGCTACATTGGTGTAGATAACTCGGCAATTTCGGGAACAGGTTCGGCAATGAGTGGTGGCACTAGCAAAATGGTAAAAGTTGTTAGTCAGTCAGATGTTGATGCTGCAAAACTACAAATGCTAGACCGCACAAAAACCGCAGCTATAACTGAGCTGACTAAACAGTTCAATGATGCCAATATGTTTGCATTGACCGACACTATAACAGCAGTATCTCAGACAGCAACACCGTCGCCGAGCGTCAACGAGGAAGCCTCCGAAACTACTGTAGGTCTAAATGTTACATATGCCATGATGGGCATCTCGAAATCAGACTTGAAACTCCTAGTAGAGGCCAGCGTAAAGGACAAGATAGATGTTAGCAAAGAACAGATACAAGATGAAGATTACGGGCTAGGCAAAGCCAGCGTAAAGATTCAAGAAAAGAAGGCCAACGGCGACACAAAAGTAGAGATACAATTTCAGATGAGCATAGGTCCGAAGCTAGAGATTGATGCGCTAAAAAAAGAAGTAGCAGGAAAAAAACGCGGCGACGTAGTAAATTTGATAAATAGTAGACCCGGAGTCAAGGATGTTTCTGTCAAATACAGTCCTTTTTGGGTAATGTCTACTCCTAGCAACCCCTCAAAGATAACCATAGTACTAGAAAAATTAAATGACAATAAATAATATATTATCTTTGGATGTTGGCGAGAAGCGGATTGGTGTAGCTCGGGCAGGCGTGGTGGCGCTTTTGGCTCAACCACAAACCACTCTACTAAATGATGCTTTGGTATTCAACAATATCGCCAGACTAACAGAAGAACTGCAGGTAAGTGAAGTAATTGTGGGGTTACCGCGAAACATCAACGATGAAGACACCCAACAGACCAGATATATTAGACGGTTCGCAGATAGTCTAAAGTCAGAGGTTAATAGCATAATTATACATTTTCAGGACGAGGCAAATACCAGTCAAAAGGCAAAAGCAGAACTGCAGGAGCGAAATAAGCCCTATGAAAAAGCTGATATTGACGCACTAGCTGCTACCTACATACTCCAAGATTTTATAGATACACGCAAAGGGTCTGTGCAATGAAAAAATATACTTCAAAGTCCCTTAGAACCAGTTTGCCGTGGACATCTGTATCTGTGTTGGTGCTCATTTTGGTTCTTTTGGTGTCAAGTATCGTAACCATTAGACACGCATACTTACAAGATTTGAAGCCAGTCAATGCTTCACAGAGAAATGTCAGCATAGTTATAGTTAGGGGTGCGTCAGCTAAACAGATTGGAGTAGAATTAAAAAAACAAAATCTGATTCATAGTAGTTGGTCTTTTGAGTGGTATGTACGTAGCAAAGAAGTCAGGGACGCCTTGCAATCTGGCACATACGAGCTACGGTCTAGTCAGAGTGTTCAGGAAATAGTAGATGTGCTAACTCAGGGTAAAATCGTGACTAACTTGGTGACTATTTTGCCAGACCAGCGCATAGGTCAGATTCGAGCTAGATTAATTAGCAACGGCTTTAGTGTCAAAGAGGTTGACGAAGGTTTGAATCCAGAACTTTACAAGGGCCACCCGGCTCTGGTAGACAAACCTGTCGGGGCAAGCCTGGAGGGGTATTTGTATCCTGAATCTTTTCAAAAATCAGCCGACACAAAGGTTCAGACTATCATACGGGCGTCTTTAGATGAGATGCAAAAGCATCTGACTCCAGAGCTTCGGGCAGGCATAAACCGGCAGGGGTTGACTATTTACGAAGGAATTATACTTGCTTCTATTGTAGAGAGAGAAGTTTCTAGACCGCAAGATAGAGCTCAAGTAGCTCAGGTGTTTTTGAAACGATTAAAAATCGGGATGTTATTGGGTTCGGACCCAACAGCTTACTATGGTTCTATTATCGATGGTTTAGAGCCGTCATTGCTTCATGACTCGCCATACAACACGTACAAGCGAGCCGGTTTGCCCATAGGTCCAATCAGTAATGTAACAGAATCTTCGCTTTGGGCTGTAGCCAAGCCAGCCAATGGGGATTATCTGTATTTTGTTTCAGGAGATGACGGTAATACATATTTTTCGCGCACATTGGAAGAACACGAAACAAATATTGCACTACACTGCAAAAAGTTGTGTAGTTTGTAGTTAACAGATACAGAAATCAACGGTAACTGTTGTTTTATTGTCTCTTTTTTGATACAATAGATTAGCAGTTTCCTGGATTTTTCCTACATAGGACAGTAATTCTACGAGCTGAGACCAAACAGATTTATCAGAATGTTCTGTTTTTTAGTAATAGGACATTCTTAATGTCAGGAGCATAAAATTCGTACAACCAGCCAGTCAATAAGCGAAAAGCTAAACCTAGCCTACACAAAGCAACTAACCAAAATAGGCCAAACTTTACCAATACGAAAACCAAAGTCTAGCAAACGGTTGATTCGTTACGGTATTTTGGCATTAAATGTTGTTGTGCTTACTATTGTAGTTCTTTTTGTATTGAAGTCACCAGACAACGCAAAGATTGCCAAACAGAGTGCCAACTCTTCGAATAGTTCAGAGACTATAACAAATCCTCTGGATCAATTATCTTCAGCTGATATTGCCGCCAACGTTGCCCAAATAACTCGTTTGTCAGAAGCTGTAGCGGTAACCAACCAAGCCGATTCGGTTAATGCTCTGCTGTCTGTAGCACCAGTTGACGACAAAATAACCACCAAACCTCAGATAGTAAACAACACCACAAAGACACGCAAAGATATCAAAAAATACATTGTCGTAGCTGGCGATACGGTGTCAAGTTTGGCTACTAAATTTGGTGTAACATCAGAGAGTATTCGTTGGTCCAACGGTATTAGCGGAAATAGCTTGACTATTGGAAAAGAATTGTGGATTTCGCCTATTAGCGACGGTATTGTCTACCAGGTAAAAGTAGGTGACACGGCCCAAAGCTTGGCTAATAGTTATAGAGCGAATAAAGATGCAATCATCAGCTTTAACGACGCAGAGCTGGGTGGTCTGTCGGTTGGAGAGCGAATAGTAATTCCTGGCGGAACCCAGCAAAGTGTATTTCAGGGTGGAGATTTTAGCTGGTTAGGTGGGTCCGCAGTATATTCAAACAATGCCTATGCTTATGGTTGGTGTACATGGTATGTTGCAAATCGTAGGTCAGAACTTGGCCGTCCTGTTCCTAGCAATCTAGGCAATGCAAATACCTGGTATATCAGGGCTGCAGGATTGGGAATTCCAACAGGATCTGCGCCAGCCGTTGGAGCGGTATCAGTGGAAGCGTACATAAACCATGTGTCCGTGGTAGAGCAGATCAATGCTGACGGAAGTTTTGTTGTATCGGAAATGAATTATAGAGGCTGGAACGTAAAGACCTCCAGAACAATTGTTTCGGTGGGAGGAATCAAGTTTATTTACTAAATTAATTGTAGATAAAACAGATTTTGGAAAGTAGATATGTTTGTAGATAAATCAGAAGTAATTTTTCAGGCTGGCGATGGTGGTGATGGCTATGTTAGTTTTCGGCAAGAAAAATTTATAGATAAGGGCGGTCCAAGCGGCGGTGACGGCGGTGACGGCGGTGACATTATATTGGTTGCCAGTAGGAATCAGAACACACTTGCAGCTTTTCGGTATCAAAAACAACTGCTGGCTCAGAGTGGCAAAGCTGGTTTTAACCAAAGAAAACATGGCAAAAGTGGGTCTAATCTATTGGTTGCGGTGCCTGTGGGCACTTCGTTTATGAACTCAGAGGGAGTGGTGTTGGCAGACATGGTCCTAGATGGTCAGCAGACAGTAGTTGCCAATGGAGGCAAAGGTGGATTTGGAAATGCTCATTTTGTTTCGTCTGTTCGTCAGGCACCAATGGTTGCCGAAAAAGGTGAAAAAGGTGATCTAATAAACGGTACATTAGAACTAAAAATGATAGCAGATGTCGGCCTAATTGGCCTACCAAATGCTGGTAAATCTACATTACTGGCCAGTACAAGCAATGCTCGCCCGGAAATTGCAAATTATCCCTTTACTACTTTGATACCAAATTTGGGAGTGGTAGATATAGATAAACAAAATAGTTTGCTGTTTGCTGATATTCCAGGCCTAATAGAAGGTGCTAGTAAGGGCAAAGGACTTGGAGACGAATTTTTGCGTCACGTAGAGAGAACACCTGTATTGTTGCACCTGATAGATATCTATACAAATGATTTAGAGACTGCATACAAAACAATTCAGGTAGAGCTAAAGGCTTACAAAATAGATTTGTCTAAAAGACCGCAGATAGTAGCATTGACCAAAATTGACGGCCTGGACAACGATATAATAAACGACAGGATAGCTCAATTAAAGAAAATCGTCAAAAGAGGCACAAAGATATTTGCTATTTCTGCCCAGAGCAAACAAGGCCTAAAAGAACTGCTATACAGTAGCAAAGAAATCGTGTCAAAATCCCGCAAAAAGGAGCAGGCAAAACCAAAACCATTGCCAGTCATAAAACTAAGCGAGGATGCTAGTTGGTTAGTAGAAAAAACAGACAATGGTTTCAGGGTTACAGGCCAAAAAATAGAGCGTTTTGCCATGCGAACAGATTTTGGAAGCACTCACGGACAGCAAAGATTACGAGACATACTGAAAAAGACAGGAATCCTAAGAGAATTAAATCGAAAAGGCATAACTGCCGGACAAAAAATTCGTATTGGCGACCACGGCACACTAGAATACTAATTCAAAAAACCTAAATTTGTCGTGACAGAAATCGCTCTAGTAGTGTAATCTGTGTTTGTGGCCCAAACATTATATTTTTACGATCTAGAAACTACCGGAACAGATACCCGAAACGACAGGGTTATGCAGTTTGCTGGCCAGAGAACAGATATGCAACTAAATAATGTAGGTCAACCAGATAATTTTTTGATAAAACTTTCTGACGATATAGTGCCGAACCCGACCGCAGTAATG
>Ga0194043_1001149_pt1 | contig 14974 bp, 10 predicted proteins | sample JunL4415m_MetaG_FD_161274 | JGI IMG/M metagenome (GOLD analysis project Ga0194043, IMG submission 161274) | Anoxic zone freshwater microbial communities from boreal shield lake in IISD Experimental Lakes Area, Ontario, Canada - Jun2016-L442-15m | ecosystem: Environmental > Aquatic > Freshwater >...
TTGTTGGTTGTGTTCCGAAAGTATTTGTTGGTTGTGTTCCGAAAGTATTTGTTGGTTGTGTTCCGAAAGTATTTGTTGGTTGTGTTCCGAAAGTATTTGTTGGTTGTGTTCCGAAAGTATTTGTTGGTTGTGTTCCGAAAGTATTTGTTGGTTGTGTTCCGAAAGTATTTGTTGGTTGTGTTCCGAAAGTATTTGTTGGATGTGTTCCGAAAGTACTTGTTGGTTGTGTTCCGAAAGTACTTGTTGGTTGTGTTCCGAAAGTATTTGCTGGCTGTGTTCCGAAAGTACTTGTTGGTTGTTGTTGTGTTCCGAAAGTATTTATTGGTTGTTGAATAATATCTGGTTCACATAAATTTTTACACAAATGTATTAATTCATCTGATTTGTAAGTCCCTTGATCATTAAGTTTCTCGATAAAATAGGAAGGTATTGATTTTAAACCTACCCTTGCACCAACAATTCCACCAACTATTGATGCTATACTTGAAACATTTCCACTAGACCTAACAGACATACAAATAGAAGAAACGAAAAAATTTGGAATACACATAAAACAAAAAATTGCAAATAAACAAGATTGTACAGGTGCGTATGAAATTACCTCGCCATCATTATATAATTGTTCACCAAACATTTTATTACACTCCTTTGTAATTATTTTAATTATTTGCCTATCTGCAAAAGCAGATGCAAGTATATATTCAAGTTTTGAATCTTTAATTATACTTTTTCTTGTTTTTATTAAAAAAGGCATGCTCAAAACATATGTTCCTAAAGTTGGATTAATTGGCATTATTGAGTTGGAAAGTTGTTGACAAAAAATATGAGGGCTAGTTAGAATATTATATCTAGAATATGGTTTTATTTTATTTTCAACAGCAAGCCTAGTTGCTTCTGCAATTAATATTGAACAAGCTATTACTATTTCAGAACTATTAGTCACACTAGCTTGGTTAGTTGTAGATAGTTTACAAACATCTTTTCTACTCATATAAACAGCTCCTAAAGGAGCTGCCCTTGCGCACGGTTCATTTTTTTCTTCCTTGTAAGGAGTACCTGTTTTTATATTCTCTATAAAAGATGATTCAGGAGTTCCAATAAGAGGTGTTTTTGAAATGTTATTTTGTTCAGAGACAATTAATCCAGCGAGTCCGTAAAGAGACATTAGTCTCTTTTTAAAAGATTCGATATTCAAAACTCCGTTTTCAATTGATAATAATAGTTCTCTTGAACACTGAGTGTTAACTGTGTACTGTCCATATTGAAAAGCTATTGTATTTTGATTACCTTCAATTTTGCAATAACGAGGGTTGCCAGTTCTTCCTATATCTTTGTCGACTCCATATAAATGGACACTTTTAGATGCTACTATTTTTTCTACATATTCATAAGAAGAGTCAGCAGAATGACCTTGAATTAAAAAACCAATGGAGTCGCCAATTGCTTTGCCAATAAGAGATCCAGATATATTATCAAGCCTACTAACATACTTACTTTTAAAATTTGGGTTTTCTTTTTCGTACATTTCTATTTTGTCGGAATTTTTAGAAAATACATCACTAAGAAAAACAGAAAATTCTAAGATTTTTTCCAAATCTATATTATCATCATATAATATTGGATTGTTGTTATAACTTTCCTCAATAGCGTTTCTAATAATAACAAAATTGGAAATTGGAATATAAAACATGTCTGATAACAGTATCATAAATATATCTCTTGTATAATTTCTAACATAATTAGAGTATGGAAGATGAAGGTACGGAATAATAAAAATTATTTTATTTGTCAAGTTTTCACCTATCCACTTATCAAAATATTTTTTGTTGAATAATATAATTTTTAACATCACTAAATTAATAATAGTATCTCCTTCTGTATTTCCTATAGGAGATTCTATTGTTATGTCTGATTCAAAACATAAAGCAATATAATAAGTTACTTCTTCTGTCATTTGATTCACAAATTCTATTTTCTCGTCCGCCGTTTTCTTGTCGTTTGTCTTGTTATATTTAGAAATGATGTTATGAAACATTTTATATTTAATTAGAAAAAAGATATAATAATTCAATTTCAAAAAAAAGACTAGATCTAAATATTCAGTTGTAAAATTAAAACTGAATGTTAGATTTTGAAACTAAAAATAATATAAAAATGTTAAATGAAAATCAAATTAAACTTAAGCCAAAACAAGAAGAAGCTTTTGCATCAATGGCAAAAGGAGAAAGTATTTTTCTTACAGGACCTGCTGGGACTGGAAAATGTTTAGGATTAAATACGCCAATTATAATGTTTGATGGCTCAATTAAAATGGTTCAAGATGTAAAAACAAATGAGTTAATTATGGGAGATGATTCTTCTAGCAGAAGAGTATTATCTATAGCAAGTGGGGAAGATGAATTATATAAAGTTTCAACAAATTTTGGAGATTCGTATATTGTTAACAGTGCACATATTCTTACTTTTGTATCAATTAAACATTCTAGATCAAGAAAAGGAAAAACAATTTTATCTTGGATGAATGAATTTGGAAAAGTATTAAGTAAAAGTTTTTCTTCTAGAAAAGAAGCAGAAGAAGAATCTTTGCTTTTACCTTTTTTTGTAGATTTACCTATAATTAATTATAATCAAAATAGTAAATATTTTCATGGAGTTTACACAAGTGTTGAATTTTCAGAAAAATCTCTTGAAATTAATCCTTATATGCTTGGTATTATATTATTAGGTGGAAATTCGGGTCCTAAGTATGAATTAAATCAATTATTATTAGATTTAAAAATTCTAACAAACAACATTATTCCTCATAAATATAAAACAAGTTCTCGTAATCAAAGATTGCAATTATTAGCTGGTATAATAGATATTGGAGGTATTTTATTATCTGATTTCTACGAAATAACTGTATTAAACAGTACATTAGCAAGTGATATTTATTTTGTTGCAAAGAGTCTTGGATTTCATAGTTTTACAAAAACATATAATTTAGAAACGGTAACTTATACAAAAATTTTTGTATACGGAAGAATTGATACGATTCCTGTCTTAATTGCCAAAAAAGCTACTGTAAAATCAATTTTTAGAGGAGCTTCATACGGATTTGAACTATTAAATGATCGTTTTATTTTATCATCTCCTATAAAAATAGAAAAAATTGGTGTTGGTACATATTATGGGTTTGAAATTGACGGTAATCATCGTTTTGTTCTTGGAAATTTTATAGTAACACATAACACTGCTGTAATTAAAATGTTTATGAAAGTATATCAAAATTCTCGACAAATAGCTGTTACTTCAACAACCGGTACGTCTGCATTACTTATAAATGGCACAACAATACATTCTTATCTAGGTATTGGGTATGGAAACGGAACTGTAAAATCTATGGTCGACAAAATTTGTTCATGGCCTTGGTTGAGAAAAAGATGGATTGATTTGCAGTGTTTATTTATAGATGAGATTAGTATGATGGATCCCGAAATATTTGACAAGTTAGAAGAAATAGCACGTATTGTACGCAGAAGTGTAGCTCCGTTTGGAGGTATTCAGATTGTACTTTCAGGTGATTTTTTACAATTGCCTTGTGTTGGAACTAATAATTTTTGTTTTGAAGCTCAATGTTGGAATAAATGTATAAAAGAAACAGTGTACCTTAATGAAATTATGCGTCAAGGAGATAATATTTTTCAAGAAGTCTTAAATAAAATTAGAGTTGGTAAAATAGATAAACAAGTCAAAAAAGTATTAAATTCTCGAATTGGAGTAAAATTGAATAATGAATACGGCATTAAACCAACAGGTCTGTATTCACACAATAGTGATGTTGATTTAATAAATGACGAAGAATTAGATAATCTTGCAACAGATGGAAGACAATTTTACGAGTATAAAATGGACACTGTCGTTTATTCTGGTGTGACTAATAAATCAGCCACTTTAGAAAAATTTAAAAAGTATTGTACAGCACCGGAAATTCTTCAAGTTTGTATAGGAGCACAAGTTATGTTGCTAAAAAATTTGGATATACCTAATGGTCTTGCAAATGGTAGCAGAGGAGTTGTGACTGGTTTTGTTTCCGAAATGCCAAAAGTACGATTTTTAAATGGAGAAGAACGTGTAATTGAACAAAATGTATGGGAAATTGAAGAAAATGATAAAAAAATTCTGAGGGCTCAACAAATTCCTTTAAAAGTTGCTTATGCTATATCAATACATAAATCTCAAGGTTGTTCTCTTGATTATGCAGAAATTGATTTATCTGGTGTTTTTGAATATGGTCAATCGTACGTGGCACTATCAAGAGTTAAAAGTCTTGAAGGGTTGAGCATAATTGATATTAATTATGATTATATTCAAGCACATCCAAAAGCAACTGCATACTATGAAAGTTTGTAAGAGTTAACAAAAAAATTATCAAATAATTTTTTTTGTCTATATATTGTTCATCACAATACTTATAAACTCATCTTGAAAAATAGAATCTTCTATACTTCCGTATTCAAATGATATATTTTCATTCGATTCTATTAACTTATATGTTCTTTCTCTTACTGAATCAAATAACATCTTTGTCAACATCTTTCCACCGTAATCGATTATTATATTACCAGATCTATCCTTATACTTTATAAATGTAGTATCTAAATAATCTTCTTCAATAAGTCTATCATTTAAAGGATAAGATAAAGCGTAATCCGCATATCCTTCTGGACCTCTTAATATATGATCAATTGTTAAAAATTTTGCGTTTTCTATTAACCAGTCTTCAGTGATTGATAAATCAATATTTTCTGACGATTTAACTGATAATGGTCTGGCGCAATTCTTTCCTGTAAGTTGTGCCATTGTTCTATTGAACAAACCAGGTTTTACTTCTAGTTCTCTGATAGAACTCTCATTCATAAGAATATCTTTATAAGCAGTTGGATTTTTTACACATTCTTCTGATGCAAATTTACTTGCTTTTATCTTAAGAGGTAAATGTACTCTATCTATCAAATGAGCATTCTTATAATCAACAACGTGTTCACCGTTAAGATCTTTGTGATGAAATGTACCACGTTCTGTATCAGTACACACGATTTGTGATTTACCGGAATCATCTGTGAGAATATGTTTATGAATTACCTGTGCTGCTCCTTTTTGACCTTCATAGAAATCGTTCTTTGTATATTTTTCATCTATTATACTGTCAACACGAGCTTGAGATAAATCAAGAGGGGTAAGACTTGAAATCATTAAATTGTTCTGAATGTTTCTAGTACTGTTTTTCTGATAAGTCGGTCGTTTTGCTATTTCATCAATAGTAACCTGTGAGCGTTCGGCAGATGCTTTATATATCAAACTAATCTCTTCAGCTTTTTCAGTCTTCATTCTAGCAATCTCTTCATCTTTTTCAGCTTTCATTTTTAGCATAGCATTTTCTTCAATAAGAGATTGAATTTTCTTCTTACATGATAAACTATGTCTATTGAAATGAGAAGAAGAAAAATTCTTATTACAAAATTTGCATGTCACTAAAGCTACTATGATTTCTTCAGAATTTTGAGATTCTTGTATTTTTAGACAATATTTAGCTTGTGTCTGATGAATACGTAACAGATATTTTGTTTTAAACTCTTTATTACAAAACTGACAAGTTAATTCTTTAGCCTTCTCTTTTAAAACTAGTTCTTCTTTAGCTTTAATTTCTTGTATTTTCAAACAATATTGTGTATTTTTTTGATGACGACGTAACATTTTTTTGTCACCAAACATGTTAGAACAAAACTCGCATTGCTCCATTTAGTTTTATAATTGACCCCTTATCCTTAAATTAGTGTTAATTTAAACATAAAAATATCACTTTTATCCTGATAAAATAAAAATGGCTAAAAAGGGTAAAAAATGGTATAAAAAGAATGAAAAAAGTCACTGTTTTCTGATAAAAGTCACTTTCTCAAAAAAATTTGAAATGTGTGTGTGTAAGACTCTTTTTAAAAAGACATTTCTCCAAAAAAGATTTTTTTCCGGATTTTTAAAAAGTTCGGAGGAGGAGGAAAAAATCTTTTTCTTTTGTTTTCTAAATAATTTCAAAAATTCGTAGAAAATTTCCTTTGGATTATCTTTTTTATTTTTCTCCTCCTCCCTCCGCTTTTTTAGAATTTTAGTTCTAAAGAAAAGTTGTTGGTCACAAAAAAAATTATCAAATGATTTTTTATGTCTTCGATTGACCGTTTTATTTCCAAGTTTATTGCTCTCCTTTCTGACGTTCGTTTTGAATCTGAATATGGTTCGTGTTTGGAGTACTCAAAAGTAATATAGTATTTTCAATTCGATGATTTTGATAATTGGTGTTACGATTTATATCTATCGTATTGCGAAGAACAAAAGAAAAAAAATGTTTAAGTCAATACCTACTTATTTCATAATGATCAAACTCATTTTTAAAAAAAGTTGGTGTAGGAAAAACTTTTGATTTCTTTTCTAAATAATTTGTAGAACAATTACTTTGGATTATCTTTCTTATTTTCTTCCTCCGCTACTAAATTTATGAATTCAACTCTTTTGAGCTTTACGGAAAATATAAGAAATCACATTATTTCATTGACGAACTCAATAAAATTTTTTGTTCTATTATCAACAAGCTCAAACTAAATAAAGATTAAAATAATTTATTCTTTATTCTATATAAAATGATAAATAAATCAAGAAGTCGTAAGTCACCTTTACGAAAACGTTCCTTACGAAAATCAAGAAGTCGTAAGTCACCTTTACGAAAACGTTCCGTACGAAAATCAAAAAATCGTAAGTCACCTTTACGAAAACGTTCCTTACGAAAATCAAGAAGTCGTAAGTCACCTTTACGAAAACGTTCTGTACGAAAATCAAAAAATCGTAAGTCACCTTTACGAAAACGTTCCGTACGAAAATCAAGAAGTCGTAAGTCACCTTTACGAAAACGTTCCGTACGAAAATCAAGTCGTAAGTCACCTTTACGAAATAACTATTCGCCAAGATTGAAGCCAATAAGAAGAAGAAGAATTTCTTCTTCATCATCAGAAGAAGAAGAAGAAGAAGACGTTAATCCAGTTAATCTCCTCGTTGGCGAACCAGGTTTGGTAGAACATTCGGGTTTAGGTGAAGCTCGTCCGGCCGTTGCTCGTCCGGCCGTTGCTCGTCCGGCAGTTGACCGTCCGGCCGTTGCTCGTCCGGCCGTTGGTCTTCATAGAAAAAAAATAAAAAAAGTTTATTCCGATGATGAAGATGAACAGGGGGAACCTGTTGATCTTCCTAATCCACCTTCTCAAAATGATTTACTTTGCGGTACAAAATGTCAAACTACACATTTTCAGAAAAACTTTCCTAGATCTTTGATTAGTGCCAGACAAGAATGGACACAATTGACACATACATATAAAGATCATGTAGATCTTACCAGAAATATGATCAAATTCATCATTAATACTTACCATCGTTCTGATGATCTTACTTGCTTGATGCCTAGCGAGAGAGCAAGTTATATACTTCGTGAATTCAACACTATAGACGGGTTCATTAACCCCAGCATACTTACAAACACTAACTGGATGAGACTTATGGGAGACGGCAAAATTTTGTGGGGAGTTGTTACTGCAAATGGTCTCTATGATATAAAACGATTAGATCAACAAACACGAGCACGTGCAATAGTCGATACATTAATTAAGTTGAACTTAAAACATATTTGCTTAATGGACGGTCACGGACGTATGATCTATGAGATCTTTGCAGCACTTCAAGAAAAAAGTAAGAATATAGATGCATACAGAATCGATGTCTACGATTCTGATGGAGACGTCTATGAATGGCACAAACTGTTTTTCCCAGAAAATGTTTTTTCATTTCATAAAAACATCTTCGAGTCAGTGACTGAAGATTTTAAAGGCATTCTATATATGAACTTCTGTAACCTAAGCGATAATCAAGACATTCAATATACTGTTAGTGTAATTGATACTTTAACTAATAGAGGACTAAACGTCTTTGTTGGGCTTAGCAGACGTAACATAGGAAAATTTGGCAAACCAACTATGAGAGCAAGATTTTTACGTTCCTCCAAAAAATTCCGTGGAAAGTCTCATATTTTTAACAACTCTGTCGGTAAACGTATTTCCAAAGCTAAAGACTATCTTACTTTTGAGTACACCAAACACGAACCAGATTCAGATTCTGAATCTGAATCAGAACAAACAGAATCAGAACAAACAGAACGAATATCAGAAAGGAGAGCAATAAACTTGGCAATAAAAAGGTCACTCGAAGATATAAATGACTTATATAAGAGATAATAGATTATTCTATTTTTCAGGATGAGTTTATTAGCAATATACAGACAAAAAAAATCATTTGATAATTTTTTTGTGACCAAATACTTTTCTTTAGAACTAAAATTCTAAAGAAATCGGAGGAGGAGGAGGAGAAAAATAAAAAAGATAATCCAAAGGAAATTTTCTACGAATTTTTGAAATTATTTAGAAAACAAAAGAAAAAGATTTTTTCCTCCTCCTCCGAACTTTTTAAAAATCCGGAGGAAAAAAGATTTTTTTCGGAGATGTCTTTTAAAAAAGAGTCTTACACACACACAAATTCAAAATGTTTGAAAAAATGACTTTAATCAGAAAATAGTGACTTTTTTGATTCTTTTTAATCTTATTTTAGATATTTTTAGACATTTTATTTTATCAGAATAAAAAGTGAAATTTTATGTTTAAATTAACACTAATTTAAACATAAGGGGTCAATCATAAAACTAAATGGAGCAATGCGAGTTTTGTTTTAATATGTTTGGTGACAAAAAAATGTTACGTCACCAAAAAAATACACAATATTGTTTAAAAATACAAGAAATTAAAGCTAAAGAAGAGGAAGAATCTGAAGCTAAGGCCAAAGAGAAGGCCAAAGAGAAGGCTAAAGAATTAACTTGTCAGTTTTGTAGTAAAGAGTTCAAAACAAAATATCTGTTACGTATTCATCAGACACAAGCAAAATATTGTCTTAAAATACAAGAATCTCAAAATTCAGAAGACATTATATCATTGTTAATTACTTGTAAATTTTGTGATAAAAAATTTTCTGTAAGTAGTTATGCCAAACATAATTTAACGTGTAAAAAAAAAGTAAAATCTCTTACAAAAGAAAATGATAAGTTGAGAGCTGAGAAAGATCAAGAAATCTCTATTTTAAAAATGAAAGCTGAAAAAGATCAAGAAATTGCTAAGCTAAAAATGAAATCTGAAAAAGATCAAGAAATTAGTTTAATATACACGGCTGCTTCTGATCGTATGCAGACTGTGTTTGAAGAAATAGCTAAACAACCGACTTATCAGAAAAATAGTATTAAAAACATTCAGAACAATCTGATGATTTCAAATCTTACTCCTCTTGATCTGTCTCAAGCTCGTGTTGACAGTATAATAGATGAAAAATATACTAAGAACGATTTCTATGAAGGTCAAAAAGGAGCTGCTCAGGTAATTCATAAGTATCTTGCTACAGACTCAACTGGTAAATCTCAAATAATTTGCACTGATACAGAACGTGGTACATTCCATCATATCGACGTTAATGGTGAACATGTTATTGATTATAAGAATGTTCATTTGATAGATAGAGTGCATTTACCTCTTAAAAGAAAAGCTGGAAAATTTGCAGCGGAGGAGTATGTAAAAAACTCATCCGCTTCAAAAGAAATCATTCTGAACGAGACTTCTATCAGAGAACTAGAATCTAAACCTGGTTTGTTCAATAGAACATTAGCTCAACTCACTGGAAAAAATTGTGTTAGACCATTATCAGTAAAATCATCAAGTTATTTACCAATAACGGAAGAGTTGTTATTGGAAAACGCAAAATTTTTAACAATTGATCATATATTAAGAGGGCCAGAAGGATATGCGGATTACGCTTTATCTTATCCTTTAAATGATAGACTTATTGAAGAAGATTATTCAAATCCTGTATTTATAAAGTATAAGGATAGATCTGGTAATATAATAATCGATTACGGTGGAAAGATGTTGACAAAGATGTTATTTAATTCAGTAAGAGAAAGAACATATAAGTTAATAGAATCGAATGAAAATATATCATTTGAATACGGAAGTATAGAAGATTCTATTTTTCAGGATGAGTTTATAAGTATTGTGATTAGCAATATATAGAAAAAAAAATCATTTGATAATTTTTTTTGTGACCAACTACTTTTCTTTAGAACTAAAATTCAAAAAGGCGGATGAGGAGCAAAATAAAAAAGATATAATCCAAAGAAAAAATTATACGAATTTTTCAGATTATTTAGAAAAGAAATCAAAAGTTTTTCCTACTCCAACTTTTTTTAAAAATGAGTTTGATCATTATGAAATAAGTAGGTATTGACTTAAACATTTTTTTTCTTTTGTTCTTCGCAATACGATAGATATAAATCGTAACACCAATTATCAAAATCATCAAATTGAATAGTTATAAATTCATTTGCAAATTTATCAAGATTGGATAAAGTACAGTTTGGATTAACTTTAAAATATGTTTTTAGAGCGTAACCAATATTTCTAGCAGCACATTCCAATTGAAGAACAGTATCGTAATTTATATATTCAGAAAATTCCTCATTAAACTTTAAAACATAATGAACAGCTATATTCATAATAAAATCGTTAAATTTAAATTCTCTGTGAGTATGATGAATATTATATAAGTTACATGTTTCTTTTTGTACAAAAAAAAGTAACGATTTTTTAACTGTTTCTAATTTAATATTGTATTGTAACATATTATAATTATTATTATATATTTTTAAACTAATAAACTTTTCGGTTGACCCCATACTGTTAAATCTTTATAAGTTAATTTTGTCTGATCGAGTTGTTCTGGTGGTGTATACACAACTTCTTCTGGACATGTGTTAATACAGTGTAAAAAATATTCTGACATTAATCGCTTAGGACTATTATGTGTAGTAATAAAATGTTCTGCAATATATGTAGGAAATTGTTCTCGATGAAAATTTACCAGATTACGACCGCCAGTTGGGGTCGATGTCCACCATCTTTCCGACCTTCTTGTGGTATCATTAGGATTTATAAACATTCCATAATGATATTCTCTGCCAAAATGTTTTTTTTCGATCTCCTCTATGCATTCGTGAAGTTCCTTTCGTTCCTTTGGTTCCTTTGTAGCAAGATGAAGATGAAGCTGATTACCCAATCTAATAATTCTTCTTTCATCTGCCGCGGTCATATCTCCGATTACATTTAATGTAACATGCCCATAATAATTTGATGGAACCAAATTACCTCTTATATCTCTCTCTTCTACACCAACATCTATCGTTTTAAGTACAGTACAATGTATTTCAATACTATTAGGTGAGAATGTATAAGGCATACAAGTGTTTATATTTTTATTAATTGAATCCCAACCATAACTAACTAGGTTTCTTTCTGCCAGAATGTTATCATCATCAGCAAGATTACCTCTAGTATATAATCCCCTATGTTGTTTCCTATGAATTCTTCTTCTTGTTTCTTGATTATTATAATCTTTATGAAGTTGTCTTTTATCAATTAAATCAATGTAAAAATCTGGTATTGGTATTGGCGGGTACTGAGTAAATGTTAGCAAATGGCTATTTATATCACCCCATAATGGCTCAGATTCTTGGTAATAATAATTATAAAGATTCCAAGCGTTAATATAATTTTTTCTTTCTTCTTTTACTCCAACAACATGCCTGTCAGTACGATCTTGGTCTGATGCACCAAAATTTCTATACAATCTTCGAGTCATGTTCCTAATTTCTGTACCCGTAAGGAACCTTTTAGGAAATTTTAGCTTTTTAAATTCTAGTTGCGCATTTGCATACATTTCTTTTATCTCACTTATTCTTTGTTGCTCTTCATTCCACACTCGTAAATTTTCTTGTCTTTCGGCTTCTCTTTCGGCTTCTCTTGCGGCTTCTTCGGCTCGACGTTCTCGTAACTCGGCTAATGGTATTCCTTGTTCACCTGCTATGCGAATGTCATTTAGTTCAGCTATTCTAAGTCTATTCTGCTCATCGCGAAGACGATCAGCTTCTTCCTGCCTAGCCACATCTGCTGGCCTTCTTTGTATACACCGATTAATGCATCGCCAACCTACAATATGATGCCAGCGTAATTGATGTTCTGGTTTGAAATACAGACAATTTGTACATTGTTGATTTACACCTCCTCTTAGAAGTCCTGATTTAATTTTCTCAGTGTTGCGATTAGGTGATTTCATTTTTATTTTAGATACCAAAAATAAAAATTATATTTATTCATTCAATATTTTCTTTCATTTGTTCATAACCATTAGAAAACATATTTAATTTTGTAGAAGAAACAACGTTAAATTCAAAAAATTTTAAATTTGCAGTGACATTCTTTATATTTACAATTTTACATTTATTTGAAGCAGAAGTCAAACGTATTTTATGATTTATTGCTTGAATAACTGGAACGTATATAAGTTTGTAAATAAATTCTAATGTATTAACTTCCGTATCGTTACTGAAACTGGCACATTCTGAATTAAGAACTATACCGAGTATTTTTTCTCCCATTTTTTCACCGATGTCAATTGCAAAATTATCCGAAATACCTCCATCTACATACAAAGAATTTCCATATCTGTAGTTTTCAAAAATAAGAGGTAAATTAGAAGACATGCGTAAAGCTGTAATGCAAGGCAAGTGAGGATACGTTTCCCAAGATAAATATTCTGTTCGATTTTCAGTCAAATTATGTGTAACACAAACAAGGATTTTATTCATTTTTTCTTTTAAATCATTTAATGTTGGAAGATATCCAATTTTAGATATAGTCATTTTTTCTAATTGTTCTTGTATATTTGAAAAAGATGTTGCTCCTCTGCCTTGAATCATTGCAACAATATTAAAATGTTGCATTTTTTCCATAAGTTGATTTGTACATATATAAACTATAATTTCAATAGGAGTGTAACCAATTGCTAGTAAGTAACAAATAATAGATCCAGATGAAGTTCCTACATAATTAACTAAATCTTTTAACAAATAATTGTCAAATGCATATTGAATAGCACCTAGAGTTACAAAAGATCTAGATGATTCTCCTGAGAGAACCAATGTGTCATAATAAATAGATGATCTCTTTATCATTTCTGGTGTAGAAAATTCGATTTTATCTTTTTCGTCCATTTTTTAATTATGTATGTATCTTTAAGGCAACTTTAGTTTTAAAATATTTATATATCTAAAATTTTTTTAAGTAAAAGAAAAACAATAATAAAAAGTATAACTATTGCTATAATATAGACAGTTTTATCTGTATTGTAAAATTTTGAACAAATTGGACAGTTAGCAATATGTTCTGCAACATCTAAACAACTTGGAGAATTAATAGGCATATTAAAAGTTTTAACACCATTTTCGTGCTTAATTTGTGTTCCATAAACTTCTGTGCTGTAAGAATTATTATGATCATTGTTCTGATTGTGATTATATGTACGTTGTTGTATTGGAGCTGGATTCATTCCAGCATGAGAAGAAATTTTATGATTTTCATTTCGAATATATTTTTTATATTTGTTATTGTCCTGATGAGGATTTGGCATGTCTGATTTGTGATTTCCAGATTCTAATTCTTCAAGATCTGATAAAAATTCAATAGGTGTGACTTGCTGTACATTATTATTGTATCTCATTTTATATTACAACTAGAAAAATAAATCATAAAAACATAACATCATCAACTTTTATATCTTTTCCATTTATAATTAATTCATACGCTTTTAAAAGATATGGATCTTTTTGATTATTAATAATTGATCCTAAAATTGTTTGAAAATTGGAAGATCCTGATATATTTTTGTCATCGTCTGTATCAGAACTTTCTTTTTTTAATTTTTTGGGTTTAAAAATTACTTTTACTCCTTTTTCCAATAAATTTTTGTATTTTTTTGTTTTCTTTAAAGCTTTAAATTGATCGTAATTACCTGACACTGTTACTTTAAGAGTGTCTTCTGTATCAGGAACTTTGTACGTATCCAAATCTTCAACATCCATATATATTATTTTTTTTCTCGGAAGTTGCAAATCAACTTCTTCTCTTTCATACTTACCATTTTTAAAACGTAAACAAGCTATGATATTTTTTTCACTTTCTCCAAATGCATGTTGCATTGCAGATCCAGTGTAATAAATATTTTCTTGAGGAATTTGTCTAGAATGAATGTGTCCAGAAACAATCTGTGGGTATGAAATTGGCCATTTATCTCCTTCTACCGAAATAATAGCACCCATTTTACAACCAGCAAATTCTTGATGTGCAAATATACAACTAGCATCTTTCCACTCACCATCCATAGTATTTAAAGCTTCTTGAAATCTTCCATTCGGAACATAAGGAATAAAAACAAATTTTTCTGCTTTAATTGTTTCACATATTACTTTATCAACAATAACAGTGTTAGACCATTCTTTCATACCTGAAAGCCAATGATTTTCATTTAAAAAAACTTGGTTGTTTATCATATCATGATTTCCAACAAGAACATACGTTTTTGCTATAATACGCAACTTATCAATCATTTCATATGCTTTATTAAGAGCTATAGTGTGTAAACGTTCGTGTGTATGAAGAACATCTCCAAGAATAATTATTAAGTCAGGTTGTTTTTCTGTAGCTAAATTAATTAATTCTTTAATTAAAAGATCTGTTTCTATTATATTCGATACTTGAATGTGAGGGTCACCGATGCACAAGACTGTAATTGTCATTTAATCTATAACTATAATATAGTTATAGATATATAATTCAAATTAAAATTTACTGTTCCGCTAATAGATTCATACAAAATTATATGAATCCAGCCCCGTAAAGGGGCTTCTAAACCATGTGTAGCTCCATGGTAAGAAGTAAATCGAGGCTAAAAAAATAATCTCCAAACGAGATCTAGG